>Ga0182024_10017044_pt1 | contig 13692 bp, 9 predicted proteins | sample P32metaG_FD_120480 | JGI IMG/M metagenome (GOLD analysis project Ga0182024, IMG submission 120480) | Permafrost microbial communities from Stordalen Mire, Sweden - P3-2 metaG (Illumina Assembly) | ecosystem: Environmental > Terrestrial > Soil > Wetlands > Permafrost | place: Sweden: Stordalen... | reverse complement strand
CAGGGTCGGTACCGCTGAGACATCCGGAAGTGAGTAGTCAACAACCAAGGTGCGCGAATCGGCAGCGTAGTCAACCGCCGCCTCGGCCGGGAACGAATCGGGATAGTTTGATTCTCCAAGGACGAACTTGCAGTATTCCCGGATGGATTCGGGCACGCCGGCGAGATATTGCTCCCTCCAATTGTTAATCGCTTCCGTTCGCCCGCGAGCGGTCTCTTCCCACGCGGCTAATTTCTCCTTGTAACGCTTGGTCGCTGTCTCTGCCTGAAGCGACCTCTCAGCCACTAGATCAACCCATTCCTTGCGCGCCTGTGCGAATTTGGCAGCAATTCTCGCTTTCTCCTTTTTCCTTAGCGGGGGAATAATACGGGCAAAGAAGCTCAGCTGCTCCCTGAACCCAGGGTCACCCATGAGTGGCTCTCGCGTCGTCGGTTCTGCTCCTGGTGCCAAGGGCTTTGTCGCCGCAAATTCAGGGTCATCAATCAGCGATTGGAAGTTAATCGCGTGGTCCCCTTCAAGGGAGTCGGTGAGTAGGTTCTGAAGAGCGTCAAGGGCCTTTTGGGCCTCTCTGGTCCGTTCGGCGGCAATATTTTTCTGTGTTTCTTTGCTGTAGGCGGCCTTTAGCTGTGCTTCACGCTTTTTCTGAGCGGACTGTGTGCGGGCCCACTGTTCGTTCCAGGAACGCACTTGCATCTCGGCACGAAGCTGCATTATTTCTCGGGTTTGGCCTTTGACGAGGCGGTACTTGTGAAGGCCGTCGTGTCGAATTTCGCATTGCCACATAAAGACTAACTCCTCGGACTTGCGAAGTTATCGTTCTCTGCGCCAAAATGCAACTCCGCCTTAGCGGCGCCAGCGGGGGCTTGAGACGAAGGGTAGACTAGACTCATGATCACCTCTACCCTCAACTCCCTCGCCCGCGCTTCCTCCGCCTATCTGCGCTCTGCCATGCACCAGCCCATTCAGTGGCACGAGTGGGGCGAGGAGGCGTTTGCCGTGGCTCGGCGCGACGACAAGCCGATGTTGCTCGACATTGGCGCGGTGTGGTGCCACTGGTGCCATGTGATGGACCGCGAGTCGTATGACGATCCCGATGTTGCGACGATTGTGAACGAGCATTTCATCGCGGTGAAAGTGGACCGCGACGAGCGCCCTGATATTGACAGCCGCTACCAGGCCGCGGTGAGCGCAGTGAGCGGGCAGGGCGGATGGCCGCTCACGGCATTTCTTACTCCCGATGGCAAGCCGTTTTACGGCGGCACATATTTTCCTCCGACCGACGGCTACGGGCGGCCGAGTTTCAAGCGCGTGCTGCTCAGCATTGCCAACGCCTACAAGGAAAAGAACGGCGACGTGATGGAGCAGGCGAAGATGGTGGAGAGCGCCATCGCGCAGGCGGAGTCGTTTGCCGGACGCAGCGCGCGGGTTTCGGCGAATATTATTGCCGCGATTGAGAAATCCGCTTTCAAGATGTTCGATCCGCAGAACGGCGGCTTTGGACAGGCTCCGAAGTTTCCGCATCCTTCGGCGCTCGATCTATTGATCGAACAATATGCGCGCAGCGGAGATAAAACTTTGCACGATCTAATCGTCACCACGCTCGAGCACATGGCGAACGGCGGTGTCTATGACCAGTTGGCGGGAGGATTTCATCGTTATTCGGTCGACGAGCGCTGGGTCATACCCCACTTCGAAAAGATGTGCTACGACAATTCCGAACTGCTGAAGAATTACGTCCACGCCTATCAGGCGACAGGCTCGGAGTTTTTTGCCGACGTGGCGCGCGATATCGTCCGCTGGATGGACGAATGGCTGAGCGATCGCGAGCGCGGCGGATTTTATGCTTCGCAGGACGCCGACATCTCCATGGACGACGACGGCGATTATTTCACCTGGACTCTGGAAGAAGCGCGCGCCGTACTTTCGGAAGAAGAAGCGCAGGTCGCGGCGTTGCATTTCGACATCAATGAGATCGGCGAGATGCATCACAATCCGGCGAAGAATGTGCTCTACGTGCGAGCGCCGATCGAAGAGATTGCGCGAAGGATGAGCCTGAGCGCGGAGCGCGTGAAAGACCTGCTGGATGCGGCAAAGAAGAAAATGTATGCCGCCCGGCTGCAGCGGCCGACGCCATATATCGACAAGACGGTTTATGTGGGATGGAACGCCATGTGCGTCTCGGCTTATTTGGAAGCCGCGAAGGTTCTTGGGCTGGAGCATGCGCGACGCTTCGCGCTGCGGTCGCTCGACCGCGTTCTGGCGGAAGCTTGGAGTAAGCGCCGCGATGGCTCAGGCAGCGCAGAGGGATCGTCCGCTCCGACGCAAGCCACGTCGCCACGGCTTCTGCACGTAGTGGCGTATTCCGATCCCAAGGCCGAGCATCGCGAAGTTTCCGGTCTGCTGGAGGATTATGCGGCGACCACGCTGGCGTGCCTGGACGCCTATGAAGCGACGGCTGACCTCAGCTATTTCAAGTTTGCGCAAGCGATTGGCGATGCGATGATCACTCGCTTTTTCGATTCCGTCTCGGGAGGCTTCTTCGACGCTGAACCAGTTGCCGACGGCAAGAGTCTGGGCGTGCTCTCAACCCGCCGCAAGCCGTTGCAGGATTCGCCGACGCCCGCGGGAAATCCTATGGCTGCGATTGCGCTGCTGCGTTTGCATCATTACACGGGCGATGAAGCGTATCGCGACAAGGCCGAGCAAACGCTGGAGACGTTTGCCGGCGTGGCCGAGCAATTCGGAATTTTTGCCGCCACGTACGGAATCGCAGTGCTTCACTTCCTACAGAGCCCTGTTCAAATTGTTGTGATCGAGGGCGAGGGATCAGAGGAAACAGCCAGCGTTCTCGCAGGTGGGGCGTATGCACCGTTCTCTTTCAACAAGAGCGTGCTGCGTTTGAGATCGAACCAGGCAGTCATGGGGAATCTTCCTCCGTCCCTGGCAGCCACCATTCCAGACTTGCCACAGCTGAACTCCGGCGGATCATTCGCGGTTTTGTGCTCCGGCTTCAGCTGCCAGCCGCCGCTTACCGATCCGGCGCAATTGCGCAGTTCCCTCGCAGCTGCGCTCAAGAACCCGATCTAGCAACCCGCAAAAAAAACGGGCCGACGGGGTATGTATGAATTCCGTCAGCCCTACAATTGCGAGCCCGGGTTCGGCCCAAAGAGTTACTGCTGGTTACCTTGGTGACCTTGCGGCCACTGGCCAGATCCTATTAACTAGGTCCGACCTGAGGTTACGGGTGCAGAATGATTACTCCTCCGTCCGGGGCGGGACCCTGCGGAACGGAAGCGTATGCATAAGCACCCATTAGCGCCAACATCAGGACGGCAATCCTGACTACGTGCTTCATGGGTTTTCTCCTTCCGCGACTAGGATTCTCCAAAATGGGATCCGTGGCGCGGAGGAGAATTATAAGGCACAAGTCAAGTATTTCTGAATAGTCCCGGCATCGCAGTAATTTTAGCTGTGGTTTTTCTGCCATTCAGCACCTACCCCGTCGTCCTCGAGCAAAAGCTAACATTCATATTAATCAATAACTTGGGATGGGCAGGCTCGATTTGCAACGGCTTCGGCGATCGTCGCCCGAGCAGGCAACGGCCATGGCTTCAATTTACGAAATCCGAAATCTTTTGTAGGGTAAGGGCTGTCCCGGGAAGGGCTGCAAAATCGTTATTTCTTCAAACCTACGCGCGCCGACAGCTCCAAATTCGCGAGTGGAGCGGACGCCATAGGAACCGACGCCATGCTCCCGGTATTTTCCGCCGAGACCGATGGAGCGGAGTGAGCGCGTGATAGAGCGCGATCCACCATCCCTTCAAACATTGGGATCAGCGAATCGGCCTGCAGGGGATGCTGAATATCTGAAAGACTCTGTTCCCACCGCTGGGGCCGTAACAAGGTGGAAGCAGCTTCGCGTGCAGGACTTTTCATCAACGTGTAACCGAGCCAAATGAGCAAGGTGCAGTTGTAAGCAACCATGTTGGCCAGACCTATCGAAATCTCAGTCACGTGATATCCAGCCGAGTACGCGATCAGTCCCAATTCCACGAAGGCGAACGCGCCGAAGCCCAAAGCGATGCCGAAGCTATGCTGCCGCCGGCTCACGCCCAAATAGCGTGCAAAGAAAAGCAGGAAGAGAACCATCCCAACCTGGACGATGCGGACGCAGCGCTGCGCGGTCATGATGGCCTGCACCCACGGCACGGTATCCGTCGATCTGGTCGAAACGGAAACGACGCCAGCCACCAATAACATCACCAAGCCAGCCCACTGGAACAGGACCGTGCCCATGTCGCGAAGCGTGTGAAACGGGCGGAACACATCGAGAAAGGCTTCATGAATTACCTTGAAGCCTAAAACCACGCTGACCGCGGTGGTAAGCCATGACAGATAGAAACATGCGGAATGATTGTACAAGTAGGCTGGAAAAACCACCGCAAAGGTCAGGATCTGCGTGACCACGTAGGCGAAGAAATATTTGAACTGGCGGTGCTGTCCGCGGCGCAACATAAGCACGGCGATCACCGTCTGCACAACGGGATGCGCAATCCACAACGCGTACAGCAGAATCGTGGTCTTCTCGGTCATGGGCAACAATTCCCGGATTCTTGCCATGACTTCACCGGCAAGAACCGAAACTGCAAGGCAATGCGTCTAGTAGGACAGCAGGCTTATTAGTGGAAGCTAAACCTTTTCGCGCAAGTGTTCAACGTACCTAGGTAACCTAAAGTAACGTTACCTTCGGGCCATATGGCGTTCTTGGCTGGAATGGCCTGGAATTTGACCGGACATTACAGACTGAAAGCTTCATCCTTGGGGTTATTCCCGTTATTTCGCCGATCTATCAGAACCGAGGAATACGAAGTAGGATGAGTTCCACAACATCGTGGGAACGCTGCCTCTCGCACGCGCGGTAAGAACGATGTTGTATTCTGTCGCCCCGCTACGGTCGAGTGCGCGTAGCAGATCATCTTCCGTTGTGACCGTAGGAGTCACAAACTTTGCGCTGCCCGGGGCATGCGAATTGTCTCGCGGTTCAATCGTGGCCAACCGCGCAAGAAACTCGTGTAGATCTGTGTGCCGCGAGCCCGGAAGCACAAAAGACACTTCGGCAGCCTGCGAAGAAAAATGCCACGCCAGCGATGCCGCTAAATTCACGGCGCGCTCGTACTCCCGGTCTGAAATCACTCCCTGCGCAGGATTGTCAAAGACGATGCAGAGCTTGCGCTCATCCTCGCGGCTGAACTCGCGAACTTTCAGCGAGCCGGACTTCGCCGTTGCCTTCCAGTCCACATGGCGTGCCGAATCCTCGGGCACGTACTCGCGAATGCGATAAAGGTCGGAGCCGCGCCCGCGCACAAAACTCTCCCACTCCCCTCGGATCAGTGGAAGAATCTCAAACATCTCGTCCGGGGGCTCGATCGCGGGATAGACCAGGATTTCGCGCTGCAGGGCGACATCGCGAGTCTTGGTCAGAAAAGAAAAAGGGAAACGCGTAGCCAGGCCAAAGCCTGATTCGCAATAGTGTCCGCGGCGTTCAAAGCGCAGCTGAATATCCGCCGGTAATTCCGTCTTCGGCGGCAAGAACGGGAAATAGACCATACCTTCGAAGATTCCGCGCGTGGAAGGCCTGATCTCTACCCGGCGGACGCGCCAGTCGCGCATTCGCACCCACTGATTTTCTGGAGCACGATTCAGCGGAAACGTGAAGGTAGTGCGCTCCCAGCGCCACTGCTTGCGGACTTTTTCGCCTTTTACTTTGCGCGCAGTCACTACACGGATCGAAAAGGCCGGTAAAAACCGCCGTGGATTGCGCAGCACGATTTGTCCTGCAACCGGCCGCCCCGCAAACACATGCTCGGGCAGGCGTACGTCAAGTTCAAGGCCGCGCAGCACCAGCGCGGAAGCCATGCCCGAAACCAGAATCGCCGCCAGCATGGCCGCCACGACGATATAGAGCAAATTGTTGCCTGTATTCAGAGCGGCGATGCCAATCACCATCGTGACCAGCACGTATACGATACCGGCCTTCGTAACTTCGTAGTGAAAGGTGTGGCGCAAGCGCTCGAAAGCCACGCGGCGTGCCAAGTACGGCACCGTCACCAATCCCACGAACGCAGCCATCAACAGGGCGATCGAAGCCAGGACGACCGAAGCCCACATGTGCCCAGCTTCGCCCGACGCGGTGGAAAGCAAGGCCGCGCCAAATGCCAGACCGAGCCCGAGCAGTGCGAAGAGGAACTTTAACCACACTTCAGCGGACGTGGATTGCATCCACGCCAGGCCGCCACGTGAACCCGTGGTCATGTTGTAAGGAGAACTCACTGATCGCAGCCTAGCATCGCCAATTAGAACGGGCAATCGCGATCCGGTCGCGCGCAAAGCCTTCGTAACGTGGCATGAAACAGCCCGCAGAGGTAGTTTCTCGCAGCAACCGGCGTCCCCTAGTACTCGGCCAGTTCCTTCATCGCAAGGAATAGGTCGTTCGCCTGAGGCAGGATGGCATCTTCGAGAATCGGCTGGTAGGCGACGAAGGTGTCTTTGGCGGCCACGCGGCGTACCGGCGCGTCGAGTTGATCGAAGAGCTTATCGGCGATGCGCGCCGCGATCTCGGCGCCGTAGCCCCAACTCAGCGTGTCTTCGTAGGCAACGAGAGCCCGGCTTGTTTTTGCGACCGATGCGGCGATTGTCTCCCAATCAAATGGATTCAGGCAGCGCAGGTCGATCAACTCCACTTTCACGCCATGCTCGCGTTCGAGTTTTTGCACCGCTTGCAGCGCCCGCGGAACCACCGCGCCGTAGGTGATCACGGTCAGGTCCGTGCCTGGATTCACAATCTTGGCTTTGCCGAACGGAATCATGAAGTCGGCGCCAGGATACGGAGCCCTCCCATAAGTTTCGCGGTACAAGCGCTTGTGTTCGAGAAACAGCACGGGATCGTCGCAGCGAATCGCGGTGCGCAGAAGGCCCGCGGCGTCGAGCGCGTTCGAAGGAAATACCACGCGCAGCCCGGGGATGTGCGTGAATACGCTTTCGCCGCACTGCGAATGGTAAATTGCGCCGCCCGTGAGGTATCCGCCGATGGCGACTCGAATCACCACCGGGCATGAAAACTTATTGTTCGAGCGCCAGCGGATGACCGACAGCTCGTCGCGAATCTGCATCATCGCCGGCCAGATGTAGTCAAAGAATTGAATCTCGACGACCGGCTTGAGCCCGCGCGTAGCCATGCCAGTTGCGCGGCCCACGATGGCAGCTTCAGCTAAAGGCGAGTTAAAAACGCGATCATTGCCAAACTCGTTCTGCAGTCCGAAGGTGAGTTTGAAAACTCCACCTTTGCCTTTCACCAGCTTGCGCTTCAGATATTCTTCGCGGCTGCAGTCAGCCACGTCCTCGCCGAAGATCACAATACGCTCGTCGCGTTTCATTTCATCGCGCAGCGTCACATTGATCAGATCGGCCATCGTCTTCGCCGCGGGTTTCTTGCCATCGGCGGAGTCCACCCCTATCAGCGCCTGCGTATCAAACGCGGAAGACGAAGGATCGAGATCGGGCGAATACACATACTGCATCACGCTCTCAGGCGCAGGCGGTAAAGCCGCGAGTGCCTGATCCACCGCGACTTGCAATTCCTCATCAACTTTTTTTTCCAGTTCGTTGATGCCCTTCTCGTCCAGAATGCCCTCGCGCAGCAAAAACATTTGCGTCCGCGAAACCGGATCGCGAGCGGCATCGCGCTCCCGCTCGGCATCGGGACGGTAAAGGCGCTCATCGTCCGATAGCGAATGCGAATACGGGCGAATCACGTGGGCATGAACGAACGCCGGGCCGTGGCCTTCACGGCAGTACTGCGCCGCGCGCTGGAAGGCGGCATAGCTCGCCACTGGATCGGTGCCGTCAACTTCTTCAAAATGGAAATTCGGAAAGCCCGCGACCAGCCGTGAAATGCTGCCCCCGGCGGTCTGTACCTCAACCGGAACGGAAATGGCGTAGCCGTTATCCTGCACGCAGAAAATTACCGGCAGGCGGTTGAGAGCGGCGGCATTCATCGCCTCCCAAAATTCGCCTTCGCTGCTGGTGCCATCGCCCAGCGAAACGTATGCCACTTCATCGCCGTGGAAGGAAACGTTTTTGAACTGGCGATAATCTTTCGACTCGTCCGTGGCGGGTGGAATCTCCGCAGCTTTGGGATGCCGCGAAAAATACCGGCCCGCTTCGGCGCATCCCACCGCCTGCAAAATCTGCGACCCGGTGGGCGAAGACTGGGTCACAATGTTCAGACTCTTGTATCCCCAATGCGAGGGCATCTGCCGTCCGCCGGAACTGGGATCGTCCGCCGCGCCCACCGCCTGCAGAAACATCTCAACCGGCTTGGCGCCCAAAGCCAGGCACAGCGCCCGGTCGCGATAGTAAGGATAAAACCAGTCATAGCCGGGTTTCAGCGCCATCCCTGCCGCTGCGCCAATGGCTTCGTGCCCGGCACCGGACATCTGGAAGAAAATTTTCTGCTGGCGCTTCAGCATGATCTCCCGGTCGTCGATCCGCCGGGAGGTGTACATAATACGGTAGGCTTCGATCAGTTGATCGCGCGTGAGCCCTTCGAGAGTGCGTGTCTTTCTGCCGCTACTGCCTGCAACGGACAGCTTGGGGTCGGTTTTTGTAGTCGCCATCCGTTTTCCTGATTACTACATTAGAACTTGCCGGCCTTCGAATAGGTGCACTATTTTACAGCGCAGGTTGCATTGTAAATGGGAAACGGGTGATTGGAAAACAGGCAATTCTTCGGCAGATGCAAAAGGGGGCGGCTGGTCTTTCACTTGGCGTGGGAACCCGTTGGACCGGCAGTATCGAGGAAACGGTTCTATATCATTTATCCTGAAAGTGCATGATCCAGACCCGCCGTGCTTTTGACACGCACTCAATCAAGTTGGTGATTTTCGATCTCGATGGCACGCTGATCGATTCCCGTCTCGACTTGGTGCATTCCGTAAATGCCGCGCTGCGTCACATTGGACGGGATCCTCTACCCGATGAAGTCATAGCCAGCTACGTGGGCGACGGCGCTCCGATCTTGATTCAGCGAGCACTCGGCGGTGAGGCAGTGGATGAGGCGATCGTGCGTCAGGGACTACAGTTTTTTCTCTCGTACTATCGCGAACACAAGCTCGACCACACCACGGTTTATGCGGGCATCCAAGGATCGTTGGCCGCCATCCAGCGCGGATCGAACGGCATGCCGCGCAAGATGGCAGTGCTCTCGAACAAACCGGTCGGGCCCTCGCGCGCCATCGTCGAAGCTCTCGGCCTGGGCCCATTTTTTGCGCAGGTGTACGGCGGAAACAGTTTTTCGAGCAAGAAGCCCGATCCCGAAGGCGCGCGCCAGTTGCTGAAAGAACTTGGCGTGCGTCCGGAGCAGGCCGTGATCGTTGGCGACTCGCACGTCGACGTGGAGACTGGCCGCAACGCCGGGATGTGGAGTGTAGGCGTGAGCTACGGCTTTGCGCCGCATACGCTGCAAGAACCACCTCCCGATGTGCTTGTGGATTCGCCCCACGAACTGGCCGAAGTTTTCGCTCGATCATAAGAGCACAACCATTCAGAGCACATCATTCTCCCAGGCATTCCTCTTCTTGATGCAGTTGCTTTCTTTGCGCCCTTCGCGATACCTTTGCGCGCTTTGCGGTTAAGAGCTTTTGAACGCAAAGCAAGAAATTTCCGCAGAGTTCGCAAGGAACAATGCCCATTCGAAACGGCACCACTAACCATTCCTCTCATGTAAACTCATCCGACAATGAACGATCCAATGTCCAGTTTCACACCGTCGGAGCTCCGTAAATTGCGCAGCATGAAGAATCCCTACGGCATCCAGAAATTTCTTGACGACGTACCGTATCATCTCGCGGATACAGCGTGGTCGCCGCGCCGCGTGTTGGCTGAGCAGACTGCGCACTGCCTGGAGGGCGCAATCTTTGGCGCGGCTGCCTTGCGCGCCAACGGCTACCCTCCGCTGCTGCTGGATTTTGAAGCCGAGCACGACACTGACCACGTCATCGCCATTTTTCGCGAAAACGGCTGCTGGGGCGCGGTTGCGAAATCGAACTACACCGGCTGCCGCTGGCGCGAACCGATTCACCGCACCTTGCGCGAGCTGGCGCTGAGCTACTTCAATACCTATTTCAATATGCGGCGCGAGCGCACCATGCGTCGTTTTTCGGTCCCAGTAAACCTGAAACGCTTCGATTATCAGCAATGGATGACCAACGATCAGCCCGTCTGGTTCATCGTGTATCACCTCTTCGAGATCAAGCACTATCCATTGATCACGCCAGCGATGGCAAAGCGCCTGCATCGTGCCGACGAGCGGCTGTTTCAGGCGGAGTGCCTGGGCAAAGCATACAAAACCAGGAGTGTAGAGGGTCCATTTTCGTGCATCCCGAGGGAACTTCCAGACTTCTAAGGACGTAATGTTGGAAATAATGTTCACGATGAGAAAGCGGGGTCTCGCTCTGCTCGTGGTTGCCACGTTTTCCATCGTCGGCGCGCGGGCCTTCGGGCAAAAGAAGCAGGCAACTCCGGAAACCCCGCCAAGCGCCACTTCCCCGCCCGATCTGAAACCCGATGCGAATGGCAATCTCTCTCAAGAGCAGATGCAGCAGTTATTTCGCGTGGTCGCGGAGAAGGACATTGAAAATGACAAGCGGCTGCGCGATTACACCTACATTGAGCGCGACGAAGAGCACAAGCTCGATGGCAAGGGAGCAGTGAAATCCACGGAATCGGAGACCTTCGAAGTCGTCGAGATCTACGGTAAGCCGATGCGCCGCCGGATCGCCAAGGACGATCAGCCGCTCTCTGGCAAGGAAGCCGCCAAAGAAGAAGAAAAACTTCAAAAGGCATTGGACAAGCGCAAGAACGAAAGCGACGACGACCGCGGGAAGCGAGAGGAAAAAGAGGAGAACGAACAGGAAGAAAACCGGAAGTGGGTCCGCGAAGTCGCCGACGCCTATAACTTTCGATTGATAGGAACAGAGCAGATCGACGGACGCGACAATTGGGAGATTCAAGGAGAGCCCAGGCCCGGCTACCACCCCCAACTGAAGGACGCGAAGTATCTGCCCTATTTTCGCGGCCGTGTGTGGATCGACAAGCGCGACCTGCAACTCACCAAGATGGGTGTCGAGTGCATCGACACACTCGCAATTGGACTGGTGGTGGCTCGTTTGCATAAAGGCTCGCGGCTGATCGTGGAACAAACTCGGGTAAACGACGAAGTCTGGCTTCCCAAGCACGAGGCGGTGAAGCTGAGCGTGCGGATTGCGCTATTCAAGAACGTGAATATCGATGAGGACGATACTTTCCGCGACTACAAGAAATTCCGCTCCAGCACGCGGATAGTGGGCGTGGGGGAGGTAAAGGAAAAATAGATCATTTCTTGATCCGCGCTGAACCCGGAAAGCCCTCTTGAACCCAATCCTCGCTAGTATCATCTATAACTCTCAACCTTTGTTGAAGAGTCCCGGGGGATCCATGTCTTCGCAATTGACGCCTATTGCCGCCGATGTTCGTGGTGACGCTTTTCCCGTGCTGAACGAGCAGCAGATCAACCGTGTCCGCGCACTGAGCAAGCTAAGAAAAGTAAAAGCCGGCGAAATCTTGTTTGAGCCCGGCGACAGCGACGTGCCATTCTTCGTCCTGCTCTCCGGCAGCATGGAGATTGTCCAGCCGGACCGTCGCGGCGAACGCCCCATCGTGACCCATGAAGCCGGCAGCTTCACGGGAGAGATCACCATGATTTCCGGTCGCCTCTGCCTGGTGCGCGGGCGGGTGACCTCCGATGGCGAATTCCTGGAAGTGAGCAACCACGATCTGCGCACGCTGGTGGCCCGCGATGCGGAGCTCAGCGAAATTTTCATGCGCGCCTTTATTCTGCGCCGCTTGGAACTGATCCACCGCGGCCAAGGCAATGTGATTCTGCTGGGTTCACGCCACTCTGCCCAGACGTTGCGACTGCGCGAATTTCTCACCCGTAACGGGCACCCGCATACTTATGTCGACCTCGATACGGATTCCACCTACCAGGACTTACTCGATCATTTTCACGTCACAATGACAGAAATTCCTGTAGTGGTCTGCAATAACCGCACCGTTTTGAGAAGCCCATCGATTCAGGAACTGGCGAGGTGCCTTGGCCTCAATGCGCATATTACTGCTTCTGAAGTGCGCGATCTCGTGATCGTCGGCGCTGGCCCCTCCGGCTTGGCAGCCGCCGTCTATGGCGCGTCGGAAGGACTGGATGTTCTGGTGATCGAGGCGGAGTCTCCCGGCGGCCAAGCCGGCTCAAGCTCGAAGATCGAAAATTATCTCGGCTTCCCCATGGGAATCTCCGGGCAAGAACTCGCGGGCCGCGCGGCGGCACAGGCGCAAAAGTTTGGAGCCAAGGTCTTGATCGCGAACAATGTGACGAAGTTAAATTGCGAACGCCGTCCCTATGAATTGAGCGTGGACTGCGGCCAGACCATTCGCGCCCGCACGGTCGTCATCGCCAGCGGCGCGCAATATAACAAGCCGAAGATCGAGAATCTGAAAAAATTCGAAGGCCAGGGAATCTATTACGGAGCTACCTACATTGAAGCCCAGTTGTGTGGCAAAGACGATGTGATCGTTGTAGGCGGCGGAAACTCTGCGGGCCAGGCGGCGGTTTACTTGTCGCAGAATGCGGGCAAGGTTCACATGCTGGTGCGTTCCAGCCAGTTGTCCGACACAATGTCGCGCTATCTCATTCAGCGCATCGAAGAAAATCCCGGGATCGAAATGCACTACTGCACCGAAATTGTTGGTCTCGAGGGCGATGCGCAACTGGAGCGCGTCACCTGGCAGGACAAGAACACAGGCGAGACTTCAATTCATGACATCCGGCACGTCTTCATTATGGCGGGCGGGTCGCCGCGTACCGAGTGGCTGAAAGGCTGTGTTGCGATGGACAATAAAGGCTTCATTCTCACCGGCCGCGATCTCGACCCGGTGATTCAGAACTATCACTGGCCGCTGGAGCGCGTCCCGCAGATGCTCGAGACGAGCCTGCCCGGCGTCTTCGCCGTCGGCGACGTGCGGGCGGGCAATGTGAAGCGCGTGGCCGCGGCTGTCGGTGAGGGATCCATCTCGATCTATTTAGTGCATCGCGTGCTGGCGGAGTTGTGAGGCGGCGAGAGGCCCGTTGTGCCCGCGTTATAATAGAAAGATTCTCGTTCGGCGAAATCGCTTTCGGTACGGCAGTATCCAGCTGGTGAGGAAATCGCATCGAGCTTGGCTCGGCACGACCGGGGTCAAAGACCCGGCCCCACACCGCAGTGGCTAAAGGCTAAGAGCTAACAGCTTAAGAGCTTCTCCCATGGACTTCAAACTCGTTTCCAATTACAAGCCGCAAGGGGATCAGGGCCGCGCGATCGAATCGCTGCTGCGCGGCGTGTATGACCGTGAGCAGCATCAGGTTCTGCTGGGCGTCACCGGCTCGGGCAAGACTTACACCATGGCCAAGGTGATTGAGGCGGTAAACCGTCCGGCGCTAGTGATGGCGCATAACAAGACTCTGGCGGCGCAGCTTTATCACGAGTTCAAGAATTTCTTTCCGCACAACGCAGTCGAATATTTCGTTTCCTATTACGACTACTACCAGCCCGAAGCTTACGT
>Ga0182024_10017043_pt1 | contig 13693 bp, 11 predicted proteins | sample P32metaG_FD_120480 | JGI IMG/M metagenome (GOLD analysis project Ga0182024, IMG submission 120480) | Permafrost microbial communities from Stordalen Mire, Sweden - P3-2 metaG (Illumina Assembly) | ecosystem: Environmental > Terrestrial > Soil > Wetlands > Permafrost | place: Sweden: Stordalen... | reverse complement strand
TCCGGCCCGGCGCAATCCGCGGCGGTCATGGAGTTGATCGGCATGAAGGCGTGCATCGTGCCGCCCAATCCCGGCAACCTCTCCGCATTCGGTCTCCTCGCCGTCGATTGGCGCACCGATCACATCGTGACCAAGGTCACCCACGAGGATGCCGTCGACATCGCAGCCATCGCCGCTATCTACGCCGGCCTGGAACGGGACGCGGTGGCGACCTTGCGGGACGACGGCATCGAGCGCTCCCGCATCCGGCTCGCCCGCGAAGCCGACGTTCGTTACGCGGGTCAATCCATGGAGGTCCGTGTCGCCGCGCCGTCGGGCAGGATCGACGCGGCGTTTGTTGCCGGCACCATCGATGCGTTTCACGCCGCGCATCTCAAAGCGTTCGGCTACAACTACGCCGGCCGGCAGAAAGTCGAGATCGTCAACTTCAACGTGTCCGGCTTCGGCATGATCGAGCGGCCGACCATCCCCAGGCTGGCGGCCGCAAAACATCCCGCGCCGCGCGGGACCCGGCCGGCCTATTTCGGCGGCTCATTCCGCGACACGCCGATCTACGACCGCGCTGCGTTGCCGGCGGGCTTCGGTTGCGAAGGCCCCGCCATCGTCGAGGAATTCGGCTCGACGACGGTGATATTTCCGGGTCAGAAGCTCGCGGTCGACCACCATGGTATCTTGATCATCGCGCGCGTACCGCAAGCCGCCGAGGCCGGCCGATGAACCTACAGCCGCAAACCTGGCCATGGCCGAGCGCGCCCGCCGCGCGCCCGCGCGACATCGATCCGATCGTGCTGCAGATCGTCGAAGGCACGCTCAACTCGATCGAGGCCGAAATCGAATATGCCATCGAGCGCACCGCGCGCTCGCCGATGATCCGCGAGGCCCACGATTATCGGGTCGGGCTGTTCGATCGCTATTGCCGCAAGCTGACCGGGCGCTCGTACTCGGCGATGCCGAACGCGGTGGTGCGCGACTTTGCGCCCGCGACCATGCGGCCGGGCGACGTGTTCCTGATGAACGACACCTACCTGACCGAGGGCTCGATCGGACACCTGCCCGATCTGTGCAGCACCGTTCCGGTTTTCCATGACGGCGAGGTGGTCGCCTACATCCAGGCTTTCGGCCATCACGACGACATCGGCGGCCGGGTGCCGGGCTCGATGCCGGGCACCGCCGCGACGGTGTTCGAGGAAGGTCTCGCCGTGCCGCCGATCAAGCTGTACAGCGAAGGCGTGCGCAACGACGCCGTTCTCACCATCATCAAGCGCAACACCCGGGTGCCCGACATGCTGGCGGCCGATCTCGACAGCGAGGTGCAGGCCTGCCTGATGGGCGCCCGCCGCATGGCCGAATTGTTCGCACGCTTCGGCCGCGACACCATCGAGGCTTGCTTCCAGGCCATTCTCGACAAATGCCGCGACATTTTCCGCCGCGAGCTCTTGCCGAAGATCGCCGACGGCGAATACGCCTGGGAAGATTACGTCGAGCACGACGGCCTGACCGATCCCAAGCTGCACAAGCTTGCGATCAGAATGATCAAGCGCGCCGACCGCATCACGCTCGATTTCACCGGCACCGATCCGCAATCCGCCGGCCCGATCAACTGGCCCGCCGACTATGCGGGCGGCGCTTTTCTGATCAAATGGATCGCGCCGATCCTGCGCAACCTCGCCGATACGCCGGAGCGCGCGGCGGAGATTCACGTCAATGAAGGCGTCTGCGAAGTCTTCGACGTCGTCTTCCCGCCCAAGGGCACCCTGATCACGCCGGAATGGCCGGCGGCGACCAATGCCCGATCGTTCGTGCTGTTGCGGTGTCTCGGCTTGCTTGCCGGCGTCGTCGCGCAGGCGGTGGACGGCCGCATGCCGGCCGACCAGGAGACCATCCGCTACACCGGATTTTACGGGACCGACCAAGCCGGCAAACCGTTCCTGTCGCGTGAAGTCCTCGGCGGCGGCTCCGGCGGCCGCTATTACGCCGACGGCAACGACGCCATCCATATCGTGCCGGATTCGCGCAACCAGCCGGCCGAATTCACCGAGACGCGGTTTCCGCTCCTGGTCGAGAAGCTCGCCCTGCGCACGGATTCCGGCGGCGCCGGCAAGCGCCGCGGCGGGCTCGGCTACGACAAGCATTACCGCGCCCTGGTCGATTGCCGCACCATCGTCACCGCCGACCGGGTGCGGCTCGGCTGCTATGGCGTCAACGGCGGCAAAGCCGGGCTGCCGTTCTGCGTCACCATCGATATTGACGGCACGCCGCGCGACCTCGGCGGCCTGGTCGACGGCGAGCCGGTGCTGGCGGGGCAGATCATGCGGGTGCGCACCACCGGCGGCGGCGGCTGGGGCGATCCGCTCGAGCGCGAGCCCGAACTGGTGGTGGCCGACGTCATCGACGGCAAGGTCTCGGCGGAGGCGGCGCGCGAAAATTACGGTGTCGTGGTCGTGGACGGCAAGGACGGCGAAGCGCCGGGCGTCGACGCGGCGGCAACCAAAAAGCTTCGCGACCAACGGCGCGCCGGACGGACCGGAAAGCCGGCGATCATCGACCGCGGCGAGGGCTTCGAACGAATGGCGCGCGGCGAGTTCAAGCCATGGCTTCGCAGCGCTTGAAACCGATCACGATGAGGGTTGCAACGTATGGCCATTGAAGTCGCCAAGGTCGAATTGAAGACGGTGCAGGACGCCTCCGGGCTCGAAGCCTGCATCAAGGACGGCCGCTTCACCGCCGATCAGGTGATCGCCGTCATCGGCAAGACCGAAGGCAATGGCGGCGTCAACGATTTCACCCGCATCCTTGCCGACCAGGCGTTCCGCCGCGTGCTGCTCAAACACGGCCGGCGCTCCGAGCACGACATCGGCCAGATCCCGATGGTGTGGTCGGGCGGTTGCGACGGCGTCATCACGCCGCACGCGACGGTGTTTGCCCGCAACGACAAAGCCGGGCCGGTATCGCAGTCGCGGCTTGCCATCGGCACCGCGATGAGCGCCGAATTGCTGCCCGAGGATATCGGCCGGCCGGCCATGGTGGCGAAGGTCGCCGACGGCGTGAAAGCCGCCATGCGCGACGCCGGCATCGACGACCCGGCGGACGTCCATTACGTGCAGACCAAGACGCCGCTTCTGACCATCGAGTCGGTGCGCGACGCGCAATCGCGCGGCAAGGACGTGGCCTGCGAGGTGCACATGTCGATGGGCGTGTCGAACGGCACCACCGGGCTTGGCATCGCCTTGGCGCTCGGCGAGATCGGCATGCCGAAAGCGGAAGAAATCTGCCACAACCTCGCTCTCTATTCGTCGGTGGCGTCGTGCTCGTCCGGTGTGGAATTGACCCAGGCGCAGATCGTGCTGCTCGGCAACAAAGCCGGCGCCGGCGGCCGCTACCGGATCGGCCATGCGGTGATGACGGACGCGCTCGACATCGACGGCATCTACGACTCGATCCGCAACGCCGGCCTCGCATTGCCCGAACGTCCGCGCGCCGAGGATCTCGGCGGCCGCGTCGTCAACTGTTTCATGAAATGCGAGGCCGACCGGCGCGGCACGCTGCGTGGCCGGCGCCAGATCATGATGGACGATTCCGACGTGCCCTGGCATCGCCACATCAAGGCCGCGGTGGGCGGCATCGCCGCCATGGCGATCGGCGATCCGGCGGTGTTCGTCTCGGTCGATGCCATGCATCAGGGTCCGCAAGGCGGCGGACCGGTCATCGCCATCATCGATGCCGGCGAATCGTGACGGCACCAGACGTAGTGGCGCGAGAAGACTTGAGGCGCGAGAAGACTTGGGGCGCGAGACTTGCGGCATGGGACTTGCAGCAAATCGGCCATGCCGCCGGGGCCTCTGGGCCCGATCGAACCGGAGTAAGTCAATGAAGAAACGTCATAATTTATCGAAACTCGTTTCCGGCCTGAGCTTGGCCCTGGGCTTAGCCTTGGCCGCCGCCGGCATGATCGCCAGCACGGCGGCGCCGGCGCTGGCCCAGGACAAGGTCAAGGTCGGCGTATTCCCGATCAGCTCGTCGCTGCCGTATTTCGTCGCGCTCGATCTCGGCTACTTCAAGGAGCTCAATATCGAGCCCGAGACCGCGACGCTGATGGGCGGGCCGCCGAACGTCGCCGCCCTGATGACCAACCAGATCGAGGTCTCCGCCGTCCTCGTCACCCTGGAGGGCCTCAACGCCGACGCGAAAAAGCCCGGCGTCGCCATGTACATCGCCATGCACAGTCAGAACGCCACCTACAAGATGGAGCAGTTCGTCGTGCGCACCGGCCTTGCCGACAAGGTCAAGTCGCTGGCCGACTTCAAGGGGCTCAAGCTGATGTCGGCGCCCGGCCCGGCCAACCTCAACACCGCCAAAGGCATTCTGGCAAAGGTCGGCCTCAAGGACGGCGATTACACCATCGACCAGCTCGATATGGGCCAGCACGTCAACGCCATGAAGGCCGGCACTTTCGACGGCGGCTACACGCTCGAACCCAGCGCCACCATCATGCATAACCTCGGCGCCGCGCAGACGGTCGAGGCCGGCGTGATCGCCAAGTATATTCTCGGCAGCCCCGACGCCGACGCCTACGCCGCCGGCTGCGCGTTCTCCACCGACTTCATCACCAAGCGCCCCGACGTCGCCAAGCGCTTCGCGCAAGCCTGGTCCAAGGCCATCGACTACATCCGCGCCAATCCCGAAGCGGCACGAAAATATCTCGCCAAGAATACCATGACGCCCGACAACGTCGTCGATACCGTTCCGATGCTCGGCTACACCATGACCAAGGACATGAGTGCCAAGCAGCTCGGCTATTTGCAGGAATTCGCCGACTTCGGCCAGCAGATCGGCGTGGTGCCGGAAAAGATCGATGTGAAGCAGGATCTCAAGGCCTTCTGAGGTTAGCCCGCGATGAGCCGCGTCCGATGAGCGCCGCGCCGCCCGCCGTGCGTCTGTCAGCGGCGGGCGCCTCGCCTTCCCGCGCCGCGAAGCGGCCGCACGTCACCATCCGCGGCTTGAGCAAGCGCTTCGACCAGGCCGTCATCTACGACAATTTCGATCTCGATATTCCGCGCGGCGAGCTGACCTCGGTGTTCGGGCCGAACGGTTGCGGCAAGAGCACCCTGATCAACATCATCGCCGGCCTCATTCCGCCCGACGCAGGCCAGATCCTGTTCGACGGCATGCTGCTCAACGAGATCAAGTTCGGCTATGTTTTTCAGAACTATCGCGAGGCGCTGTTTCCCTGGCTGCGCGCCTTCGACAACATCGCCTATCCGCTGAAGATGATGAAAGTGGCGCCGGCCGAGCGCCGCGCCCGCACTGAGAAACTGGTCGCCCATCTCGGCATCAAGCTCGATCTCAATCTCTATCCGTACCAGATGTCGGGCGGACAGCAGCAGCTTGTCTCGATCATGCGGGCGCTGATCGTCGAGCCGGAGATCCTGTTTCTGGACGAGCCGTTTTCGGCGCTCGACTACGAAATGACGCTGTTCATGCGCGAGCAGCTGCAGCGCATCTTCATCGAGACCGGCACCACGACCGTGCTGGTGTCGCACGATCTGGAAGAGGCGGTATTCCTTGCCGACCGCGTGCTGCTGCTGTCGCGGCATCCGGCGCGGGTCGCCGATTTCACCCCGGTGACGGCACCCCGCCCGCGCACCGATGCCACGCTGTCAGAGCTGGAATTCGTGCGCACCAAGGCGCACTGCCTCGAAGTGTTTCAGCGCGAGGTGAGGCGGGCGTGAGGTCGGAGACATTCAAGCCCCTGCTGCCGATGATCGGCGTCGCCGGGCTCCTTGCCATCTGGTCGCTGGCGACCTGGCAGCAATGGGTCGATCCGGTCTTGCTGCCGTCGCCGATCGCGACGTTCAAGGCGCTGTGGCAAGGCATGAATGGCGGCGCGCTCGGCTTCGACTTCGTCAAGACGGTGTACCGCACCGCGGCCTCGACGGTGATCGCCGCGGTCATCGCGCTGCCGCTCGGCATCGTGCTCGGGTCTTCGGAACGGCTCTATCGTTCGCTGGAATTCGTCATCGATTTTTTCCGCTCGACGCCGGCCTCCGCCATGTTCCCGCTGTTCCTGGTGCTGTTCGGCGTCGGCGACGAGACGAAAATATCGGTCGCGGCCTTCGGCGCCATCCTGGTGATCCTGTTCAACGTCGCCTACGGCGTGATGAATGCGCGCAAGACCCGGCTGTTGGCCGCAAAGGTCATGGGCGCCTCGCGGTTGCGGGTGCTGTTCGACGTGATGCTGCTCGAATCCCTGCCGCAGACCTTCGTCGGCCTGCGCAACGGCGTCTCGCTGGCGCTGGTCATCATCGTGGTCGCCGAGATGTTCATCGGCTCCCAGGACGGCCTCGGCCATAGCGTGTTCGAGGCCCAGCAATTGTTCGACATGCCCCGCATGTATGCGGCTATATTCGCCGCAGGGGTGCTCGGCTATGGCCTCAATCTGCTTTTCCTGCTGGTCGAACGGCGCTTCGTGCACTGGTCGGGCAAATAGCTCCGCCGCCACGGTCGAAACAACAATGGCCGAAACAACAATGGCCGAAATAACAACGGGCCAGGCAACCGCGGCCCGCATACCATGGCCGAGCTGAGTCTCGCGCGGCAATCGGCGCGCGAACTGGCACGGCTTATTCGCAAACGCGCCGTCAGTCCCGTCGAGGTGCTCGACGCCCATCTCGCGGTGATCGAAGACCTCAATCCGACCTTGAACGCCATCGTCACTCTCGCCGCCGAGGAGGCCCGGGCTGCCGCGCGCCGCGCCGAACATGCCGTCATGACCAACGAGCCGCTCGGCGCGCTGCACGGCCTGCCGATTGCGGTCAAGGACATCACGCCGACGGCCGGCATCCGCACGACCTTCGCGTCGCCGCTGTACAAGGACCATGTGCCCGCGGCGGACGCCGAAGTGGTGCGTCGCCTCAAGGCCGCCGGTGCAATCGTGCTGGCCAAGACCAACACCCCGGAATTCGCCTGCGGCGCCTATACCGACAATGTGCTGTTCGGTCCGACCCGCAACCCCTGGAACCCACTTTTGAGTCCGGCGGGGTCGTCCGGCGGCTCGGCGGTCGCGGTCGCGGCCGGCATGGTGCCGCTCGCCCACGGCACCGACTTCGGCGGCTCGATCCGGATTCCAGCGGCGTTCTGCGGCATTGTCGGCATCCGGCCGACACCCGGCCTGACCCCGAACCATCCGATGCCGCTCGCCTGGGATCCCGGGCAGGTGCACGGCGCGCTGGCGCGCGACGCCGAGGATGCGGCACTGATGCTCGATGCCATCGTCGGCTTCAGCCGCCTGTCGCCGATCTCGGTCGCGCCGCCCTGGCCAAGCGCGCTGGCGGAGGTTGAACGCCGCCGCGATGCCATGGGCCTGCGCGTTGCCTACGTGTCCGACATTGCGGGTATCGGCGTCGACAGCGAAGTCGACGCCATCTGCCGCGGCGCGGCCCTTCGCCTTGGCGAAGCCGGCGCACAGGTCGAAGCGATCGATTTCAGCGCCGCGGATGGGCTCGATCCTTACCGGGTCTGGCGCGGCCTATGGATGGTCGGCCAGCAATACCAGCGGCTCGGCGAACTTGAACATTTCGGGCAGAACCTCAGCGGCAGTGTTCAAGCCGGCCTCAAGCTGACCGCGCTCGACATCGCGGCAGCCGAGCAGACCCGGCAGGAGGTGTTCCACCGCTTTCGCATGCTGTTCGAGCGTTTCGACATCCTGCTGACGCCCGCCGCGCCGGTGCAGCCTTATCCATTGACGATGAACTACCCGGAGAGTCTCAACGGCCGGAAATTCCAAAACTACATCGATTGGATCGCGCCAGCGTTCCTCATCACGCTTGTCAGCCTGCCGGCCGCGAGCGCCCCGGCGGGCCTGGCGCGCGATGGTCTGCCGGTCGGCATCCAGATCGTGGCGCCGCGCTTTGAGGAACCGAAAATCTTGAGCCTTGCGGGCATGCTTCAACGGCAAAGTAACGTCGGCTGGCCGCCGGTTGATCGGCTGCGATGAATACCGCTGCGGCCGATGCCGCGTCTGGGTCCTTTGCGTCGTTTTCGAACCCACGCCGGCCACGGCAAATCGTGCTAGGATGCGGCGCATGGATCGCTGCTTCGCATCTCGATCGGCCGGCAAAATTCTGTGTGCCGCCGTTGTGGCAGCGGCGACGGCCATCCCGGCGCTGACCTGCGGCGCCGCCGCCCAGACATTGGCGGAACCGAACCCTTCGTCAAAATCCTCTGTGACGGCCGTCCCATCAAAACCGCGCGCGGCCGCGCAACCGAAGTCGTGCGCCCAGTACGGCGCAGGCTTTGCGCCGATGCCTGGCACCGGCGCATGCATCAAGATCGGCGGTTTCGTCGAAGGTACGGTTGGATTCGGCCGTTGAACGAAGGCCGCCGGATTTCGCGGCCCTCAACGGCAGGCGGTCAGCCAAGCCGAAAAGATCTCGGGGGCGATTTGTCGGCAACATGCGGCGCCGCAGCAGACCACGCGCTACCGATTTCCCATTGATAAACCGGAGCAAAGATGACGTCGAAGTTTTGCCTAAAGCTCCGCTCAATATTTTCCGATTTAGCCTTCAAGCTGCGCCGGTTTCGTCTTGCGATTGCCACAACCTGAACCTAGCGTCGGCCCCGGGTCGGAGAGGGCTTGGTTCAGGGAGGAAGATCATGACTCGGCACGCTGATTCCGCGGCGCGCACCCGGCTCGTGACGTACAGCAAGAATACTTGCCCGCAGTGCAGCAGTTGGCTGCTCGCTCCCGATTGGTCCGAACACCTCAGCGAGCGCTGCGTACGTCATACTTGGTCGTGCGAATCCTGCGGCTATGAGTTCGAAACCGCCGTCGTTTTCCCGGCGCTGGAAAGAGCCGCTGCGTAGCGCTGGCGGCTGATAAAACTCTCGACGTCATGTTCCGGGCGGATAGCGGTGTCGCCGCCCGTGGAAGTCTTCGACCACCGCGCCGGCCTCGCTCAGATAGCTTGGGCCGATCGGCGATTTGCCGTAACCGCCCGGAATATCAAGCACATAGGTCGGCTGACAGAGGCCCGAATAGCGGCCGTGCAGCGCCCGCATCAGGGCTTGGCCTTCGGCAATGCCCGTCCGCAGGTGCGCCGTGCCCGGCGCCAGATCGGCATGGTGCAGATAATACGGCTTGATCCGGCACTCGACGAGCGCGCGGAGTAACGCGCCGAGCGTGTCGGCATCATCGTTGATCCCGCGCAGCAGCACCGACTGCGACAGCATCGGAATGCCGGCATCGACCAGGCGCGCACAGGCGGCACGCACGTCCGCGGTCAATTCCCGCGGATGATTGGCATGCAGTACGACGAAGGTCGCCTTGTCGGTGCGCAACGCGCGCACCAGCGCCGCCGTGATCCGCTCCGGCGCCGCAACCGGCATGCGGGTATGGACGCGGATCACTTTGACATGCTCGATCTTGGCGAGCCGCGCCACGATATCTTTGAGGCGTCGCGCCGACAGCACCAGCGGATCGCCGCCCGTGAGGATGACTTCCCAGATTTCCGGACGGGCCCGGATATAGTCGAGCGCTCCGGTAAGCACCGCCGGCGAAAGTCCGCCCTGCCCCGGGCCGACGGTTTCGCGCCGGAAGCAGAAACGGCAATACACCGCGCAGGCATTGACCAGTTTGAGCAGCACGCGATCCGGGTAGCGGTGCACGATGCCCACGACGGGGCTTCGGACCTCGTCCCCGATCGGATCGCGGCTTTCCTCCGGGTGAACCGTCAGTTCGCGCCCGTCGGGGACGAATTGCCGTGCGATCGGATCGGCCGGATCGGCCGGATCGATCAACCCGGCAATGCCGGGCGTGATGGCAACCGCGTAGCGCGCCGCGACCTGGTCCAAGACCGCGAGCCGCTCGCGATGGACCAGCCGGGCCTCGACCAGATCGGCAGGGCTGCGCAGGGATTTTCTGGCGGCGGCGGTCATAGCAAACCTCGCTTGGCGAGCCTCGATTGACGGGATTGCGGCTCTTATGCTCGATGCCATGCGTGGCGCGCAAGGCAAGCTGTTGCAGCGGACCTGACTTGGGTATTGGTTGCGGCGCGTAGAGCCAAAAAGGCAAGGGCGGTCAAATGAAGAACTACATGGATGGGGGCGAAGCGATCCTGGAAGCGTTCCGCAAACTGAAGGTCGATTACATTCTGTCGTCGCCCGGATCGGAATGGTCGCCGGTCTGGGAGGCGCTGGTGCAGCAAAAGGTCGGCAACCGGCAGGGCCCGGGCTACATCGACTGCTGGCACGAAACCCTCGCCGTCAACATGGCGACCGGCTACACGCTGATCACCGGCCGGCCGCAGGCGGTATTGGTCCATGCCGGCGTCGGGCTGTTGCAGGGCAGCATGGGCGTGCATGGCGCGCTGCAATCCGAAGTGCCGATGATCGTCATGTCCGGCGAATCGCAGACCGTCGGCGAGGACCCGGATCTCGACATCGAGCAGCAATGGTACGGCGGCTTGAGCGTCGGCGGCATCGAACGGTTCGTCGACGGCATCACCAAGTCGGCGCGCCACGTCACCAGCCCTCATACTTTGTACGAGCAGGTGATCCGCGCCGGCGAAATGGCGCAGCGCACGCCGCAGGGCCCGATCTATCTCGATGTCGCGCTCGAGCACATGCTGCACGACTGGACGCCGCCCGCGCATAATCGGGAGGTTCCGCGCGCCCCGCGCGTGCAGGCGCATCCGGGCGAGGTGGAGAAAGTCACCGCGCTGTTGCGCAACGCCAAGAATCCGGTGGTCGTCGCCGAGCAGTCGGGCCGCGACCCGGCAGCCTTCAAGGCGCTGGTGGACTTAGCCGATCTGCTCGCCATTCCGGTGATGTGGGGCCGCGTCGCGAACTTTTGCAATTTTCCGACCAACCATCCGCTCTATCTCGGCGTCGCAACCTACCAGCATCTCGCCGACGCCGACCTCATCCTGCTGGTCGGCGGCCGCGCGCCCTGGTATCCGCCGCGCAACCGGCCCGGCAAGGGCACCATCGTCTCGATCAACGAGAACCAGTTCAAAGGCCACATGATCTACCAGCAGCTGCACGCCGACGTTTATCTGGAAGGCGAGATCGCCGCCTCCTTGCAGGCGCTGGCCGACGCCGCACGCGCCGCGAAGATCGACAGCGAGGCCGTGAAACAGCGGCGGGAGAAATGGACGCGCGCCCATGATGCGTTGGTTGCCAATCTCAAGGCCGAGGAATCCAAGGCCAACGGCAACGGCAGCGCGATCGATCCGCTGGCCTTGATCAGCACGCTCGGCGAGGTCCTGCCGGCCGACACGATCTTTGTCGACGAGACGATCATGCACGGACCGATGCTGCGCCAGCATCTGCCCTTCACCACGCCGCAGAGCTTCTTCCGCGGCTTCGGCGGGCTCGGTCAGGGCATGGGCACCGCGCTCGGCGTCAAGCTCGCCGCCCGCCAACGGCCGGTGGCGCTGCTCATCGGCGACGGCGGCTTTTTGTACAATCCGGTGATCCAGGCGCTCGGCGCCTCGAAGCAGCACGACCTGCCGATCCTGATCGTGATCTTCAACAACAAGGGCTACCAGGCCATGCAGAAGGGGCACGTCCATCACTATCCGGACGGCGCCGCCGAAGCGAACAACATGCATTTGGGCTCGCGACTCGATGGCTTCGACTACGATACGCTGGGCTCGCATTTCGGCATGCACGGCGAGCGGGTGGTCGAGCCCGGCAGGCTCAAGGGCGCCATCCAGACGGCGATGCAGAAGGTGCAGGACGGCACCACCGCCATCCTCAACGTGATGGTCAGCAAGTAATCGTCATGGCCGGACTTGTTCCGGCCATCTACGTCTTTGTTTTTTTACTCAACGTCCAAGACGTGGATGCCCGCGACAAGCTTGGGCATGACGATTGATTTGAGTTCACCGCACTCCAATCATTCGCCAACCGGATTCCACAGCACCTGGTCGATGCGCGAGGCGCCGGTCGCCAGCATCACCAGGCGGTCGAGACCGAGCTCGACGCCGCTCGCCTGCGGCATCGCCGCCACCGCGGCGATGAAGTCGTCGTCGACCGGGTAGCGCTCGCCGTAGATGCGCGCCTTCTCGGCCATTTCCGCTTCGAGCCGGCGGCGCTGCTCGGCGGCGTCGGTGAGTTCGCCGAAGCCGTTGGCCAGTTCGACGCCGCAGACATAAAGCTCGAAGCGTTCGGCGACCCGCGGGTCGGCCGCCGGACGCGCCAACGCCGCCTGGGCCGCCGGGTATTCGTCCAGAATAGTCGGGCGGCCGATGCCGAGATTGGGCTCGATCCGTTCGATCAGCACCCGGCTGAAAATATCGCCCCAGCGGTCGTCGGCGGCGGTGCGGATGCCGGCGGCCTGTGCGGCGCGGGCCAAATGGTCCCGGTCGGGCTGGCCATCCGGCAGGCTCGCCAGAAGATCGATGCCGGCCATGTGGGTGAAGGCCTGCGCCACCGTAAGGCGCTCCGCCTCGGCCAAGGGGTCGGCCGTGCGGCCGCGGAACCGGAATTCTCGAGCTCCAGCCGCTTCGGCCGCCAGCGCCAGGATCGCAGCGCAGTCCCGCATCAGCGCCTGATACGGCTCCCCGGCGCGATACCACTCGACCAGCGTGAATTCCGGCGCGTGCAGCGCGCCGCGCTCGCGATTGCGGAACACCTTGGCGAATTCGACGATGCGCCGCTCGCCGGCGGCGAGGAGCTTCTTGCAGGCGAATTCCGGCGAGGTGCGCAAATAAAGCGGCGATCCGGAGGCGTCGGGCGCCTCAAGCGTGGTGACGAAGGCGTGCAGATGGATCTCGTTCCCGGGCGATACCTGGAGCGCCCCGGTTTCAACCTCGACGAAGTCGTTGGCGGCAAACCATGCCCGCAATGCCGTATTGACGCGGCCGCGCGCCAGCAGCGCCGGCCGGCGGTCGGCGTGGACGTGAGGGGCCCAGAACGGCGAGGAATGGGGCGGCTGGTCCGGCATGTCTGCGGCATGTCCTTGCCCGGGGGCGGATCAGGAAATAACTAGCGTGCAGGCGCAGGATCAGTATGTTGCGGCCTGAAAATCGAAGCCACCAAACCTGAGGCAACCGTGAAAGTCATCGCCAGCTCGCTGCGAAAAGGCAATATCATCGATATGGACGGCAAGCTCGGGGTCATCGTGGCGACCGAGAGCATCCATCCCGGCAAGGGCACGCCGGTGACCCAGATGGACGTGCGCCGCATCGCCGACGGCGTGAAAGTCTCGCTGCGGTTCAAGACCACCGATCAGGTCGAGCGGGCCTTCGTCGAGGACCGCAAACACCAGTTCATGTACCAGGACAGCGACGGTTTCCATTTCATGAACATGGAAAGCTACGACCAGGTCGCCGTGTCGGCCGACATTGTCGGCGACCAGACCGCCTATCTGCAGCCCGAAATGGAAGTGACGATCAGCCTGTACGAAGGCGTCCCGCTGGCCATCGAACTGCCGCCGAAGGCGATTGTCGAAGTGGTCGAAACCGAACCGACGATGAAGGGCCAAACCGCCTCCTCGTCCTACAAGCCGGCGGTGTTGTCGAACGGCGTCCGCACCATGGTGCCGCCGTTTGTCGGCGCCGGCACCAGGATCGTGGTCATGACCGCGGACGGCAGCTACGTCGAGCGGGCGAAGGACTGACACGTACGTGCGTCAACGTATTCTGAATGTCCATTCATCGTACGCTGCCACACCCGCGCATCCTCGTACTTT
>Ga0182024_10017042_pt1 | contig 13695 bp, 11 predicted proteins | sample P32metaG_FD_120480 | JGI IMG/M metagenome (GOLD analysis project Ga0182024, IMG submission 120480) | Permafrost microbial communities from Stordalen Mire, Sweden - P3-2 metaG (Illumina Assembly) | ecosystem: Environmental > Terrestrial > Soil > Wetlands > Permafrost | place: Sweden: Stordalen... | reverse complement strand
GCGGGTTTCGGGCCGGGCGCGCAGCCGCCGGCAGACCTCAACGCCGGAGACCTTCGGCAGCATCCAGTCGAGCACGATCAGGTCCGGCGCCCGTTCGTCGATCAGCACCAGGGCTTCCTCACCATCGCCGGCGACGGTGACCGCGTAGCCCTCCTTGTCCAGGTTGTAGTGGAGCAGAGCGCTCAGTGCGTCCTCGTCTTCGACAACCAGCACCTGCGGGATCATGTCAGCCCTCTCTCTTAATCGGGTTTACCCGGTCGGATACCAACGGTCCTTCGAGAAGTTCGCTGCGCCGCTGCAGCGCATCCCATTTCGGCCGTTCGCCGGTCATCTCCTCGCCGGTGATCTCGAAGTGGATGATTTCGGCGACGTTGGTGGCGTGGTCGCCGATCCGCTCCAGATTCTTGGCGATGAACAAAAGGTGGGCGCCCGGCGTGATCGTGCGCGGATCGCCCATCATGTAGGTCAAGAGCTCGCGGAAGAGGCTGTTGTAGTGCTCGTCCACCTCTTCGTCGCGCGCCCAGACGCCGGCCGCCTTTTCGAGCTCGCCGGCGGTGTAGGCGTCCAGCACCTCCTTCAGGCGCGCGCCGACCAGCCGGCCCAGGCGTTCGATGGAGCGGATCAGCGGCGTCAGCGGCTCGCTTTCGCTCAGGACCAGCGAGCGCTTGGCGATGTTGCGGGCGAGGTCGCCGCAGCGTTCGAGGTTCATGGCGATCTTCAAAGCCGCCACCGTGCGCCGCAGTTCGCGGCCGACCGGCTGGCGCGTGGCGATCAGTTCGATCGCGCGCCGTTCGATATCGGCCTGCAGCGCGTCCAGCTTGGGATCGCGCGCCACCACCGCATGCGCCAGAGCCACATCGCGCCTGGAGATCGCGTCCAGGCAGTCTGCGATCTGCGCTTCGGCCAGGCCGCCAAGACGGGCGACTTCGGCGACCAGGGGCTCAACCAGGTCGCCACTCGCCCTTACCCACTGTTCGGTCATCGATTCCCGTTACAAAAAAGTCCAAAGCCGACTCAAAGGCGCGCCCCGACAGAGGTTGCTCGCCGATTGCTGTCGCTATGAGACGGTTTTGCGACAGTTTTGTTACAGCCGCGGCAGATAGGCGGTGAAAGTCGTCCCCTGCCCCTCGACGCTTTCGATCGCCAGACCGCCGCGGTGGCGATTGATGATGTGCTTGACGATGGCGAGGCCAAGCCCGGTGCCCAGCCGTTCGCCGCTCTTCTGGCCCTCGACGCGATAGAAGCGTTCGGACAGGCGCGGCAGATGTTCGCGCGCGATCCCCGCCCCGTGATCAGCGCAGCGCAGCACGACGAAGCGTTCGCCGCCAACCAGGTCAGGGCTGAGCAAGGAGAGCCGGGCCGCGCCCGCAACGCTCGGCGTCAGCGCCGCCTCGGCGGTTACGTCGTCGACGACGTCGATCTCCACCACGTCGCCGGGCGCGGAGAATTTCAGCGCGTTGTCGATCAGATTCTGCGCCACCTGCAGGATCTGGTCGCGGTCGCCGGTGATCATGGCCCGGCCACGCTCGGCCAGGCGGATCTCCAGCTTCACGCCCCGCTCGGCGGCGAGCGGCGCCAGCGCGTCGATCACGTCGAGCGTCACCAGGGCCACGTCCACCCGCCCTTCCGGCGCGATGTGCTCGTTGAGCTCGATGCGGCTTAAGGACATCAGGTCGTCGATCAGCCGCGCCATCCGCCCGGCCTGGGCGGCCATCACGGCCAGGAAGCGCTCGCGGGCCTGCGCGTCGTCGCGGGCGTGGCCGCGCAAGGTCTCGATGAAGCCGGTGAGCGAAGCCAGCGGCGTGCGCAGTTCGTGGCTGGCATTGGCCAGGAAGTCGGCGCGCATCCGCTCGTTGCGGCGTGCATCGGTCTCGTCGCGGATGACCATCAGCGCCAGGCGCGCGCCGTCGGCGGCCGGCGCGAGCGGACGGGTGCGCACGCGCCAGAAGCGGTCCTGCGCGCCACCGGTCTCGTAGGCCGCCTCGCCGTTCAGGCCGCCGAACAGGCTTTCGTCCACCGCCTCCAGCACCTCCGGATGGCGGATCGCCGACACCAGCGGACCGCCCGCCGCCTGGATGCGCAACAACTCCCGGGCGGCGAGGTTGGCGAAGACCAGCCGGCGGTCGGAGGCGTCCTCCGCGTCGCGGGCCGACACGACCATCACCGGGTCCGGCAGGCTGTCGACCAGGGCTGCGAAGGCCGGCTGGTCCGGTTGCGTCTCGGCGATGTCGACGGTTTCAACAGACATGTCTGGCGGTTCTTAAGGCGGCTAGGGGAGGCGATGCGGCGGGTCCGCGTACGCTATCGCGTCGAACGGTTTCAGGATAGCTGACGGCAATTCCAAATAATCTCTATGTGCGTACTAGGATATTGTCCCTAGAGGGATCGGAACGGGCGCGCGCGGCCGTTGACGGATTGCAAACCATGTTCGGCCTAAGAACGCCGATATGTAGGCCGACTGCATATCCGTCGGCCTGAGGCCGCAATGCGGCGCACGAGGGGGCTATCATGAAGAACCGAGCCTGGGGCGTAAGCCTCATCACCATGCTGGCCGCGGGGGTATCCACCGTGGCGCTGGCCCAATCGGCTCCGGCGGCGGGCTCACGCGAGGCGCGGATCGATCAGCTGGAGGCCGAGGTGCAAGATCTCGCCGCCGAGGTGCAGGACCTGAAGCGCGGCCAGGCCGCCCAGATCCAGACCCTGTCCGATGTGCAAAGCAAGGAGCCGGCGCCGCCGTCGATCTTGACCACGCTCACCAACGGCGTCCCGTCGATCAAGAGCGCCGACGGTCGCTTCACCGCCAACTTCCACGGCATCCTGCAGTTCGACGGCGGCGAGTACAATCAATCCGGGGTCGGGCCGCTCGCCACCGATCTTCGTCGCAGCGGCCCGGCGCTTGGCGCGTCGGCCTCCAACGTCGACCTGACCCACGCCCGCGAGCTGAAGGACGGCGACGATTTCCGCCGCGCCCGCATCGGCGTCGACGGCAAGGCCTTCGGCGACTGGGACTATAAGCTGATCTTCGACTTCGCCGGCTCCGGCGTGGAAGACTCCGGCCAGCTCTACGAGGGCTGGATCCAGTATTCGGGGCTCCAACCCGTCCACCTGCGCGTCGGCGCCTTCTCGCCCTCGATCGGGCTGGAAGACCAGGCCTCGACCAATGGCATGCCCCTGCTGGAACGGTCGGTGGTGGAAGACATCGCCCGCGGCTTTGTCGCCGGCGACACCCGCACCGCCGTAGAGCTTTGGGGCTCAGGCGACCATTGGCTGGCGTCGGCCGCCCTGACCGGCCGAGTGATCGGCGTGCTCAACACCGGCACGGCGACCGCGGTTCCGCAGAGCTATGGCGACCAGCTTGGTTTTGTCGGCCGTCTAGCCGGCACGCCGTTCCACGGTCCGGATTGGCTGGTCCATGTCGGCGTCCACGGCAGCTATCTGATCAATCCGCCGAACCTGACCGGACCGACGGCGGCCGGCCTGGGCGTGGCGCCCAATGCCGAGGTCGTCGCCTTCTCCAACACGCCGGAGCTCCGCGTCGACGGCACCAAGCTGCTGAATACCGGCAACATACCGGCCAAACACGCCTCGACCACCGGCGTCGAATTCGCCGCCCAGAAGGACAGTCTGCTGTTCCAGACCGAGTACGACTATTTCACCGTCAACCGCACCGACGTTCCCTCGACGCCCACCTTCAGCGGCTATTATTTCGAGGGCGACTGGGTGATCACCGGCGAGCCGCGGGTCTACAACAAGCAGACTGCGGCCTTCGACGGACCGATCGTCGCCCATCCCTTCTCGTTCAGCGGCGGCGGGCCCGGCGCTTGGGAACTGGTGGCGCGCTATTCCGACATGGACCTGAACTATCACCAAGGCGTCGCTGGCACGGCCCCGACCCCAACCGCCATCCGCGGCGGGGACGAGCAGAACATCACCGTGGGCCTGAACTGGTACCCCAACCAGTTCACCAAGTTCATGCTCGACGTCTCCGAGGTGCAGCTTCGCCGCCTGTCGCCCTGCACCAATACCGGCGCCGGCGCGGCCAATACCTGCACAGGCACCGCCTTGTGGAACACGCCGGTGGGCGCGCAGATCGGCCAGACCTTCACCGACGTGGCGATCCGCTCGCAGTTCGCCTTCTAGGCCCGCGACGACGGCGGCGCGTGGGCGAGCCTGAGGAGGTTGGCGGCGCCCGGCGATCCGAACGGGGTCCCGGCCAGGATCAGCACGCGCCCATTCGGCGGGGCCAGCCCCAGTTCGGCCGCCAGGCTGGCCGCGCCCTTGGTCAGATGGTCCAGCCCCTTGGGCTGCTCGGCCAGCCTGGGCTCCAGCCCCCAGACCAGGGCCAACCGGCGCGCGACGCGAATGTCGGCGGTCAGGGCCAGGACCGGCTGCAACGGCCGCTCGCGCGCCAGCCGCATGGCCGTCACCCCGGTGGTGGTGAACGCCGCCAGACAGGCGGTCGAACCGGATTCCGCCGCGCGCCTCGCGGCCGCTACCAGGGCGTCGGCGTCCTCGTCCTCGACGCGGCCATGCTCTGCGTCCATCAGGTGGGGCCAGTTGGGGTCGCGTTCCACCCGTTCGATGATCTTGCTCATCATCGCCACCGCTTCGATCGGGTAGGTCCCGACCGCGGTCTCCGCCGAGAGCATGAGCGCGTCGGCGCCTTCATAGACCGCATTGGCGACGTCGGAGGCCTCGGCCCGCGTCGGGGAGGGCGACGCGGTCATGGATTCGAGCATCTGGGTGGCGATGATCACCGGCAGGCCGCGGTTGCGCGCGGCGCGCACGATGGTCTTCTGCGCCACCGGCACCTCCTCGGGCTCGAGCTCAACGCCGAGATCGCCGCGCGCCACCATCACCCCGTCGCACTGGTCGAGAATCGCGGACAGATCGCCCAGCGCGGCGGGTTTTTCGATCTTGGCCAGCACCGCCGCTCGGCCGTGCACCAGCCTGCGAAGCTCGGCCATGTCCGATGCGCGCTGAACGAACGAGAGCGCCACCCAGTCGACGCCGATGCGCAGCGCGAAGGCCAGGTCGTCGTGGTCCTTGGGCGTGAGCGCCGGAAGCGGGATCACCGCGCCGGGGAAGGCCACGCCCTTGTGGTCCGAAAGGTCCTGGCCCTGAATCACCACGGTGGCGGCATGGCCCGCGCCGCAGTCGCCGACCTTCAGCCGCACCCGTCCATCGTCGAGCAAAAGCTCGGCCCCGGCGGAAAGGACCGCGAACAGTTCCGGATGCGGAAGACAGACCCGATCGCAGTCGCCGGGCGCCGGGTCGAGATCGAGCCTGAAGGCCTGGCCCGGTTCGATCGCCGCGGTGCCGCCCGTGAAGTCGCCTAGGCGGAATTTCGGGCCCTGCAGGTCTGCCAGCACGGCCAACGGGCGTTCGATAGCCGCTTCCGCCGCGCGCACCGCCTCAAGCGCCGCCGCATGCTCCTCATGCTCGCCGTGGCTGAAGTTGAGCCGGAAGACATCGACCCCGGCCTTGGCCAGGGCCAGAACGCGATCCGGCGCCTGGCTCGCCGGTCCGAGCGTGGCCACAATGCGGGCGCGACGGGTACGGATCATGCCATGCCGTCCAATAGCGCCGCCGAGCCGATCAGCGCGGCGTACGGCTGAATCACGACGCGCGTGGGGATGGCGCGCAGGTAGTCGGCCATCCGATCCTTGGCCTCGAAGCGGCGGCGAAAGTCGCTGGCCTTGAGGAAATCCAGTATGTCCGGCGCGATGCCGCCGGAGATGTAGACGCCGGCCCGGGCGCCCATGGCCAGGGCGAAATCGCCGGCGACCGAGCCCAGGATGCCGCAAAACCGGCTAAGCGCCGCCCGCGCCAGGCCCTCGCCAGCCAGGCCAGCATGTGTGACCTGGTCGGGCTGGGTCAGGCTGGCCGGCTTGCCCGCCATCTCGGCCAGGGTCTGGTAGAGGTTGAACAGGCCGGGGCCGGACAGGACCCGTTCGATGGAGATCGGACCGTAACGGACGGTCAGTCGCCGGACGATTTCGACCTCGACCTCGTCTTCGGGCGTGAATGAGGAATGGCCGCCTTCGCCGGTCAGGACCGCGCGGCTGCGGCCATCGTCGACCAGGGCCGCCGCGCCAAAGCCGGTGCCCGGTCCCATGATCGCCGCCGTCGCCCCGCCGCGTCCCTTGACGCGGGGCCCGATCAGCCGGGTGTCGCGCGGCGCCAGCCGGTCGATCGACAGAGCCTGGGCGGTGAAGTCGTTGATCAGTCTGACGCCCGAAAACCCGCACGACCTTGCCACGCGTCTTTCCGAAAATCCCCAGCCCTCGTTGTTGGTGAAGCTGCACACGCCATCCTGTATCGGCCCGGCGGCGGCGATCACCGCCAGATGCGGCCGCTTGCCCTTGAGCCGCTGGAGATAGGCTTCGAGCGCGGCTTCGCCGGTCGGATAGTCCGCTGCCTGAAGAACTGCCGCATGCTTGATCCTGGTCCGCTTTCCCTCGGTCTCGGCGATCGCAAAGCGGGCGTGGGTGCCCCCCACATCGCCGACCAGTCCTGCGACCTTCGCAGCCGCCATGCTCAGAACAGGACCGAGGCGCCGGCCTCGGCCGGACCGACAGCGCGGCGCATGTGGCCGAAGAGTTCGCGTCCGAAGCCGTGATCGTCCGGCCGCCGGGCGGCCGGCGCGCGGCGGCGGAGCGCCCGGGGATCGACATTGACCTCCAGCACGCCGGCCTCCGCGTCGATGCAGATCAGGTCGCCATCGCGCAGATAGGCGAGCGGACCGTCCTCGATCGCTTCCGGCGTCACATGGATGGCGGCCGGGACCTTGCCCGAGGCGCCGGACATGCGCCCGTCGGTGACCAGGGCGACCTTTTGCCCGCGGTCGAGCAGCACGCCCAGGGTCGGGGTCAGATTGTGCAGTTCCGGCATGCCGTTGGCCTTGGGCCCCTGGAAACGCACCACGGCGACGAAATCGCCGGTGAGCCGGCCGGCTTCGAACGCCGCCTGCAGGTCGTCCTGATCGTCGAACACCAGGGCCGGCGCTTCGATGGTCCAGTGCTCGGGCTTGACCGCCGAGGTCTTCATCACCGCTCGGCCGAGGCCGCCATGCAGAATGCGGATGCCGCCCTCGGCGTCGAAGGGATCGCTCGCCGGGCGCAGGATCGTGGTGTCGAGCGAGGTGGTGCGGCCCTGGCGCCAGACCAAGGTCTCGCCATCGAGAAAGGGCTCCTGCTGATAGAGGCGCAGACCCGGCCCGGCGACGGTCGTCACCGCCTCGTGCGCCAGGCCGGCGTCGATCAGCTCACGGACGACGAAGGCCATGCCGCCAGCGGCGTGGAAGTGGTTCACGTCGCCGCTGCCGTTCGGATAGACCCGCGCCAGGAGCGGCGTCACCGCCGACAGGTCGGCGAAGTCGCGCCAGTCGATCTCGATCCCGGCCGACCGGGCGATGGCGACCAGGTGCAGGGTGTGGTTGGTCGAGCCGCCGGTGGCGAGCAGGCCTATGACGCCGTTGACGATGGCCTTCTCGTCGATGACGCGGGCGAGTGGCGTGTGGGCCTGTTTGCGCGCGCCGATCTCCACCGTCCGCCTCGCCGCCGCCATGGTCAGCGCATCGCGCAGAGCCGTGCCCGGATTGACGAAGGCCGCGCCCGGCATGTGCAGGCCCATCATCTCCATCAGCATCTGGTTGGAATTGGCCGTGCCGTAGAACGTGCAGGTGCCCGGGCCGTGATAGGCGGCCATCTCGGAGGCCAGCAGCTCCTCGCGCGTCGCCTGACCCTGCGCATAGAGGGCGCGGACCCTGGCCTTCTCGGCGTTGGAGAGGCCGCTGGTCATCGGCCCGGCTGGCGCGAACACCACCGGGAGGTGCCCGAAGGCCAGGGCGCCGATCAAAAGCCCCGGCACGATCTTGTCGCAGACGCCCAGCAGGATCGCGCCGTCGAAGGCGTCATGGGTCAGGGCAACGGCGGTCGCCATGGCGATCACGTCGCGGGAAAACAGCGAAAGCTCCATGCCCGGGCGGCCCTGGGTCACCCCATCGCACATGGCGGGCACCCCGCCGGCGAACTGGGCCGTCGCGCCGACCTCGCGCGCGGCCTGCCTGATCAGGTCGGGAAACCGTTCAAGCGGCTGGTGCGCCGAGAGCATGTCGTTATAGGCCGAGACGATGGCGATGTTCGGCGCGGCCGGGTCCATGAGCTTGAGCTTGTCTGTGTTCGGCTGGGCGGCGAAGGCGTGCGCCCAGTTGGCGCAGGAAAGCTTGGCGCGGCCGGGGCCGCTCCCCGCGGCGGCTTCCATCCGCGCCAGGTAGTCGGCGCGGCGGTCGCGGCTGCGCGCGGCGATTCGGGCGGTGACTTCGGCGACGACCTCATGCATGGATCTTGAACTCCTCGCGGCCCGCCAGCTCTTCCAATTGGAGCGCCGACGGCGATGCGATGCGAAGGGTTTCTAGCACAGGCGAGGCGCCGGTTTGAGAGGGTTCAACCTGGACTTTCGAGCAGTCGCGACGACTTATCTTCGAGGCGGACCTTTAAGTCGTTGCGGCGACAGGTCTTCGGAACTAGCCTAGCCGCGCCCGTTTGACCTAGGGTCGGGGCCTGATCACGGATTCACGGAGACCTAATCCATGTCTATTTTACATCGTTCGATCCTGGGTGCGGTTGCCGCGGCCGGGTTGGCGCTCGTCGCGAGCGCGCCCGCGCACGCTCAGTCCGGCGTCAGGGTTGGCGTTCTGACCTGTAATGTGGCCAGCGGCTTTGGCCTCATCTTCGGCTCCAGCAAGGAAGTCGATTGCGTCTTTTCGCGCGATGGCCGCGACGTCGCGCACTACCAAGGCCACATCGACAAGTTCGGCGTCGACATCGGCTATACGGCCGGCGGCGTCATGGTCTGGGGCGTGATCGCGCCGACCGACGGCGTGCTTCCGGGCTCGCTCGACGGCACCTATGGCGGCGTCACCGCCAGCGCGACGGCCGGCGTCGGCGTCGGCGCCAACCTGCTGGTCGGCGGTTCGGACCGGACGATCTCGCTGCAGCCGCTGAGCGTCGAAGGCAATACCGGCCTGAACGTCGCCGGTGGCGTCGCCGGGCTGCACCTGCACTATCTGCCCTAAGCCTCAGTTCCCGGAGACGCTGTCCACCGCGCCGAACAGCCGCCGCAAACGCTCGACAATGTCGGGCGCGAGCGGCGGACCCTGGATGGCGGCGATGTTGGCTTCCAGATGCTTCACGTTCCCGGTGCCGGTCAAAATGACCTCGGCGCCGGGTTCGTGGCGGCAAAAGCGATAGGCCGCCTCGGTCAGCGATCCCACGTCGGCGCGCTCGCGCAGGAAACCCAGCGGATCGGCGGCGTCGATCTTGCCGGCGTCGACCTCGCCGCGCTCGATCAATCCAGCGACCACCTCCTGCAGCGCGCCAGGCTGGCTTAGGCTGCGCCGCACGGCGAACATGATGAGCGTGCCGACGTCGTGCTTGCGCGTCTCGGGGAAGACCCGCGCCCGCGCCGACGGATTGAGCAGGTTGAAGCCGACCATGATCACGTCGAAATGGTCGTCGGGCAGGGCGCGCATCAGCATCTTGTGGCCGGTATCGCCGCCGAACTGTTCGGTGGCGCCGAGAAAGCGGATCTTGCCGGCCGCCTGCTGGCGCTTCATTTCCGGGACCAGCACTTCGGCGCAATAGTCGTATTGGCGAGGCGTGATCCCGTGCAGGTGGAAGACATCGACATGGTCGGTGCCCAGCCGCCGCAAACTGCCGTCCAGGCTCTCGCTCAGCTCGGCGGCCGTGAACATCCGCTCGCCGCGGCCGGCGCTGGACTTGGTCGAGATGAAGACCTCGTGGCGCCGTCCGCGCATGCCCATGCCCACCGCCTCTTCGGTGCCGTAGTTGCGCGCGGTATCGATGAAGGTGACGCCGAGTTCGATGGCGCGGCGCACGACGCCGGCCGCCTGCTCGACATCCGCGCCCCTGGCCATGCCCAGCCGGCTCGCCCCGCCGCAGCCCAGCCCCGCGACGCTGACCTCGGCGCCGGTGCGTCCCAGCTTGACGGTCTGCATCAGCCGACGATGCGCACGGGCATGGTCTCATAGCCCTTGATGAAACTGGAGCGCACCCGCACCGGCTCCTCGACCACCTCGATCCTGCTCCAGCGCTTGAGAATCTCCTCCCAGACGATCCTGAGCTGCATCTCGGCCAGCCGGTTGCCGACGCAGCGGTGGATGCCGAAGCCGAAGGACAGGTGCTGCCTGGGCCGTTCGCGGTCGATGATGAAGGCGTCGGGGGTTTCGATCGCGTCTTCGTCTCGGTTGCCCGAGACGTACCACATGACGACCTTGTCGCCGGTCTTGATGGTCTTGTCGCGCAGCTCGATGTCGACGGTCGCCGTGCGGCGCATGTGGGCGAGCGGCGTCTGCCAGCGGACGATCTCCGGCACCATGGAAGTGATCAGCCCGTGGTCGTTTCGCAGCTTCTCGTACTCGCCCGGGTTCTCGTTCAGGGCCAGCAGGCCGCCGCTGATCGAATTGCGGGTGGTGTCGTTGCCGCCGATGATCAGGAGGATGAGGTTTCCCAGATATTCGTTGCGGTCCATGTTCCGGGTCGCCTCGCCGTGCGCCAGCATGGAGATCAGGTCGCCGGCCGGCGGCGCGTTCACCCGCTCGTTCCAGAGCCCGACGAAATAGTCGAGGCAGCCCATCAGGATCTGCTGCTTCTCCTCCTCGGTCTCGACCATGGCGCCGGGCATGGGCGCGGTGGTGGCGATGTCCGACCAGTAGGTCAGTTTGCGCCGCTCCTCGAAGGGGAAGTCGAACAGGGTGGCCAGCATCTGGGTGGTCAGCTCGACCGAGACCCTGTCCACCCAGTCGAAGGTCTCGCCGATGGGCAGGCTGTCCATGATCCTGCCCGCCCGCTCGCGGATGATCGGTTCCATATTGGCCAGATTCGACGGCGAGACGACCGGACTGACCGTCTTGCGCTGGGCGTCGTGCTTGGGCGGATCCATGGAGATGAAGCTGGCGCGCCTGAGCTCCGGCCGGGCGTCGCGGATGGTGATGCCGCCCAGCGCCGATTCGGACGAGAAGACCTGGTGGTTGGTGTCGACCGCCATGATATCGGCGTACTTGGTCACCGACCAATAGGGGCCGAACTCACTGTCGCGGCACCAGTGCACCGGCTCCTCGGCGCGAAGCCGTTCGAACCAGGGCCAGTGGGTGTTGGTGAGGAAGAGCTCCGGGTCGCCGACATTGAAGTCCACGAGCGGCGTCGAATAGGCCAGCGCGCGCGCATCGCTGGCCAGTCTCCCCGATCCGTCGGCCATGGGCGGGACCTCCCTTTCTCGCGGCGCCGTTCGAGGGGCGCCTTAAAACGTCATGATGGCGCCAAGCCGCGCCCTGGCATAGGGCGGCGTCGCGAACCGACAACCGTTTGGCTTGAGGTCGCGGCCTTCGGGTCAGCTCATCCGGTGCAGGCCGCAAAGCTTGTTGCCGTCGGGGTCGCGCAGATAGGCCAGATAGAGCTTGCCCGTGCTGCCTTCGCGGACGCCCGGCGGGTCTTCGCAGGTGGTTCCGCCACTGGCGACGCCGGCGGCGTGCCACGCGTCGGCCTGGGCCGGCGAGGCGCAAGCGAAACCGATGGTGCCGCCGTTGGCCACGGTGGCGGGCTCGCCATTGATCGGCTCGGTCACCGCGAAGACGCCGGTCGGGGTCATGTAGAACATCCGGTGGCCGTCGATCCTGGACGGCCGAACATCGAGCGCGCCGAGCACCGCGTCGTAGAAGGTCTTGGCCTTGGCCAGGTCGTTGGTGCCGATCATGATATGCGAAAACATGCTGCTTTTCCTTCCATTCCAGCGATACAGCCGGGGTCGGCCCTGGCAGTCGGAACGCGCCGGCGATCCCCTGATCACCGCACATGCGGGAAGATCGCGCCGATGACAATGCTGGGCGGTTGACGCACGCGCGTGTCGGGTCGGCGAAATCCGCGGGCGTTACGAACGGCGATACTTCCCGAGAGCGCCGTTTGGTTTAAGCTGGGCCGTCCCATCAACCACGATCGCGCGGGCGAGGCGGCCCGAGCGGTCACCCATGATCGGACACCTCATGAAGTTGACCATCGAGCGGGCGACGCTGCTGAAGGCGCTCGGGCACGTGCAGAGCGTCGTTGAACGGCGCAACACCATTCCGATCCTCTCCAACGTGCTGCTGTCGGCCGGCCCGGGCGAGCTCGCCTTCTCCGCCACCGATCTCGACATGCAGATTGACGACGCCGCCCCGGCCGAGGTCGAGGAGACCGGCCAGATCACCGCGCCGGCCCACACGCTCTACGAAATCGTCCGCGAGCTGCCGGAGGGCGCCGACGTCTCCTTGCGCTACACGCGTGAGGACCCGCGCCTGGAGGTCCAGGCCGGCCGCACCCGGTTCAACCTGCCGGCGCTGCCGGCCGGCGACTTTCCAGTAATGTCGAGCGATGGGCTTTCTGGATCCATCGCCATCGGTGCCGGCGATCTCGTCCGCCTGATCGACAAGACCCGCTTCGCCATGTCCACCCAGGAGACCCGCTACTACCTGAACGGCCTCTACCTGCACGGCGTGGTCGAGGACGGGGTGCGGAAGCTGCGCGCGGTGGCGACCGACGGCCTGCGCCTGGCGCTGGCCGAGATGCCGGCGCCCGAGGGGTTTTCCGCCGAGCCCGGCGTGATCATCCCGCGCAAGACCGTCAACGAGGCGCGCCGGCTGATGGACGATGCCGACGAGAGCATCAGCATGGCCGTCTCGGCCCAGAAGGTCCGTTTCGGCTTCGGCGGCGCGGCGCTGACCTCCAAGGTGATCGACGGCTCGTTCCCGTCCTACCAGGGGGTGATACCGCGCGAGAACCGGCGGGTGATGACGCTGGACAACACCCTCTTCGCTGCCGCCGTCCGCCGCGTCGCGACCATCTCCGCCGAGCAGAGCCGGCCGGTGAGGCTCTTGGTCGAAGCCGGCCGCATGACGCTGAACGTGCGCAACGTGGACGCCGGCCAGGCGGTGGAGGAGCTGGAGATCGACTACGCGGGCGAGCCCTTCGAGGTCGGCTTCAACGCCCGCTACATTCTCGACGTCACGGCCCAGATCGGCGGCGAGATCGTCGAGTTCCGCTTCGCCGAGCCCGCCGGCGGCGTCGTGGTCGACCCGACCCTGGTCCTCGACCCGAGCGACGTCGGAGTCCAATACGTGCTGGTGCCGCTGAGGGCGTAGTCCAAGCGGTCGTCTCGACTCCGCTGGTGCGTTCGCATAAGTAACCGCTTATGTATCTTAACGTGATCCGCCACGGGGCGACATCCAGCACGCAGGGCCATCGGTTCAACGACCATGAGCACGAGCCGCTGGCGGATGAGGCGTTGGCCAGCCTCGCTGGCGTAGATTTCGACGCCTCGAAGTATGACCGTGTCGACGTGAGTTCGTTGCGGCGCGCCGTGCAGACGGCGGAGGGTCTGGGCCTGACCGACTTTACGCTCGATGCACGGTTGGCGGAGCGCGGGCTTGGAATTTTCAGAGGCCTGACCGCGGCTCAATGTCTGGAACGCCACAGGGAGGATTTCCAGGCCTTCAACGCCTTCGAGGCCGACGACTGCATTCCCGGCGGCGAGAGTCGCGGCGCGCATCTGGCCCGGGTGCTGGCGTGGCTGGACGATGTTCGCGCGTCCGGGGCGGGACACGCGCTCGCCGTCACGCACGGCGGCGTCCTCGACTTCCTG
>Ga0182024_10017041_pt1 | contig 13695 bp, 9 predicted proteins | sample P32metaG_FD_120480 | JGI IMG/M metagenome (GOLD analysis project Ga0182024, IMG submission 120480) | Permafrost microbial communities from Stordalen Mire, Sweden - P3-2 metaG (Illumina Assembly) | ecosystem: Environmental > Terrestrial > Soil > Wetlands > Permafrost | place: Sweden: Stordalen... | reverse complement strand
TCCCCGGCGAGTTCCAGAACATTGGGGTTATCCGGTGAACGCGCCAAGGCCGCTTGCACTCGAGTCATGGCCTTGTCCCGCTGGCCTTTCTGCGCGTAAAGAGCTGCAAGCGAAACTTGCGTGAGAGCGTCCTGAGGTCTCGACGTAACCGCCTGTTCCAGCAAACTGATGGCATGTTCACGCGCTTCTTCGAGATTGCTTTTCTGGTGCAGCCCCTGGTACGCACTCATAAGATTGGCCCACACCAGATAATCCTTATCGTTAAGCTGGAGCGCCTTTTGAGTCATGGCCACCGATTCGGTGTAACGTTTTTCGTTCATGTACAGAACTCCGAGGTTGGCGTAGGCCCCGTAGGTGGGTCCTAACGCGATGGATTTCTTCAGAGCCTGTTCGGCGGCAGGCAAGTCCTCAGGGTTACCACGATCCAGGTAAGCAGCGGCCAGGTTGATGTCCACGACCGCGTTGTCCGGAGTCAGTTCAGCGGCGTGCTGGAACTGCGCGATAGCTTCCGGATACTTTCCCTGCCGGTCATAGAAATTGCCCAGTGAGTTGTATCCATCCCAGTAGTCCGGCCGTAAAGCTGCGGCTTTTTTGAAAGCCTCCTCGGCGTCGGCAATCCGGCCCATCTTTTCGTATGTATTGGCAGTGCCCATGAGGGCGTCGGCGTTGTGAGGTTCCAATCGCAGGGCGTGCTCGAACTCCTGCAGCGCCAGTTCGAATTTGTCGGAATCCCGATGCAGGTCTCCCAGCGTTACGTAAGCAGCCGGTAGCCGATCGTTCAGTTGCAGAGCCCGGGTGCTGTTTGTTGAGACTTGATCAATCCACTTGGGATTGTGGTCCAACAGATTTTTCAAGCGATAGGCCTCACCGAGTTCCGCGTAACCCAGGGCAAACTGAGAGTCGGTCTTCACCGCCTCGTTCAATGCTGAGATCGCCAGATCGAGGTTTCCGGGCGTGTCATATCGGCGAACATACCCCAAAGCTTTAAGGTAAGACTCATAAGCAGCCGGGCTGCTGGATACTGCGCCGCTAAGCGGCAACTCCGTGGGAACGCTGACATGCATTAGCTTGGCTAAGCGGGCGACCACCTGGTCTTGCAAGTTCACCAGATCACCGGCACTATCCTCAGCATTGGCTGACCCGATCTGGCGCAGATTTTTTGTATCAATGAGGTTCACCGCCAGCCGCACGTCTTTGCCATTGCGCGCGACGCTGCCTTTAACTACCAGCGTGGCGCCTAGTTCGCGCAACGCCGCAGTAGGGTCGGAAATATTTCGATGACGCACCTCAATGGAAGGCACTACCCAAAGCGATTTACCGCTCTCGTCCAGATCCGACAATTTCCCAGCCAGGCTTTCCATTAAGCCTTCGGCCAGAGGAGCATTCGCAGGATCCGCGCCGACGTTATCGAACGGCAGCACCGCGATGTGCCGCTCGGAGTTTTCGCGAGACCCCAGCAACCGGTTCCGCGTAGCTGGAAACGCCAGGAGCGCCAGCGCAGCAAGTGCGACGACCGCTCCAGCTCCAATCCACAGTTTTCGTGGCCCACGGCCAGTGCGTGCGGCCGCCGAACCCCATGCGGACTGTGAAGCATGCTCGATATACTTTTGCAGTTGAGCCGATTTCAGCGAAATGGTCGGCGCAGAGGGGTCCACCGTATCCGCCGGCCCCACACTCTTTTGAACATTTTCCAATTCGGCACGGAGCTCAGAGCAACTTTGTTGGCGATGCTCAGGGTCCTTTGAGAGCGCGCGATATACGATTTGCTGGAGTTCGGCTGGAACATCCTTCATAGGCCGCGGTGGGTCCGTCAAAATTGCCACCACGATGGTAGAAACGCTCTCGCGCCAGAAGGGATTCACGCCCGTAAGCATTTCCGCAAGCACCACGCCCAGGGCCCAGATGTCCGTACGGCCGTCAATCGCTTTGCCCAGCGTCTGCTCCGGCGACATATATCCAACCGTTCCGGAGCTGCCCCCACTCTGTGTCATGCTGGCCGAAGTGATTACCCGGGCCAGTCCGAAATCCACGATTTTTGCCAGGCCGCCAGGCGTGATCAACACGTTGCCCGGTTTCACATCGCGATGCACCACATTCCGGGCGTGTGCCGCTTCCAGGCCCTTAGCCATCTGGATGGCGATATCCACCGCTTCACGAAACGAGATCGGTCCTTTACGAATCTTCTGGTCGAGCGATTCACCTTCATAAAACGCCATGACGATGAACGAGCGCCCGTCGCTCGTTTCTTCCACGCCGTGAATCACTCCAATGTTTGGGTGATCGAGGGATGAAGCCGTGCGGGCTTCCTTCAAGAATTGCTCTTTTTCTTTCGCGCTGGAATCGACTTCAATCGGCAGGAATTTCAGAGCCACTGTGCGCTCTAACTTCAAATCAAGCGCCTTGTAAACCACGCCCATTCCACCGGCGCCGACCATTTCCACAATTTGATAGTTACCGGCGCGATCGCCGGTGTTTAGATTGGCGGTGTTGGAGTTAAGCATGCCCTTGCCCCGCGCAAACACGGCTGCACGATACCGTAGAGAGAGAGCGGTTAAGGCTTCAAGGCGGCCATGATAAGCCGTGGACTCCCGGCATGCAACAAATCTAATGTTCAGAGCGCAAAATCTAGCCAGGCGAATCTGGCTGGCGTCTAAAGTTCGCGAATCATGCATAGCGAGACGCCCGCTCTGGCTGGGCCGCCCCACACGCCTTACCGAAGACTCACTTAATAACCCTGACCGACTTCCTGCCCAGGACCGGCCTTAAACGACGCGAAAGCGCTATCAATCCTTTGTACACCAGAGCATTCCCTGACGCCGCTGGTACCAAAGGATTTCGTATAGTCCCATCAGGAGTGCCCACCCATGCGAAGCGCGCCCCTCAAGACTTACACACCCGCGCCTTACCGCTGGCGCGGAAGGCAGTTTGGTCTCTTTCGGTCCGTGTCTTTTGTTCTGGAAGACATGGGTGTCGTGAAGCGCATGAGCAATGGCCGGCTCGCCTCTGCGCACAGTAACTACGCCATCGTCGGAACGCTGGTCATGCTTGCCGGCTTGTTCGGTATTTCGGGATGTGCCGGCGGTTTCCAGGGTCTGAGACCGGTGTCACCGTTGGTCGTCACGCAGCCCGCAAGTCAAACCGTGACCGTGGGACAGACCGTAACTTTCACAGTCGTAGCCAGTGGCACAGGCCCATTAACGTACCAATGGTACAAAAATGGCGTAGCGATCAGTGGGGCTACTTCAAGTTCTTACACGACTCCGCCGGTAGCCACTGGAGACACAGGCTCGGTTTACACCGTAGTTGTCTCGAACTCCGCGGGTTCGGCCAATGGCGGTCCCGCCACATTAACCGTTCCGCCTCCAAAGCCCCTGGCAAAGAGCATCGTTCCCAGCAATGGGACGCCGTCCTACAAAGCATCCGTGAATCTCGTGCCAACCTTCTCAGGCGGGACAGCCGTCATAGGCTCCATGGGTGTCGGCAGCTCCGATATTACTTCTGCCGCGGTAAGTGGCGCGTCGTACCCCACGCCCGCCCTGACTTCTGCCACCACCTACACACTGACTGTGACGGACGCCAAGGGGAACGTAGTGTCCACAACTTGTCTGGTCACGCCCACGTCCGTAGCGCTTTCGCCCATTTCGCCCGCGAATCAGACCTTTGCGCCCGGACAACTAAGCTTCACTGCTACAGCCACAGGCGGGCTGACCAATCACGTCACATGGACCGCCAGCGCCGGCACCTTCAGCGGCAACGTCTGGACAGCTCCGGCAACTGTCGGCACTTACACGATTACCGCCACCAGCGTGGACAATCCATCCGTCTCGGTCTCTACCACCGCGACGATTAGCGGCCCGATGATTTTAAGCCAGCCGGCGAGCCAACATGTTTGCACCGGCAGCGGAATATCCTTGAGCGTGAACGCCTCGTACGCTTCGACGTATCAGTGGAGTTTCAACGGTACGCCCATTGCCGGGGCTACCAACTCGACATACAACATTCCCGTAGCTGCATCGGGCAATGCCGGAAATTATTCCGTCACCGTAACGAATGGCATTGGAAGCGTGACTTCCACTGTTGCTGTGGTGGCCGTGGGATCTACCATCACGTTGAATCCAGCCGCCGTTAGTCTCCATCCGACCCAGACGGCTACTTTTTCTGTGGCAGCGCAGGGACTCAGTCCTTTTACCTATCAGTGGTATCAGATTCCATCGGGAGGCGGCGCTGGCGTCGCGATTGCGGGTGCGACGTCGAACACTTACACCACTCCTCCGGTCGATTTGTCTTACAACGGCGACCAATACTACGCGACAGTTACTGACTCTTGTGCAGGAACGCCACTTACCAGCACCGACGCAACACTGACAGTGACTGCGGGAAGTGTCTCACCGACGATCATCACTCAACCTGTTGGTGTAACCGTCGCGCCAGGAGGTACCACGTCCTTCACCGTGGTCGCTTCCGGAACTCCAACGCTAACCTATCAATGGTTCGTCATACCTGCCGGACAGACTTCAGGGACGGCGATCACCGGTGCGACTGCGGCCACCTATAACGTCCCGGGGTCTGCCACTACTACCGCGAATGACCAGGACCAATACTACGTCATCGTAACCAATGGATACGGCCAAGCCGTTTCGCAATCCGCAACGTTGGCGGTGGGCAGCGGTATACAAATCACCCAGCAACCCGTCACTCAATACGTCGCCGTGGGAGCACCCGCTACATTCCAGGTCGCGGCAACCTCGAATCTGCCGCTAACCTATCAGTGGTACGAAGCCGCGCCCGGCAGCGCCACGTTCACTCCCATCACTGGGGCTACCGGTTCAACCTACACCGCAACCTCGACCACTGCGAACGAGTCGGGCTCCGTTCTCCACGTGGTCGTCAGCAACGGGACCACCACTTCTGTTACCAGTTCCTCAGCCGCTCTTTTTGTCGGGCCGTTAGCCAGTGTCCCGAACCTTTGTGACACCAGTTGGTACGCCTTGAACGACGCTGTGTCTCAGCCCGGTTGCGCTTTCCAACTTACGTCCTCGGCGACGTACGAGCAGGGCGAAATCGTCTGGCCTACTCTCATTTCCACCGGTGATATCCAGCTCAGCTTTACCGTGACGCTCAGTAATCCAAGCGCGCTCCCAGCCGATGGCTTTGCTGTGGTCCTCGGCGATCCGTCCCTCGGAGCGACACCAACCAGCATGGGCGCCGTGGGTATGGGACTCGGTGCAAAGGGCATTCCTGGCCTGGCATTCGGGTTCGACACCTATCGAAATGCTGGCGAATTTCCGGTGCCGTACGTGGCTGTGGGCCGGGGCGAATCGGCCCTGTGGGAAGCGCCGTGGTTAAGCATCAACAACAGTATCCCGGCGCTCGTGAGTGCCGCGATGCCGATTTCCCATACCTACACCATATCCCTGGTGAACGGCTTGCTGATCGAAACTCTGGATGGCGTGCAGGTCATCTCGACCAACGTCACCCCGCCGCCAGTGGCCTATTTGTACGTCACCTCTTCTACCGGTGGATCTTTCGAGACCGGCGTCATCAGTAATGTGTCGTCGACTGTTTCGGTGCCCCCGAATTAGTGATCCGCATGAGAAGGAGAACACGATGCGATCGATCTTCGTAGTGACTGCGCTGCTGCTCATCGGGGCGTCGGCGGCAACAGCCCAGGAGTCATCTTTCAGCGGCGATGCGGCCATTACCTATCAGTGGGTGCATACCAACGCAGGTCCCGGGCAGTGCGGTTGTTTTGGTTTGAACGGCGCAGGCATCTCCGGTTCCTGGAACGTCAAAGGCCCGTGGTCTCTGGTAGCGGACTTCAGCTCCGCGTATAACGGCAGCGCGCCTCCGGCCGGGAATTCTCTGACGCTGACATCGATGCTGGCTGGAGGCCGGTTTCAGACTCCACGATTTCCGCGCTCCAAAGTGCAACCTTTCGCCCAGGCACTGGTCGGAGCAGCGCACGCTGGCGGCGGAGTTGCCGGCGTTGGCGACTCGTCTTACGGGTTTGCCACGCGCGTCGGAGGCGGAATCGACTGGCCGGTCAGCCGGCGGTTTTCATTGCGCGTCATTCAAGTCGACTATTACCTGACGCACATCGCCAACGCTGTTAACGATCGCCAGAACAATCTCCTCATTGGCGCTGGCATCGTCTTCCACTGGTCCAAGTAGCAACAGCCTGAAATAAGTAAAAATCACACCACCGTCTTCCGGTTTTCCGGGAGAGGCGACCCACCTGGGCATGATCTACGTCACTTTTGGAGAAAACGAGAAAGCGCTCGGGGATGCTTGCGAATCGTAACGTCTGGCCCTCGCGTGCGGTAACGAATTGAGTGAGGGTCAGCTTGAGCCCCATTGGATTCGAGTGTCACAATCCGTGGCCGAGTGACACCACGATTATAAAAAATATGTCTGCCGCGATGAGATGGTTGCTACTGCTCTGCGTCTGCCTCTTTTCGGCAACTGCTGTCACTGCAGGGCAACAAACGAGATCAACGGGCTGGCGTAGCTCGGACGCTCCCTTCCGCGCCTTGAACATCGCCAGCAGCGGACAAATGTTATGGGTGTGCGGGCCTGACGAGCGTATCGCGGTGTCGTCCGACAACGGCGCACACTGGCAGGTGAAGCACCAGACGCCCGGCGGAGCTTTGCTGTTGAATATTGATTTTGCCGACGCGAAATTTGGTTATGCGGCTGGCACCAGCTGCACGATTCTCACTACGGTAGATGGGGGAGAACTGTGGACGCCACATTCCGCGGCGGCGAGACCGTCTTTCAAGTCTCCTTTGCCGATCTACAGCATGGGCTGGTGAGGACACGCTCTGCGTTACTTTTCACCGTCGATGGAGGATCGAATTGGGCGCCGGTATCTGCCGGGCAGAATTCCGAAGAGCTCAAACATTTTCCGTATACGTTTTCTTTAGTGGCGCTCGACGGCTCGCACATGGCAATCATGCTGAAAGAGGGCCCGCAACAATATAATACGCAAACTTTGTTGGTTACGCAGGACTCAGGAAAAACCTGGAGTTTCCTGAACATCCCTAATGTGACGCTTGACAGTTTTCTGCCACGCGAAGGCAAGTATTGGGTCGTCGGGACAGAAGTGATTCACAAGGAGCAGCCCGGAGGTGGATATGGTGTCCCCGTGGCGCTGTATTCTTCCGACGGCTCAAAAATGGGATCATTCCAGCAGTGACATTTCCGCATGCAGACTTCACATGTGTACGGTGTGCACTACGCGAGGCTGCCTTTCGTCGAACGGCGTACTTCAAGTGTTCTCCGAATCGCCAGCCTACGCTACTTCCCTGCCACCCAAACGCTGACCGCGAAGTGGGCATCGACAGATTCCGTGCTCTGTTTTGCGGGCGGTCATTTGCAATGCGCCGATTTGCAACTCTCGCCACAAACGCCGGGGGCAAACGGTACTGAGGAGCGACCTCACATGCCAACAATTGTCGCTCCAGCTCCATTGGGTGCCCCGATTCCACCGGCGCCCCGGTCTATTGCGTGTGGGATCGATCCCGTATTTATCGACAGCGACAAGCAGGGCCGCTATACAGTCAAGCTGGTTGTGATGATCGGCAAGAACGGAACGGTTACAAGCGTGGAGACGCAAGGCGGCTCCGACGCCGGATATAAACTCTCGCATCCAGCAGCAAACCGAGCAGTGGATGTTTGAACCGTACGTGAAAGATGGCGTTGCGGCGAACGTGAAGTTGAATACATCGGTGAATATGAACGTCGTCAAGGCGCGGTGAGCGCCGCCCTTTCCCTTTAAAGCTTGGAGCCGCCGTCGACGTGGATAGTATCGCCAGTGACGCAGGTGACCGCGATCTTATCGGCTCCGTCCATTTCCTCCCATCGCACATCGCGACGAAACGGGCGTGCGAGTGCCCCAGGTCGTCTTTGGTGGCCAGCGCCGTTGGAGTAAGAGAATTGTGACGGCGTCTTGCGATACACCGGCGTTCAGGAAGACACTGAAGCGCAAAATCCGCTGATCTGGCTAGCCCATTTACTGTGACTAATCCTGAGTAATTGCTGATGCTAGACTCTGCCGTATGAACGTATTGGATTGGCTCCTGGACTCCGATCCCGCCATCCGCCGGCAGGTGCTGCGCGACCTCCTAGAGATGCGCCGCCTGAAATCGTCGAAACGGAACGTGCAAGGACGGCCACGGAAGGTTGGGGAGCCAGACTGCTGGCGTTACAGGGTGATGATGGCCAATGGGCCGGTGGTGCATGTTTCCCGGCGCACAGCTTGAACTGGCGCGCCGAGAACCAGGGGCAACCTTGGACTTCCACTTTGCCAACACTTCAACTTCTGCGTGATTTCGGCGTCGATCCAACCTCGGAACGAGTTCGCCGCGCGGTGGAACTGGTCAAAAATCATTGTCGTTGGGAGCACGCCGGGCAACCATTCTTCGCCGGCGAGGTTGAGCCGTGCATTAACGGCAGGACGGTTGCCTTGGGTGTTTACTTCGGCATTGATGTAGACGCGATCGTCAACCGTCTCGTTGACGAACAGTTGGAAGATGGTGGCTGGAACTGCGAGGCCGAGAACGGTTCTGTCCGTTCCTCGTTCGCAACCACCATCAACGTCCTCGAAGGACTCCTGGCGCATGAGCGCGCCACTGGTGGCTCTTCGAAATCCATCGCTGCCCGGCACCGGGGTGAGGAATATCTTCTGGAACGAAGACTATTCCGCCGCAAGAGCACGGGCGAAGTTGTCAATCCCGCATGGATGCAATTTTCATTCCCCACGCGTTGGCACTACGATGTTCTGCGCGCCCTTGATTATTTTTGTTCGGTAGGCGAGAGGTCGGACCCGCGAATGGACGAAGCGGTTGATCTGCTCCGGTCGAAGCAACAACCGGACAGCACCTGGCTTCTGGAAAACACGCATCCGGGAAAGATTTACTTCCCGCTTGAGGACGGTGACGGCCGGCCCAGCAGGTGGAACACGCTACGGGCGCCGCGAGTCCTTAAATGGTATGAGAAGGACCACCCCTGACCCGCGCTAAGCTTCTTTCCGAGTTGAGTGTGTAAGAGCAAGGAGCCAATCCGCCCACGATTCAGCAAACCCTAACGCGACGCATCATTGCTGATCTGGCGGTTCACATTCTCCTCTCCCTCCAAGCCGTTTCTCTGAGCTAGCCGCTTTCGACGCGCGCCTTTATATCCGAATACGCTTCGTCGATGAGCCTGCTTAGCGCCGCTGCATTTGTGGCCGCTCCTGGTTTGAGCCTTACATGACGCATGAACCTGCCGGTGCCTTGCAACAGGCGTGCCGGGTCCGGCAGCGCTGCGCCGTGAAAGAACCCGACGTTTACGTGCGAAGTGAATACATTGACGTAACCGAAGGGCGCATCGCCCAAACAGGCTACCGGACAGCCGTCATGCACAAGCTCCCGGACTTCGTCCCCGCATTTTCGCATCACCTCAAACCACTGGTGCGCAATGGCTCCCAATTCACCTGCATGTTTTTTCATCCACGCATCGATGGCCGGATCGCGCTCGACAGCGCCGTTAAATCGCAGCAATTCCGTTTTCATCCTCGCTCAACTCCTGCTTCGAGATCCTCGGTGATGTATCACCCGTGCGCCTCTCCAGCAAAAATCGCTCGGTTTGGAACAGTTGGTCTCGCCTCAAAGCGAGGTGGAATAAACGGTGTAGTCGTTTTACCTCAACGGTTCTTCTAGCGAACGTGTTGTGCAGCATCCTCGATCAGCGCAGCAACTTCCCTCGGCCTGGAGACGTAAACACAGTGGCTGGCGCCGGGGACTTCCGTCTTGTGACTATTGGCTCGAGTGGCATACCACCGTTCCAGGTCCGGGTTAATGGTTCGGTCACTTCCGGCTACCAACATCCAGCTCGGTTTGCTTCTCCAGGCAGGCGCGGTGATGACGGCTTTGAAGTTCTCAGCCTTGTTCAGCACCTGCGACCGCGCCATGAAAGCAGCTTGCTCCGCTGACAAGTCGGCCGCGAAGTATTCATGAAATTGTTCCGGATCCAGATAGGTGAAGCCGTCAGCAGTCTTCTTGATTGCCTTAGACTTGCTGAGATCACTGGGGAATCGCTTTCCGTCGTCAGACTCATTTTCTCCCGCGTCTGGCATGTGGGCTGCGATATACACCAGCCCAGCGACGGAGGGGTCCGTACCCGCTTCGGTAATTACTGCTCCTCCATAGCTGTGGCCGACAAGAATGCACGGTCCATCTTGTAAGGCGAGAACCCGTTTCGTTGCGGCGACATCTTCCTGGAACGTCGTCTCCGGTACCTGCACGATGGCAACCTTGTAGCCGTCTTTGACGAGAATGTCATAGACACTTTTCCAGCCAGAGCCGTCTGCCCAAGCGCCATGCACCAGCACGACGTTCTTCACCGGCCGGTTCTGCCCCTGGGTGCTCGCTAGGCCAAGCGCTGCAAGCATTACGACGTACACAAAACCCGCTTTCATTGTGTTTCGAAACATCCGAATTCTCCTTTGCACCTAGATGTATATCATGTGACCAATTTCCTTTACCGCCGTTTCATTGGAACTTGTTTTTGTCAATATAGACGCACTGAAGTCTCGCCAGATGGTCTGCCGATCTTGCTGCACCACATCGTAAAACGCACCGCAGAGTGCGCCACGAGGGTGCTGCGGGAGGTAGTGAAACTATCCTAGTTGCGGCAGCATTTCTTACGTACCCGTATGCGTTGGTGCGCATCAGATCAACAGGCGAAACGTGCCCGAGAAGTCTGCGGGTACCATGGGAGACACGCGATGAAGGCAGTGGTGCTGCATGAGTATGGCGGTCCTGAGAAGTTGAAATTCGAAGATAACGTTCCCGAACCGCAGATTAGCGAAAATACCGTATTGATCGCGGCAACTGCTGCCAGCGTCAATCCGATTGACTGGAAGGTCCGCTCGGGTGCGATGCAAAAGATTTTTCCCGTCTCTTTTCCTGCAATTCTGGGCCGCGATGTGAGTGGCGTGGTGAGGGCGGTAGGCGCTAATGTAAGGAACTTCAAGCCCGGCGACCGCGTCCTTGCGCTGTCCAACGCCACCTATGCCGAGCTGGTGGCTGTGGAAGATTCCCACCTGACCCATCTGCCGGATGGCGTGGACCTGGCGGACGCGGCGGCCATCCCACTGATTGCCGTCACGGGAGACCAACTCGCACGCGTGGCGACCAATGTGCAGAAAGGACAAGTTGTTCTGGTAACGGGAGCGCTCGGCAGTGTTGGGCGTGCGGCAGTGCATACGGCGAAGAAGATAGGAGCGCAGGTAATTGCAGGTGTTCGCGGCAAAGAGCTGGATGACGCGCGCTCCCTCGGAGTCTCCGGCGTGCTGGCGATTGACGACGATGACGCGATTAAGAAATTCCCCTCCGTGGATGCCATAGCGGATACCGTTGGCGGCGAGGTGGCAGGGAAGCTGGTCGCAAAAGTAAAGCCGGGTGGCAGTTTTGGCTATACCGCCGTCTTGCCGGAAAACGCGGCCGCGCAAAATCCATCCGTGAAAATCAAGCGCGTGCTCGCGCAGCCGGATCCATCCAAGGTGCGTGAGTTTGCCGATGACGTGCGCGATGGCAAGTTCGTTCTGCCCATTGGTCGGCGGATGCCGCTGCGCGATGCGGCCGAGGCCCATGCACTAGGCGAGAAAGGCGGCGTTGGCAAGATCATCCTGCTCGCGCTGGACTCACAACACTGATTTCTTCACAGCAAAACCCCTCGTATAAGAGCATGGTTGGCTTCGGCCGATATCTCGCCCCACAGCGCAATCTCACCGAGTGCGATCTGAATCACATCAGAGAATTCCGCTCCTTTCTGCGTCGCCGCTGATACTTTATTGGACACTGTCCGCAGAACCAGCCAGCACTCGGTCAACGTTGATGTAGAATTAAACTCCCCTTCAACAAATCCGCGCGTGGCTACGGCTGCCCTCTTACAGTCTTCCGAGCCATACCGGAGTAAAACTCTCAGTCGTTAGTCCGTGTGAAATGAACAGCAATTTTCTGCCGAATCGGAAAGTGCAACTTGCGTTCGGGTCCACCATTCTGGTCCTGCTCGCCGTGGGTACGCTCATTTATCACAGTTTTATCCTTTCCGCGGAGATGAAGACCGCGCTGATTCTCGGAGTTCTCGCGGCCGGGTTGACCGTCGGATTCGCAGGCTGGAGCGTGCACCGCGACACCGCCGGACGTGAACGTACAGAAGAAACACTGCGGAATAGTGAAGAGAAGGATCGACTGCTGCTCGATGAAATCCAGGACTACGCCATATTCATGTTGGACCCGCTGGGAACGGTGATCAGTTGGAACGCCGGCGCCCAACGAATCAAAGGTTACACCGCCGAGCAAATCATTGGCCGCAACTTTTCCTGCCGGCGCATTGCGGTCATTACTTCGTTATAGGAAAATTAGAGGTCTGCCGCGGTAATTGCCTGTTACGTTCATCGAAAGTACTCTTTAAACGTTCTGTCCGTGAGTGCAGGGAACTAGTTGACCACCGACGCTGGCGTTAGCGGAGCTCTGGGCACTCGCATCCCAGCTGAGTCGAATATGCGATCCGGCTTTGCTGGCCCCTGCTGCGGTCGTTCGCGGAAAACCATCTCTTCAATGGCCACGCAGCCCATTCTTTGAGGATGTGAAATACCCCCGCTTGGTACCGCAAATCTCTGTCAAGAACGGTAAGATGAGCCCGCAAGTAATCCGTTTCGCTGCAAATTTCCAATCGCCTTCTTGTCATTGGCTTGCCAACTTTGCCTTGATCTAACGCGGCTGTCACGAGTTTTAACCGCTCTTCGCACTTGCCGTTGTATTCAAGTTAATTGCGTTGCTCGATCGACGTCTGAGTGGCCAGTGCTTGCGCCCGGGCATGCAGCCCTCCACCGAATCCTTGTTTCATGAGTTTGAAAATCGTACGCCGGTTTTCCACGATGGTTTTCAGCCATGCGAACCGTCCCATTTGCGGAAAATAAATCCCTCGGAAGCACAGCCGCGCAATCAAAATATTAATCCGATAGCCCAAAGGTTCATGATTCAGCGCATCGACCGCCTTTTCAATGGCCGCCGGACTATAAGCGCTAGCCCATCCAATTCGAACCTCGTTGTGCGCTTCATCGATCGTCATCTTCAGGGGCGTATGCGCCATCGCAAAAGGTATGAACTCCTGCCAGTGCTTCGGCCGCGTTAATCGCCCCGCCGCTTCCAGCCTTTTATACAGCGGGGTCGCAGGCAGCGGAGTCATCAATCCAAAAATCGGCAGGCCGGGTGGCCAAGTCCGAATTTCTTTGAGGGTTCGCTCCGCAACCCCGGCCGTGTCGTTGTCCATGCCAAAAATAAAAGAAGTTATGGCATAAACGTTTCTCCGTGCTAGCCGCTCGAGTACGGCCCCATACTCGCCAGGCTTATTAAATCCTTTCTTGACGTCGGCAAGGTTCGCGGGGTCGATGGACTCCATTCCAATAAAAATCCACTTTCCTCCGGCCGCGGCAATCAGGTCGACCAGTTCTTCATCACGCAGCAAATTGGCGCTGATTTGCGCCACCCAATGCACCTGCGCATCCGCAGCAATGATGTCCCGTAACAAAGACTTAGTCCGTTTCACATTGATCGCAAAGTTGTCATCGATAAAAAACACCGCAATTTGTCCGCCCTCTGCCCGGGCACGCGCTTTCAGTAGCAACAACTCGCTTACGACGCTCTCATT
>Ga0182024_10017040_pt1 | contig 13696 bp, 10 predicted proteins | sample P32metaG_FD_120480 | JGI IMG/M metagenome (GOLD analysis project Ga0182024, IMG submission 120480) | Permafrost microbial communities from Stordalen Mire, Sweden - P3-2 metaG (Illumina Assembly) | ecosystem: Environmental > Terrestrial > Soil > Wetlands > Permafrost | place: Sweden: Stordalen... | reverse complement strand
TCGAAAGCAAACACCACCTCTTCATGAACGTCGCCGTCCTTGACCAGGCCTTTCGAATCGACTGGACCGGGAGTGTTCTCCGCAGCGGCGTCCCGCCGGTCAACCCGCTCTACTTCTACAAACATCCCGCCCTCATGCGCAACTACTACTTCTGGTATGTCGTCTGTGCCGCGGTTGCGAAGATGGCTCATCTCCCCGTCCGTGCTGTCTTTCTTGCCGGTTCCGTGTGGGCTGGATTCTTTCTCGCAACCCTCAACGGCCTGTTCCTCAAGCATTTTCTCGCCCCCGGCGTTCACTTGCGCCGGCAATTTCTGCGCTCTGTTCTCCTTCTCATGGTCACCGGACTCGACATCTGTGTCATCCTCTGGAACCTTCTCTACTTTCATCGCACTCCGCCCTTTGATTTCGAAGCCTGGTCCGGGGATCCAATCCTGAGCTGGCTCGACACCCTTTTCTGGTCTCCGAATCATATCGTCAGCCTGGTGTGCTGCATGTTCGCATTCTTGCTGGCATGGATGGCCGGAAAGGAAGGCGCGCAGAAGCGGACAGCAAGCGTGGCCATCATCGCCGTCGCGTTGGCAAGCGCCTTTGGCCTCTCCATCTATGTCACCTTCGCTTTCTTCCTGGTGATGCTGGTCTGGGCTCTCTGGCAGATCGCCATTGAGCGCACGCCCCGGCCGGCTCTGCTGCTCGCCGCAGGCGGCGCGGGCGCCATTCCGCTTCTCATTCCCTATCTTCGCGAACTCACCCACACCGATTCAAGAATGCAGGGCGGTGTTCCCTTCGCATTCGCCGTCCGCAAGACCTTTTCGCCTGATGGCCTGGTGTCGTCGAGCCCTTTCCATCCCCTCGCAGCCGCCCACCCCACGGCAGCATTGAACCTTGCTAAACTGCTTCTGCTCGTGCCTGGATACGCAATCGAATTAGGCTTTTTCCTCGTCGTCTTTCTCATCTACCTGGTTCCCGCCTGGCGCGGCCGCACTCCGCTCTCTCCCGCGCAGCGATCGCTGCTGGTCATTGCTGCCGCCACCGTTCCCTTCATGTCCCTGATGCGATCCAGCGTTCTCATGCTCAATGACTTCGGATTCAGATCGGCCCTTCTCCTGCAGTTTCCCCTGCTTCTGCTCGGATCGGAGACAATCACCCGCTGGAGCCTGGAAGATCTCAATCGCAAAACGTCGGCCATCTCCGCCGGCCTGCGCCAATCCACTCCGCACCAACCCACCCCGCGCCAATCCACCCCGCATTGGTTGCGATCCGTAGCCGCATTGGCTCTTGTCGCCGGAGCAGTCGGCACTCTTTCCCAGGCGCTCTGGTTTCGTTTCATCGTTCCGCTTGTCGAAGTGGGGCACATGCGCGCGCCACTCGCAGGCGATGCCGGCAACCTCTCTCACAACGCCTGGTTCTCGGCCATCGGCTATGCCCAGTTAAATGCGTCCATCCCCAGCGACGCCGTTGTGCAGTTCAACCCTTTTCACGCGGACGCCTATTGGATGTCGGCCGATCTGCTCGGCGTCGGCCACCAGACGGCCATCATCTCCGACCAGCAAGGCTGCGGCTCGGAACTGGGTGGCGATCCCAGCGGCTGCGCGGCCATGGCTGCCGCCATCGATTCCCTGTTCAACGGCGCCTCCGCGGAGCAGGCGCGCGCCACTTGCCATGAGTACGCCATCCAGTACCTTGTCGCCCGCGTGTACGATCCCGCGTGGAAAAATAAGAACAGCTGGGTTTGGACGCTTGGCCCCGTCGTCTCTGACGACGAGTTCCGGGTTCTCGACTGCCGGCAATGACCGGAATAAGATAAATGGCAAATGCTGCTGCGGCTTCGACAAGACACAAGTCCCCTGGAGGGGTCGCGCGATTGATCTCCACCTTTGCAGATGCTTCGTTGATCTTGAAATGCCGCTGAATAACGGTACAAATTGAGCGAATATGTGCCGAAGAAAGAGATTCCGAATCAGAGCCATCGAAAGCGGAGGTCCTGTTGCTGCCTGCCAGCGCGCCCCACACGGGCAAAACCCCGCGGACTGAGGCAGGAAACCGTGCCTTCCATCCCGCGCTTGACGGCCTCCGTGCCGTCGCATTTCTCTTGGTATTCTTTCAGCACTATTACTCCATCCCATGGGGCTGGACGGGCGTAAACATCTTCTTTGTCCTCTCCGGATTTCTCATTACCGGCATCCTCTTTGACTCCCGCGACGACGACCATGCCGCCCGCAATTTCTACGTTCGCCGCACGCTTCGCATCTTTCCTCTTTTCTACGGTGTCTTCCTCGTTCTCCTTCTGCTCGATCTGATCTTTCGTTGGCGCTGGTCTCTCTCCTGGCTTGCATGGCCGCTTTATTTCGCTAACTTCCTTCGCTTCGCCTCACCCTCTGTCCTGACGGATGGAAGCGCGTTGCAATTGGCAGCGAATGCGTGGCTGAGAACCCCGCGCGCTCCTCAGCTTACGCTCTACCTTGGCCACTTCTGGTCTTTGTGCGTGGAGGAACAGTTCTATCTCTTCTGGCCGTGGATCGTCTTCTGGGTGCGCGGCAGACGCACACTGGTCTGGCTATGCGCCCTCGTCGTGATCCTGGTGTCTCTTCTACGCCTCCTCGCGCAACGCTACGCTCCCGCCTGGATGCTTCAAGGCGAGCTGCTCTACCGAGCTACTCCCTTCCAACTCGACGCCCTTCTCCTCGGAGGCCTGGTCGCCCTCCTCGTGCGCGGTCCCCATCGCAAGCAGGTCTTTGAGATCGGAAGAATCATCACGCTATACTGCACTTTTCTTGTTATTTTCATTCTTGCTGTCGGGATGGCCAAGTCATATCCCAATTGGCGAATCGGCTACCCTTATCCTGCATGGAGGTTCACCTGGGGGCTCACACTTGTCGATTTCTTTGCCGCATCCATCATCATCTGCGCCTTGCAACCCTCCGGCCCCATCTACCGGTTCCTGAGCCTACGCCCGCTTCGTTGGCTGGGCCGCATCAGCTACGGCGCCTATGTCTTTCACGATATCTTCCACGGTCTCTTTCGAAACCTGGCTGCTACTGCGGGTATCCACTGCCATTTCGTCGCGAAGAACGCCGAACTGCTCGTGCTTGTGCTCGGGTTCACTTCCACGCTGCTGCTTTCGTGGCTGAGCTTCCGCTTCTTCGAATCAAAGTTTCTGAGACTGAAGGAGCGCTGGACAATGCTCCCGGACCAGGCGCCGTCCAGGGACGGCAGCGGGGTTGAAAAGGTGAAGCAATGAGATTCACTCTTAATCCCGAAAACTTGCGCGGCTTTGGCGGGTCGCTGGTGATTGCATCGGTCATTTGCGCGGCCTTCGTTGCCGGCGGCGCCTTAGATCGATTGCAAAGGCCCGGTGAATTGCTAGCCAAGCGCGAAGCAGCCCTCTTTCAGGACTTTGGGCAGCTTGGGAAATATCGCGCTGCCAACCTGGCACTTACACCGGACCCTCACCGCGTAGTTTTTTTGGGCGACTCGATCACTTATTTCTGGGACCTTGAAACGTCATTTCCCGGCAAGCCGTATCTAAACAGAGGGATCGCTGCGCAGACAACAAGCCAAATGCTGGTCCGGTTCCGTCAAGATGTAGTTGATCTGCGGCCCGCTTCGACTGTGATTCTGGCGGGCACGAATGATCTCGGGGACACGAGCGCTGTTCCAACTTCCATCTCGGACATCGAGCGGAACCTGCAGACGATGGCAGAACTGGCAGATACGCACCACGTCCGACCGGTCTTTGCCTCCTTGCTTCCCGTGCACAACTACAAGTCAAGAGCTCCGATCTCGGCAATACGAACCCCAAAAAACATCTTAGTAGTCAATGCCTGGCTGAAATCCTACTGCGCATTGCACGGTTATATCTACGTCGATTACCACACTGCCATGGTGTCCCCTGACGGCATGATGCGCCTGGAATTTTCGGATGACGGGATTCACCCCAACGCTGCCGGACACCAGATCATGGCTGCAGTCGCGAAAGAGGCGCTTGAGAAGGCTCCTGCGGCCGCACAGTGATTGCCGCGGGCCGTTATCCCCTGTCGGCCAGAGCAGGCAATTCCGGGATGGCATGGTGCCTGGGAACGAAACCCGCTGAGTCACCCGGCGGATGACCCCCAACGCCCGCCCACTCCGGGACCGCATTGAAGCCGGTCATGAGGAACGGCAAGCGCGCAAACGCCTGGCCTTGCCCCTCGCCGCTCTGCCAAAAAATTATATACACCCGCCCAAGCTGCTCATCGAGTGCAGCTTCGGGCGTATGAAGGAAGTCCCCGCTCAGGCAGACGGCTTCTTCGCGCTTGAATCTGTATCGTCTTCGGCTCGCTTCGAACGAAAGGAAATATTCTTGTGCCCCAGGAAGCTGGTCACCATCGTGACTACCATCATCATGGCTGCCGCGAAATAGGGCGCCTCGTCCGGCCGGTGCAAACTGCGTCGCAGAATCGGGACAAGAATGGACAGACCTGCCAAACCAATAAGCGCGCTGCTGCCATATACCCCAAAACAGCGAATGTATTCAGACAGGTAATTTCCGCGGGTGCGAAATACGAACCACTTATATCCCAGAAAGGCCACGCTGATCGCGATCAGGTTTGCCAGCACGCCCGCATAAAGGTAGTTATACGGACCAAGCCCGCGCGACAGCCAGTTGAGCAGTGCAAAAAGCCCATACCCGAAAACGGTATTGAATCCGCCCACCAGGATGTAACGCATGAACTGCCGCAACGACTTGGGAGAACGCTCTTTCACGGGAAATGCAATCCTCTTGAAGCGGTGTTGCCCTGGCTACTGTCGCTCAGAAGTTGATGCGCTCTTTCTCGGTAACCAGCGGTCGATTCAGCACAAATGTGTGGATCGAACCCACATACTCGCCAATGATCCCCAGCGCAATCAGTTGCACCGATCCAAGAAAAAAAAGGCCCAGCACTACCGGGGCCACGCCAACCGTAAAGCTCGTCCAGAAAACAAGCTTGTAGACAAGATAGAAGACTCCCAGTACAAAGCTGACCAGGGCCGAGACGAATCCGCAAAAAATCACCAGGCGCAAGGGCACTTTGGACAGGTTCGTAATGCCCAGCATGGCCAGGTCATAGAGCGTATAGAAATTGTTCTTGGTGATGCCGCGTGCCCGGCGCTTCTGTTTGTAGAAAACTCTGGCGATGGGCAGCCCGAGCTCGGCAATCATTCCCCGAAAATAGGGATACGGATCTGGGAAGTTAGTGCGAATCTGCTCAACCACGGAACGATCGTAGAGGCCGAAACCGGTAAAGTGCTCCAGCACCTCGACGCTGGTGAGGCGGCCAACCAGCCGGTAGTACGCCGTCCGCACCCTGTACATCAGGCCGCTCTCATCGCTCGAATTCTTGACTGCGGCAACGATTGGAAAGCCCTTCTCCCATTCGCGAATCATCTCGACAAACAACTCGGGCGGATCCTGCAGATCGGCCGCGATTGATCCGACCGCATCGCCCTCGGCCTGCAGAAATGCGTGCATACCGGACCGGTCGGCGCCAAAGTTGCGCGCGTTCACAATCACTCGGATGCTGTGATCCTCGGCAGCCATTTCACGCAGTACCGCGACCGTGCCATCCTTTGAGGCATTGTCAATAAACAAATGCAGGAATCTGTACTCGGGAAGCCCCGCCGCCACTTCCAACACCCGGCGATGAATCTCACGCACATTCAGCTCTTCGTTGAAGCAGGGCGTCATGATGGTAATGAGCTTTCGGGTCATCCCGCTCCCCTCCGCAAGGCTGACGCGGTTCTTGCTTGCATCTGTGAGCAGCAGCTGCGGTGGATTCGAACAGATTGTAGCACGGTCGTGTTCCGCTTCGAATAAGTGCCGAGCCGGCAAACATATTCAACGCTTTCTCTAGATCTGGTTGCATAAATGGAGTCATGAAAGGGCACGACTTCCGTCGTGCCGCAGAAGCTGCGCGAAACCCAGGGCTTTAGCCCCTGAGGAATGCTCTGCGCTGGTCGGGCAGCATTTATGCGACCAGTTCTGCTGTTTCCAGTCGTTCGAATCACAGCGATCGGCTCCGCTTTTAAGGAATACCGAGGATCTTATGCGTTTGCAGGCTCAATCTCCAGCTCGGATGATCCATGCAATACGCCACTGCGAGTTCCGTATTCGCGATGCGCCTGAGCCCATCCATCGGCTGCAAGAAGAAATGTTTGAATCCAAGCGATAGAAACTCACTCGGGTCGAAGTGAACCTGCGGATAAACCAGCTTCAACTCGTCTCCACACCGCTGCACCAGACCGGCGCCGGCCTTGGGGCTCACGCAGATCCAGTCCAGACCCGCAGGCGCCGCAATCGTTCCATTCGTCTCTACCGCTATCTCAAACTCGCGCGCATGCAACGCTTCAATCAGCATCGGGTCCATTTGCAGCAACGGCTCGCCGCCCGTGCAAACCACAAACCGCCTTCCCTGCCCCACGTTTCCAGGCCACTTCTCCGCCACGGCGGTAGCCAATGCTTCCGCCGAATCAAACTTCCCTCCACCCGCACCATCCACGCCCACGAATTCCGTGTCGCAAAACCGGCACACTGCCGTAGCCCGATCCGCCTCGCGTCCCGACCAAAGATTGCAGCCCGCAAACCGGCAGAAGACCGCCGCGCGCCCCGCCTGCGCACCTTCGCCCTGCAGCGTGTAGAAAATCTCTTTGACCGCATAGCTCATAAGGTAAAGCCCCAATCAGCGAATCCAGCAGCGCACGCAAAGAAATCGCCTTGGGCGCCCAGCAAATGCTCCGTGCCCCATCCTTTCGCCTTTTTCGTGGCGAAAGGGTGGGAAACCGCGAACCCAAATATTCGTTCACTCATCCCGAAGCCCGATCTCTGTCCCGATAGTTCAGCGGATCTTCAATTCCGTTCTCCCGAAATCCCTTCTGCCGCAGCAGGCACGAGTCGCACTCCCCGCATGGCTCGCCGCTTGCCGACGGATCGTAGCAACTACTGGTCAGCCCATAATCCACGCCCAACGCAATCCCCTTGTGAATGATCTCCGCCTTTGAAAGCGCAATCAGCGGCGGGTGAATCTTCAGCGCCTGCCTGCCTTCCACTCCAGCCTTGGTCGCCAGGTTAGCCATATTCTCGAATGCCTCAATAAACTCCGGCCTACAGTCGGGATAACCCGAGTAGTCCAGCGCGTTCACCCCAATAAAAATATCGTTCGATCCAAGCACCTCAGCCCACGCCAGCGCGAAGGACAAAAAAATCGTGTTGCGCGCCGGCACATACGTAATCGGAATTCCATGCGACATGTCGTCCGTCGAGCGTCCCTTGGGTACGTCGATGTCGTCGGTCAGCGCGGACCCTCCAAAGATGCGCAGATCGATGTTCGCGACGCGATGCTTCGCCACGCCGATCGCCGCGGCCACGCGCGCCGCCGCCGCCAACTCCCAGATGTGCCGCTGCCCATAGGAGAACGACAGCGCATACAACTCGAATCCCAGGCTGCGCGCAATGGCCAGCACTGTCGCCGAGTCCAGGCCGCCGCTCAACAGCACCACCGCTCTTCGTGCTTCCGCCACTACGATTTACCCTTCTCACCCTCAATCGGTGAAGGGTACGGGCTTTAGCCCGTACATTTGTCGCCGGCTCAAATACCGGCTTTAGCCGCCGAGAGAATGCGAATTTGGGGACGCAACATTCCCGTTTCTATTGCATATCCCCGCCCTTGCCAATATCCATCGAAGCCGGCAGAGGATTGTTCTCATCGATCGATGCCTCGATGCACTTCTCCAGCAGCCCCTTCGCCGCAAGAATGAATTCGATCGCGTCCCGCCCCGCGCCCTCGCCGCCGGCATGAGGCGTCACGTAATGCGCCTCCGCCTTCACCTGTGCGCGCGCATTGGCCACCGCCACGGCAAAACCGACCTCGCGCATCGCCGGCAGATCGATCACGTCATCGCCCACATACGCAATCTCGTCCAGCGCCACGCCTGCCTTTTCGGCGATCGCGCGCACTGCCTTCATCTTGAATGCCTGGCCCTGGTAAACAAACTCGAGCTTCAGATCGCGCGCGCGCAGCGCCACCGTCTCGCTGATGCGCTTGGTTATCACGCCCACCTTCATCCCGCCCAGCCGTGCCAGCGTCATCCCTGCGCCATCGTGCGCGCTGAATCCCTTGGCCTCCACCATGCGCGTCGTAATGGACCCGTCCGGCAGCGCCACGGGCATGGGATAAATCCAGATCGTCCCGTCCGTCAAAACTCCGTCGACGTCGAAAAGAATGACCTTGATGCGGCGCGCGCGTTCCTCGGCGGAGACTGTCATCCTTCAATTTTACTCATTGCATGCGGCCGCTCTCCGCACGGACCGCCGGTTCAAGAGAAAATACATATATGGATCAGGAACGCCAGCCCGCCGCGCCCCAGGCGCCGCTCGAACCCGGAGACTATTACTACGAGGGCCCCTATCTCGTGTTCACCGCGGCCTACCATCTCAAGCGCGGCTCCTGCTGCGGCTCCGGCTGCCGCCACTGCCCCTATGGGTTTGCGGCTCCAGACGCGCCCGCAGTTCCCGATGAGGATGCGTCGCCCGCCGGTTGAGTTCCCGGTGCAGCAGCAGCCGGTTCCCGCACCAGCACGGCAAAGCGCGGAAATGCAAAACTGCCGCCGGCATCGTCGATCACATTCAACTGGCAAACATACTGCCCAGCCTTCAGCCCCGCCAGCGGCACATCCAGTTCAATCGCCACTGCGTCGCGCCCTTCCACATTAACCGCCCTGGCCTGCACCAGCGGCGTCTCGTAAACCTTCGTCGATCCCTGGATCAGTTCCAGGCTGCTCAGCAGGTTGATTCCCGGCTTGGTCCCCTTCGGCGCATCGCCCGCCGCTTTCTCGTGCGCAGGATTGTAGATTTCGTACAGCAGATACAGGTGCTGGTCCTGCCGGAAAACATGGCTGATATTCGGCACATATTCTTCTCCCTCACGCACCAGCGGGCTCTGCTTCTTGCTTGGCTGCCGCATTGAGGCCAGCACGATCGAGCTCATTTTCAGTGGAGACTTCTTCATATCCGGAAGCGTGATCTCCGCTTGAAACGAGCCCATCCGTCCCGTCTGATTCTCCCGCACCACAAACTTCATCTGGTATTTGCCCGGCGGAAGATTGAAGCTCGTCGTGTACTCAATGTTCTTTTGCCGCGCCTGCAAGCTCGGATCCAGATTCAGCTTCACCGTTTCGCGCGCATGGCCGATGGGCCGCTTCACTTCGTCGATCACCGAACCGATAATGTCCAGCGTAGCCTTGTCCTTGTCGCCGCCCTTCACAAAAGGAATCTGCGACCCCGGCACAATTAGAGAAACCGGCACAAAGAATCGATTCTCGTCCAGCCGGAAATACATCGCATCCATGTACACCGCCATGTCTGTCGCCGGCAGGTCGCTGGCCAGTTGCTCCTCCAGTTCGCGTTCGCGATCCTCATGCCCAGAGTGCTTGAAGTCCGCCGGCGCATAGTAGCCGGGCCGGTATTCAAGCTTGATTCCGGGCCGGTTGATTTTGATGGTCAGCTTGCGATACCTTCCGTCGCGTGCCGAATCGGTGCTGCGAAATCCAATTGCGTAATACGCCGAAGTGTCCCGCTCCACCTGCGCAAACGCCGGCGCAAAATCGTTCGAATCGAAGAACGCCTTCCCGCCCGTATCCTTGCTCAGCGTGGCCATCACCTCTTGCGTGGCAAAGTTCGCCTGCATATTGTTGGTCAGTGCCGCGCCATTATAGGCGCCGGTCCCGCGCAGGCTTCCCACCGATGCATCGCCCGTCAGCGTAATCGCCTGCAGCCCGCGCGTGTCTACACTATAGATAGCCAGGTTGGCCCGCACCGCCGCATTGATTGCGGCGCGCAGCGAAGCCTCGTTCTCAATCCCGTCGCGCTGGATGCCGCCGGAAAAGTAAAGCAGCGACTTCTTTTCCGTGATCTTCTCGAGGGCCCTCGAAACAGCCCGCAGCGCGTAAAGTTCGCGATCGGTGTTCAGGTCGTTGTACTCGCTCTCGTCCGGTGTGTATCCGGTGGTGTCCTCCACCTGGTTCGAATTCGCAGTGGCCCCCGCGGCGAATCCCTGTCCTTCGGTGCCGTTATAAACGCCCACTTCGTTGATCAGCGCATTCTCGTCCGCGGTAAAGTCCTGGTCCACCGTTAGCGTATCGCCGAGAGACACCAGCGCTACAAGGTCCGCCGGCTGCATCTTTGTCCGCAAGAAATCCTGCGCCGCAAGAACGCTGCGATCCAGATCCTCCGGCTGCATCGAGGTCAGGTCGAAGAACATGACGATCAGCCGGTGATTGCGCAGGTCTTCCGGCTTCGCGACCACCACCGCCTTGCTCCCGTTGCCGTTTACTCCCGCAGCCAGGCCGCTCACCGTCGCTTCGTTCAGAGGCGTGGCCTTATCCACGCTCTCAAAATCGAAGGTCTCAATGTGTTGCTGCTTGCCGCTCTCGTAAATACTGAAGTCGCTCTGCTTGAGTCCCTGCACAACTTCGCCGGTTTTGGCGTCGCGCGCCACCAAGTTGGTCAGCACCAGTTCGCCGTTCATCTTCAGCACGTATCCGCCCTGCGGCGTTGCGGAAACCTGCCCGGCCGATGCCTGGCCGCCGGACCCCTGACCGGAACTCTGCGCAAACTCAGGCTGCGGGCCCGGCAGCGACAGTGCTAGCGCCGCAAGCCCAGCTCCGATTTTCCGCGCCCATCCCGTCATAGAATCCCCTTCAACAAAACTCGCTAACTCATAGTGTGATGTCCCAAAAGTTTTCAACAAAATTGGATTGTCATTCTGAGCGAACGGGGCCCCAAACGTTCTTCAGTTTGGGGGTGGTGAGTCGAAGAATCTGCTTCTCGCCTTTCAATCTTTTTGAGGAGAACTTCTGGGACACGATAATAGCTCCTAAAACCTGAACCTCGCCATGAACTGAAACGACCGCATCTGGCCCGCTGAAGTTACCTCCCCAAACCTCGGCGCATCCTCCACCGTGCCCACGCCCGAGTACTGCACCGTGTTGAACGCATTGCTGAGCGTGGCGCGGATTTCCATGCTGCGCGTATCGCCCATCTGCACCGTCTTCGAGAGCGCCATATTGTTCGAGATCGTCCCCGGCCCCTCAATCGAGTTGCGCGCCGCGTTGCCAAAGGCGTTGCAATATCCCGCCGTTCCGGAGGGAAGCGAAAATGCCGCCGGATTGAACCACTGATTCAGCGTTCCACCACCAGCCTTAACAGAAGCTCCTGTGAGATTGGGCCGCAACGCGCCCGCCGTGCCGCAGGCAATGCTCGAAACTGCCGCCGAATAACTCGGCGTCAGCCATCCCCCGGTGGCAAAGTTAAATGTTCCGGAAACCGAAAAGCCTTCGAGTATGTGCGAACCAACCCCGCTTGTAACCCAGAACTTATCCTTGCCGAACGGTAACTCGTAAACGTAATTTCCACTTACCTGGTGCCGCACGTCGAAACTCGAATTCCCTTCCTCGGCTTGCAGGTCCTGCCAGTTCTGCGCCACCACTGCCGATGTGCCGTTCACCGAGCCGGCGTCGTCAATCGAGTGTGAGTACTGGTAGTTGGCGCCCACTGCCATGCCCTTCGACAGCCGCTTGTTCATCCGCACCGTGCCCGCGCTCAGCTTCGAAAAAGCCTCTGCCTGGTCGTACGTGAACACCAGGTTCGTCGGATCGGTGCCGGGGTTGCCCGGCGTCGCGCGCGGCGAGCTTCTCATATCCAGGTCGTTGCCCTTCGAGCCGTTGTAGCCGATGTTCATCACTACGCCCCAGGGCAGCGTCTTCTGCACATCGATGTTCCACACCTCCACATAAGGCAATGGATAATGCGGCTCGATGGAATAATTGCCCGTCGTATCCGGTGCGGGAAATCCATTCGCCAGCGTGAAGCAGCTGGAAGGCGTGGTGCGTGCGCACGCCGAGCTGGCGCTGTTGTTCACAGCCGCTTCGTTGGTCTGCTCGTTGGCAAACGGAGGCTGCAGCGCCATGGTGCTGGCGAAGCTGCCATACTGGCCGACTGTGTAGTTCATGCCGAACCCGGCCCGCAACACCGTCTGTTTGGGCAGCCGCAGCGCCGCGCCCAGCCGCGGCGCAAAAGCCCAGCGGAAGGGAAACACCAGCGAGTCCGGCAACCCACCGCTGAATGGGCCATTTGCGCCGGCCTCGACTTCAGTCTCGCCGGTGAACCCCGCGTTGGCGTTGGTATCGACAAATGCCAGATGCCCGTATTTTTCCGTGTACGGCGCATAGAACTCGTAGCGCACGCCATATTGAAGCGTGAGAGAGGGAAGCACTCGCCAGTCGTCGGTCGCAAAAGCATCCATCACGTTATCGCGCAGATAAGACTTGGCCACGACGGAGTCAATGGTGGTTTCCTGCGGCAGCCCCAACAAAAAATCGGCGAGCGATGAGCCTGTCGTCGGGTCGCCACTAGCGTTCTCGGTAAACAACCCGCTGAAGGTAAAGTCACCCGTGGCGTTCGAGCCCAACAGCAGGTCGCGGTGAACGCGCCGATAATCTCCGCCGAAGCGCAGATTGTGTTTGCCGTGAATCCAGCTGAGCGTCTCCGACAGAGAGACCGTTTGCGACACGGAAAAGCTCGGCTCGTGTTCGCTCAGCCCGGTCAATTCACCCAGGCTCACGCGTGGCAGCCCGTAGTCGAGAGGGCTGGTGTTCAGAGCCGTTCCGTTCGGTCCCATGATTCCGAGCTGGCTCGCAATATCCACGCCGTTGGTAAAAAAATTCGTCGCCTGGCTGGTGGCGCGGTTCCATCCGGCAGTGAAGATGCTCGTTACCTTGTGGTATCCCACTGTGTAGCCGGCCTGAACGGAGTTGGAGTCGGAAGAAGTCTTGCCGCCCAGCTGCGGGAAAATGTTCACGCTGTCCGCGGCTGAATCGCTCCAGTTGTAGTTGACATTGATGCTTTGCCGCAGTCCTTGATTTTGCTGCGACCGCCTTCCACCTCCGCCGCCCCCGCCTCGTCCACCGCCGGGCTGCGTGGCATTGGCTCCCAGGCTGCGCATATAGCGCACGCCGGCCTGCGTGGAATTGGTCTGCGCCGTCGTCAGCAAATGATAGTTGTCGTCGGTCGCAACGCTCGGAATCATGTTTGGCTCGGGATAATACTTGAGCAGCGCGGTGGCCTGCGGCGCAATGCGCGACGCAGGAATCACGTTGGCCGTACCGTTCGAACTGAACTGCTGCAGCGTCGCCGGATCGTAAATCGCCGGCAATCCCGCCGCGGAAAAATCGCCCGCCCGTTCCGCATCCGTTGGCACAATTGCGTAATCGTCCGCCGCAATCGAACTGCGCGTGCCTGACAGCGTCAGAAATACCGTGTCTTTGCCGCTCGGCTTGGTGAGGTGCGGGATGTACGGGGCGCTCATAAACGTGATGCCGAACTTATTGCTGCCGCTGGGCGGCTGCTCCTGCGGTTGTCCCTGCAGCGAGAATGGCTCCGCGTTCAGTGCCGAGTTCGTGCCCGTCCAGGAGATCGCCCCATGCGGCTGGGCGGGATTGAAGCCGCGGAAGTTGCCGCGCCCGCCGCCGCCAAACCCTCCGCCGAATCCCCCACCCCCAAATCCGCCCCCCCCGCCAAAACCTCCACCACCTCCGCCGCCAAACAAGCCGCCCTGCCCTCCGCCCAAAAGCCCTTGGGACCGTGCAGTCTCAATTGCATCCCGGATGCGGTCCATGTCCAACCCCG
>Ga0182024_10017039_pt1 | contig 13697 bp, 14 predicted proteins | sample P32metaG_FD_120480 | JGI IMG/M metagenome (GOLD analysis project Ga0182024, IMG submission 120480) | Permafrost microbial communities from Stordalen Mire, Sweden - P3-2 metaG (Illumina Assembly) | ecosystem: Environmental > Terrestrial > Soil > Wetlands > Permafrost | place: Sweden: Stordalen... | reverse complement strand
TCGCGGAACCCGAGACGAAGGTGTGGGAATCGCCGTACCGGCCGCCGTTGCTGCGCGACCTGCTGGTGACGGCCGCGGAAAATCGCCGGCTCCGCGAGGCGGCGCACGGCGTGCGCCTCGAGCGCGAAGTCGATCAACTGCACCAGGCACTGGAAGAGCAGACGGCCGGCGAGGAAGACCGACTGAAGGCCGGCAAGCTCGACGCCCTCGCGGAGTTCGCTGCCGGCGCGGGCCATGAGATCAACAACCCCCTGGCGGTGATCTCCGGCCAGGCCCAGTACGTCCTTGCCCACGCGGACGAGTGGTTTCAGGGCGACCCGGAGCGGCCCCGTAAGGCGCTGCAAACGATCATCGGCCAGACGCATCGCGTCCACGGCATCCTGCGCGACGTGATGCAGTTCGCCCGGCCGGCCGTGCCGCGCCCCGTCTGGTTCGACCTGCCCTCCCTGCTCGCCGAGACGGCGGCCTCTCTGCGCGAACTGGCGGAGCAACGCCGCGTCCGTATCGAAATCGGCCGCACCCCTGACCGCCTGGCCGCGTTCGCCGACGTGGAACAGGTTCGCCAGGCGCTGACCTGTCTGCTGCGGAACGCCGTCGAGGCCGCGCCCGCCGAAAGCTGGGCGCGCATACGCGTCGTCGAGCCTGTACACGGTACGGTGGTCGAGGTGGCCGTCGAGGACGGCGGATCCGGGCCGGACCCGTCCCAGCGTCCGGCCCTGTTCGACCCGTTTTATTCCGGCCGCGCCGCCGGCCGCGGCCGCGGCCTTGGCTTGCCGATCGCTTGGCGGCTGACCCGACAACAGGGAGGCGACGTTCGCCTGGACGCCGCCGGGCCGGGTCAGCCGACCCGGTTCGTTCTTTCGCTGCCGCGGCCTTCCGGCGCGGAAACAGTCCCCGTCGTGCCGGAGCGGAAAGCCTCGTGAGGCCGCGCCTCCGGGTTGAGGCGAGCGGCCGGCGTAAGCCGGCTGATGATCGCTTCCATCAGCCGGCTTACGCCGGCCGCTCGCCTTTAGGACTTGTCCCGGCGTCCGCCTGTTTGGTATAGGCCGTCGCCAAGTCGGCCGCTTCTTCACCGGCGCCGCGCCGGCCGGGACGCGACCGCCGCGAATCGAGGAGGCCGAGCCATGACCGAAAAATCCATCGCGCCGGGAGCGGAAGCCATGCCCTCCGGCGAAGGCGATTCATCCGTCCCGATGGAACAGCGCTTGGAGCGCGGGGAAGTCATTTACTTTCCCACCGCCCCGTTCCCCGTGCCGGCCGGCGCGGACCATGCCTTTCTGCTCCAGCAGCAGCTCGGCGGCCCCGTCCACAAAAACATCAGCTACGACCCCGCCACCGGCCGCGTCGGCGGCTTCGGCCGCCGCGGCGCCGAGGAAGCGGAGCGCTTGCGCGAGTTGTTCGCCTCCTTTTCGCGGACGACCACGGAATGGCTGGCGCGAACGCTGCCGCGCTACAGCGTCGGCTGGGACCTCGACCGCATCAGCTACCGCCCGGAAGAGGAGGCCACGCGCCGCCTGCGCCACATGGCCCGCAACGACCTCTTGCACGTGGACGCCTTCCCCGGCCGCCCGTCGCAGGGCCGCCGCATCCTGCGCGTCTTCGCCAACGTCAACCCGCGCGAGCCGCGCGTCTGGGTCACGTCGGAACCGTTCGCGGCGCTGCTGCGGAAATACGGCAAGGCGGCCGGCCTGCCCGGCCGCATCGGATCGGAATGGCTGGAACAGCTCCGCGAAGGCGTCGTCCGCCTTTTCCGCCCCGGCAAGGCCCGCCGCTCGGCCTACGACGCCTTCATGCTCCGCTTCCATGACTACCTGAAAATGAATGAGGAGTTCCAGGAACGCGGCCAGAAGCGCCTGTGGACCTTCCCGCCCGGGTGCGCCTGGATTGCCCTCACCGACACGTGCAGCCATAGTGTCCTGCGCGGCCGGTACGCCCTGGAACACTCCTACTTCGTCGCACCGCACACCCTGGCCCTACCGGACGAATCGCCGGCTTCGCTGCTGGCGATGGCGAGCATCGGGACGAGGGGCGTGCAGGCGGCGTGATTGCCGGATCGCTCATCGATGCGCAAAGAGAAGCCCCCACCCTTCCGATGAAGGGCAGGGGCCAAGGGGGTGACTCGCACCTTCAATTCAGCAAATCGGCCTGCCACCGCTCCATGATCGAAGGCCGCACCACCGCCGAAGCCTCTTCCAGGGCAAGGCGGTAGACCTGCTGTTGCAGCGTCCGCTGGTCCTCGTGTACGCCCTGTTGCAGCACCGCCGGACAAGCCATCAACCCGCAGGACGAAACGACCGGGGCTTGGGGTTGTCGGAGCAGCCAGCCGGAGATGCGATTGCGGGCCATGACGGAGTTCCTCAAATCGGTTCGTGTAGGGAAGACCGAAACATCACTAACATTATCAATGTTATCGTATAAGTGACCATTCGGCAATCGCTTTTTCTGCCGCCAAGGCAAGAGGTTAGTTACTCCGTCATGTTTACCGTGCAGGTAACCATTAAGCCCTGCGCCTTCCCCTAAACCGGCATGTCGAATTGCGTATTAACGAAGTCATTGTGACAAAAGCATTTCCGGCGAAAACAGGGTTGAACCGCGGTCCCCGGCCGGCTACGTTATATCCCAGCGACAGACGCAAACGGCGCGGTTGCCGGCTTGCATTCCACAGGAGATGGATCATGAAGACGGGCACAATGATGATGGATCGGGCGAGCATGACGGGCATGGGGACGGCCGGCATGAGCACGCCGATGGGCGCGACGGGGGCGATGCCGTCCGCGAACTGGATGATGGTGCCGCGCTGCACCATCAAGATGGAGAAGTGCAGCGGCGGCATGAAGATGACCTGCACCTGCGACGACGCGATGGCGTGCAGCATGATGCAGAACCTCTGCACCATGATGGCCGGCGGCATGTGCAGTTGTTGCATGGTGATGAATGGCATGATGGTGTGCTGCTGCAACCTCACCATGGGCATGTGCAAGTGCGAGATGACGGACAAAGGTTGCACGATCACCTGCACCAGCGGCGACGCCAAGTGCTGCGAAATGATCCAGGCCTGCTGCGACTGCATGGCGTGCATGCTCAAGGACGGCTGCACCTGCTGCGTGATGATGAACAACAATCCCATCTGCTGCGGCTGCTGCTGATCGTCACGTCCCGCTCTTCCTCCGGCCCGCGGCGCGAGCAAGGTCTACCAACGCCGCGGGCCGGACGGTTATTTCCACGCCCCGGCCCGCGCGATATAGTGCCCGTATCGTCGTCCCCCCGCGCGGAGCCGTCGCCATGCCACGGAATATACGCACACCCGACCGGGAGCCGCCAGGGCCGCCGCGACGCTTCGACGCCGAGCCGTTCCGGCCCGACGGCGTCGTGCCGCTGGGCGGGCTGGCCCTGTTGCTGGTCGGCGTCGCGCTGACGGCCGTGACGCTCGGTTTCGTGCTCAGTTTCGTCGGGCAGTGGCTCTACTTACCGATCATTTTTGCGATGGTCGCCGGGACCCTGCTTGGCGGGGCGGGCCGGGCGCTGGGGAGTGCCGGCAGGATACGAAACTCGGTGGTGGCCGGCACAGTCGCGGCGCTCGGCGCCCTTGGCATGATGTACTCCATGCACTACTTCGACTACCACCGCGAAATCGGCAACCCTGCCTGGCAGGGAAGGCCGCCCGACAACGTCTTTCAGTACATCGACCTTGAAGCCCAAGCGGGTATCGTCCTCCGCAAACTTGAGCCGCCCGGCGCTTTCCCCGGCGTCAACCCCGGCTTTAACCTTGGCTACGTCGGGTCGTATGTCTACTTTGGGCTCGAAACTTTTTTGGCGGCGGGCATCGCATTGGCGATCGCGCGGACGGGCGCCTCCGCCCCGTTCTGCCGCGCTTGCGGCGCGTGGAAGAAGGTGCGCACGCTGGCCGGTCTGCCGTTCGTGACGCTCCAAACCGCGGTCGCGGCGGTCAGGGAGGGAGCGGTGCTGGACCTTTTGGACGCCGGGGCGCCGCTGGGCAGGGGCGACAAGTTGTTCCTGGTGGTCTTCGTCTGCCCGCGCTGCGGCGGTGACGGGACGGTGGTGGTTGCGGTGAAACAGATCACGGTCCACCCAAACGGCGGCAAGAGCCACAAGATCGTCGGCCACAGTCTCTACCCCGGCGAAGTATTAGCGCTGCTGGACAAACAGATGCCGCGCTCCCCGAAACGGGCCGGTAGCGGTTCGTGAAAACCTCCACCCTGCGGAGTAAGGCCGTTGCGGTCATGTGTTACCTGCTGGCGTTGGCCGGCGCGGGAGCGCTGGCTCTGCGCGTGCTACTGCTGGGGACAGGCTTCGGTCCCTCGTCCTCTCCGCCCCCAAGTCCCTGGCCGTGGGGGATCGATCTCGGCTGGCTGACCGCCTTCGGCGTCCAGCACAGCCTCATGGCCCGCGACGCCTTCAAACGCCGCTGGACGCGCCTGGTCCCGCCGCATCTGGAACGATCCGTCTACGCCGCCGCGTCGGGGTTGCTGCTCCTCGGCCTGCCGCTGACGTGGCAGCCGATCTCCGGCCCGGAGCTTTGGCACGGCCCTCTTTTCCTGCTAGCGCTGCCGCTCCTGGCCGGCGCGGGGTTGGTATGGGTGAACCTCCGCTTCGACCACGCCGGCCTTTTCGGGCTGCGTCAGGCCTGGTCGGCGGACCTGCCGGCGGCGCCCGAGCCGCTGTTGATCGTCGGGCCGTACCGCTACGTCCGCCATCCGCTGATGGCATGCCTCCTGGCGTTCCTCTGGTCGCAGCCGGTCATGCCCGCCTCCCTTGCCCTGTTGTCAGGCGGCCTGACGCTATACGTCGCCATCGGCCTCTTTTTCGAGGAAAGAGACCTGCTGCGCCGCTTTTATCCGGTTTACGCCGCCTACCGCCGGCGCGTGCCGGCCCTGCTGCCGTGGCGGCGGCCCGCCGCGCCGGGCGATTTCGCCGGGGAGGCCCGATGACCCCCGCCGCCGTGTTCTTCGACGCCGTCGGCACCCTGATCCATCCCGACCCGCCGGCCCCGGCCGTCTACGCCGCCGTCGCCCGGCGCTGCGGCGGCCGCCTCGAAGCCGACGTCATCGCCACGCGATTCCGCGCGGCCTTCCGCCGACAGGAAGAGATCGACCGCCTCGCCGGCTGGCGCACCGACGAGCGCCGCGAATATGGCCGCTGGCGCGCCATCGTCGCGGAGACCCTGTCCGACGTGGACGACCCGGAGGCTTGTTTTCAAGCGCTGTACGCCCACTTCGCCCGGCCGGACGCCTGGCGCGTCCGTCCCGAAACCGGGCCGACGCTCCTGGCCCTGGCGGCGCGCGGCTGCCACGTCGGCCTGGCCTCCAACTTCGACCGCCGGCTGCGCGGCGTGGCCGCCGGACTGCGGGAACTTCGGCCGGTGCGCTCGGTGGTGATTAGCTCGGAAGTCGGCTGGCGCAAGCCCGCCGCCGCCTTCTTCGACGAGGTGAAGCGAAAGGCCGGATTGGCGTCGGAACGGATCGTTTTTGTGGGCGATGATATTGCCAACGACTACGACGGGGCGCGGGCGGCCGGGCTGCGCGCGGTGCTTTTCGACCCGCGCGACGAAGTGCGGGTCGCGGCGGTGCGAAGGGTCGTGCGGCTTAGCGATCTGGCGGTGTAGGCAACCATTCGGTAGCGTCTCGGTTTGACCACCGGCCCACGGTTTATTGGAACGAAGCGAGATCAAACGGAGACGCTACCCAACTTCCGTTTCAACTCCGCCGCACCCAGCGCAATTTGGCCGACCGCGACCGCGGGTTGGCGGTGCGCTCCGCATACGACGGCCGGATCGGTTCTGCCGAAACCGCCGCATAAACCCCGTCGGCGAAGCCCGCCCGGAACGCCGTCTTCACCTGCCGGTCCTCGCCGCTGTGGAAGCTGATGATCGCCGCCCGCCCGCCGGGCCGCAGCACGCCTGGCAGCACGCGCAACAGGTGTTCCAGATTTGCCAGCTCGCGATTGACCAGAATGCGCAACGCCTGGAATGTCCGCGCGGCGGGGTGCGGGTTCCACTTGCCGGGCGCCGGGTGCAGCCGCCATCCTTTGTTCCCGGCGGCCTCCAGTAACACGCGGGCCACGTCCACGGTTCGCTTAAGCGCCCCTTCCCGACCCGCTTTCACCAGCAATTCCGCGACCCGATCCGCCTCCGGCTCGTCGCCCCATTCGCGCAGGGCGCGGGCCAGTTCCTCTTGTGAAATCGTGGCCAGAATGTCGGCGGCGGGACGGCCGCGCGTGCGGTCCATGCGCATGTCGAGCGGGCCGTCCCGCGAGTAGGAAAAGCCGCGATCCGCGTCGTCCACCTGCATACTCGACATGCCCAGGTCGGCCAGTACGGCATCCACCGCCTCGATTCCCTCCGTAGCCAGGATCGTCGGCAAAGCGGCGAAATTAGAGTGGTGAAGGCTGAAAGGATGGCCGACAGTCTCCAGCCGCTCACGGGCGCGCGGCAGGTTTTCCGGATCGAGGTCGAGTCCGACCAGCCGGCCGGCCGGGCCGACGCGGCGCAGAAGCTCCGCGGAGTGGCCTGCCCAGCCGGTGGTGCAGTCCACGACGACGGACCCCTCGGCCGGCGCCAACACGGCCAGCACTTCGTCCAGCAGCACTGGGCGATGTTCGCCCTGCGGCGTACTGCGTCGGCCGGCCCTTCTCATCGTTCGTCTCCCCGCCCCGTGGGCTTGTCCCCGCGGCGACATACCCCTACGATGTTGCGGTTCCACCAACCGCTCCCCAGAGGCCGTCCCATGACCGCGAACGGAATCACTCCCACCCCGCCGGACGACCGTCTCGCCGTCGGCCCGGCGTCGCCGACGGCCCTGGTTGCGGCGCCGACCATCCTCCACGGCTCGGCCCTGCGCTCCGGCCTGGTCCCGGGGGCGACGGCCGCCCTCGTGCTCCTGCTGTTCATCAATATGTTCAACTACATCGACCGGCAGGTGCTGGCGGCGGTCGAACCGGCGATTCAGAAGACCCTTTTTCCCAACGGCGACCCCCACGCCAAGTTCTGGATGGGCCTGCTGTCCACGGCGTTCATGGTGGCGTTCATGCTCATGGCGCCTGTGTTCGGCGTGTTGGCGGATCGCATGTCGCGCTGGAAGCTGATGGCCTTCGGCGTGGCGGTCTGGAGCCTCGCCAGTGGGGCGTCCGGGCTGGCGTCGGGCCTGGTCGTCATGCTGCTCACCCGCGGCGTGGTCGGCGTCGGCGAAGCGGCCTACGGCCCCACGGCGCCGGCGGTCCTTTCCGACCTCTACCCGGTCGAACGCCGCGGCAGCGTCCTGGCCTATTTCTACGTCGCCATCCCGGTCGGCAGCGCCCTGGGCTACATTCTAGGCGGCCAGATCGTGGCGTGGACCGGCGACTGGCGCTGGGCCTTTTTCGCCGTCGTCCCTCCGGGATTACTACTGGCCCTGCTCTGCCTCTTCATGCGCGAGCCGCCGCGCGGCCTGTCCGACCCGCTAACCCGGCCGCACCACGCCTCCTGGCGCGATTACCTGATTATCCTGAAAACGCCTTCGTTCGTCCTCAGTACACTCGGCCAAACGGCGGCTACATTCGCCATCGGCGGCGTCGCCTACTGGATGCCGCACTACTTCAGCGAGGGCCGGCATGAGGGCGACCTCGGGACCGTGAACCTCGTGTTCGGCGGCATCATCGTCGCGGCCGGCTTGCTCTCGACCCTGGCCGGCGGCTGGGCCGGCGATGCGCTGCGCAAGCGCTTCCCCAGCTCGTACTTCCTCGTGTCGGGCTGGAGCATGTTGATGGCCTTTCCCCTCATGATTGGCGTCATTGTGGCGCCGTATCCCTGGGACTACGTCCTGGTCTTCTTCACCGTATTCGGGATGTTCTTCAACACCGGGCCGGTGAACACGATCATCGCCAACGTGACCCACCCGGCCGTCCGCGCCAGCGCCTTCGCCCTGGTCATCCTCATCATCCACCTTTTCGGAGACGCTTTCTCGCCGCCCATCATCGGCCTCATCGCCGACGCGGCGCAGGCGGCCGGCAAGGCGGCGCCGCGGCCGTCGTGGTGGGCGGACTTCCTCGCCGGCCGCGACGGGCTGGATTTCAGCTTTTTCGTCGTGTCGCTGATGATCGCGGCCGCCGGGGTCTTCTGGCTCTGGGGCGCCCGCCACCTCGAACGCGACACCGCCCTGGCCCCGACGCGCGTCGCCTCCCACGGCGCACCGGCGGGATCGGCGTCGATGAATTGAGGAGGGCAAAATGGAGAATTTGCGCGGCCGTGTGGCGGTCGTGACGGGCGCCAGCCGCGGCATCGGCCGGGCGCTGGCCCTGGGATTGGCAAAGGCCGGCTGCGTCGTCGTCGTCGCCGCCAAGAGCACCGAGTCCACGGACAGGCTTCCGGGGTCGATTTACACCGTCGCGGCGGAGGTGGAGGCGCTGGGCGCCGCGATGCTGCCGGTGCAGGTGGACCTGCGCGACGCCGACCAGATCGAGGCGCTGGCGGCCCGCACCGTCGAGCGCTTCGGCCGCATCGACGTCCTCGTCAACAACGCCGGCGCCCTGTGGTGGAAGCCGCTGTTGGAGACGCCGGCCAAGCGCTTCGATCTGGTGATGGGCGTGAACGCGCGGGCGGCGTTCCTGACCTGCCGGGCGGTTCTGCCGCACATGATCCGCGGTAAATGGGGCCACATCGTCAACATGAGTCCGCCCCTGGATCCGGCGATGGTCCCCGGCCGAATCGCTTATGCGATCTCGAAACTCGGCATGACGCTGCTGACGCACGGCCTGGCCGAGGAGGTGCGGTCGCACAACGTCGCGGTCAATTCGCTGTGGCCGGTGACGATCATCGAGAGCCAGGCGTCCATCAACCACGGCCTGGGTACGCCCGCCCAGTGGCGCAAGCCGGACATCCTGGTCGATTGTGTGCTGCGACTGGTCCAAAAGGCGCCGGCGGAGGTCACGGGCCGGGCGCTGCTGGATGAGGACTTCCTACGGTCGGAAGGCGTGACGGACTTCGGCGGCTATGCCTGCGTGCCGGGGACGAATCCGCCGCGACTGGCGTGGCCGGCGTTCCGGGATTGATCTCGGCGCAAATCGGTGCTGGAATACCTTTATCACCGCGGAGGAGATCATGGTCCCGCGACCGCTTGTTCTCGGCTTGACCTTGTGTGACTATGCCCTCGTGGAGGAAGGGACGAAGAAGGTTTCGCTTATCGGCGCCTTTTCCGGCATTCGCGCGGCGAGCTTTCCGTTCTTCCGGCCGTCGTTCTGCGTGTTCGCTTCTCTCACCGACGGTGAGGGGGATGCCGACGTGGACCTTACCGTTACCCATTTGGAGTCTGACGAGGAAGTCTATTTCCTGCAACGAAGCGTCCGGTTTCCCGGCCGATTCACGGAGGTGCGCACTCTGTTCCGGATTGCGGACTGTCGCTTCCCGGCGGCAGGGGCCTACTTCTTCACCCTCCGCGTCGACCGCGAATGGGTCGCGCACCGACGCATTCAAGTTTACCCAAGCGAGACAGAGCCATGAACTTACCTTCTCCCGAATCTCCTGATCGTCGCTTTTCAGACACCGAAGATTTGGACAGCATCCTTGTCGTGATCGACGGCCCCGGCGACACCACGCGCCGGCCCCGGCGGCCGGAGATTCCCCTGACGCCGCCGGATCGCCCTCTCGGGCCTCCGAAGCCGGACGACGGGAAAGGAACGACGGGCAGCTAAAGGATGCCGGTGCGGAGACCTGTAAGGTCTTTGTGCTCCGGCCGGGTTGCCATGTCCGCCGGCTTGATCCCCCTTTCACGGGCGGCTGGTGCGAAGGCCGCCGGCGGAGGTCACGGGCCGGGCGCTGCTGGATGAGGAGTTTCTACGCACGGAGGGCGTGACGGACTTCGGCGGCTATGCCTGTGTACCAGGCACGAATCCGCCGCGCTTGGCGTGGCCGGCGTTCCGGGATTGATCGCCGCGCCGTTGTGCCACGCCGCCAGTCGCGCCACGGCCGTGTTCGCCGGCGCCGGGAGGCGGGCGTATTGCAAGCCCACCCACAACAGGGCGGCGAGCATCGCCAGCGCGCACCAGCACGGCCCGCCAATGAAGCGCCAGACTTCGAGCGCCCCGGCGGACCAAACGCCGACCCGCGCGCCGAAAAACGGATCGCCGGGCGGCAGCACGAGGCCCAACACTAACACCGTCGTCCCGATGAGCAACGGCAGTCGCGCCACCCCCTTGCGCGGGCAGAGCAGCAACAAGGCGGCCGCCGTCTGCACGAAGAGCAGCAGGGAAAGGTGACGCGGATTGGTCTGCGGGCTGAACAGCAAAACGGCCGTGAGCAGTCCCGCCCACTCCAGGCCGACGACCGCGCGGGTCGCCGGGTCGCCGTTTTCGAGGCCGTCCGGCCGATAGAGGAACGCCACGCCGTTTCGCCGATACAGCCAGGCCGTGGCGGCGAGGGCGGTCAGGCCGACGAGGCCGGCGGCGGCATAGCCGACTTGCGGAGAGCCGCCGGCGCCCGCCAGCCGCGCCGCCGCGCTGGGGATGGAGACACTCATGGCGGCCGTAAGACCTGGGACGTTGGCGCCCTCTCCCGCCCCCGCGGGGAGACCGACCACGCGCAAAAGGCCGCGGTAGGCGACGGCCTGGTTTTTGAGGTTGACGTCCCAGCCCGTCTCGACGGCCGGCAGCAGGGCGAAGGCCACGATCGACGCCACGAACGCCGCGGCGGCCGTCCACCGGCGCCGCAATAGCAAGTAGGGGATAAGGACGATCGGCCAATACTTAATATTGAACGCGAAACCGAGGGCCAGCCCCGCAAGCCACGGGCGGCGGTCCAACAGGCATAGCGCCGACGTGAACAGAAATAACAGGAGCATGTTGGTCTGCCACATCTGCAATTCGCCCTTGAGCTTGTCGGCCGTGAGGAGGACGGCCGTCAGGGCGACGGCGCAGGTCGTCCACCCGCCGATGCGGGCGCCGAAACGGTAGGCGAATTCCCGCGTCGCCAGGAAGACCGACAGGAGCATAAGGGCCGTATTGCAGACGAGCATGACGGTCTGGGCGGCGGCCGGCGGCAGCGAGACCAGGGGCGTGTACAAGAAGGCGAGCAGCGGCGGATAGATGTACCATCCGATCCCGGACGTATAAATGTCGTCGCCGCGGACCATCGCCTTGGCGGCCGCGAAGAAATGGACGAAATCGCCGGTCGGCCCGCCCACCCGCCGAGCCGCGTTCACGAAGAGACAGGCGAGCACGGCGACCCAACCCGCGATCAGGGCGATCCGGAACATTCGGCCGGGGGGCTTGGGTTGCACGATCACGGCCTCCACGTCCGCGGGTCCGAACCACGGACGGAGGCTTTAGCCAAAACCCGTGCCCTCCGCAAGTCCACCTTGGCAGGCGACGGAGGGGACCGGCCATAGAAATGTCTGCTCGCGATCAACCCGTTTGCCCGACCGCGTCGCGCCAGTATTGCCGGCTCGCGGCCGAGATACGATCCTGGCCGGGGAGGGTCAGCAGGCGTCGCAGAAACGCCGCCGCCTGGTCGTGCAGGTCGCAGAGCGTCAGGCACTTGAGGATGCGCGTGATGCGCAAATGGTTGTGGTCGCCCGGTTGCAACCATTCCTTCGCGCGTGCCGCGAAATTCTCCGCCTCGACGACCTCACCCGTTTTCTCATCCTGGCGCAAGCCGTAGAAGCGCAGCATCACGCGGAACGATTGCAGCAGGTTCGCCCGGATCGTCTCATCCGCCCGGAAGCGGGCGACGGTCGTGTCGTCCAGCAGCGGGGCCATCGCGTTGAACTGGCTGCGATCCGGCAGGGGAAAGAGCACCTGGATGTAGTCGTGCCGCTCCTCCAGCCGCTCGTCGTCCCAGCCCCAGATTACTTTGAGCGTCCGCCCCTGGTAGTCGGGCGCTTCACCCCGGTAGAAGGCGACGAGGTCCACGGCGATGCCCCTTTCAGGATCAGGTTTGGGCGGTTTCCATCAGCGCCTCGCGCGCCGCTGCGATGGTCCGGTCAATCTCCTCTTCTCCGTGCAACACCGAGTTGAACGCCGCCTCGAACTGGCTGCACGGCAGGTAAACGCCGTGATCCATCATCGCCCAGAAGAAGCGGGCGAACCGGGCCGTATCGCTCCTTTTCGCCGAGGCGTAATCCGTCACCGGGCCGTCGGTGAAGAACAGCGTCCACATGCTGCCGACGCGGTTCAGGCAATGCGGCACGCCGGCGGCGCGGGCGGCCTCTTTCAGCCCCTCCGCCAACGCGCCCGCCAGCCGGTCGAGTCGGGCGTAGGGAGGGTTATCGCGCAGCTCTTGAAGCGTCGCCAGGCCGGCCGCCATCGCCACGGGGTTGCCCGACAGCGTGCCGGCCTGGAACACCGGACCCGCCGGCATTACCTTTTTCATCACGTCCGCCCGACCGCCGTAAGCGCCGACCGGGAAGCCGCCGCCGACGATCTTGCCCAACACCGTCAGGTCCGGCCGCTGCTTCAGGAGCTGCTGGGCGCCGCCGAACGCCAGGCGGAAACCGGTCATCACCTCGTCGTAGATCAGCAACGCCCCGTGCCGTTCCGTCAGCCGTCGCAGCTCGGACAGGAACTCCGTCGCCGGCGTGACCAGCCCCATGTTGCCCGCGACCGGCTCCACGATCACGCCGGCGATGTCGTCGCCGCGGCGGGCGAAGGCGTCGGCCAGGCCTTGTACATCGTTGAAGTCCAACACCAGCGTATCGGCCGTACAGCCCTTGGGGACGCCGGGGCTGGTGGGCACGCCGAGCGTGGTGGCGCTGGAGCCGGCCTGCACCAGCAGGCTATCGACGTGGCCGTGGTAGCAGCCGGCAAACTTGACGATCACGTCGCGGCCGCTGAAGCCGCGCGCCAGCCGGACGGCGCTCATCGAGGCCTCGGTGCCGGAACTGACCATGCGGACCATTTCGATCGACGGCACGGCCTCAATGACCAGCTCCGCCATCGCCGTTTCCGCCTCCGTCGGGGCGCCGAACGAGGCGCCGCGACGCACGGCCTCCTCGACGGCCCGGACGACGCGCGGGTGGGCGTGGCCGAGGATCAGCGGCCCCCAGGAGCCGATGTAATCGAGATATTGGTTGCCGTCGATGTCGTATAAATACGGCCCCTCGCCGCGGGCGATGAACGGCGGCTCGCCGCCGACGGCCCCGAAGGCGCGGGCGGGGCTGTTGACGCCGCCGGGGATGACGCGGCAGGCCCGCCGAAAGGCGTCGCGGCTGCGGGGGCGGTCGGTCGGCATGGGAATGGTCCTTTCGATCATGAACTCGTTTAGCGGCGACCCGAAGGGGAGCGCTCGGTCCGAGCGCTCCCCTTCGGGTCGCCGCTAAACGACATCTCGATTGTCCACTAGGGCGCGTTCAGCTTCCCCGCCAAATCCTTCACCATAAGACGCGTCTTGTCTGTCCGTGATTTAAGATCGGAATCATCGCCATACAGGGCCACGATGTTCAACGCAATCGGCCGCGCCTGGAGCAGCCGGCCGCCCTCGTACAGAGCCCGCGCCGCGTCGAGGGCGGCCTGCACCAGCTTCTTACGGGCGGCGTCGGACTGCGTGTCGTCCTTGTGGGGCAGCAGTTCCTTGCACTTCCATGCGGCGAACACCTCCCAGAAATGCAGATCGGGCTTGTCGACACAATCGCTTTTCATGGCGTCGAACTTGTGGTACGCCGTCGAAGGGTCGCCGCCGCCGCCGAACAGATCGCCGAAGTGCTCGTAACGCAAGG
>Ga0182024_10017038_pt1 | contig 13698 bp, 15 predicted proteins | sample P32metaG_FD_120480 | JGI IMG/M metagenome (GOLD analysis project Ga0182024, IMG submission 120480) | Permafrost microbial communities from Stordalen Mire, Sweden - P3-2 metaG (Illumina Assembly) | ecosystem: Environmental > Terrestrial > Soil > Wetlands > Permafrost | place: Sweden: Stordalen... | reverse complement strand
TTTTCGTGAAAGTCGTAGTTCACCTGAACGGCGGGAGCCCAGCTGCAGGCTCCGATGCACTCTACTTCTTCCAGGGAAAAAAGCTTGTCGGGCGTGGTTTCCTTGTTGCCGATGCCTAGCTTCTGTTTGCAGTGGGCCAAGAGCTCATTGCCACCGCGCAGCATGCAACTGATGTTGGTGCATACCTGTACATGATACTTGCCCGCGGGCTTGGTGTGCAGGAGGGAGTAATAACTGATGACGTTGCGCACATCGAGCTCGGTAATCCCGATGCGGGCAGCCACTTCGCTGATCACCTGGTCGGAGAGATAGCCGACCTCGTCCTGGGCATACAGCAGCATGGGAATGAGCGCCGACCGACGCAGCGGGTAAAGCGTCACCATGCGATCGAAGCGCGCGGCCAAGGCTGGACTGAAGATGGTCTTGATCTCTGTGCTCATGATTTTGATTTTAACGGTAGTGGAACCGCAGATTACGGTGTTGTGGCCAGGGGTTGAGGGGTCTCAGCGTGTCCAAGATGTTCAATCCACTCGATGGCGGCTGCATCGAGGGGCTTGGAGCCTGCCGGGAAGTTGAGTGTGCCGTCGGCTTCGATGCGGAACTCGCCCCACTCTTCCCGTCCCGGCCGGGTAATGCGCCAGCAACCTTCTCCGGTATCGGGGGTAATACGCAGGCTCAGGGCCGAGTCCTGGTGTTTGACCCAGGCTTCATTCGTGGCGCTGGTCACCACGTATTCCTGGGCATGATTGAGGCTGGCTGCATGGGCATAGACGCGCAGCATGCTGGTCAATGAGTCCCACACCTGCCGGCGCACCTGAACCGGGTAGTCGACTTCATCGTTGCTCATCGGTCGATCTCCCCGAGCACGATATCGATGGAGCCGATGACGGCGACTACGTCGGCCAGGAGGCGTCCGACGCACATGGTTTCCAGGGCCTGCAAGGAAGCAAAGGTGGGGTTGCGCATGTGCACGCGGTAGGGCTTGGCGGTACCGTCGCTGACCACGAAATAGCCCATTTCGCCGCGTGGAGACTCAATTGCCTGGTAGACCTGGCCGGCCGGAACGGCAAACCCCTCGGTCACAATCTTAAAGTGATAGATGAGGGATTCCATCTGGGTCTTCATCTTTTCCCGGTCTGGGAGGACCACTTTGGGCGCATCGGCTTTCAAGGGGCCGGTGGGCATGCCGTCCAAGGCCTGCTGGCAGATTTTGACGGACTCGCGCATTTCCTCAACGCGCAGGATGTAGCGGGTCCACACGTCGCCTACGGCGGAGGTGGGCACCTTGAATTGAAAATTTTCGTAGCCGGAGTAGGGCATATCGCGGCGCAGATCCCAATCGACGCCGCTGGCGCGCAAGGGCGGCCCGGTGACTCCCAAAGCGATGGCATCGGCGGCGCTGAGGTAGCCGACTCCCTGCAGACGGCTTACCCAGATGGGATTGCCGTTGAGCAGGTTCTCGTATTCGTCGATTTTTTCCGGCATCATCTTGAGCAGATTCTGCACCCGCTCATAGAAATCCACCGGTGGTTCGAGGGCGATGCCGCCCACACGAAAATACGAGCCCATCATGCGCTGGCCGCTGACATGCTCAAAGATCTTCAGGATCTCTTCGCGTTCGCGGAAGGTATAGAGAAAGAGAGTCAGCGCGCCGATATCCATGGCGTGGGTGCCCAGCCAGACCAGGTGCGACTGGAGGCGGGTGAGCTCGTTCAGCAGCACGCGCAGAAATTGCGCCCGGGGTGGGATTTCCAGCTGCAGGAGCTTCTCGACCGCCAGGCAGTAGCAGAGGTTGTTGGACATCGGACTGAGATAGTCGATGCGGTCGGTGAGGGGCACCACCTGCTGATAGAACTTGGCCTCGCAGGTTTTCTCGATGCCGGTGTGCAGGAAGCCGATGTCGGGAACGAGGCGGAGGACGGTTTCGCCATCGATTTCGAGCACCAGGCGGAGCACGCCGTGGGTCGAGGGATGCTGGGGCCCCATGTTCAGGACCATGGTGCGGTCCTTGTTGCCTTCCTCGACGCGGGGTTCGATCAGCGGGGCAATGACATAGTCTGCGGCATCCACTAGCGGTAGCCCTCCACCGGGTAATCCTTGCGTAAGGGATGGCCTTCCCATTGATCAGGCATCATGATGCGGCGGAGGTTGGGGTGGCCGCCGAAGCGTACGCCGAACAGATCCCAGACTTCGCGCTCATAGAAATTGGCCGATGGCCACTCGGGAGTGATGCTGTCCACTTCTGGATCCAGGGTATCGACCATGACGCAGAGGCGGAGGCGCTCCTTCAGGCTGTGGGAAAGAATGTGATAGGTCACCTGGAAGCGTGGTTCACTGGGGTACCAGTCCACGCAGGTGACGTCGACCAGGAAGTTATAGCCTGCGGTCTTGAGGGTGCGGCACACGGGGCGAAGGTCATCGCGGTTGATCCAGAGGGTCAACTCACCGCGATCGAAGCGGGCATTGGTGATGCAGGATGGCTTGACCGCCAGCAGGGCAGCGATGGCGTGGTTCTGGGCGTGGGCCGCGAGAACGGCGTCCTTGTCTGTTGCGGCGTCCATCAGAGGTCCGCCTTATCGGAGGACCAGTCCAGAATTCCTTTTTTTGTCACGTAGAAGAGCCCTACCAGGACGAAGCCCAGGTAGACGACCATTTCCCAGAAGCCAAACATGCGGGAGCCGACCAGTTTGGGGAGGTCGCGGTAGACCACGGCCCAGGGGAGTATGAAGACGGCTTCCACGTCGAAGAGGATGAAGAGCATGGCGACCATGTAGAAGCGGACGGAGAAGCGGCCGCGGGCATCGCCTTCGGCGGGGATGCCGCACTCATAGGACGCCAGCTTGGCCACGGTATTGCGGTGCCGCCCGATGAACCAGGAAGCGGTGACGATTACGGCTCCAAAACCCACGGCAACAATAATCTGCATGAGCAGTGGGAGGTAGTTCCAAAAGTAATCGGGCGTCTGCATTTTTCTTACGCTCTGGTTCGACTGTAAGTTTTCGCTTTGCTGGAGTCAAGCAGCGGTTGTGGTGCGGTGACAATCGCGCAACGGTTGTGGTTCGACGATTTCGGTGGTTTTTTCTGTGGGGCTCTCAAGGGTGTTGCACTTTCAGCCGATACCCCCCGTACGGGGGATACCATGCACCACAGTTTGTTGGAGATTTCGCAAGCAGGTTTGGTCACTGGATTGTGTTCGGCTGTTGAACTGCGGCCTTTCGTTCGCCGCCAGTTGTCTCCAGAGGAGGGGCGCGCGCTGGAGATTCTTGGTCATGCGATCGAATACCTGGCAGATGAATATTGTGCGGACGCTCAGCCCAAGGGGCGTTTAGGGAATGCGGACCCGCGCATTGAAGCGATCCAAACGCTCAAAACGCTGAATCGGGCGATCTATTATTCCTCGACTGAAGTTGAACCGGTATTCAGTCGCATGAAGCGGTGGGTGCTGGGTTCGCCGACTGCCTGAAACGGGATGGGGGAGTGATAGTCTCCCTCTATGTATTTCGTCCTTAATGGGCAGTCGCGTGAATTTGCGCAACTGGTGCCCGGGGCCAACCTGCAGGATTTGATTGCCCAGCTCGGTCTCAAGGGGGACCGGGTGGCGATTGAGCATAACGGCAACATTGTTCCCCGTGCTGAGTGGGCTGATACTCGCTTGGCGGAAGGGGACCGGCTGGAGATTGTGCACTTTGTCGGCGGGGGCCGGTAGGGATGCGCGAGGCCGCTCGGTTTTTGCTGGTCGTTGCCTGCGTGGTCAGCATGGCGCAGGGGAGTTTTGCGCAGGGGCTTGGGGCGGAGGATGAGGGCGCTCCTACCTTTACGGTTACGGATTTACCGGTGGGTCGGCCGCTGCGCATTGTGGTTTATGGCGACATGCGGTTTACCGATCCCAGCAATACTTCCGATACTCAGCCTGGAGTGCGCAAGTGGCTAGCGCAAAAGGTTGCTGAGGAGAAGCCCGACATCCTGTTGCTTACCGGCGATATGCCGTTTCACGGTAGCGACCCGGCCGACTGGAAGGTCTATGACCAGGAAACGGCAGCATGGAGGCAAGAGGGGCTACGGATTTATCCTACGATTGGTAACCATGAGGGGCTTCCTGATCGGGTCAAGGGTCTTGCGAATTATTTTGCGGATTACCCGCAGTTGGAAAACCACAGTTATTACTCGGTGCAACTGGGGAATGTGTATCTCATCACGCTGGATAGCAGCACTTTCCTTGGCGCTGGGTGGCCGCAGCATCAATGGATGGAAGCACAGCTAGCGCATATTCCTTCGTCAGTGGATTTTGTTTTCTTTTTGTTTCACGTGCCGCTGGTTTCGGATTTGCAAACTGCGTTTATGCTGGGCATTCCTGACCCGCCTACGCTTAGGCTGCGGCACGAACTAGAGGCTTGGGCAGGGAAGTCTCATGCCAAGTTTGTTGTGTTTAATGGGCATATTCATAATTACGAGCGGTTTGAGATGAATGGGATCATGCATGTGATTTCGGGCGGCGGGGGCGCTCGTCCTTATCCGATTTTTATTCGCGGGGATCAGGATTTGTATAAGGCGGGGACTTATCCGAATTTTAATTATTTGGTGATTACGCTTGCGGGTAAGCATGCGGAGGCGAAGATGTTTCGGGTGGTGGATCCTGATGCGGCGGATAAGAGGGTGGAATTGAAGGATAGCTTTGTGCTGGATGCGAGGTAGGTATTGGGGTGGGGGACCCAGCGTCCCCCGCGATGACAGAGGGGAGAGTCGGGTTTCCATGTGGAATCGGTCCACGGCACGCCGGGACAGGTTTGAGGGTGCCCCAGGTCTCAAAAGCGAGACCCCACGGCACGCCGGGGCAGGCTGGGGCACCCTTCGATTCTGTCCTTTACCTCATTGTGGGACGACGGATGGGTTCAGGGATGGGAATTGGCGCTGGTGCCAGTAGGGATAAGGAGCAGGGGTTTTGCTTGCGGCATCCAGCTTGGCTACTTGCGCGGGTGTCAGGCTCCAGGTTGCTGCGGCTAGATTTTGGCGCAGCTGGGTTTCATTGCGGGCGCCGATAATTACCGAGGATACCGTGGGACGATGGAAGAGCCAGTTCAGGGCAACCTGGGGGAGCGGCTTGCCGGTCTCCGCCGCTACTTCATCCAATGCGTCGATTACCTTATAGAGGTATTCGTCTTCGACCTGTGGACCTTGAGCAGCAGTCTTGTGCAGACGGCTCTCGGCCGGCAATGGATGGCCGCGACGGATTTTGCCGGTCAGGCGTCCCCAACCGAGAGGACTCCAGATGATGGCGCCTACGCCCTGATCGATGCCCAAGGGCATCAACTCCTGCTCGTAGTCGCGACCGATTACCGAATAGTAGACCTGGTGGGCTACGTAACGGGCCCAGCCGTAACGATCCGACACCGCCAGCGACTTCATGAGATTCCAGCCGGAGAAATTGGAGCAGGCGATGTAACGTACCTTGCCGCTTCGTACCAGGGTGTTGAGGGTGTCGAGCGTCTCCTCTACCGGGGTTTGTGAGTCGAATCCGTGCAGATGGTAGATGTCGATGTAGTCGATTCCCAAACGTTTGAGACTCGCCTCACAGGCATGCACCAGATGATGGCGGCCTGAGCCGAGATCGTTGGGGCCTTCTCCCATGGGGAAGGTGGCTTTGGTGGATATCAAGACCTTGTCGCGACGGCCGGCGATCGCCTGGCCTAGAATCTCTTCCGACATCCCCTGCGAGTAGACGTCCGCAGTATCGAACAGGTTCACGCCTGCTTCCAGACAAATGTCTACCAGGCGCGTTGCCTCGGCGACATCCGTCGCTCCCCATGCTTTGAAAAATTCGCCCTCACCGCCAAATGTCGCTGCGCCCAAGCAGAGCACAGGCACCTTCAATCCTGAACGTCCAAGCCGTCTGAATTCCATAATGCAAGAATAAACGAATCGAACAGTATGTACCGTCAAACGGCTGGCCGCGTATCCGTTTCCGCTATGGCTCACGTGGACGGGCTGGTTCAAGCTCGATGTTTGACGTTCGCCTTCGGCGCTCGCCGGGCTGCGCCTCGGTCTTTCTGCTTTGCCACCACCTCGGTAATTAATGAAGCGGTCTCATTGAGGTGGTCTTGCATGAGACGACGGGCCGAATCGGGATTTCGGCTCCTGATGGCTGCAAAGATCGCCTTGTGCCGCCCTATCGCCATCTCAGGTACGTCCCTCACCATCAGTTTGAGGTGGATCCAGTACTTCATGACGCTGCGGATTAGTTGCGCGGCGTTCGCGAGCACCTCATTGTGAGCCGCTCGAGCGACGGCCAAATGAAATGCCATATCGGCATCGAGAACCGATTCTCCGAGTGCTATCTTTTCGGCCATCATTACGATCGTGGTCTCGATGTGGGCGAGTTCTTCCGGAGTAGCTCGCTCTGCCGCCAGGCCGGCAAGATCCCGTTCCATAAAGACGCGCGCTTCCATCAGGTCGGCCAGTTCGGCGTGATCTGTCCCAGTAAACGCCCAAAGCAATGGGCGAGATAAAAATTCTGAGCGTGGGCAGACGAACGTTCCTTCGCCAATGCGACTGTCCAGCATACCAACCAGTTCCATCGCTTTGAGCGCCTCGCGCAGAGTGGTGCGAGCGATGCCAAGTTGCTGGCACAGTTCGCGCTCGGCCGGAAGACGTTCACCGGCCTTCCATTTCCCGTGAACGACGTTTGAGATCAGTTGCTCAAAAGCGGCAGCAGCCAGGGTCGTACGTTCGATCGGAGTTGCTGGCGCGGTGCTCATTGTCGGTTCGGGCATCTTTCCTTGATTGCCATGGGTTCGACGTTAACCTCGAAATCGCCAGTTTTCAATCCATCTGTCAATTCTCACTTGACATGAGTGGTATTACCACTATACCGTCCCCGCTGTCCAGATTTCACGATTTGGGCCTTACCCCAAAGTGGGTGCCAGTGAGTGAGTGGGGTTAGAAGCAGGAGGATAACCATCCGGCTTAACATAATCCGCGCGATGCTTGCAGGTTTGCTGACTGTAAGTTGCTGTTCGTCCGCATCCGCTCAATCAACCAACGCGACTCTTTCCGGTGTGGTCCTGGATGCCCAGGGGGCAGTTGTTCCCCATGCCGACGTGGTCGCAGTCGAAATTCAGACCGGGCAGAGCCACGGAACTACGAGCACTGAAAATGGCAATTACGCGATTACGGATCTGGCGATTGGCGAATACAAAATCACAGCTTCGGCGAACGGATTTAAAACGCTGATCATCCCCGCGATCACGCTGCACGTGGACCAGGCCGCCTCGCTCGATCTAAAGCTTGAGGTCGGCGCCGTATCCGAACATATCGTGGTTACAACCTCGCTGCCCCTGCTGAACACAGAAAGCTCATCGGTGGGGCAGGTGGTGCAGAACCAGTCTATCGAAAGCCAGCCACTCACGGACGAAGCTTTTGGCAGCTGGTCGCCCTGGTTCCGGGTGCGAGCTATACACCTGGCGGCGAAGGCACGATCACTGGCGGCGGTTCTTTGCGGGCCTCCGTGGTCAACGTCCAGATTGACGGCACGGGTTTTATCTGGAATGGCTGGCTGCTGGATGGTGCGGATATCACGGAGTATGAGCAAGGCGGAACGAATGTTAGCCGAACGTCGATGCCTGGCATGCGTGCTGGGAACTTCAGCGCAGACACGACAAAGATCAAAGATCCGATTACGGGTAAGCAGTTTCCGGGCAACATGATTCCAGCCAATCGGATCTCCCCACAGGCGAATTTCTTTTTGTCGTACCTGCCGACACCGAGCCAAGCCAGCTTCAGTTCTGCGCAGGCGCTGGACATCATCAAGGGTGATATGAAGATCGATGCTGCCCTAACCGGCGCCGACCATCTGATGGGGCGGTATTCCATTGCCGACAATCAGGAGACGGACCCCAATCAATTCCCGGCACTGAAAACCCAAGCGCTGCATAGCAGGGCGCAGAACGTTGCCTTCAGCGAGACGCACACGTTCGGAGCCAAGTGGCTCAACGAGGCGCGTGCCGGATATTATCGTGACTATTTTCTGTTCAGCGCCATCCTGGCCGGAACAGACTTCCTGTCACAGGCAGGTATCACCGGATACCAGGAGACCCAAGTAACTCCCAGCTTTCCTTACATCACGATGTCGGGCTATTCAGCATTTAATGGTTCCGGTTCCGGCAACTTCCCCAAATCAAATCGAATCCGCACCTGGCAATACGCCGATACGGTCAGCTACACCAGCGGTAAGAACGAGGTAAGATTCGGGGCCCAGATGTGGGTGCAGCGGCATAGCTTCTATAACGGGCAAGGACAGGAAGGCGAGTTCACGTTTACGACCCAATATACGGGGGATGCGTTCGGCGTCAATGGGCAGGCCCTGGTTGCGGCGAATCCGCACCCGGGTACTGTTTGCGCCGGGACCACCCTGGTGCTCGCCAGTTGCGTCATGCCGGCGATCTCGACGGCCCCCCAGACTTTTAACCATACGTACATGGAGCAATATAACTTCGCGATGCAGTTTCAGCTGCTGAAGGATACGTCGCTCGACGTGGCGTATGTCGGCACCACACTGTACACGGGCAGTTGATTTCCATTCCGGAGAATGTGCCCAACCCCGGCCCGGGAGCGGTTCGGGCCCGGAGACCCTTTCCGCAGTGGGGACAGATTGGGCTAAGCACGAGCCAAGGCATCGCTCACTACAATGCTCTGCAAGTAACGGGGGAAAAGCGGTTGTCGAACGGGGTTTACACGCTGCTTTCCTATACGTTCAGCAAGTGTACTGACAACGGCTCCAGCGAGAGCGGGCCGACGACGATCTCCCTATTGGCGCAGAACTATGGTGTCTGCAGCTATGACATAACCAATAACTTCACAGTGAGCTCCATCTACGAGTTGCCATTTGGCAAAGGCCGCGAATTCCTGACGAACGCGAGCTGGCCAGTAGAAGCTGCCCTAGGCGGTTGGGAGTTGGCGGGCATTTTCATGGATCGTACCGGGCTTCCTTTCACGCCGATCATTGGCAGCGACGTCGCGAATACCGGCATCTCGGGTGAATGGCCGAACCGCGTGGGGAGCGGCAAGCTTGCTAACCCCTCGGCACTCAAGTGGTTCGACACCACTGCCTTCACCATTCCGGCGCAATACACGTATGGCGACTCAAGACGTGACATCCCGCGCTCCGATGGCCTGGTAGATCTCGACGCAACGGTCAAGAAGAATTTCAACTTTACCGAGGCGAGAATTCTGGAGGTGCGCTTTGAAAGCTTCAATCTGGCCAATCATCCGACCTTCGCTGCTCCCAATGCAACGATAGGCACTTCTTCCGCGGGCAGGGTAACGAGCACGCTCAACTCCAACCGTATTTTTCAAGCCGCAGTGAAGTTGTTTTTTTAGAAGGAGAGAGTTATCGTGACCGATTTCGACCGTCGTAAATTTGTAGCGGCTCTGGGTTCGACAATGGCGGTATTGGGCAGCGGCCGCGGACTCGCTGAACCGTTAGGGCATCAGCCAACACAACCGGAGGCGATGCTGGGGGCTGCCGGGCAATCGGCCAGCTCGCAGTCAAAAGAAGTGCCCGTAATCGGCATTCAGATAGGCGCGATCTCCTTTCTGGATGAAGGGACAGAGAAGGTGCTCGATATTCTGCAGGAGAAGGGAGGTGTAAACACCCTATTTATTGCTTCGTTCACTTATGGCAACGGGACTGCCAGCCGGATGATTCCAGGGCATCCGCTTCCCGATCACGGTGTGCAGCAGTATGACGATGATTTTCACGGCGGTAATTACGCAACTCCGCACCCGCAGTATTACAAGGACAGCATCCTCAAGAATCTCAAGGCCCCAGATCACGGCAACGTTGACATCCTGGAGATGGTCATTCCCGCGGCCAAAAAGCGGGGAATCAAGGTCTATACATGGACTGAGGATGTTTTTAGCCCGAAGATCCCGAACATCGAGAAGGTGCAGGAGAGGGATCTCTACGGCCGGCCTGCGCACACAGTATGTTTCAACAATCCAGACGCGCATAATTTTTGGCTCGGGTTGCACGAGGACTTTACCCGGTCGTATGACATCGACGGGATTATGTGGGGCTCGGAACGGTACGGTCCCTTTGGAAACATGGTTGAATCTGTGCACAACCGGGATGGGAACGATCCTACACGAGTGACTTGTTTCTGCACCTTCTGCCAGGAAAAAGCAAAGGCGCGAGGCATCGATGTAAAGCGCGCTTTCGAGGGATACCACACGCTGGAAAAGTGGGTGACGGCCTGTCGCGGGGGGCAACGGCCAACGGATGGATACTACGTTACGCTGTGGAGGATCATCTTCCGCTATCCCGAGATCGTGGCGTGGGAGACGATGTGGAACGATAGTGTCCACGAGACTTATAGTGCTATCTACGAGGAGGTCAAGGCGATCAAACCGCAGAACAAAGTAGGTTGGCATGTTTGGCATGCGCACAGCTTCAGCCCGTTTTTCCGTGCTCAAACCGACTTGGCGGAGATAAGCAAATACTCCGATTATTTAAAGATGACGGTTTACCACAATCTGGGTGGAACGCGGATGGAGACGTACATCACCAGCACATCCAAAACCATTTATGGAGATATGCCGATTGAGGAAGCTCTCGAGTTCGAATACCGGATTATGAATTTACGGGAACGCGGATATACAGAGCTCCCCTATACTGGTCTCTCTCCTGATTATGTATTTCGCGAGACCAAGAGGTCGGTCGAAGATGTAAAGGGTACCAAGACACAAATCTGGCCGGGAATTGACGTCGATATCTCCAATATGAACGTTGAATACAGCCAGTGCACGCCGCCGATGACCAAGGAGATCACCAAGGCGGCATTTCGCGGGGGAGGCACGGGTCTGGTGATTTCGCGGAAATATTCTGAGATGAAACTGGCGAACCTCGCGGCCGTGGGTGATGCGCTGCGGGAAATGAAGATCATCTAAATGAAAACGGCAACCCTGCTGGTTATTCTTTTTGCTCTCGGTGCAGCCGTGACGTCTGCCGCCGACGAGAATCCGCTGTCTGGCGTGATAGATATTCATGTGCATTGCGCGCCAGACAGCCAGCCGCGGAAGATCGATGCGATCGACCTGGCGCGCCTGGCTAAGAGCCGGGGTATGCGGGGCATGGTGCTGAAGAACCACTATGAGCCGACTGCCTCTCTGGCCTATGTGGTGCGGAAAGAGGTTCCCGGGATCGAAGTGTTTGGCGGGGTGGATTTGAACCTCTCCGTGGGCGGCATGAATCCTTCAGCGGTTGAACACATGGCGGCGACGACCGGGGGTTTCGGGCGCTTTGTGTGGATGAGCACATTTGATTCCGAGGCACAAGTGCGGTACTCCAAGCAAGACCGGCCTTTCGTGCGGATTTCGCAGAATGGCGAGCTGCTTCCGGAGACCAAGCGGGTCATTGCGGTGATCGCCAAGCAAAACCTGGTATTGGCCACCGGCCATCCGACGGCGGAAGAAGCCCTGATGTTGGTCCGCGAAGGGCGAACGCAGGGAGTGAAGCACATGGTTGTAACCCATGCCATGATTGCGCCTATTCATATGTCGGATGCACAGATGTTGGAAGCCGCGAAGATGGGCGCCTATATCGAGTTTGTCTACAACGGGCTCATTGGCTCCTATAAGGAGTTTACTTTCAAAGACTATGCGAGAGCGATTCGGTATGTGGGGGTAGAACACTGCATTCTCTCGAGCGACATGGGCCAGCCCGCGAACCCTATGCATCCGGATGGCCTGGTTCTGTTGTTCAACGGACTCAAGGAACAGGGAATTACGACGGCCGAGATCAACCGCATGGCGAAGGAAAACCCCGCCCGCTTGCTCGGCCTTCCATAACGGAGTCATCACGGGAAAGGTAAAGAGAACTCATGGTGAATATGGATCGAAGGGCTTTTTTGCAGAGCGCTGCCGCCGCGGCGCTGACCGCTTCCATGCCGGGTGCGGTGCAGGGCGAGGCCGAGACTAAAAAGATGATTGGGATCCAGGTGGGCGCGGTTTCGTTTTTCGATGAGGGGACGGAGAAGGTGCTGGATGAATTCCAGCGAGACGCGGCGGTGAATACGCTTTTCCTGGCGACGTTTACCTATGGACGGGGCATCGCTGGACGGCAGGTTCCGGGGCAGCCGCTGCCCGACCATGGTAAGCAGGAGTACGACACGGGCACGTTTTATGGCGGCAACTACGCGACGATCCATCCCCAGTACTACAAGAACACGGTCTTCCACGGTACGCGCGCGACTGATCTGGGCGACTACGACGTGCTGCAGGCGGTTTTGCCGGCGGCCAGGAAGCGGGGCATCAAAACCATCTGCTGGTTTGAAGATGTTTTCCGCAGGGACCTGCCGAACATCGACCAGTTGCAAGAGAGGGAACTTTCGGGCCAAAACGCGACAACGCTGTGTTTCAACAATCCGAATTACCGAAATTTTCTTTTAGGGATTGTTGATGACTGGTCTCACTCCTACGAAATCGATGGGGTGATGTGGGGGTCGGAGCGCCAGGGTCCATTCGCGAATGCGCTGGGCGCGAGTGCCGGGGGGCGGAATACCAATCCTCATAACGTCACTTGCTTTTGCCAGTACTGCGAGGCCAAGGCTAAAGCACGCGGGATCAATCCTGAGCGCGCACGGCAGGGATTTCTGGAGTTAGCGAAGTTCGTGGATGCGGGCCGCCAAGGGCAGAGGCCGGTGGACGGATACTACGTCGAAGTCTGGCGGCTGATGCTGCGCTATCCGGAGCTGCTGGCGTGGGAGATGTTGTGGACCGACAGCCTGCGCGAGACCTACGCAGCTATTTATAAGCAGGTGAAGAATGCGAAGTCCTCGCTGGGCGTTGGATGGCATATCTGGCACACCAACTCGTTCAACCCGATTTATCGCGCGGAGCAGGATTTGGCAGCGATTGCGCCGGTGTCTGACTTTCTGAAGATTGTGATTTATCACAATTGCGGTGGTGAACGGATGGCTGAGTACATCGAGAGCGTTCACCAGACACTGTATGGGGATGTGCCACAGCAGGAGTTGCTGGACTTCCATTACCGGGTGCTGGATTACAAGGAGAAGAGCCTGGCGGAGATTCCGTTCACAGGATTATCGGCCGACTATGTCTATCGCGAAACCAAACGCGCGCGCGCCGGTCTCGCAGGCACGAAGACCCAGTTGTGGCCGGGAATCGATATTGATATTCCGACGGCAGCGGATCACAGCAAGTGCAGTCCGGAAGGGACCCGGGATGCAGTTCTGGCCGCGTTCCATGGCGGCGCGGATGGTGTGATTCTGTCACGGAAGTATTCGGAGATGAAGCTGGCGAATTTAAAGGGTGCGCGGTTGGCGCTGGAGCAACTTGGTTTGACCTAGACCGTGGCTGGTTTGCCCGTGGGCCGCTAGAGCGCGCTGCGATCCCAATTAGATGAACTCACCCAAATCCTTGTTGTAGGCGGCCTTTGCCGGCTGGATCGCTGCGTTTTCCTGGCCCTTCGGCGCGGGAGCGGCATAACAATAGAAGGCCGCTTCGCCGAAGCCGCCGTTGCCCGGCCAGAAGCCGGCACTGATGACTTCATGTGAGTAGGCTTCGCGGGTGATGGCGTCAGCGCCTTCGCGCGGGGGCGCCGGTCTGCCGGAGAAGCGCGTGACCGCAAGGTCGAAGCTGCCCCAAAAGAAATGCACAGGACTGACCTTGCCCAGAAAGCGCGAG
>Ga0182024_10017037_pt1 | contig 13698 bp, 16 predicted proteins | sample P32metaG_FD_120480 | JGI IMG/M metagenome (GOLD analysis project Ga0182024, IMG submission 120480) | Permafrost microbial communities from Stordalen Mire, Sweden - P3-2 metaG (Illumina Assembly) | ecosystem: Environmental > Terrestrial > Soil > Wetlands > Permafrost | place: Sweden: Stordalen... | reverse complement strand
CGGAGACTCGGCGTTTTCCACCTGGCTGCACCGCCTGGCGGTAAACGTTGTGCTCATGCACCTGCGCAAGAAGGGATTGCCCCAGGTTTCTCTTGAAGAGACCCTGGAGCCCTCCCAGGAAGACGGGCCACGGAAAGACATTGGCGCGCGCGACCTGACGCTTTCCGGTTCTGTCGATCGCGTCACGCTGGAGCGTGCGATTGAGAATTTACCCCCGGGGTATCGGCTCGTATTTGTATTGCACGATGTGGAAGGGTATGAACACAATGAGATTGCCGGAATGTTGGAGTGCTCCATCGGCAACAGCAAATCGCAGCTGCACAAAGCGCGCATGAAGCTGCGCGATCTTTTGAAGTCGGGCCAACGGAAAGAGGCAGTTCTATGAACAATGTCCGGAAAGCAGCGAACGGGACGACCGTCGATTGCGCCGTTTTTCAGGACCAGCTTCCGAGCTTGTTTGAGTCGGGTGAAGATCTGAGCACGCAACCGCACCTGAAGACCTGCCAGAACTGCAGCGCGCTGGTGCGAGATCTCGAATACATTGCCCAACAAGCCAAACTGTTGCTGCCTATCCACGATCCCAGCCCGGCAGTCTGGGAAAACATCCAGACTGCGCTCAAGAAAGAGCCTTCCCGCGCCAAATAGGGCTCTTGCGTCAAGCGGTAGGCCGCTCCGGGCCTTTCTGCCTGAAGGGGATGCCTCCGGTGGACCGGGAAGCTCTCTGCTTGCCGAAGAGCCCTTCCCTCAGCGGCTGAAGGCGCGTTCATTTGAATGCAGTTGAGTACGATCTGACGGCTGTACCCTTCAAAAACGTACCTCAGGGGCTTCAGAGTCTGACAGCCCAACTCTCTTTCTATCCTTTACGGCCCGACTAGGTCGTGCCCTGATACAGAACCAAAACGCAGCATTCAAAGGAGCCTGGCTACCCTTCCTGAGGTTTGGTATTTGCTCCTACGGCTCTATAATCCGCAGATGGCATGAGCAAGCGGGCGCAGCAAGAGATGCAGCGGGTTTCCCGCTTGATCCTCACCGGTTTCATGGGTGCCGGCAAATCTACCGTCGGCGCGATTCTGGCCCGGGACCTGGGCTGGAGGTTCGTCGATCTGGACCAGGTAATCGAGGCCAACAGTCAACGCACCGTAGCGGAGATCTTCCGCGATCATGGCGAAGCGGATTTTCGCCGGCGAGAGCGGCAAGCCGTTCAGCAGTTAAGCAGCGAAGAGGAAATCGTGCTGGCGCTCGGCGGAGGCACGGTAGAAGACGAATCGACACGATCCCTGTTGATCCATTCGCCTGGAAATTGCCTGGTTTTTCTCCACGCTGAACTCCCTGACCTGCTGGCGCGCTGCACGGTAGAGGGGAAGGTCCGCCCTTTGCTGGTTGCACCGGAGGCACTGGAAGCACGTCACACCCGGCGCCTGCCGCAATACCGTGCGGCACACGTCACGGTAACCACTACAGGCCTGGCGCCACGGGAAGTGGCCGATCGCGTATTTGCGGTCGTATCCCTCCAGTGGCTGATCGAGAGAAGAACGAGGTAAGTAACGCATGCTGAGTCGTGAACCGGGCATAGAGCGCGCAGAGACGTTGCGATCGCGTTCGGCGCGCGGCAATATAGTCTTCGCCTTTGCCATCGCTTTGGTGCTGGCGACCGCATACCTGATGCGGGAAATTCTGCTGTTGCTCTATGTAAGTGCTCTCTTTGCCGTCGTCCTCTCGCCTGTCATCCGAGGCATTACCCGGATCCAAATTGGCCGCTGGCATCCCGGACGCGGGCTGGCTATCTTTTTCCTGTTGCTGAGCCTGGCGGCGGCGGCGACCCTGTTTTTCGTCTTCGCCTTGCCGCCGGTCTTACGCGATGTGCAATCGTTGGTCGCGGAGTTGCCAACGCGCGGCCCGCAGTTGCTCGATCGGCTGCACAAGGTCCCATTCGTTTCTCACCTTAATCTTTCTGGTTTGAACGCCAGGCTGCAGGGATTCGCGTCCAACTTCGCGGAATATCTGTTTCTCTCCATCAGCGGCTGGGCCAGCAAGCTGGCCGACCTGGGCGCAGTCCTCTTTCTCACCGTCTACTTCATGCTGGAAGGTGACGAGGCCTACCACTGGGTACTCTCCTTTTTCCCCAAGTCCACCCGGGGGCGGCTGAACGAAACGCTGCTGCGGGCCGACGTGCGCATGGGCAAATGGCTCGTGGGGCAGGGGGGACTCATGCTCATCCTCGGGCTTTGCAGCCTTATCGTGTTCGTTTTGCTCAAGATCCGTTATGCCTATGCACTGGCGGTGATGATGGGTGCCCTGAACATCATCCCCATCGTCGGCGCCATGGTTTCGATGGCCCTGGTACTGCTGGCGGCCGCGACCGACTCCTGGGAAAAAGTGGTCGGGGTGGCGATTTTCTATGCCATTTACGCTCAGGTTGAGACCTCCTACCTGACACCGCGCATCATGAAGAGCAGCGTAGATCTTTCCGCGCTGGGAGTTCTGGTTGCGTTGATCATGGGTTCCAAACTGGCCGGCGTCATTGGAGCCATGATCGCGGTGCCGACGGCGGTGCTGGTTTCGGTGCTGATCCAGGAGTACATGGTGCAACGTGACGAGTCTGAGACCTTGCCGGAAGCGGCGTCTTTTGAAGTTGCGCCATAGAGCTCTGTCGTATGGATGACACCAAACGGCACGCCTGACTTTGCCGCGCGTGCTTGCTATCATGAAGGCAGCCGCCTTGACGCACCTTCGATGAATCCTAACCAGCTAGAAACCAGGACTTCGCTCCGATGACCCCAGCCGCCCACGCCGTTGATCGCGTCCCGGCCGGGGACATGGCTGTGCCCGGACTATCGCTGTCCGCAGCACAGGCACGGCATTCCCTTTTGGCGGATTACCAGGAGCTCTTCAAGGTCCGGGTGACCTCGATGGTGGTGCTTACCGCCTGGGCCGGCTTTTACCTGGGATCCATGCGCTCCGGCATCACCAGCATGCATTGGGGTCTGGTCCAGGCGCTTTTGGGCATTACGCTGGTCTCCTGCGGCGCGAGCGTGCTGAACCAGGTCATCGAGCGCAGGACCGACGCCAAAATGACCCGGACTGCGCAACGCCCTCTGGCTGCCGGCCGCTTCGGACCGCTGCATGGCCTGGTGCTGGGCTTGGCGTGCTTTGCCGCCGGGGCGTTGGTGCTGGCCTGGTTTACCAACCCAGTCACAGTGATGCTGACCCTGCTGACGGGGTTCTGCTATGTCGCGGTCTACACCCCGCTCAAGCGCTATACCACCCTGGCTACTTTTATTGGCGCCTTTCCCGGCGCCATGCCTCCGTTGCTGGGCTGGACTGCCGCGCGGGGGGTGATGGAGTGGCCGGCCGTGGCCCTGTTTGCCATTCTTTTCGTTTGGCAGTTTCCCCACTTCATGGCCATCGCCTGGCTGTACCGCGAGGATTATGCCAAGGCCGGGATCCGCATGCTGCCGGTAGTGCAGCCTGATGGCTGGTCCACAGCGTGCGAGGCGCTCATTTATGCCGTGCTGATGATCCCGGTGAGCGTCGTACCGTTTTACCTGCACCTGACCGGGCGGATCTACCTGGTCACGGCGGTGCTGCTGGGTCTGGTTTACCTGGCCTACACCATTCGCTTTGCCCGCATCACGCGGGCGCTCACCACGGCCGAGTCGCGGGGATACGCGCGCGACCTGCTGCGGGCCAGTGTGATCCACCTGCCGCTGCTGCTCACGGTGATGATGTTGAACGCAACCGGAAGGAGATAAGCGCATGGCTACCCTGAGCGAACATCCGGCAGCGAACATCCGGGCCGGCGGTACTCCCGAGGCGATGCCGATTGAACTCGACCACCTCTCGCATAATTACGGCGACCGCCTGGCGCTCGACAACCTGAGCTTTGCCGTGCAGCCGGCGGAGATCTTTGGCTTGCTGGGGCCTAATGGCAGCGGCAAGACCACGCTGTTCCGCATCCTCTCTACCTTGATGGTGCCCAGTGGCGGAGTGGCCCGGATCCAGGGCTTCGATGTGGCCCGGGAACCGAACCGGGCGCGGCAGCAGACCGGCATTGTCTTCCAGGCCAGGAGCCTGGATCTCAAGTTGACGGTGGCCGAGAACCTGAAGCACCAGGGGCACCTGTACGGACTCCGCGGCGAGACGCTCAAGACCCGCAGCGCAGAAGTCCTGCGCCGGGTGGGCCTGAGCGACCGGGCGAAGGATTATGTGGAAACGCTTTCCGGCGGGATGCAGCGGCGGGTCGAGTTGGCCAAAGGCCTGATCCACTCGCCGGCGGTGCTGCTACTGGACGAACCATCCACGGGTCTGGATCCCGGGGCGCGGCGTGACATGTGGCAGTACCTGCGGACGCTGCGGGACCAGGAAGGCGTCTCCATCCTGGTGACCACGCACCTGATGGAAGAGGCCGAACATTGCGACCGGTTGGCCATTTTGAACCAGGGCAGCCTGGTTGCGCTGGGTTCGCCGGCGCAGTTGAAGTCGGCCATCGGCGGCGACGTAGTGCTCTTTGAGACTGCGAGCCCGGAGGCCGCACGATCGCTGGCGGAACGCATGGGCGCTCAGTTTGGGGTACAGCCGAGCGTCATGGGCAGCACTGTCCGGTTGGAGCGCCCCGAAGGGCATCGCCTGGTGACGGCCGTGGTCGAGGCTTTTCCTGGTGAGGTGGACGGCATCTCGGTAGCTCGTCCTTCGCTGGAGGACGTATTCATTCAACGCACCGGGCATCGCTTTTGGACCGATGCCGAGGAGAAGGAGACATCATGGCAACCATAGCCGCAACCGCGCCGCGCACACGCCAGGCCGTATCGCCGGGCATCTGGCTGCCGGCCTATAGCTTGTGGCAGCGCGAGATTGTCCGTTTTTATCGCCAGAAGGCTCGGGTGGCGGGGGTGATCGCTTCCCCGCTGATTTTCTGGGTGGTGCTGGGCGCGGGTTTCGCCCACAGCTTCAGTACCGGCTCCGGATCCTCTGCCCACTACCTGGGCTATTTCTTTCCCGGATCCGTAGCCATGATTGTGCTCTTTACGGCGATCTTCAGCATGATGTCGCTGATCCAGGATCGGAACGAGGGCTTTTTGCTTTCGGTGCTGGCGGCGCCGGTGAGCCGGTCGTCGGTGGTTCTGGGTAAGGTGCTGGGCGGGGCTACCCTGGCTGCTGTTCAGGGGATCATCTTCCTGGTGTTTGCGCCGCTGGTTGGGGTGCACCTGACGCCGGCGGCAATCGGTTTGAGCATCCTGGCCGTGGTGATGATCAGCTTTGAACTGACGGCGCTGGGCTTTGCCATTGCCTGGCCGATGGATTCGACCCAGGCCTTTCACGCCATTGTGAACATGCTGTTGATTCCGCTATGGCTGCTCTCCGGCGCTCTGTTTCCGCTGAGCGGGGCCGCCGGGTGGATGCGCTTCTGCATGATGCTGAACCCTTTGACCTACGGCGTGGAAGCGCTTCGTGGGGCTCTGTTTCCCGATGCGCCCACGCTGTTTTCTCTGCCCGTGAACCTGGCGGTCACCGCCGGTGTCTGCCTGCTGACATTTGCTGCTTCCTGGGCGATTGTGAACCGGCGCACCAACCGGCCGGCCGCGTAGCCGGAGAGGAAAAGAGGAACATGTTAGTAGCGGAAACCAACCAGCGACCTTCGGTTGCGCTGCCCGTAGCGCTGATCGTAGCTGTAAGTGCGGCTGCGGTTTGCTTTCTGCTTTGGCTGCTTTACCTGCACCATCCGCTGGATGTTTCGGTCTCGCGGCTGCGCTTTTTGCCGGCGCTCAATGCGCTGCTCAATGGCCTGTGCACCATCGCGCTGCTGGCCGGGTTTTACTTTATTCGCCAGAGGAAGATACCCGCCCATCGCGTGTCTATGGTGATAGCGTTTGTTTTCTCGTCTCTCTTCCTGGGCAGCTACATCACCAATCACGCACTGCATGGAGAGACGCATTTTCCCGGCTTTGGAACGGTGAGGACGGTTTACCTGAGCATCCTGACCAGCCACGTGGTGCTGTCGGTGGTGGCGTTGCCGATGGTGCTGACCACCTTCTTCTTCTCCTTAAGCGGCCGCTTCCGGCAGCATCGCAAGATCGCGCGCTTCACGCTCCCCATCTGGCTTTACGTCTCTGTCACCGGGGTGGTGGTGTACGCCATGCTGGCTGCGTGGCGTTGAACGCAGCACCCTTGGTGATGCAACAGGCGGGCCCGCGGCTGGTCAAGCCGATGCCGGATGACGGCACGGTCCAACTACTGCGCGCGGGCATCTGGATATTGGTAGTGGGCGGGCTGGCCGCGCTGTTGACCTCGACCGTGTTCGGCGGGATAGGGATACACGGACCGCACACCAACTCCGGCTGGCTGTCGCTGTTGCTGGCCATGATGTGCCTGCCCTTCGGAAGCATGCTCACGCTGCTGGGGGCGGCCAAGTGGCTACGCAATCGACGCCTGGCGCGTGCAGGCGATATGAAGAAAAATTAACCATAGATTCCCCGTTACGACGGAACATCTGAAGTCCGTTGGCGGTGAGAACAACGCGGCAGAAAGTTCTGCTATGCTTCTGCCTTACCTAAAAGAGAAGGAACATCATGCCAAAGAGCGTCAACAAAGTCATTCTCCTGGGCAACGTCGGCAAAGACCCGGAAGTCAAGTTTCTACCCAGCGGTTTGCCGGTCGCGAATCTGACCCTGGCCACTTCTGATCGCTTCAAGGACAAAGCCGGCGAGTGGCAGGATCGTACGGAGTGGCACAACCTGACCGCGTATCAAAGAGTGGCGGAGATTATTCGCGACTACGTGAAGAAGGGCGCCAAGCTGTACGTCGAAGGCCGCATCCAGACCCGGTCATGGGACGATCAGGCGTCGGGGCAGAAGAAGTACCGCACCGAAATTATCGTCAACGATATTGTCCTGTTGTCGGGACGCGGTGAGGGAGACAGCGGTGGCGGGGCGCGCTCGAATACGTCTTCATTCGATCAACGGACACCGGTGCACCATGAGGAATTTGCCGGTACTGAAATTACGGACGACGATATTCCCTTCTGAGCTGGCGGCAGTTGTAGGTTTGGAAAAACGTGCGCGCTAAGCACTAAGTCGGTGCGGCGGATGGTCTGCCTGGGACTGGGAAACGAGTTCCCGTCGCATCGCCTCCCCAGTGAATCGTCAGGATGCAGGGCTGCTTGCGGGCTCGCGGCGAGTGGCCGCGTGGGGGATTATGTGCGCGGTAAGCGCGGTATGCGCGGTAAGTCCCCCCCTGTAAAAGACGGTTGGTTTTTCAACGGACAGATAAAACCCCATCCACGAGTGGACTTCCATCCCCTCAAGAGCCAAAAACCTTGCTCCGCTTGCCGGCGGGCGACTCTGATAAGTCCTTATGTTTTATGAAGGTGCTCAAAATTCTGCACTTATTTTTGCCCCTTCTGGTGCCGTCGCCCGAGTCTAGCCACTTTCCCGCATTGCCTTTTGTGCGCGTCTTCACCACCATTCGTCATCGGCGAAGGAGTATCCCGTGTAGGGAAGGAAGGCTTAGCTATTACGCCATACGCTTACCGTCCATGGCTACAGACACAAAAAGATGTGGAAAAACGGGAGTGGAACTACCGCGGCAGCTATGCCGCTCAGGGAAAAGCTGTTGGCCAGGTGTCTGGGAGGCCCAGTGCCCGACGTCTCGCGGGATAGGTTTTGGGACCGGGAAGCCGCCTGCGTCTCGGCGCGCGGGCCGGGTAATCCTGACTAGTCGATTGGACCGGCTCCCGTGCGATTGACTGGATAAAAACGGCAAGCTTATACTCAATCCAGTCTGACTAGTCAGTATAACCATGACAACTAAAACCTCGAAGAAGCGGGAACCCTCCAGCAAACGAGAGGTCCCACCCTCCAAGCCCTGGCAGTTACAGGCAGCTAAGGCGCAGTTTAGCGAAGTATTCCGGAGAGCTCGGGAGCGCGCTCCTCAGGTGGTGACAAAACAAGGCAAGGAAGCCGTCGTCATCCTTGCCATGGAAGAGTTCGAGCGGTTAACCAAACGAAACAGGCAGCCGAAGAGCCTATCCAAATTCTTTGCCGAGTCGCCGCTGGCTAAGGTGTCCGTGGACCTCGAGCGTAAGCCTGATTATGGCCGGGCGGTCGAACTGTGAGCGCGTTCTTGCTGGATACGAATGTCATCTCCGAACTCGTCAAATCAAAGCCGGATCCGAACGTGACGACGTGGATCGATGGAACCGATGAGGATCTTTTGTTCTTAAGTGTCCTCACTTTGGGAGAGATCCGTAAAGGTGTCGTACTCCTGCCCCGCAGTGCCCGCCGTACTGCACTGGAAGCCTGGCTGAGTAAAGATTTGCCGTTACGTTTTTTCGACCGGATTTTAAGTATCGATCAAGAGGTTGCCGACCGATGGGGCCATCTTTCCGGTTTGATGAGCGCTAGAGGCATCCAAGTGGGTGTGATTGATGGATTGTTGGCTGCGACCGCCGTTCAACATAATCTGACCCTGGCCACCCGCAATACCAGAGATGTCGCTGCAACCGGTGTGTCCTTATTCAATCCCTGGACGGACTAACAAGTTAGCGGGGCAGGTCTTGGATCGTGAAGCTTCGCAACCAAGCATGTGGCCAGGCGCGACTATCGATGTCCGTGGTCAATCTGGGCGAGGTTCTCCACGTTCTGCTCAAGCATGTGGACGAGCAGCGTGCCCGGCACTACGTCCAGGTGCTACAAAATGTGGCGACGATGGTCGAAGCGGATACTGCTCAAGCCCTTAGAGCGGCGGAGATGAAGCATAGTTACAAGCTTGGCTACGCGGATAGCTTTGCTGCGACACTGGCAGTGACACTGAAGGCAACGCTGGTGTCCGCTGATCCGGCATTCGAAAAGCTTGGCAAGTCGCTTAAGTGGCTTCGCTTGCCAAAATTCGCTCCGTAGCTCTATTGGTCTCTCGCTTACTTCGATGCTCCCTCAGGGCCTCAAGGCCAGATCATTTTGCTGGGTTGATGTACGGGCTGAAGCCCGTACCCTTCATCGTTTTAGGCCGGACTCGATTGGCCTTTACTAGGAGGATCCCAGGTCTCAAAGGCGAGACCTGGGGCACCCTTCGCGTGTCCAGTCTGAGGAGGTGTGGGGCCAAGGCCAGGCGCGGCACGGCTGAAAGCCCGTACCCTTCAGAGGAGTCTCATGCGCTGGGTGGGCCGCAGGCCCGTGAGCGTTCCATCGAAAATTGTTTGGATGGACGTTAGAGGGGTTGGTTGCCAATCCGACGAGCGGGTCATTCGAGGGTGTATTCCCTTCTGATTAGCGGGGGGAAGGCGTTAGTTGAAGCAGCCGGCGGATAGCATTGATGTCGGGACGAAAGACTCGCGGATCCGTTATTGTTTCGTTTTGGCGCTCCCAGCCCAACAGCAGGGATTCTACAATTTCTTTGCCGTCCGGATCGCCAATGGCTTCCATTGGGGTGCGTCCGCCGAGCGCGGGAACTTTCTGGAAGATCCAATTCTCCACCTGCCGCTGGATTTCTGCCTGCATCTCCTCGGTGAATGCGGGGTCGGCAGCAGGTCGCTCAGACTTCGGTTGTGACCGGTTTGCGGTTTGTCTCTTCTCTGGCTTCAGAGTGGCTTCAGGACGTTGCGTCACCGTCCTCTGGTGAGTGACCAAAATTCCGAGACGCCGTTCGATTTCCTGGCGAATCTTGGCGGCCCGCTTCTCTGAATTCACGTCCACGACCAGGGACCGTCCAGAAATCGTTAAGTGGCCGAGAAGGGTGTTCTCCCAGTCCTTATGGATTCGATTTCCCTTTTTCTGCCATGGAAGGTCCACACTGAGTAGCGTACCGTCGCCATCCAATTTCGCAAATTTCAGCAGTTCCTGCTTAGAAATTCCCCGGGCGAGCGGCGCCAGCGCCTCAAAGGCTGCGTGCGCCGATCCGACGCGAAAGGTAAGAGTGTGCAAGACGAGCGGGTCCCCGTCGGTATTGGTCAGCCGCGGCGGTGTCCGTATCGCATCCCGGACATCCAGATAAGTGGTGCGAATCTCCTCCCGATAACGGATCAGGTCGGCCACCGTCAGCTCGCGATTCTGCTTTGCGACCTTCTTCTGCAATTTTCTACGAAGTCCGACGATCGCCGCCTTGTTACTCGGCGGGATGCAAAGCGGTGCGAGCCTGCCGAGTGTCGTCACCTCAGGCAACCCGCATATCTGACCGTAGCCAAGATCTCCTGGCTGCAACATCCGGGAGGCTGTGCGCTCGATAACCTCCACCTCCCCACCGATCAGGACATCGCGAAGCACCATGCCTTCACCAGGATTGCAGCGAACCACTTCGTAGAAGCTAAGCGGCTGCGTAATGGCCTGCTCCAGGATCAACCGCTCCAGTTCCGGTAAGCGGCTCCCGGTCTTCAATAGATAGGATCGTGCAATCAGGCCCGGGGCGGGAGGGCGCCGGCGCGGGCGTGGTTCCGGATCCCAATCGAACAAAAAATAGGGAAGAAATATCTGGCCTTCCGCTTCATCTTCCTCGAGTGGGAGGGGAGAATCTTCCTGATTGAAATCCAGCCACGCGGCATCAAGGTCGTTGGCGAACTTTTGCCTGGCGAAGTTCAGCATCTCTTGTGCGAGCCGGCCCGATGCGTCACGCTGTTGTCTCCATGGGCTGTCATCCGATGCAGAAGCAACCTTCAGGCAGCACTGCTTGTACTTCTTGCCACTGCCGCAGGGGCAGGGGTCATTGCGGCCTGTCTTCGGATAGGGAGGCGACATAGGTGCAAAGCTATCGTTAGCTGACAAGGGGTTGCTCAAACTAAATGGCGGAGGCCTTCATGCTCACTGGCGAGCCGATTGCTGTTGGCGGGCGGTGAGGACGATGCCATTTTCTTCGCACCAATCGAGGATGATTTCGCCGAATGCATGGCGGCGAAATCGATTCCAGTCGTCCCACAGATTGTGGTTCGCTATCTGGTCCTTGAATCGGCGAAACGGGTGATTGCCCTGAACCGCTTTAAGAAGCGCGGTCCGGATGTGATCTCGTTTTACCTGTTGGCAGAACTCGTGCATGACGTTCCATTCGTTCAGATCGAATCGATTGGGGAGCTCGAGATAGCGGTCTGTGGTTTCGATAAGGACCGCTAGTTTAGCTTCTTCCTTCTGCCAGTCGGGCAGCAAAGCGATCTCCTCCGGTTCCGCTTCACTGAGCGAGAGCGACTCATCCTGGATCAAAAAGACTTCGCCTGTTTCGCGATCGAGGAACGGGAATAAGGAATCAGATTGCTCTTCCAGGGCGTCGATCAGGTCGTCGAGTACAGCTGAGGTTGGCATGGCGGTGGCAGGCCTCCCACGGTGCGGATAGAAACACTACTCAGGATTACAAGACAGCTCTGCGGGTCTGTCAAGCGGGGAGGCCGGGCGGGGAGGCTTGCAGAGCCCGCGATACACCTGAGAACTCTGTTGGTGAACATGGGTCTGAGGTGGAGAAACTGCCGATCCCTCCGCTACGCTACCCCGGATTTCCTGTTGAGCTTGGTGGCGTTGGCGATCCTCATGCGGCTTTCCTTAACGAAAGCCGCATACGCGGCTATGTCCAGCGCTGCGTGGCAGGAAATCCGGGTACGCTCCGGTCGGGATGACAAAGGGTAGGGTTGGGTTTCCATTTGGGATCAGTGGCACGGATCCCAGGTCTCAGAAGCGAGACCTGGGGCACCCTTCGACGGTTGCCTACGCAGCGAGGCGGATAACAAAAGAGTGGTCACGGGTATAGCCGGGTTTTTCTCCAGGCATCGGCATCGCGGGTAAACAAGAAGCGGTCGTGAAGGCGGTTCTCTCCGCTTATCCAGAACTCGATCTGATCTGCTTGTACGCAGAATCCGTGCCAGTAGGGCGGCCGCAGGACCTCTCCCGGATGCTCCGCGGCAAATTTTTGGAAGCGCGTATCCAGCTCCTCGCGGCTTGCTAGCGGGCGGCTCTGCTGCGAAACGGCGGCTCCGATCTGGCTGTTGCGGGACCGAGTGTGGAAGTACTCGTCTACATCGGCCGCCGGCAACACTGTCACGCGGCCGTCCACTCGTACCTGCCGGCGTAGCGACTTCCAGTGGAAACAGAGGGCTGCCCTGGGATTCGAGTGCAGCTGGAGGCCCTTCTTGCTTTCCGCATTGGTGAAGAAACAAAAGCCACGCTTATCTACGCGCTTTACCAGGACCATGCGGACGCTGGGAGAGCCATCCGGGGTCGCGGTCGCCAGCGCCGCGGCATTGGCATCGTTCGGTTCACTCTGTTCCGCTTCGGCTAGCCATTGGGCGAACAACTCGATCGGATCAGCGAACTCCAGGTTGTGCGTAACGTCCATGTATCGATGGTAGCCTCCAGGAGCGGCGTATCACCATCCCACGCAAACCGAGGGGGTGTGCTTTCCGCCCTATCAAGGTCCGCCGATAATGAAGCTCTATGTTGACTGAAGAACAAGTGCGGTCGGTGCTCTCCTACGAGGAACTGATTCCGGCGATCCGGCAGGCGCTCATGGACTTTTCGGCCGGCCGCGTGCGGCAGCCTTTGCGCAACATCATTCCGGTGCCGGACCATGGCGGGTGGTTCGGCGTCATGCCGGCCGTATACGGTACGGTGATGGGGGCCAAGATGGTCGCTTTCTATCCTGGCAACGCGGAGCTACAGAAACACACGCACATGGCGATGATCCAACTCTTTCGCGCCGATACGGGAGAACCCCTGGTGACCATGGACGGGCGATTGATTACCGAGATGCGCACCGCAGCCGTATCCGCGGTAGCCGTCGACCACCTTGCTTGTGCGGAGGCGAAGGTGCTTGCCATTCTCGGCAGCGGAGTGCAGGCTCGTTCCCACGTCCGCGCCCTGCGCGGCATTCGGACCTTCACCGACATCCGGGTCTGGAGCCGGTCGCAGGATCATGCGCAGCAATTCGCGAGCGAGATCGGAGCCCGGGCGACCACGGCGGAGCAGGCGGTCTCGGGCGCAGATGTAGTGCTGGCGTTGACCAGCTCACCGATGCCAATTCTCCAGGGGAAATGGCTAAGCCCCCACGCCATGGTGTGCGCCATCGGCGCCGCCACGCCGGATCGGCGTGAACTGGATGAGGAGACTATGCGGGGCGCAGTGGTGGTCGAATCACGCGAGGCTGCGCTGAAAGAGGCGGGTGATATTGTTCTTGCCCATGCACAGGTGAGTGCCGAGATTGGCGAGTTGTTGAACGGTGCGCAGATTGAGCGCCCCACGGCAAGCCGGGGCAGGCGCGATCGGCCGGTGGTGTTCAAGTCCGTCGGGATCGCGGTTGAGGACATCGCGGCGGCTAAACTCGTCTACGACAAATTCAGCGCAGGAACCGATCGATAGTGTTCAAGCATGCCATTGTTCGTACCCCGGGAAGCAATTTTGCCCAGGGCCTCACCAGTGTTGACCTGGGAGCTCCGCGCTTTGACCAGGTTCTCGCGCAGCATGCAGGCTACTGCGAAGCCTTGCGGGCTTGCGGTCTCGTCCTTACTACTTTGCACGCGGATCTCGATCATCCTGACTCCACGTTTGTCGAGGATACGGCGGTGCTGACTGCGCGCAGTGCCGTCCTTACCCGGCCCGGAGCGCGGAGCCGCGAGGGCGAGGTGGCGGCGATGCGTCCCGTCCTCCGCGGTTTCTTTCCTGTCACGGTCGAGATAGAGGCACCGGGGACGGTGGATGGAGGCGACATCTGCGAGGCGGAAGATCACTTCTTCCTTGG
>Ga0182024_10017036_pt1 | contig 13700 bp, 27 predicted proteins | sample P32metaG_FD_120480 | JGI IMG/M metagenome (GOLD analysis project Ga0182024, IMG submission 120480) | Permafrost microbial communities from Stordalen Mire, Sweden - P3-2 metaG (Illumina Assembly) | ecosystem: Environmental > Terrestrial > Soil > Wetlands > Permafrost | place: Sweden: Stordalen... | reverse complement strand
CCGCGGGCGTGGACGTCGAGATCAAGGCGTTTGGGAAGGAACATAAGTAGGGCCTGAAGGCCGGAAGGCCTGAAGGCATGAAGGGTGTCCTTCAAGCCTCCAAGCCGCCAAGCCTTCAAGCCTGACAAGGCTTCATATGGTGAACGGAATCATCGGACGCAAAGTGGGGATGACGCAGGTCTTCGAAGGCGACGGCACCGTCGTCCCGGCCACCGTCATCAAGGCCGGTCCGTGCGTCGTCGTCCAGGCGAAGGCCGTGCCGACCGACGGCTACGAGGCCGTGCAGCTCGGCCTGGTCGACGAGAGGACGGCGAAGAGCGATAAGGCGACCGCGGGCCATTTCAAGAAGGCCGGGGTGCCGCCCACGCGCGTGCGTCGCGAAGTCGGCCTCAAGGCCGGTGGCGACGCGGTGAAAGCCGGCGATCAGGTGCTCGTCAACATCTTCAACGCGGGTGACCGCGTCGACGTCATCGGGACGAGTCGTGGGCACGGGTTCCAGGGCGTCATGAAGCGCCATCATTTTGCCGGCGGCGATGCGACGCACGGGTCGATGTTCCATCGCGCGCCGGGGTCAATCGGCGCGTCGTCCTTTCCGTCGCGCGTCGTGAAGGGCATGCGGGCGGCCGGGCGCATGGGCGGTGACCGGATCACGACACGCAATATCAAGGTCGTGAGCCTGGACACGGAGAATCATCTGCTGGTGGTGCGCGGTTCCGTCCCGGGAGCGCCCGGCAGCGTCGTCATCGTGCGCCGGGCCGTGGCGCGGAAGCCGGATCCGAAGCCGCAGATCGAGAAGCCGAAGAAGGGAAAGAAGTAGGACGCTTTTATGACCATCGACGTCGTCAACGGCGACAAAGAGAAAGTCGGCTCCCTCGAGCTCGCCGACGAGTTCATGGCCGGGCCCGTGAAGACGGACCTGGTGTGGGAATCCGTCGTGCGCCAGAACGCATCCGAGCGGCGCGGCACACACATGACGAAGAACCGCGCGCTCGTGAGCGGCGGCGGCAAGAAGCCGTACAAGCAGAAGGGCACGGGCCGCCCGCAGGTCGGATCGAGCCGCACGCCGTTGTGGCGGCATGGCGGCACGGTGTTCGGACCGCAACCGCGTAGCTATGACTATCAACTGCCGAAGAAAGTGGAGCGCGGCGCGCTCCGCGCGGCGCTGCTGTCCAAACTCCACGACGGCGCCGTTGTCGTCGTCGACGCGCTAAAAGCCGAGGAGCGGAAGACGAAGGCGACGGCGCAGTTGCTGAAGCGTCTCGGTGCGACGAGGCGCACGGTCATCGTCGATGTGCATCTCGACGAGAACTTCGCCGCGTCGGCGCGCAATATCCCGGGCGTCTCGCTCGTCGCCAGCCACAAGGTGACCGCCCGCGACCTGATGGTCGCCTCGTGCGTCATCGCGACGCGTGCCGCCGTCGAGCGGCTGCAGGAGGTGCTGCGATGAAGCTGACGAGCGTCATCCGTCGTCCCCTGGTCACCGAGAAGACGTCGAACGCCCGCGCGAGCGCTGGCATCCTCGTGTTCGAGGTCGCGCCGGAGGCCACCAAGATCGAGGTGAAAAAGGCCGTGCAGGCCCTGTTCGGCTCGAAGGTGGCTTCGGTGAAGACCCAAATCATGCACGGCAAGTTCAAGCGCCAGGGCCGGTTCGTGGGGCAGCGGTCCGACTGGAAGAAGGCGTGGGTCAAGCTCAAGGCCGGCGAAAAAGTGCCGGAGTTCATGGAAGGGGCGTAGCGCATGCCGATTCGCCAGTACAAGCCCACATCGCCCGGGCGCCGGTTTCAAACCGTCCAGACGTTCGACGACATCACGTCGACGACGTCGCACAAGCCGCTGACCGAGCCCTTGAAGCGCACGGGCGGCCGCAACAACCGCGGCGAGATCACGTCGTGGTGGCGCGGCGGCGGGCACAAGCGGAACTACCGCGTCATCGACTTCAAGCGGGACAAGAGGAATATCCCCGCGAAGGTCGCCACGGTGGAGTACGACCCGAACCGCTCGGCGCGGATTGCGCTCCTGACCTATGCGGACGGCGAGAAGCGGTACATCCTGCACCCACTGGGTCTCAAGGTCGGTGACACCGTGGTCTCCGGCGACAACGTCGACATCCTCCCGGGCAACTGCCTGCCGCTGAAGAGCATCCCGCTCGGCACGATGATTCACAACGTCGAGCTGAAACAGGGACGGGGTGGACAGATCGCGCGTTCGGCCGGGTCGTCCGTCCAGTTGGTCGCCAAGGAAGGCCTGTATGCGTCGGTGAAGATGCCGTCGAGCGAGATTCGACTCATCGGCATCGAGTGCCTCGCGACGATCGGCCAGGTCGGCAATATCGACCACGAGAACGTCTCGATTGGCAAGGCGGGCCGCAGCCGGTGGCTCGGGCAGCGGCCGCACAACCGCGGCGTCGTGATGAACCCGGTGGATCACCCCCTCGGCGGCGGCGAGGGTAAGAGTTCCGGCGGCCGTCATCCGGTGACGCCGTGGGGCAAGCCGACCAAGGGGTACAAGACGCGCCGCAACAAGCGCACGACCCGGTTCATCGTGGAACGCCGCAAGAAGTAGGGAGCGCGAGCGGAACGGAGTGGGCCGAGGGGCCCCACGGAGTGGAGCGAGCTGGCGGGGTGCAGAGGCCCCCGCCAATAAAGTGAGAAGTCATTATGGGCAGATCACTCAAGAAGGGGCCGTTCATCGACCTGCACCTCCTCGAAAAGGTGGAAGCGATGAATCGCGCCAACGAGAAGAAGGTCATCAAGACCTGGTCGCGCCGATCGACGGTGGCCCCCGAGATGGTCGGCCACACCGTGGCGGTCCACAACGGCAAGAAGTTCGTGCCGGTGTACCTGACCGAGAACATGGTCGGGCACAAGCTCGGCGAGTTCGCGCCGAGCCGGTTCTTCAAGGGCCACACGACGAAGGCCGAGAAAGCGGCGCAGATGGCGGCCGCCGCCGCAAGCGCGGCACCGGCCGGAGGCGGCTCGGCGCCCGCCGGGGGCAGCAGCCCCGCGCCCGCCGGTGGCGGGGCCAAGGGCGGTGCGGCATGAGCAGCTCGCAGGCGACATCGCGATACGTCCGGTCGTCCGCGCAAAAGGCCGGGCTCGTCCTCGATCAGATTCGGGGACGGAATGTCGGAACGGCCCTGGCGGCGCTGCGGTTCTCGCGCAAGCTCATCGCGCGCGACATCGAAAAAGTGCTGCGGTCGGCCATTGCCAACGTGCAGCAGCAGGACGGGTTCGCCGGGGACGTGGACCGGCTGTATGTCGCGGCGTGCTTCGCCAATCAGGGGCCGAGCATGAAGCGGATTCGCCCGGCCCCAATGGGGCGGGCGTTTCGCGTGGTGAAACGCATGACGCACCTGACGGTGGCGGTGGCCGAGCGGCCGGTGAAGCCGCGCCTCGAGAAGTCGAAGGCGTAGGACTGGGGACACTATGGGTCAGAAAGTACATCCGTACGGCTTCCGCCTCGGGTTCAACAAGACCTGGCGGTCGCGCTGGTTCGCCGACAAGGACTACGCGAAGCTGCTGCATGAAGACATCAAGCTGCGCGCGGAGTTGAAGAAACGCTTCGCGCACGCCGGCGTCTCGCGCATCGACATCGAGCGCGCCGCCAACAAGCTGAAGATCGACATCCACACCTCCCGCCCGGGCATCATCATCGGACGCAAGGGCACGGAGGTCGACAAGCTGCGGCAGGAGCTGCAGAAGGGCACCGGACGCGAGGTGTTCATCAACATCCTCGAGATCCAAAAGCCCGAGCTCGATGCGCAGCTCATCGCCGAATCGGTGGCGATGCAGCTCGAAAAGCGCGTCGCGTTCCGCCGGGCGATGCGCAAGGCCGTCGAGTCCGCGCTCAGGTTCGGCGCGCGCGGCATCAAGGTGCGCGTGTCCGGGCGATTGAACGGCGCGGAGATCGCGCGGTCCGAGTGGTACCTGCACGGCCAGTTGCCGTTGCAGACGTTGCGCGCCGACATCGACTACGGGTTCGCAGAGGCCTTTACGACGTATGGCGCCATCGGCGTGAAGACCTGGCTCTACAAGGGCGAGCGCCTCTCGCCTCGCGTCGGCCGCGAGGAAGAGTATCGCCAGCCACGCCGTGCGTCAGGTGGCGACCGCGACCGCAGGGAGATCAGTCGGTAAGGGGTCTGGCCCCAGAGACACGCTTTTATGTTGATGCCAAAGAAAGTCAAATACCGCAAACAACAGCGCGGACGTCGCCGCGGGAAAGCGTGGCGCGGCTCGACGGTCGCGTTCGGGGACTTCGGGTTGATGGCGCTCGAGTGCTGCTGGCTGACCGACCGCCAGATCGAGGCCGCGCGCGTCGCGCTGACACGCGGCATCAAACGTGGCGGCAAGGTCTGGGTCAGAGTGTTCCCCGACAAGCCCATCACGAAAAAGCCACAGGAAACACGCATGGGCAAAGGCAAGGGTGCCCCTGAGGCCTGGGTGGCGGTGATCAAGCCAGGGCGAATCCTTTTTGAAATGGAAGGCGTGAGCGCCACCGAGGCGCGTGCGGCCATGCGCCTGGCGTCGGCGAAGCTGCCGATGCCGACCCGGTTCGCGACACGGTTTGGACAGGAGATCGTGCCATGAAGGTTGCCGAGGTGTTGACGGAGCTGCGCGGTCTGCCCGTTGAGGACTTGCGGAGCCGGGCGACGGAGATCGACGAGCGGGTCTTTCGGTTGCGAATCCAGAGGGCCATCGGTCAGACCGAGGCGGGGAACAAGATGCGGCCCCTGCGCCGGCAGTTGGCGCGCCTCAAGACCGTCTTACGTGAGAAGGGCGTGAAGGCCTAGGTCCCGCGCGCGGGACTGCACAGGGTGGAACATGGCAAAGGCACAGATCGTGGGCACCGTCGTCAGCAACAAGATGGCCAAGAGTATCGTCGTGGCCGTCGAGCGGCAGGTGCGACACGGGTTGTACGGCAAGCAGCAGCGCATGACGTCGAAGTTCATGGCGCACGACGAGAAGAACGAGGCGAAGATCGGCGACCGCGTCGCCCTCGTGGCGGCACGCCCCCTCAGCCGACGAAAGCGCTGGGTCCTGACCCGGATCGTCGAGCGGACGAAGGAGATTTGAGCCATGGTGCAGATGCGATCGATTCTCGACGTCGCCGACAACTCCGGCGCGCGGAAGATTTCGGTCATCAACCCGATTGGCGGGTCGACTGGGCGCATCGCGCGGATTGGCGACATCGTCACGGCGTCGGTGAAGGAAGCGACGCCGGATGCCACCGTGAAGAAGGGGCAGGTCGTGAAGGCCGTGATCGTACGAACCCGGAAGGAGTTGCGGCGGAAGGACGGCAGCTACATCCGCTTCGACGGCAACGCGGCCGTCATCATCAGCAACGAGGGCGAGCCCGTCGGCACCCGGGTGTTCGGCCCGGTGGCCCGCGAACTGCGCGATCGCCGGTTCATGAAGATCATCTCGCTGGCGCCGGAGGTCCTGTAGTTATGCCGCTCCTGGCGTCGCCGGTGAGGAAGAACGACAACGTGATCGTGATCACGGGACGTGATCGCGGCAAGAAGGGGCGCGTGCTGCGCGTCGTCCCGACCAAGAACCGCATCGTCGTCGAGGGCGTGAATTTCATCAAGAAGCACACAAAGCCCAATCCGCAGCGCAACGTAAAGGGCGGCATTGTCGAGCGCGAAGCGGCGCTCCACGCCTCAAACGTGCAGATCGTGTGCCCGGAATGCGGGCGGCCGACGCGGGTCGGCCACCGGCGCCTCGACGATGGCTCGGCGGTGCGGTTCTGCCGGAAGTGCCAGGGAGTGTTGGACAAATGACGCGCCTTCGAACGCGATACGACAGCGAGGTCGTGCCCGCGCTCCGCAAGGAGTTCGGCTACCCGAACGTCATGGCGGTGCCCCGGATCGCCAAGGTCGTCGTGAACATGGGGCTCGGCGAGGGCACGCAGAACGCGAAGATCGTCGACACCGGCGCCGAGGAACTGGGCAAGATCACCGGCCAGAAGGCGACGGTCACGAAGTCGTCGAAGTCGATCGCGCAGTTCAAGGTGCGCAAGGGCGTCGCGGTGGGCGCGATGGTGACGTTGCGCGGCCCGCGGATGTACGAGTTCCTCGACCGCCTGATCTCGATCGCCCTGCCGCGCGTGCGCGACTTTCGTGGCGTGTCGAGCCGGGGATTCGACGGCCGCGGGAACTATACCCTCGGCCTGCGCGATCAGTTGATCTTCCCTGAGATTGACTATCTCAAGGTCGACAAGAGCCGCGGCATGAACATCTCGGTCGTGACGACGGCGAAGACGGATGAAGAGGCGCGGCGGCTGCTCCAGCTCATGGGCATGCCGTTCCGCCAGAACTAGAACCGAACCAGAACTAGGACCGAAGAGGACGCGCATGGCGACGACAGCGAAGACCGTCAAGGACCTCAAGAAGCCGAAGTTCGCCGTCCGGCGGCGGAACCGTTGCCGGAAGTGCGGCCGCCCGCGGGCGTACCTGCGGAAGTTTGCACTCTGCCGTTTGTGCTTCCGCGAGCTCGCGCTCCGCGGTGAGGTCGCAGGCGTCATCAAGAGCAGCTGGTAAGCAGACCGGACGTTGGCCACGGGTGGCGCACAAGGACTGTAAGGGAATTCAAGGAATAGACGAGATATGACCGACCCTATCGCAGACATGCTCACGAGAATTCGGAACGCCGTGCACGCGCGGCACCAGCGGGTGGACGTGCCCGCGTCCCGGTTCAAGGCCGAGATCGCCCGCATTCTCGAGCAAGAGGGCTACATCCACGGCTTCAAGCTCCTCGAGGGCAAGGAAGCGACGGGCGCCGCTGAGGCGACCTTTCCCGTGCTGCGCCTGCACCTGAAGTACGGCCCGCACGGTGAGACCGTCATCGGGGGCATCGAACGCGTCAGCCGGCCGGGCCGGCGCGTCTATCTCGGTCGGAACGACGTGCCGAAGGTCATGGGCGGTCTGGGCACGAGCATTCTGACCACGCCCCAGGGCGTGATGACCGGCCAGCAGGCGGCAAAGGCCGGTGTCGGCGGCGAAGTGCTCTGCAACGTGTGGTAACGGCGTGAAGTGAGGGTGAGGGACTGCTGTCATGTCGCGTATTGGTAAGAAACCAATTCCCGTGCCGAAGGGCGTCACCGTCAAGGTGCAGCCCGGCGCCGTGGAGTTCAAGGGTCCGAAGGGCACGCTCACGCAGCGGACGCCGCCGTACATCCTGTTCGAGATGGCGGGCGCCGACCTGGTCGCGAAGACGGAGCGGCCCGACCCGGAACTCAGTAAGTTTCACGGCCTGGCGCGAAGCCTCATGGCCAACGCCGTCCGCGGCGTGACCGAGGGCTTCAAGAAGGAACTCGATATCGTCGGCGTCGGCTACCGGGCGGAAGTGCGTGGCAAGCAGGTCGTCTTCGCGCTCGGGTACTCGCACCCGGTCGTGTTCGACATTCCGGCCGGGATCGACGTCGTGATCGACAAGCAGACCCACGTGACGGTCACGGGCATCGACCGGCAACTCGTGGGACAAGTGGCGGCGGATATCCGCCGCTTGCGGAAGCCCGACCCGTACAAGCAGAAGGGCGTGCGGTACATGGGCGAGGTCTTGAAGAAGAAGGTCGGCAAGACGGGGGCGTAGCGATGAAGATTCGAACCAAACAGGATCGCCGGAACCGGATTCGGCTCCGGCAGCGGAAGCGAATCGAGGGCACGGCCGAGCGGCCGCGACTAGCGGTGTTCCGCTCGGTGCAGCACATCTACGCGCAGGTCATCGACGACCACGCCGGCAAGACGGTCGCCTCGGCCGGCAGTACCGAGGGGGGGCTGAAGAAGTCGACGTTTTCGGGCAAGGTGCGCGGCGGCAACCTGGCCGGCGCCCAGGCGATCGGGCAGATCATCGCCGAACGGCTGAAAGAGAAGGGCATTACCCGCGTGGTCTTCGATCGGGGCGGCAACCTGTATCACGGCCGCGTGCGCGCGGTCGCCGACGCAGCCCGCAAAGCGGGGTTGGAGTTTTGACGGTCGGCCCGGGCGCTCGCGCGCCGGGCCGCGAGGAATGATATGGCGCATCTGCGCGAACGAATCGATGCCTCCGAGCTCGAGCTGAAAGACACGGTGGTCAACATCAGCCGCGTCACGAAGGTCGTCAAGGGCGGCAAGAACCTGAGCTTCAGCGCGCTCGTCGTGATCGGCGACGGCCACGGCGTGGTCGGCTTCGGCATCGGCAAGGCGAAGGAAGTGCCGTCGGCGATCAAGAAAGCGATCGAGTCGGCGAAGAAATCCCTCGTGCGGGTGCCCATGCGTGGGACGTCGATTCCCCATCCGGTGTTGGGCAACTTCGGCGCCGGGTCGGTGCTGCTGAAGCCGGCCCCGGATGGCACTGGGATCATCGCCGGCGGCGCAGTGCGGGCGGTCGTCGAGTCGGCAGGCATCCATAATGTGCTGACGAAGTCCCTCGGCTCCGCCAACCACCACAACGTCGTCCGGGCGGCGTTCGACGCGCTGATGCGGCTCAAGGACCCGGCGTATGTGGCCCGGCTGCGCGGGAAGGACCTCGAGGATCTCATCGGCGCGCCGGCGGCGCGCTGATCAGGGGGACGGAGAGACGATGGCGACCAAAGCGGCAGGGAAGGCGACCGTGAAGCGCCTGCAGATCACGCAGGTCCGGAGCGGGACGGGGTTCGATCGCAAGCAGAGGCTGGCGCTCCAGGGGCTCGGGCTGCGACGGATTCGCCACGCCGTCGAGGTGGTGGATACGCCGGGGACGCGCGGCCTCCTCCTGAAGGTTCGCCATCTCGTCACGGTCGACGGCGGGAAGCGCCTTGAGGACTGACGGGCGCGGGGAAGATGGGATGGGCCGAGGAGTGATCAGATGTCGTTGAACAAGTTGCGTCCCCCCAAGGGCGCCAAGCATGCGAAGAAGCGGGTCGGCCGCGGCATGGGGTCGGGCCACGGCAAGACGGCCGCGCGCGGCACCAAGGGCGCCAAGTCCCGGTCGGGCTTTCGCACCAAGCGCGGCTTTGAGGGCGGCCAGATGCCGCTCCACCGTCGCGTGCCGAAGCGTGGGTTCACCAATCCCACCCGCGTCGAGTACGCGGTGGTCAATCTCGACACGCTCGGCGAAGTCTTCGAGGCCGGGTCGGCGGTGACGCCGGAGGTCCTGCGCGAGCGAGGCCTGGTGCGTGTGGCGAACGGGCCGATCAAGATCCTGGGCCGTGGGGACGTAGGGAAGGCCCTGACCGTCCGCGCCCACAAGTTCAGTGGTTCGGCGGCGCAAAAGATCGTCGCCGCGGGCGGCGCCGCGGAAGTGATTTAGCACGAAAGGAGACCGGCAGCGGACGAGACATGGGTAGTTTGAAGAACATCTTCGCGATTCCCGAACTGAGGAAACGTGTCCTCTTCACGTTCGGGTTGCTCGCGGTGTATCGGATCGGCGCACACGTCACGACCCCGGGCATCAACCTCGAGGCGTTGAAGGAACTGACCGAACAGAGCGCGTCAAACCTGTTCGGGTTGTACGACATGTTCTCCGGTCGTCAGTTGTCGCAGATGACGATCTTCGCGCTCGGCATCATGCCGTACATCAGCGCGTCGATCATCCTGCAGCTCCTGACGGTCGTGTGGCCCTATCTCGAGCGGCTGTCGAAGGAAGGCGAACTCGGCCGCCGCAAGATCACGCAATACACGAGATACGGCACGATTCTGCTGAGTCTGGTGCAGTCGCTGGGCATCGCGTTCTACCTCGAAAGTGCGACCAAGGCGCAAGGAGGCCTGCCGCTGGTGTACTCGCCCGGTTGGGCGTTCCGCCTCATGACGGTGCTGACCCTGACGACAGGGTCCGTGTTCGTGATGTGGCTGGGCGAACAAATCACCGAGCGTGGTATCGGCAATGGCATGTCGCTCCTGATCTACGCCGGCATCGTGGTCGGCTTGCCTCGAGGTGCGGTGACGACGCTGAAGCAGCTCGAGACGGGCGAGATGGGTCCCATCGAGCTCATCCTGCTGGTTGTGCTGATGACGGCGGTGGTCGGCGCCATCGTGTTTGTCGAGCGTGCCGCGCGCCGCGTAACGGTGCAGTACGCCCGACGCATGGTGGGTCGGCGGATGTACGGCGGCGCGAGCACCCATATTCCGCTCAAAGTGAACACGGGCGGCGTCATGCCGGTGATCTTCGGGTCGTCGATTCTGGCCTTCCCACAGACGCTGAGGCCGATGTTCCCGCCGGGTAGCTGGATGGACTCGTTCATGACGCAGATCAGCGTCAGCTACCCGCTCTATAACCTCCTGTACGTCATCCTCATCATCTTCTTCGCGTATTTCTATACGGCGATCATCTTCAATCCGGATGACGTCGCGGAGAACATGCGAAAGTACGGGGGCTTCGTGCCGGGCATCAGGCCGGGCAAGCGCACGGCCGAGTACATCGACGCGATTCTGGCGCGCATCACGCTGGCGGGCGCCGTCTACCTGGCCGTGATTGCGCTCCTGCCGCAATTCATGCTGACGGGCTTCAAGGTGCAGCCGATTCCGTTCATCGGCGACCGCCTGGACGCGGCGTTGCCGAAGTTCATTACGGAAGGCATGAACGTGACCTTCTACTTCGGCGGCACCTCGCTGCTCATCATCGTCGGCGTGGCGATGGATACGGTGCAGCAGGTGGAATCGCAGCTCATCATGCGGCACTACGACGGCTTCATGAAGAAGTCGCGGATTCGGGGGCGTCGCACGTAGTGGCCGGGGTCGTGCGACTCGTGATGCTGGGGGCGCCCGGGGCGGGGAAGGGCACGCAGGCCGAGCAGTTTGCCGTGAGCCGGGGTGTGCCCCGGATTTCGACAGGCGACATCCTGCGCGAGGCGGTGGAGGCCGGGACGCCCCTCGGCCTGGAGGCGAAGAAGGTGATGGACGCCGGACGGCTGGTCGCCGACGACGTGATCATCGGGATCGCGCGGGAACGGTTGTCGAGACCGGATACCGCCCGCGGGTTCGTCCTGGATGGGTTTCCGCGGACCGTCGCGCAGGCCGACGCCCTCGATGGCATGCTCGATGGGCGGGCGCCGCTCGTGGTTGTGGAGATCGTCGTGCCGGAGGAGACGCTGGTCCGGCGGTTGAGCACGCGCCGGATTTGTGTGAACTGCGGCTGGACCGCGACCCCGGGAGCGACCGTCTGCGGCCGATGCGGCGGCAAACTCGTGCCGCGGCGGGACGACGACGACGCGGTGGTGCGGGCACGGTTGGAGGTACATCGGCTGCAGACAGGTCCGCTCGTGGAGCACTACCGGCCGCGGTCGACGTTTCGGCAGGTGCAGGGCGACCAGCCCCTGCTCGACGTCGCAAAGGACATCGCGGCGGCTGTCGAGTCGGTGATCGGAGCGCGCCAATGATCGTGTGCCGATCGACAGCGGAGATCGAGCGCATGCGCCGCGCCAATCAGTTCGTCGCCGATATTCTGGCGGAACTGGAGGCGATGGTGGCGCCGGGGGTGACGACCGCGGACCTGGATCGGGCCGCCGAGCGGCTGACGCGGGAGGGAGGCGCCGAGCCGGCGTTCAAGGGCTATCGCGGATACCCCGCGACGCTCTGCGCCTCCGTGAACGAAGAGGTCGTGCACGGGATCCCGTCGATGGCACGCGCCCTTCGACCGGGAGACATCGTGTCGCTCGACATGGGCGTGAAGCTCGACGGGTTTTACGGCGACTCGGCAGTGACCGTGCCCGTGGGCGCGGTGTCGCCAGGGACGCAGGCGCTGCTCTCCGCGACGAGCGAAGCGCTCGACCTTGGGATCGCGCAGGCGCAGGTCGGTGGGCACCTGTCGGATATCGGCCACGCCATTCAAACCTGCGTGGAGGGGCACGGGTTTTCGATCGTGCGGGAGTTCGTGGGACACGGCATCGGCGAGCGGCTTCACGAGGAGCCCCAGATTCCGAACTACGGCACGCCCGGACGAGGGCCGAAGCTGGCGGCGGGCATGGTGCTCGCCATCGAGCCGATGGTGGCGATGGGTCGGCCCGAGACGCGCGTGCTGGGCGACGGGTGGACGGCCGTGACGAAAGACGGCAGCCTGGCGGCGCACTTCGAGCACACGATCGCGCTGACGGCAGGCGGGCCCTTGGTGCTCACGGCGCGCCCGCGTGCGGCCGGATTGTAGGTCGCCCCGTGCGGCTGGGCGTGGCGCGGGAACGGGAAGAGCATGCGGACGACGGTGGGGACGGCAAGGAACGGCCGGGGACGGTGCGCGCGATGTTGCCGCGAGCGCTCTACCGGGTGGTGATAGATGGCGGGCACGAGGTGATCGCGCACGCGCCGTCGGGACCGGGCCGGAATTTCGTCCGCTTGATCGAAGGCGATCGGGTGGTCGTGGCCCTGGCGGCGCGAGATGCGGGTCGCGCGCGCATCGTCAGGAAAGTGCGGTCGTGACGCACGGTGAGTTGAGGCGGACCTTATGAAGGTTAGAGCATCGGTGAAGCGGATTTGTGACAAGTGCAAGATCGTGCGCCGGCAGGGCGTCGTGCGCGTGATTTGCCCGAATCAGAAGCACAAGCAGCGGCAGGGGTGAGCACATGGCACGCATAGCAGGCGTCGATCTTCCGCGCACGAAGCGCGTCGAGATTGGACTGACCTATATCTACGGGATTGGGCGGCGGCGGTCGAACACGATTCTGGATGCCGCAGGCGTCAGCGGCGACATCCGCGTCAAGGACCTGTCGGAGGACGACGTCCGGAAGATTAGCCGCGTGATCGAAGAGCAGGGCCGCGTCGAGGGCGACCTCCGCAAGGAGATCTCGATGAACATCAAGCGGCTCGTCGAGATCGGGAGCTATCGCGGCTCGCGGCATCGACGCAACTTGCCCGTGCGGGGGCAGCGGACGCGGACGAACTCGCGGACCCGCAAGGGCCCGCGCAAGGGCGCCGTCACGAAGAAGAGGGTTGAATAGTGGCCAAAGACAAAGCTCAGGACGCCGCCGCGACACCCGACGAGGGCAAAGCGCCGGCCAAGAAGAAGGCGTTCAAGAAGCGCGGCGAAAAGCGCGTCGTGCATCATGGCTACGCGCACATTCAAGCGTCCTTCAACAACACGATCGTGACGATCACGGACGCCGATGGGCACGTGATCGCGTGGTCGAGCGCGGGCGGGATCGGGTTCAAGGGCTCGCGCAAGGGCACCCCGTTCGCGGCGACGCAAGCGGCGATGGCCGCCGGGAACGTGGCGAAGACCTACGGGATGCGCTCGCTCGAAGTGCGCGTCAAGGGCCCGGGCGCCGGTCGGGAGTCCGCGGTTCGCGCGCTGCAGACGGTCGGCATGGACGTGAAGTCGATTCGCGACGTCACGCCCATTCCCCACAACGGGTGCCGTCCGCCGAAGCGTCGGCGCGTCTAGTCGAGTTCACGCAGGGCACGAGATGGTGGTTGTTTTTCTAGAGGTTTACTGATGGCGAGGTATCTCGGAGCGGTGTGCCGGTTGTGCCGGCGCGAGGGCATGAAGCTCTTTCTCAAAGGCGAGCGCTGCTACACGGACAAGTGCGCGATTGAGAAGCGGAACGTGCCGCCGGGCCAGCACGGACGCGCCCGGAAGGCGAAGATGGTTGGCTATGGCGTGCAGCTGCGCGAGAAGCAGAAGGTGAAGCGCACCTACGGCGTTCTCGAAAACCAGTTCCGCCGGTACTTCGAGGCGGCCGATCGCCAGAAGGGCATCACGGGCCAGTTGTTGCTCCAGATGCTCGAGCGGCGGCTCGACAACGTCGTCTACCGGTTG
>Ga0182024_10017035_pt1 | contig 13700 bp, 11 predicted proteins | sample P32metaG_FD_120480 | JGI IMG/M metagenome (GOLD analysis project Ga0182024, IMG submission 120480) | Permafrost microbial communities from Stordalen Mire, Sweden - P3-2 metaG (Illumina Assembly) | ecosystem: Environmental > Terrestrial > Soil > Wetlands > Permafrost | place: Sweden: Stordalen... | reverse complement strand
CTGCACTGGTGGTGATCAGGTGAGCGCCGACCACCGTGACCTTGCGCACCTGGAATCCCGGGAGGGTGAGCGCGAGCGCAAGCAGGCCCACCTGCACCGTCAACGCCGCAGCCGCGATCACTCGCCGCCTCCACGAGGTGTGCCGCTTGGCCGGGCGCGGCGGCGGCGGCGTTCCACGGCGCCCGTGCAGGCGTTTCCGCGGCGACGCTGCGAGCTTCGCCCCCGGGCTGAGGACGAGCCGACGCACCGATCGCGATGAATCGGCGATGAGGGCCGCCTGGGCGCGGACGAGGGCGACGTGGCGTGCGCGCTCGTCAAGCACCTCGGTGCTCACAAGGCGTGCTCAGTGTGTTGGTGAAGACGTTGCATGGACGCAGGCTGGACGTGTGGTGAGACGCGACGGCCGTACGGGCCGCGCCGATTATCTCCCAGGCGGCACCGATGTGCCCACCCTAGGCTCGTGTGGCACGTGCAACCGGCAGATACGTGTCCGGAAGGTCGTTGGCGAACAGCACCACGTCGCCGGGACGCGACAGGGTTTGCAGCAAGCGGGTCGCCTCATCGAGCGTGTCGACCACATGGATGCGGTCATCGGGCAGGCCGCCATCGCGCAGCCCAGCGCACAATGCCGAACTGGTCTTCGCCGACATGACGATCACATGGTCGCACACCTTCGCCGCGTGCTCACCGTAGCGGCGGTTCTCCTCGTCCTCGACGCTGCCGAGCTCGACGAGGCCCGGTGTGATCAGAAACTTGTGGGCTCCGCTCATCGCTGCGAGCACCTCCAGCCCGTTGTGCACGCCGACGGGGTTGGCGTTGTACGAGTCGTCGATCACGGTCAGCGGGCCCGCGCTGGCCATCAGCTGCAGGCGATGCTCGACTTGCTCCAGCGATGCTGCGGTGCTGATCGCGTCGTCAACCGGATAGCCGAGGGTGTGCATGGCAGCAAGCGCCGCACTCACGTTGGCGACCTGATGGCGGCCGAGTAGCGGAATGGTCACCTGCCGGTCGAGTCGTTCCGCAACCCACGTCCACCGGAACGTTGCGCCATGCGAATCAACCCGGATCGATGACGCGACGACGTCAGCGTCGACGCTTTCGCCGTCATTCGCCAGCGCATAGCGGATGAGGCCGCGGTGCTCGGCGCGTGCCCGCTGTGCAAGGGCGGCGCCGGGGTCGTCGCCCGTGTACAGGATCAGCGTCCCATCGGCCGGCAGCGAAAGGGCGACCTCGTACAGCGCACCGGCGATGCGGTCGAGGGAGCCGAAGCGCTCCATGTGCTGCGGACCGATCGCCGTGATGATCGCCACTCGGGGATGCACGAGGTCGCTGATCGCGGCGATCTCCCCCGGTGCGTATGCATCCATCTCCACGATGAACACACGGTTCTCCGGCATGAGGTCCTCGTTGATCACCCGGGTCACGCCCATGAGGGTGTTGAAGCTCTTCCGCGTCGGCAGCGTGTTCACCTTGGCCTGAAGCAGCTGGGCGAGGATGTGTTTGGTGCTGGTCTTGCCGTAGCTGCCGGCCACGGCGACCACCACGGGATCGACAAGCTTGATTCGCGCCGCCGCGAGGGCGAGGTAGTGGCGGCGTATCCGCCACTCCGCCGGCTTCGTGACGACATTGGCAGCAACCAGGAGGATCTCGCTGAGGCCGGTGACCAGGCCCGCGGCGATGAGCACGAGAATCGTGGAGACCACCGGGTGCAGCGCGACAATGCCAAGTGCAAGACCGGCCGCGAGCACCACCGCGAGGAAGCCGCCCGCGATGAGCAGCCGGCGCATTCTCGCGGTCATGACCAGCGGCCGTTTCGGCGATGTCCACCGCCACGTGAACTGCGCCGCCGCCGCTGACACCAACCAGGCGATGGCAATGCCCACCGGCCGAGCCGCGGGGAGCACCGCGGCCACACTCAGCGCAACCGCTCCGAGCAGGAGCCCCAGCCACACAGCTCGATGCGCAAGCCACTCGCGGGTGAGCCCCCAGCGGAGAAACCGGACCGATTCGTACTCCTCGATCTGGAACATCCGCGCCGCGACGAGCACGATCCGGAAGATGAGGATCACCCAGACGATCGCGGCGAGGGCGACGAGCGGACCGATGAAAGGGCTCATCCCGGACTCTTGCCCGACTCGCGCCCAAGCTCATCGCGCAGGAAGACCTCGACGATCGTGCAGAAACGCGCCGGCTGCTCGAGGTAAGCGAAGTGACCGGCGCCTTCGAACACCACCAGGCCCGCGTCGGGGATGAGCCGCTCCATCAGCCGCCCATCGTCGATTGGGGTCGCGGTGTCCTGGTCGCCCCAAATGAGCAGTACCGGGAGATGCAAATGCGGCAGCATCGTGCGGAGATCCTCGTTGACAAGGCGGACGAGGGTTCCGCGCATCACGCCCGAAGCGGCGCGAAAGTCGGGGGAGCCGCGCCCGTCGGCCCTGCGTCCGGCCGCTCGGCGCACCGCAGCCGGCATCGCGCCGGAGCGCTCTGCCGCGCGCAGCAGCTTGTACGAACGAACCCGCACCGCGCTGCGCAACGTCTGACGGGTGCGAATACCCGCGCTGTCGGTGAGCACCATCCGGCTCACGCGCCCTGGATACGTCGCCGCCATCGCGATCCCGATGCGCCCGCCGTTGGAGTGGCCGATGAGCTCGACGCTCGAGATGCCGAGGCGATCGAGGAGCGCGACACACCAGGCCGCGTACTCGTGCACCGACCACGGTATGTCCGGCTCGGGCGTGGCGCCGAAACCGGGGAGGTCGGGAACGATCAGACGGCGTCCCGGCTGGAGCGCATCGAGGATCGGCGCGAAGAGCTCGGATGACGTGCCCCACCCGTGCAGGAGCAGCAGTGGGCGGCCAGTGCCGCGGTCGTCCAGCGCTGCACGGGGGATCTCTTCCGCAGCGCCCGCCACGGTCGGGCGACCCCCACTCCGGTCGCCGTTCAGGCCGGCCGTCCGGTGAGCAGCCACGTGTCGATCGACGACGTGGTTGCCTGCTGCTCGCGGTGGCGTGCTGTGGCCATCTCGATGAGGCGGCCGAGCAGCGTGTCGAAATGCATCCCCGTCGCTTCCCAGAGATAGAACGAGAGTGAGCCGGGGAGCGTGTTGAGCTCGTTGACGACGAACGAGTCGGTCTCCGGCGAGACCAGAAAGTCGACCCGAGTCACACCGGCGGCGCCGATGGCGTGAAATGCCGCCATTGCCGTTTCCTGGATGCGTGTTGTGAGCGACTCAGAGATCGGCGCGGGGATGATGCGCTGCGAGCTCTTCATGCCGGCCGCGGGAGCTTTGGCGCCACCTTTGGCTTTGGCGCCACTGAGATATTTGTCGGTGTAGCTCAGCGTTCCGGTGCTGACCGGTTGCTCGCAGACCGACACCTGCACATCGTCGCCCCAGCCGAGCACCGAGCAGTTGATCTCGATGCTGCTGTCCTGGGCCGGCTCCGCGAGGATCGACGTGTCGTAGCCGAACGCCACCTCGAGTGCCATGCGCAACGCTGCGGCATCCTCAACGCGCGCAACCCCGATGCTCGACCCGAGCCGGCGCGGTTTGACGTACATCGGGAAGCCCGGCCGGCGCGCGAGCTCTGCGCACACCGCGTCGAGGTCCAGCTGCCAGCCAGCGCGCGAGACCATCACGTCGTCGAGCACAGGAATGCCTGCGCCGCGCAGCGCGTTTCGAGACAGTCGCTTGTCCATGCTGATCGCCGCCGACGCGACATCGCATCCGCAGTACGGTACCGCAGCCAGCTCGAACAGCCCTTGCAACGTTCCGTCTTCACCGTTGGAGCCGTGCACGAGCGGCATGGCGACATCGAATCGAGCGGCTGCGCGGGCCGATCCTCCGAGCAACCCGCGACGTCCATCGACCTCGATGAGCTCGCCGCCGCTGCTCGGGTCCGGGCGCATGGTGACCCTGGTGGCAGCCGCGATCAAACGGTCGATGTCCTTGTAGCGATCGAGCTGCAAAAGCTGGTCGCCCGTGTACCAGGCACCCGATTTCGCGATGTACACGGGCACGGGGACAAAGCGATCCGCAGGCATCGCCGCCATCGCCTGCTGCGCGGTGATCACCGAGACCTCGTGCTCAACGGATCGGCTGCCGAAGAAGACGCCGATCTTGAGTGGCTCAGTCACGCTCGTCTCCTGACGGCGCGCCGAGCAGGATGATCTCGCGTTCGAGATCGACGCCGAACTGTCCTTGCACGCTGTCATGTGCGATGCGCACCAGGGTCAGGACGTCCGCCGCCGTCGCATGATCGACGTTGACGATGAAGTTGGCGTGCTTCGGCGAGATCTGGGCGCCACCGGATCTGCGCCCCTTGAGTCCGGCCGATTCGATGAGCCGCCCGGCCTTGTCGTCCGGCGGATTCTTGAAGACGCTGCCGAGGCTGCGAATCCCATAAGGCTGCGACGCCTTGCGTTCTGACTGAATCGCATCGGTGCGCTCGCGCACGCGGTCCGGGCGATCGGCGTGCACGCGCAGTCGCGCGCTCACGATCACATTGGCGCGCAGGTCGTCCTTGAAACGTGACCGCCGGTAGCCGAAGCCACAGTCGGCGGCGGTGAGCGTGAGGGTTTCCCCGCGCGTGTCAAGCGATGTGCCGTCGATGAGCACATCGGCCATCTCGGTTCCGAACGCGCCGGCGTTGCCGGACACGCTCGCGCCGAGTGTCCCGGGGACGCCGATCCCGAACTCGAGACCTGCCAGCCCGCGCGACGCGCAGTCCAGTGCCACGCGCGGCATCATGCAGCCCGCGCCGAGCTCGATGGTCTCTGCATCGACGACGCGCAGCCTGCGATCGTTGTGACGGATCACCAGCCCATCGATGCCATCGTCACTGATGAGCGTGTTGCTGCCGGCACCGATCATGGTCACCGCGACGCCGGAGTCATCGCAGCGTTGCAGCAGCTCCGCGAGGACATCGACCTCTCGGGTGGTGATGAACCATCGAGCAGGACCACCAACCCCAAACTGGCTGTGCCGGGCGAGTGGCTCGTTGCCAAGCACGCCGGGGAACGCATCGAGCCAGTCACCGGCGGACACCCTGTGCCTCCAGGGCGTCGCGGAGGCGCGGCGCCAGCTTGTCGAAGCCACCGAGGGAGAGCACCAGGACCACGTCGCCGGGTCGTGCGATCCGGGTCACCAGGGCGATCGCCTCGTCGCTCGACGCGACCACGTGCACCGCATGCGCCGGGTCTGCGCGATCGGCGACGTCCTGGCTCGAGACGGTCTTCGGCATTCCCCGCTCGCGCGCCTCCTCGATCGGACCGACGATCACGACGTCGGCGCCGGTGAAGCTGCGCCGGTAGTCCTCGAGGAGCCGACTCACCCGCGAGTACGTGTGCGGTGTGTGGACGGCGATCAGCCGGCGGCCGGCGTAGCGCTGGCGCGCGGCATCGATCGCTGCGGCCACCTCGGTGGGATGGTGTGCGTAGTCGTCGACGACCGCCACGCCGGCAACCTCGCCCAGGATCTGAAAGCGGCGCGCCGGCCCCAGGAAATCGGCGCATGCCGCGACCGAGACGGCGGGGTCGACACCGGCAAACCCGGCGAGGATGAGCGCGGCGCACGCGTTCTGGGCGTTGTGGATCCCCGGGAAGGTCAGGACGACGTGCAGCGGTTCCGCGGCGTTCCGCTCGACGGTGAAGTGCTGCAACCCGTCGTCCTCGTGCGCGTCCCGGATCCACCAGTCGCTCCCGAGCTTTGTGCCATAGGTGACCGTAACACTGGCGGCGACGTCGCGCAGCGCGAGGCATTCGGGATCGTCGGCGCAGAGAGCGAGCACGCCGTCCGCCGGCATGGTCGAGGCGAGCTCGACGAACGGCTCGCGGTATGCCTCGAGGCTCGCATACACGTCGGGATGGTCGAGCTCGAGGCGCGTCACGCACGCGCCGTCGGGACGGGTGTGGAGGAACTTGGGCTGCGGGTCCCAGGGCGCCGAGGTGTACTCGTCCCCTTCGAAGACGAAAGGCCCGGTGCCCAATCGCGAGGTGCCGCCCAGGTCGAGCGAGTTCGAGCCGAGGCGGAACCCGGGATCCATCCCGGCCCGTTCGAGGATGTGAGCCAGCAGCGCTGAGGTGGTCGTCTTGCCGTGGGTGCCGCAGACGGTGAGCCGGACACGGTCGCCGGCGAGCGAGACATAGAACTCGATCTCGCTGACACACGGGATGCCGCGCCGGCGCACCGCTTCGAGCTCGAGGTTGGACGGCCGTGTCTGGTTGCCGACCACCACGAGATCGGGGACGCCCCAGCGGTCGAGGTTGGCCGGGTCGCTGTGGTTCGCCCATTCGATGCCGGCCGCTGTGACCGCGTCGCTCATCGGGGGATATGCGTGGTCGTCGGAGCCGGTGACCCGGTCCCCGCGGCCGAGCGCGAGGCTCGCCGCTCCGAACGTGGCGTAGCCGCAGATCCCGAGCACGTGCACATGCATCGTCAGGCAGCCTTGCTCCGGCTCGGCCCCGCAGCCTCGACGATCAAGCGGACCACGGCGTCGGTCGCGTCCGGCAGCCCAAGCGCCGCGCTCGCCGCCGCCATCGCGTGCCAGCGGGGCGGGGCGGCGACCAATGCCGAGATCTCCTCGGCCAGGCGTTCGGGCGTGCACTCGGCGTTGTCGATGAGGATTGCGGCCCCGGCAGCCACGTACGGCTCGGCGTTGTACCGCTGATGGCCGCCGGCGTGAGGGTACGGCACCACGATCATCGGACGGCCCAGCGCGGAGCACTCGGCGATCGACGATCCCCCGGCCCGCATGACCACCAGGTCGCTCTGCCCGATCCGCATGGCCATGTCGTCGAAAAAGGCGGACGCGGTGTACCGCGCAGCGAGGTGCGGCGGGAGCGCTTCGGCAGCGCGCTCGACCGCCTCGTAGTCGAGGCTCCCGCACTGGTGGACGATGTGCAGCTCCGGGTCCCTGCTCAGCAGCTCGACCATGCACCCGACGACAGCTCGATTGAGCGTCCGCGCGCCCTGAGATCCGCCGGTGACCAGGATCGATCGGAGCCGGTCGCCGACCGGCCGGCTCGTGACCGCGCGAATCTCGGCGCGGATCGGGTTACCGGTGTGCACGACCCTCGCGTGCGGCAGACGCGCGGCGGTCTCCGCAAAGGAGGCGGCGACCACCCGTGCGCGACGGGCGAGCAACCGGGTCGCCCGCCCGGGCACCGCGTTCTGCTCGAGAAGCACCACCGGGATTCGCTGCGCGAGCGCCGCCACCACCACGGGCACCGACACATATCCGCCTGCTCCGACCACGACGTCGGGCCGCATCCGGCGCAGCAGCCGCCGTGCTGCGATGGTGGCGCGCGTCACCTGCGTGGTGGCGCGGGCAACGCCGCCGGCGCTGCCGACGTCCACGCCGCTGATGTCGAGGGTCTCGAGCCGGAGCCCGGCCGCCTCAACAAGCCGTTCGGCGACGCCGTCCTGGCGGCCGACCACGGCCACCTCGTCGTCAGGCCGATCGCTTCGAAGCGCGAGCGCGACCGCCAGAGCCGGGGTCAAGTGACCCCCAGTTCCCCCCCCAGCGATCAACGTGCGCACGTTTCGTCGTCCCTTGCCGTCGACCCTGGGCGGAGATGTTGAGCAGAATGCCCATGCCCACGAGGGTGGTCGCCAGCGAGGTGCCACCGTAGCTGATGAAGGGCAGCGGGATGCCCGTGGTGGGGATGACCCCGGTCACCGCCATCACGTTGATGAATGCCTGCATGCAGATCCACGAAGTGATGCCTCCCGCGAGCAGGGCGCCGAACCGGTCGGGCGCCCGGAGCGACGCGCGCACGCCGCGCCACGCCAGGAAGAGGAACGCCCCGAGCACCGCGACGGTTCCGATCAGGCCGAGTTCCTCCCCGATGATGGCGAAGATGAAGTCGGTGTGCGCCTCGGGGAGCCACTCGTACTTCTGCACCGAGTTGCCGAGCCCCACCCCGAAGATGCCGCCCGAGCCGAACGCGTAGAGCGCCTGGCAGTTCTGGAACCCCGAGCCGAGCGCGGCGGCGCACGGGTTGAGGAAGTGGGCCAGCCGGTCGGCGCGATATGCCACCAGGCCGACCAGGGCGACACTGGTTGCGCCGAAGCCCACGATGATCAACAGGAGATGGCGCTTGCGAGCACCGGCCAGTGCGAGCAGGATCAGCGCCGTGGCGGCGATGACGATCGAGCTGCCGAAGTCGCGCTCCGCGAGCACCAGGGCGAGCAGCGCCACCAGCACGATGATGTAGTCGCGAACGCCACGCAGCGTGCGCACCGATCCCTCGCGGTCGGTGAGCCAGCGCGAGAAGAACACGATCGCGACCCCGACGGCGACCGCCGATGGCTGCACGGAGAGCGGCCCCACCTGGAACCACCGTTGCGCACCGAAATGCTGGGATCCGACGTGGGGGATCAGCACCACGACGAGCAGCACCAGCATCAGGAACATGGCGGGCCGAGCGAGCCGGGACAGCTTGTGATAGTCCAGCCGGGCGGCGACCACCAGGCCGATGCCGCCCAGGACCGCGCCGATCAACTGGTGGGCAAAGAAGTAGTTGGGGTCGTTGTACCAGAGGAAGCCGAGCGCCTCCGAGGCGCTGTAGACCATCACCAGCCCGAAACCGACCAGGCCGACCACGATGATCATCAGCCAGCCGTCGACGCCCGCCGCGGCGGCGGCGCGATCCGCTGACGAGAACACGCGGGCGACGCCGGCACCGCCGCGCCAGCGCCACTTTCCGGCGAGGCCCTCGGTGAGCTTTCCGGCCCGCGTCGCCATCAGCCCTTCCCCGCGGCGTGCGCCGAGAGATGTGCGACGGCGTCGCCGAAGGCGCGGCCACGATCCTCGAAGTCGAGGAACTGGTCGAAGCTCTTGTAGCCGGGAGCGAGCAGGACGACGTCGCCGGGATGCGCAAGCTGCGCCGCAGCAGTCACCGCCTCGTCGAGGGTCGACACAACGGTCCGGGCTGCGAAATCCCGCCGCGCAAGTGCTGCATCGAGTTCACCCGCGCTCGCTCCGTTGAGCACCGCGTGACGCGCACGACCGACCACCTCGTCGGCCAGCGCGTCGATGGAGGTGCCGGCGCCTTTGCCACCGCCGATCCAGACGATCGTCCGGTCCGGGAAGGAGCGCAGCGCGGCGACAGCCGACTCGACATTGGTTGCCTTGCTGTCGTTGACCCAGAGGACACCGTCCTGGTCGCGAACGGTCTGAAGGCGGTGGGGCACCGGTTGAAAGTCACGGACCGCCAAGGCGATCGGGGGGAACGGAACCCCGGCGGCGCGGGCCACGGCGACAGCCGCCAGGACGTTATGCAGGTTGTGCTCCCCGAAGAGCGGAATGTCGCGCACGGGCAGCACCGGCGACACCGCGCCCGCGTCGACGCTGACCACGTCGTCTCCGACGCGCGTCGCCCCATCGGCGAAGCCGCGCCTGAGTCCGAAGTACCGCACCCGGCAGGTGGCAACCGCAGCCATCTCGCGAGTGATCAGGTCATCGAAGCCCAGCACGGCATCATCGAGGGCGAAGCGCACCAGGCGCCGTTTGGTCTCGGCGTAGGTCGCGAAATCGCCGTGGCGATCGAGATGATCGGGGGTGACGTTGAGCACGCATGCGATCGCGCAGCGCGGCTCGCGCACCGACTCGATCTGGAACGATGACAGCTCGAGCACGACCCAGTCGCTGTCGTTCACCGAGTCGAGGCGGTCGAGTATGGTGACGCCGATGTTGCCGCCGAGGTGGACGCGTTCCCCGGCTCGCTCGAGGATGGCGGCAACGAGCGCCGTTGTCGTCGTCTTGCCATTGGTACCGGTGATTCCGCAGATGCGGGCACGGCAGCGCTCGAAGACGAGGTCCATCTCGCTGCGCACGGGCACGCCCTGGGCGCGCGCGACCTCGAGCTCCGGCGCGTTCCAGGGCACGCCCGGGCTCGGGCACACCATCAGCGCGCCAGTTGCAATGTCGTCCGGATACCCGCCGAGCCGCACCTCGACGCTGTCGGGAAGCGATGCCACGCGTTCTCGGATGGCAGGTGTGTCGGATCGATCCACGAGGACCACGCGATGGCCCTCTCGCGCGAGTGTCCGGGCACAGGCGAGACCGCTGCGCCCCGCACCGATCACCACCGCCGGTTTCTCGGTCACGAGACCGGCCCGGCGACGTGGGCGAACAGGACGGTGATGGCCGTACCGGCGGCGGCCGCAGCCGCGAAGGCTCCGACCAGGCGCCGCTCGCGCAGACCGAGCTCCTCGAAGTGATGGTGGATCGGGCTCGCGCGCAGGACGCGCGTGCCGAACTTGCGGATCGCCGTGACATTCACGACAACGCTTGCCGCCTCCACCACGAACACGATGCCGAGCACGGGAAGGAACCAGATGAGATGCAGCTCTGCGGTCAGCGCGACGATCACGCAGCCGAGCGCCAGCGACCCCGCGTCACCCATGAACACCCGCGCCGGAAACCAGTTGAAGAGGAGAAATGCAGCCACGGCGCCGGCGAGCGCAGCCGCGAGGATCGCGACCGAAGAATCGTCTCGCGACACACCGATGATGGCGATGCCGATGAGCACGAGCGCGGTGCACGATGCGGCCAAACCGTCCACACCGTCGGTCAGGTTGACCGCGTTGCTGGTGGCCACAACGGCAATCGCCGCCACGACCGCGATTCCCCACCCGAGGTTGGGCGCGCCCAGCCCGGGAAAGAATTGATGCGTGAAACCGGCGATGGTCAACCCGACTCCGACCAGCACGCCGGCGACGCCCTGAAGCCCGAGCTTCTGATAGACGGAGAGACCGAGCCGCGACACGTCGCTGATGTTCACGACGTCATCGAGACCGCCCGCGATGGCGCCGGCGATGAGCGCGAAGATCGCGACGAACCCCTCACGCGAGCGGTCGACGGCAAGCCAGGCCACCAGAACGACGAAGCAGAAGAGCAGGCCCCCGAGCGTCGGCGTCCCCTCCTTGGCGCGGTGGCTCGCGGGGCTGTACGAGGCGACATGCTGACGCGCCCCAAAACGCACCAGCAGGCCGATGAACACCGGGTACAGGACGACCCCCGACACAAACGCGAGCACCCCGACGATGATGGTCTCCCTCACGGCTCGATCCGCCAGTCGTCGATCATCATCTCGGCCACCTGCTTCCAGATCGGCGCGGCGAGGATCGAGCCGAAGCGATTGCCGGCATTCACCTGCGGGTTGTTCAGAATCACCATCATGGTGAACTGCGGGTTGGTGGCGGGCATGAAGCCGACGAACGACGCCACCACGTTGGGGCCGTAGCCGCCGCCGTTGGGAAGCGCGACCTGGGCGGTCCCCGTCTTGCCGGCGATCTCCATGCTGTAGCCCGGGATCTTGGCCCGCTTCCCCTCGGCACCCGTGTCATTCACCACGCCGACCATCATGTGCGCGAGGGTAGACGCGGCGCTGGCCGAGATGACGCGGCGGGTCACGGGGACGAAGGGCGTGGTCTTGCCGGTGTTGGGATTGACGACCGCATCGACGACGTGCGGCTGCACCCAGACGCCGCCATTGGCAACCGCATTCACCGCGGCGAGCATCTCCACCGGCGTGGTCACCAGGCCCTGTCCAAACGACGCTTCGGCATATTTCAGCGCGTTCCACGACGACTCGGGTGCGAGCGGGTCGTTGACCTCGCCGGCGAGGTCGATTCCCGTGGGGGCGCCGATCCCGAAGGCGAGCAGGTTGTTGTAGAAGTTGTTGTCGCCTTCCATCTTCGTGGCGTCGATGGCACCGTTGTTGAGCGAGTCGTCGAGCACCCACTGCATGGTGACCTTGCCATGCGAGCGCCGGTCCCAGTCGTGGATGAGGAAACCGTCGATGCGCTGCTGGCGCTCATCGATGACCGTGCTCGGCGTGAACGCGTTGTGGTTGAGGCCTCCGGCGAAGGTGATCACCTTCATGATCGACCCCGGCTCATAGGGCTGGGTCACTGCGAGGTCTCGGAAGTCCGCGATTGGCGCCGGCATGTAGTCGTTGGCGTTGTACGACGGGTACTGCGCCCAGGCATCGATGGCACCGGTCTTGGTGTCCATGATCATCAGCGTTCCCGATGACGACTTGGACGAGTTCACGCCGTTGGCGAGCGCCAGCTCCGCCCAGTACTGGATCTGGGAGTCGAGCCCCAGCTCCAGGTTATCGCCATTTTCGGCAGCAATCTTCTGCTGCTCACCGAGGACGATCGCGTTGCCGTTGACATCGGTGAGTGTCGACTCGTGGCCGTTGACGCCCGAGAGGAGCGAGTTGTAGTAGCCCTCGAGACCGTACTGGCCGACGCCGCTGCCATTGACGAAGCCGAGCAGGTTCGCCGCGAACGAGATGCCGGGTACCGGCGAGGGCTCGTAGATGCTCTCCTCGGAGGGGATCGTGCCGATGCCGCTCAGTCCCAGCGCCTGGAGCTTGTCATTGACATCCTGCGACACGCCTTTGACGAGGTAGTCGAATTGATTCGGCTGGTTGAGCACGCGCACGATCTGTGCCGGGCTCAGCTGCAGGATCGGGGCCAGCATGCCCGCGACCTGCTCGCGATCGGACGCGGCCACCAGCGCCGGGTCGGCGAAGACGTCGAAGACCTGGACGTTGCTCACCAGCACGCGCCCATCCCGATCGAGTATCACGCCGCGCGAGGCGTGCAAGCTGATCGAGGTGGTGTGCGAGGCCGCGGCCGCCGCTGCGAGCGACTTGCCCTGGATGATCTGGACCTGGATGAGGCGCCCGAAAACCGCCGTGGCCATCGCCAGGAACGCGAGCACCAGCCACAGACCGCGACGGCGCAGATCGGGAGCATTGGCGATGGCGCGCGCATGTGCGGACCGCGCCGACTCGGGTGAGCGGCGCCGCGGGTTCATCGACCCGTGCCGCTCCCACCGAAGGCGCCGTCGAGCGCCCCCACCAACTGCTCCAGCGTGCCGCTGGTATCACTCCCCGTGAGCTGCTCCGGCGGCGATGTGATCACGCTGTGCGGTGCGGCCACCACGCGCGCCCACTTGGCAGCGGGGCGCATGCCCATGTGCTGCGCCTCGGCGATGATCCGCTCCGACGCCTCGAGCCGCGAAAGCTCGGCGTTGAGCTGCGAATCCTCGGCGACGAGCTGCTGCTGCTGCGCAGCGAGGCGCGTCGCCTGATACGTGGCGGTGGTCACGTGCGCCGTCTGGTTGACGTACGCGATCCCGATGCCCGCGGCGATCGCGATCACCGGCAGCAGCGGCAGCGGCGTGCGCGGTCCGCCACGGCGGATGCGAAGACGCCGAACGAGCGGTTCGAACGGGACGTCGTCGACGCCGGCAGCCGTCGGTGTCGACCCGCGGTCGACGCCAGGTGCGAAACGCAAGTGGGGCACTGCCCTGATCTCCAGTGGTGAAACGTTGAGAGGGACGATGGAGGGGCACCGACGGTGCCGGGCCGGCGAAGCGTGTGATGGCGGGGAGAGCCGCGCCAAGCGCGGCTCCCCCCTGGGGCGCGAAGTGAGGCGGTGAAGGTCGGCTGCTCGTCACCCGTCGGTGGCGAGCTTCTCCGCAACCCGCAGCCGCGCCGAGCGAGATCTCGGGTTGGTGGCCAGCTCGGCCGAATCCGGCCGGATCACCTTGCGGGTGAGGAGAAAAAGTGTGGCCCGGTGGACGCAGGTGCAGTGGGGCTGTTGGGGCGGACAGACACAATTCTGAGCTGCGACGTGGAGTGCGTTCTTTACAAGGGTGTCCTCGAGAGAGTGAAAGGAG
>Ga0182024_10017034_pt1 | contig 13700 bp, 14 predicted proteins | sample P32metaG_FD_120480 | JGI IMG/M metagenome (GOLD analysis project Ga0182024, IMG submission 120480) | Permafrost microbial communities from Stordalen Mire, Sweden - P3-2 metaG (Illumina Assembly) | ecosystem: Environmental > Terrestrial > Soil > Wetlands > Permafrost | place: Sweden: Stordalen... | reverse complement strand
GATCTAAGCCCGCGGCGTCGTCGTATGGGTAGTAGGCGGGGAAATATCCATACGCCCAGGGGTCGTCATAGAAGCCAAGGCCCAGGCCGAAACCCGCTCCGAACAGGAACACGTCACCCCCATCGCGGAAATGGTCGCCCCGGAAGTGGTCGCCGCGATGATCGCCGAAGCCGCGCGCGCCGCCGAAGCTGTGGACGCCCCCTTGGAAGCGGCCGAAGCTGTGGCCGCCGCCCGAGAAACCGCCCCCGTGACCACCGCCGCCGCCGCCACCGCCGTGTGAGGCCGAGGCCGAGAGCGGTGTGGAGATCATGGCCGCGGCGGCCAGCGCCGCGATGAGAGCCTTCATGGGAGGAGTCCTTCCTGCTGAGAGGTTACTGGATACTTGGCGCCCCGCTCCCCACACGAGGATTACAGCCTATTGAACTGTTATGGTCTCTTTCATATTGGGGTGAATCCCACAGAACACCTTGTAGACACCCGGTTTCTCGAACTTGAACTTGTAGCTGTCGTTCTGATCCAGGGCGGTCGAGCGGAACAGCCCGGCGTCGTTGACGACCGTGTGCGGTTCGCCATCGAGGTTCTTCCAGGTCAGCGTGGTCCCGGCTTTGACCACCACGGCCATCGGCATGAACATGAAGTTCTTGATGACGACGGTGTTGGGCGACTGGGCCTGGGCCGCCGCGGTGTCGGCGGCCGAGACCGCGATGAGAAGACCCAGGGCGAAGAGCGCGCCGAAGGCGAGAGGCGCGCCGAGGCCGCGCCCGAGGTTGATCCTAGACATGACAGAGGTCCTGAAGACTGAGGGTGTATGGGAGATCGCCGCCTGAAGGTTCAGGCGAGCGTGGTGTCGGTGAGCGAAAGCGCGAGCGGGTGGCGCACGATCTTGACGCTGGTCACGCCCAGCATCTTCGGCAGCTGCTCGCTGGGCACTTTCAGCGGCATTGGCCCGGCGCCGTTCCCGGCGGTCGGTTGCGGGTAGGCCGTCGAGCGCGCCGTGTGGAAGGTGATGTTGCCTTCCACCTTCGAGACGATCTGGTGGATGTGACCGTTCAGCACCGTCACCGAGCCGAAGCGCCTCAGATGGGAGAAGGCCTGGTCCGCGTCGCCGGTGCCCCAGCCCCAGGGCTGGTAGATGGTCCACATCGGCATGTGCGCGAAGACGACGATCGGCGTGCTGGACGGCCGGCCCTTGAGGTCGGCTTCCAGCCAGGCCAGTTGATCGTCGCCCAGGCCGCCCAGGCCGTTCGGCTTGAAGTGCATGACATTGACCAGGGCGATGAAGTGGACGCCCCGATGGTCGAAGCTGTAGTAGCCCCTGTTGTCCGAGGCCTGTCCAAATCGGCTGAAATACTCCGTACCCGGACCATCGGTGACGTCGTGCTCGCCGGGCGTGGTGTGCAGCTCGGTGATGTTCAGGCCCGACATCAGTTGGGCGGCGTGATCGAACTCCTCCGGCTTGGAGAGGTGGGTGATGTCGCCGGTATGAATGGTCAGGGCCGGCTTCGTCGGCATGGCGTTGACGAAGTCGATCGTCTGCTTGAGCGTTCCGGCGACGTCGGGATTGGCTTCCTTGTTGAAGCCGATGTGCGTGTCGCTAATCTGCAGGAACAGGGGAACGCCGGAACCGGCCGCCGGCGAACGCCCGGCCGCGGCCAGGGCCAGGTCGACCGGCGCCAGGACGCCGCCGGCCAGGACGAACAGAGTCCCCGCGCCTCCGAAGGCGAGACATTGCAAGGCGCCGCGCCGCGACGGGTCGGAAGGAAGATCTGCAGACATGCTGCCCTCATGATCAGGATCAGGAGGCCGACCGCCGGGACATCCGACGCGCCCCTTCGATCGGGTTCAGAGGGTAGGACCGGCAAAGCCTTTGATTTATTCCCGGCGGCGGCCGATTTCCCCGGAGTCGACGGCGGGCTCAACGCCCTGTAGCGGGCAGGGCCTACAGCGGGAGAAATCTCATGAGCGGCGCCACCCAGGGCTTCGTGATGAATCAGACGATGCTGCGGATCAAGGATCCCGCGGCGTCGATCCCGTTCTATCGGGACGTCATGGGCATGACGCTCCTCGACCGCTACGATTTTCCAGGCATGAAGTTCTCGCTCTTCTTCATGGGCTACCCGAGCGAACCGGTCCCCGAGGAGCGCGGCGCGCGCATCAAGTGGGTGTTCGAACAGCCGGCGCTGCTGGAGCTGACGCACAACTGGGGCACGGAATCCGACCCGGGCCAGCGCTACCACAACGGCAACGACGAGCCGCGCGGCTTCGGCCATATCGGCCTCTCCGTGCCCGACGTAGGCGCCGCCTGCGAGCGCTTCGACGCGCTCGGCGTCCCCTTCGTGAAGCGCCCGGACGACGGCTCGATGAAGGGCCTGGCCTTCGTCAAGGATCCCGACGGCTACTGGATCGAGATCCTCTCAGGCCCGAACCTGCGCGACCTCATCCTGGGGCTGGAGGCGTGAGGCCGCCGACGTTCAGGACCCGGGGGACCGGTATCGCCCGGGAGTGACGCCGAATTGACGCCTGAAGGCGGTGATGAAGGCGCTTGGACTGTCGTAGCCGCAGTCGGACGCGGTGACCGCCACCGGCGCGCCGCCGCTCAGCATCGCGACGGCGGTGATCAGGCGCGCCTTTTGGCGCCAGGCCTCAAGGGTGAGGCCGGTCTCGGCGGGGAACAGGCGCTGCAAGGTGCGCAGGCTGGCGCCGGCCCCGCGGGCGAGCTCGGCGAGCGGCGCGGCGTCGGCGGGCGCGTCCCGCAGGCGCCGGGCCATGGCCAGGGCGCGGCGGTCACGCGGCAGCGGCAGGGCTAGGTCCTGCGGGCGAGCCTCCGCCAGGAGGTCTATCAGGAGGCCCGCCAGCCGAGCATGTTCCGGGCGCTGGGGATCGAGCATGCGGAGCTTCAGGATGTGGAGGATGAGATGGCGCAGCAGCGGCGCCACCTCGAGCACCTGAACTTCGAGCGGCAGGCGTTCCGTGAACTCCGGGGCGACGTAGAGGAAGCGCGTGGCGACCTCGCCCTTCATGACGATCTCGTGGGCGGCTCTCGCGGGGAGCCAGACCGCCCGGGTGGGTGGGGACAGCCACGCCGCCCGGTCGGTCAGGACCTGCATCACCCCGCTGTTGCAGAACGCCAGCTGGGCCCAGGCGTGGTCATGACGATCGAGGCGCGCGCCATCCGGGTAGGTCGTCGCCGCGGACCGCACCGAAAAGCCGTCGCCGTAGCTCAATCGAAGACACCCCGATCGTATTCCATCGCGCCCACGAGGTTGCCTTCGGTGTCCTCGAAATAGATCAGCTTGCCGACGTCCTCGATGTACGTCGGACGCATCAAGACCCTGCCGCCGGCGGCTTCGACAGCGGCGATGGTCGCCTGGATGTCTTCGACGTCCATGGTGGCTTCGAACCCCAGCATCTTCGCCCCGGGCTTCAGCTCGCGGCGCTCCTGCAACGCGCCGAGGAAGCCCTCGCCCGCGTTCTTGACCTGGTAGTAGTTGGGTGGTCCCCAGGGTTCGAAGCGCCAGCCGAATACGGACTCGTAGAAGGCCTTGGCGCGCTGGACATCGTCTGCGTTGATCGCCAGGTGGCGAAATCTGGCGCCCATGGGCGGTCCTCCCGCTGGTGAGCCGTCAGATGACGCCTCCGGCGCGCGCGGCGCCAGAACCATATCGCGCCAATTACTAACGCGCACGCGCCAGAGGCCCGGAACGCGCCGTTCGACGCCTTGCGGTCGGCTCGCGCCATGATCTAGCGGGTCGGAGACCTGATCTGGAGACCGCGATGCCCGGCGTCCTCGGCGATCCGAAGCTCGAATCCTTGCTCGACGCGCTCCACGCCAGGAGCAAGGCGCAGGAGTCCGAAGCCGAACACTATTGGGAGACGCGCACCGGCCCCTGGCGCGGCATGGAGCCGCGTGACCATGCGTTCCTGTCCGACAAGCTGGTGGCGCTGGATCGCGACAAGGCGGAGTTCTGCTACCTCACCTGCCGCGCGATCGGCGCGCGGCGGATCGTGGAAGCAGGTACGTCGTTTGGGGTCTCGACGCTCTATCTCGCCGCCGCGGCGCGCGACAACGGCGGCGGGATCGTCATCGGCGCGGAGAATGAGCCCGCCAAGGTCGCGGCCGCCCGGGCCAACTTCGAGGCCGCGGGCCTATCGCGGTTCGTCGATCTCCACGAAGGCGATCTGACCGAGGTCCTGGCCACCATCGAGGGTCCGGTCGACTTCGTCCTCTTCGACGTCTGGGGTCACGTGGTGCGACCGGTGCTCGATCTCCTCGCGCCCCACCTGCGGTCCGGCGCCGTGATCTGCACGGACAACACCGGCGGCGCCCGCCAGGGCTATGCGGATCTGTTCGAGGTCATCGGCGATCCCGCGCATGGGTTCCGCACCATGACCCTGCCGTTCGACGGCGGTTTCGAGATGACCGTGAAGGTCGGTTGAGGGGAGAGAGCCGATGCTCGACAAGGAAACGCTGGTCGCTTTCATGGCGACCTCCAGGCCGGACGCCGCGCGGGCCTTCTTCGAGGGCGTCCTGGGACTGACCTTCGTCGGCGAGCACGAACACCTGGTCATGTTCCGGTGCGGCGCCGCGGAGCTGATGCTGCAGAAGACGCCCGTCGTGACGCCCCCTCACGGCACGGCCCTCGGCTGGAATGTGAAGGACCTGCGCGGGACCATGAAGGCCCTCGTCGAGCGCGGGGTGACCTTCGAACGCTTCGAAGGGATGGACCAGGACGAGATGGGCGTCTGGTCGCCCGGGCCGGGAACCGGCGTCGCCTGGTTCAAGGACCCGGACGGCAATCTTCTCTCCCTGAGCGGGGCCGGCCAGACCTAGCGCAACGCCATCCAGGTGGGACGTTTTCCGCATACTACCCGTGCGTCAGCCGCAGCGCCGCGTCGAACGCCGGCGCGGAGAGGCCCTCGACGAACGCGGCCAGCGACATCTTGCCGAAGGCCCAGGCGATCTCGGAGCCACCCGCCAGGCGGCCCTCGGCCACCGCCGCGCGAAACCCGGCCGGCGTGAGAGCGTCGAGGCTCGCGCCCGGCCCCGAACGGGGCGCGCCGGCGAAGGCCTCCAGGGCGATGAAAGGCCGTGCGCGCCGCCTCGCGCCGGTTCGCGGGAATGAGGTCCAGCCCGTCCGCCATCACCGTGGTTCCCCCCTCGCCCCGCGGCCGTCTACAACGGAACGGTCAGCCGACCCTTGATTCGCGTCGGACAGCCCAAAGGACATACATGCGCCGCTCCTCCATTGCGCCCCTGGCTGGCCTCGTCCTCGCCGCCGCTCTGGCGGCGTCCGCGAGCGGGACCCTTGCCGCCGACCCGGCGCCCAAGAGCGACGGCCCAGCCGCGGACAAGACCGACAAGGTCGCGCCGCCGCCGTTTCCGGCCGACGCCACCGTCAAGCAGAGCATCCGCCTGGGCGGAAAACTCCTCGGCTACACGGCGACCGTGGGCGCCCTCACCGTCCACGACGGGGAGGGCCGCAAGACAGCCGAGATCGTCTTCACCGCCTATGTTCTTGACGGTCCACGGGATCCGTCCCGGCCCGTCACCTTCGCTTTCAATGGCGGCCCCGGCGCCGCCTCGGCCTTTCTCAACCTCGGGGCGATCGGGCCCAAGCGAATCCAGTTCGGCGCCCAGGGTGACAGTCCCTCGGATTCGGCCGTGCTGAAGGACAATCCCGGCACCTGGCTCGACTTCACCGACCTGGTGTTCATCGATCCTGTCGGCACCGGCTATTCGCGGTCTCTGCTCAAGGCCGACGAGACGGACAAGGCGTTCTTCACGATCGACGGCGACATCCACTACCTCTCCCGGATCGTCTATGACTGGCTCTCGAAGAACGGGCGGATGGCGTCGCCGAAATACGTCGTCGGCGAGAGTTACGGCGGATTCCGGGCCCCGGCGGTCGCCCATTATCTTCAGACGACGATGGGCGTGGGCGTCTCGGGCGTGGTGATGGTGTCTCCCGCCCTGGACGGCCGCGCCGCCAGCGATCCCGACACCTCGCCGATGTCCTGGGCCGCCACGCTGCCGTCGATGGCGGCCGCCCACTACGAGCGCGAAGGCAAGACCCTGACTCCAGAGTTGATGGCGGAAGTCGAAAACTACGCGCGCTCGGACTACATGCTGGACCTGCTGCGCGGCGTCCGCGACAAGGCGGCGGTCGACCGGATCGTGGCCAGGGTCGCGCCCTACACCGGTCTCGACCCTGCCGAGGTCCGGCGGATGGGTGGGCGCGTCGAGAGCCGCGCCTTCCTGCGGACGCTCTACCGCGACGAAGGACGGCTGGGCAGCTGGTACGACACCAACGTCACGGCCTTCGATCCCTATCCTATGGCGCCCGACCAGCGCATCGGCGATCCGATCCTGCTAGGCATCATCGCCCCGACCACCTCCGCCATGGTCGACTTCGTGACCCGGGAGGTCGGCTGGAAGGTGGACGCCCACTACGAGGCGCTCAGTTCGGACGTCAACAAGCGCTGGGAAAAGCACTGGTTCACCAGCATCGAATCGGCCTCGGACCTGCGCGAGGCCCTGGCCATCGATCCCAAGCTCAAGGCCCTGATCGTCCACGGCTACGACGACCTGTCCTGCCCCTACTTCCAGTCGAAGATGGTGGTCGCGCAGATCCCGGCGATGGGTCCCGAAGACCGCCTGCAGGTGAAGGTCTATCCCGGCGGCCACATGTTCTATTCGCGCCCGGAAAGCCAGGCCGCCCTCAGGCGCGACGTCCTCTTGCTCTACGGCGCCCGCTCCTGAGGTGAGCGGCGGTCTGATTCCATCAGATTCCGGGACTACACATCCAGCGGCAGGCCGACATAGTTTTCGGCCAGGGTTGTCTGGGCGGCACGGCTGGATCGGATGTAGTCGAGTTCGGCCAGCTGCATGCGGCGCGCGAAGGGGTCCATGTCCGGGAAGCGATGGGTGAGCCCGGTGAACCACCAGGAGAACCGCTCGGCTTTCCACACCCGACCCAGAGCCTTGCGCGAATAGGCCTCCAGCCCTTCGCCGTCGCCCCGGCGATAGAAGCCGATCAGTCCGTCGGCGAGGAAGTTGACGTCGGATACGGCGAGATTCAGCCCCTTGGCCCCGGTCGGCGGCACGATGTGAGCCGCATCGCCCGCCAGAAACAGGCGGCCGTGGCGCATCGGTTCGAACACGAAGCTGCGCAGGGGAGCGATGGACTTTTCGATCGCCGGCGCCCGCGTCATCGCGGCCGCCGCCCGGCGCCCCAGGCGCACGCCCAACTCGTCCCAGACGCGCTCATCGGGCCAGTCCTCGAGGCGCTCGTCCTGTGGGCATTGGACATAGTACCGGCTGCGGGTCCTCGATCGCATGCTGGCCAGCGCAAAACCCCGCTCGTGGTTCGAATAGATCAGTTCGTCGTGGCACGGGGGCGCTTCGGCGAGGATACCCAACCAGCCGAAAGGATAGACCCGCTCGAAGGCGCGGCCGAGTTCGGAGGGTATGTTCGACCGGCCCACGCCATGGAAGCCGTCGCAACCGGCGATGAAATCGCATGCGAGGCTCTGATCCTCGCCGTTGTGTTCGAATGTCACGAAGGGCGCACCGGTGTCGATGTCGTGCAGGCGAACCCGCTGTGCGTTGAACAGGATCGGCGTCCCGCGTGCGAGCCCGGCGTCGATCAGGTCCTTGGTCATCTCGGTCTGCCCGTAGACCACGACCCCGGCGCCGCCGGTCAGGTCGCCCAGGGCGATGCGGAACGCCTCTCCATCGACGACCAGATCGAACCCATCATGGCGCAGCCCCTCGGCCCGCAGTCGCGTGGCGACACCAGCCCTTTCCAGAAGATCCACCGTGATCTGTTCGAGGATGCCGGCGCGGATACGGCCCTCGACGTAGGCGCGGTCGCGCTGCTCCAGCACGACGCAGTCGATACCGTCGACATGCAGCAACTGGGACAGGAGCAGGCCAGCGGGCCCGGCGCCGATGATCGCGACTCTGGTGTGCGACGAACGAGGCCTCCCGTTCATGGCGTTTCGATTGAAAAGGGGGACGGGGAGCGACCGTCGACGTCGAGCACGCCCAGTTCGCGCGCCACCGCCGCGACGCCTCTGCCCATTCCGTGGCTCGCGCCCGTGACGAGCGCCACCGGCTGCTGTCTTCTCCCACCCATGGCGCCACGCTGGCGCACGTTCCCGGTTACCGCAAGCCACGCCGAGCCCATGGCCGCGGCGTGGGACCCTTCGCGGCCCCGGTTTCCTAGACCCCCTGGACTAGGTTCCACACCCAGACGGTGGCCGACAGACAGACCAGCGGGATGAGCACCTTGGACAGCTTCAGGATGTCGAACGCGCGATGGAGGCGCAGCCATTGATCGCTGATGGCGCTCGACCTGAATAGCGAGCGCGCGCCGGCGAAGACCAGCATGGTGAAAACTGTTGCGACGGCGATGACTTCGACCGCCGTCGACGACGCGAACGCCACGGTGTAGGGCGTGGTGGCCGCGTGGCTGGCCGTCGCGTTAGCCGTGTCGGCAAGCGCTTGCGCCGCCATGTGAACGCTCATGTTCCCGCCTCCCAGGTTCTGCTGCTGGCGGCCTACATAGCGGCGCTTCGCGCTGAAATGAATTGTAGGATTGGCGCTTCTCTGTTTCAAAGCTGTCAATAATGACCGACCGGCTCGACATCATGGCCATGTTCGTCGCGGTCGCCGAACTCGGCAGCTTCGCCGAGGCCGCGCGGCGCCTGAACCGTGACCCCGCGGCGGTGACCCGCGCCGTGGCCGCTCTGGAAGCAGATCTGCGCGTGCGGCTGCTCAATCGGACGACCCGCTCGGTGGCCCTTACCGACGAGGGCGGGCGCTACCTCGACGGCTGTCGGCGGCTGCTGGCCAGCTACGACGACCTCCGCGCATTGGGTGACGGCGACCACGCCGAGCCGCATGGCGCGATCAGCGTGACGACGACCGGAATGTTCGGACGCTTGCACGTACTGCCCGCGATCGTCCGCTTCATGCAACGCCACCCGCGGGTGGATGTCCGCGCCATGTTCGTCGACCGCATCGTCTCGCTTGTGGACGAGGGCCTGGATGTGGGCGTCAGGCTCGGGAAGCTGCCGGACTCATCGCTTCGCGCCACGCGCGTCGGTCAGGTCTATCTGTCGGTATACGCCAGTCCGGACTATCTCGCCCGCCATGGCGAGCCGCTCAGCCCTCGCGATCTCATCGATCATCAGACCGTCAGCTGCCTGACGATTTCGCCCATCCCCGACCGTTGGTCGTTTGATGGGGCCGACATGACCAGCGTGCCCGTGAAGCCCCGGCTGGTGGTCAACAGCATCGAGAGCGCGGCGGACGCCGTCGCGGAAGGGGCGGGGCTCACTTTCCTCGCCTCCTACCATGCCCACGCCTATGTCGAGGCCGGGCGTCTGCGGCGCGTGCTCGCCGCCTGGGAGCCCGCCCCGATTCCGATTCACATCATCCAGCCGGCCGGTCGATTCCCCGCGGCCAAGGTGCGGCTCTTCGTCGATCACCTGGCCGCTGACCTGCGCCGCCGCTTCGCCCGCCGCGACGTCGAACCTCGCCGGCTCGTCTCGGATTCGGTGTGAATTACCTGCAATTTTACGGAAATTCGCCTCTTCATCTTCCTCGGTGTCGTTTCGTCGCAGCTGACGTAGCCCAAGCATCACACCGACACGTAGGGGTTCGCTCAGTAAAGCGATAAGGTGTCTTGCGACTTGCGTCGTAGCGATGCCTTGCGCTCAAAGTTCCCAGACGGGCGAGCGGATCACTTCGCCTTTGAAGGGGCCATCTATCGCGAGGCGTGGCGCATGAAAGACGTTGCGTTTCCCACAATTGAGCGCCCAGGATCAACGATAACGCGGTTTAACATAGATTTATCGCTCGGGGCCGGGCATTCACAAATTGCGCCCGATCCAGGTTGCGCCGTAACAGTCATTAACAAAGTTGTCTAATGTTTAAATCGCCAGATGACCTGGCTGAACAAAGTCTGCTCTCGGCGAGCGGAGGCATAAATGAAAGTTGGCCTCGCCATTTCTGCTTGCAGAGGTCGTCTCGCCTGAGTAAGACGCTCTCGTCAACTTAGTGAGTCGGGTGCGTCAAATGAAAATCATTGTTGCAACTGCAGCCGTGGCGGCGCTTACAGGGATCCTGGCTGCGACGACGAGCATGGCTCGGGTCAACAACTCACCCGACGCGGCGGTCGCCGTATCCAGCTACGCCGCAGATGGCCAAGGCGCCTCGGTCGTCGTCAACACGCTCGGTGGGAAGGACGCCGTCGCCGCGGCGGAGCACGCCGGCGTGGTGCTCGCGATCATCGGCCTCGGTGGCGTGGCCGTCCTGGCGCGAAGCCGCTTGCGCGCCGAGACCCTGGCGCGGAGCGCCGAGCGTCAGCCGTTTTCATGAAGACAATCTGAGTAATATCGTCTCGAGGGGACAGAGTGCACCCAATAGGGCGTAGCGTTCGCGGCCATTCGACCGCACGAGGGAAGCGAGTCATCCAAGCTGCGCTGTTGGGTGCGGCGTTGCTCCTCGTTGGGCTCGCCAGCCCGACGGCCGCGCCCGCCATGGCCAAGCCCAGCGGGAAGCCGAGCTGCGTGAAAGGCCCGGCTGAGGTCCAGTGCGGCAAGCACAGCGGCGGCGCCGTGGACGTCCCCGAGCCCGCGAGTTGGACGCTGATGCTGATCGGCGCCGCCGGCGTGGGCGCGCTGACGCGCAGGCGCCGGGCCAAGGCGACGCGCGGGGCGCTAGGCCGGGCCCGGCATCCGTAGCCCGGGCGAGAGGCGCGCTTGCTCACCGCGCACCAGCCCCCCGGGCGTCTCGCCGCTCCAGGCGCCGTTCTCGAAGGTCACCACGCCAGACTTCATCGTCGAGCGATAGCCGCGCGCGGTCTGCAGCAGGCGCACGCCCCCGGCCGGCAGGTCCTGGACGATCTCCGGGGGGCTGAGGTTCAAGGCGGAGAGGTCGATGATGTTGATGTCGGCGAGATAACCAGGGGCCAGGACGCCGCGGTCCCGCCAGCCCACATGGCGGGCGTTGCGCTGGGTGTAGCCATGCACCAGGGCCTCCAAGGGAATAGTCCGGCCGGACTTGTCGCCGCGGCTCCACAGAGCGAGCGTCGTCGTCGGGAAGCTGCCGTCGCAGATCGTCCCGCAGTGAGCGCCGCCGTCCGAGAGGCCGAAGAGCGTGTGGTCGGCGGTCATCATGCCGTGCGTCGCCGCCAGGTCGCCCTCGACGTAGTTGATCAGCGGCATGTAGATCAGGCGTCGCCCGCCGTCTTCAAGGAAGACGCCATAGGCGTGCTCGGCGGCAGGCCGGCCGGCGCGGGCCGCCTCGGCGGCGAGGGAAGCCTCGGCCGCCGGCTCGTAGTCCACCGGATCGGTCATGCGGAACATCCGGGCGAAGCCATGGGCGAGCAGCTCGGCGAAGCCCTCGCGATGGAAGCCGCCGTGCTCGGTGAGGATTTGGCTCCGGATTTCGGGGTCGGCCAGTCGCCCCAGCCGCTCGGCGATCGACGACGAGGTCTCGGCGACGTGTCGATAGGTGGGGGTGAACAGGAACGGGCTGGTCGTGGCGGCGAAGCCCAGGATTGCGCCGATCGGGCGGGGCGCGACCTGGGCGCTGACGTCGAGGCCGTCGGCGTTCATGCGCTCGATCTCTCCGAGGATGTGGCGCCAGCGGCCCGGCGACTCGTCGGTCTGCTGCACGGTGAACGACAGCCGCCGGCCGGCTGTCGCCGCGAGATGGCGGATCAGCCGCAGCTCCGCCTCGGCGAAGTCGTCGTCGGCGGTCAGGTAGGCGTCGGAGATGAGCTGGATCACGCCCTTCCCCGAGCGTTTCAGAGCCGCCGCGATGCCGGAGAGCTCCCTCTCCGAGGCCGTGAAGGTGCCGATGTTCGCCCCACCCCGGGCGCGGTGGGCGTAGGTGCGGGAGGTCGAGAAGCCGAGCGCTCCAGCTTCCAGCGCCTCGAAGGTCAGGCGCTCCATCTCGGCGATCTCGCCCTCGGTCGGGACCTCCGTATGGTCGGCGCCGCGCTCTCCCATCACATAGGCGCGCAGCGCCGCGTGAGGCATGTGGGCCCCAAGGTCGATGGCGTAGCTGCGCCGGCCTATGGCGTCGAGGTAGTCAGGGAAGCTCTCCCAGTCCCAGGTCAGTCCCGCGGCCAGGGCCGTGCCCGGAATGTCCTCCACCCCCTCCAGCAGGGCGATCAGGAAGTCGTGCTTGTCGCGACGGGCGGGAGCGAAGCCGACGCCACAGTTGCCCATCGCCACCGAGGTCACGCCGTTGATGGAGGAGGGGGCGAGCTGGGCGTCCCAGGAGACCTGACCGTCATAGTGGGTGTGGATGTCGACGAACCCCGGCGTCACGTGGGCTCCCTCGGCATCCAGCGTCCGCTTCGCCACGCCTGAGACCTCGCCGACCTCGACGATCACACCGTCCTTGATCGCCACGTCGCCACGACGCGCGGGCGCGCCGGTTCCGTCCACCAGCATCCCGTTCCTGATCACCGTGTCGAACATCTCGAGCGCCTCCCTATTCCGCCGCCAGCAGGGCGGGCGCCGCCTGGCGCCCACGCACCAGCTTGCCGGGGAGGGCCCCCGTGGCCTGGCCGTCGCGATAGATCACCACGCCCGATTTGATCGTCGCCACATAGCCCTCGGCATGCTGCATAAGCCGCCGCGCGCCCGTCGGCAGGTCATAGACCATGTGCGGCGCCCGCAACCTCAGGCGATCGAAATCGATGACGTTGAGGTCGGCCAGGTAGCCGGGCTTGAGGAGTCCACGGTCGAACAGGCCCACCGCCTCGGCGGTGTCGCGCGTCTGGGCGCGGATCACGGTGGCCAGGTCGAGCTTCGGCCCGCGCGTGCGGTCGCGGCACCAGTGGGTCAGCATCGTGGTGGGCAGGCTGACGTCGCAGATCGCGCCCACGTGGGCGCCGCCGTCGGAGAGGCCGCTCAGGGTGTTGGGGTGCTCGAGCATTTCCCGGATAGGTTCGAGGCTGCCCTGCGCATAGTTGGCCAGGGGGAAGAACAGGAACGCCCGGCCCTCGTCGCCGAGCAAGGCGTCGTAGACCAGCTCGTCGGGATTGACGCCGAGCCGTTCGGCCCGCGCGCCCAGGCTGTCCCCCGGATCGGGTTCGTAGTTGGGCGGATCGCCCAGCTCGAACATCTTGTGGTGACGTCCGGCCAGGGCGTTGATGAACGGGTGGCCTCTCAACGGCGTCTCGGCGAGCAGCAGGGCGCGAACGGCGGGATCGCGCAGAGCGGCGACCTTGTCCGCCAGCGGCAGGTCCTTGATAGCTTGGTAGGAGGGGCGGCTGATGAAGGGGTGCACCGAGCCCTGCAGGCCCAGCATCAGCCCCACGGGGCGGCCAGCGACCTGGGCCTTGATCGCGACCCCGCGGGCCACGGCGTCATCCACCAGCGCAAGCATCTCGCGCCAGCGCTCGGGCGCCATGTCGGGCTGGACAAGGCTGAAGCTGAGCGCCTGGCCGGACACCTCGGTCAGTTCACACATCAGCGCGAATTCCGCGTCGAGGTCGGTGAAGTCCGACGCCACCTGGATGACGCCTGCCCCCGCCTCGCGCAGGCCAGCCGCGATCCCCACCATCTCATCGCGCGCCGCCCCCAGGGTGGGGGTCAGGTCCCCGTCGGCAGTACGATGGATCAGAGTGCGGCTGGTGGAGAAGCCAAGCGCGCCGGCCCGCACGGCGTCGCGG
>Ga0182024_10017033_pt1 | contig 13701 bp, 16 predicted proteins | sample P32metaG_FD_120480 | JGI IMG/M metagenome (GOLD analysis project Ga0182024, IMG submission 120480) | Permafrost microbial communities from Stordalen Mire, Sweden - P3-2 metaG (Illumina Assembly) | ecosystem: Environmental > Terrestrial > Soil > Wetlands > Permafrost | place: Sweden: Stordalen... | reverse complement strand
CGCGGAGAGCTGCGTTGACGACCGAGTGCTACCAACTGTTTTCGCTCCGCATCGCTGAGGGCGAGTCCCGCCGCAGGGGGAAGTGGCATAGCCACATCCAGTATGCAGTCATTCTTCGTATTACTAAAGTGATTTCAGATACAGGAGACTAGTAATCTTCCGCCGTGGCGATGTTGAGCACGACAACTGGTATTGCCGCATCAAGATCCCGAAGCAGGATCGCTACAAAACTATTTCCCTGGAGACGCCAACCGTTGTGGAGGCCACGCAAATGGCGTTCAGGCACGATGGCCAGATACACAACCAAATTGAAAACAAAATCCCGATCTTCGGAAAGACTTTTGCTCAGGTCGCGGCGGAGTACAGCGAATTCCATAAAGAGTCCGCTCTCGCAGGCGAGATCACGATGGACCGCGTGAAAACCGTTGGTTTCTACATTAAGCATCATCTGCTCCCCTTCCTGGCAGACACGCCGATCACCCGGGTTGGCAAGGAACAATGGTCAGCCTATCCGGTGTGGCGAAAGACCGAAGGCGGCAATGTCATTACCAAGAAAGGAAAGAGAGCCAAAAGGGGCGAAAAGGCACAGCCCGACGAGAAGAAGATCGTTCCGGCGAAAGACGGCGCAATCCGCCAGGAGATGAAAACCTTCCGCGCAATTTTGAATTTCGCGGCGGACAAGGAGTACATCCGGGATAGGCAGGTGCCACGAGGCAACATCCCGTTAGAGGATGGTCGGCGGGAGGCATTCTCGGCGGCGGAGTACAAACATCTGCATACATTCGCCCGCTCAAAATGGATCGACAAAGAGCGAAAAGGCCGCAAATCGGGGGACCCGCCCCAGCCGGCCACCGAGACGCAAGTTTGGTACCGAAATATGGCCTACCAATTCATGCTGATTATGGCCAACACCGGGATGCGCCCACCTGAAGCCAAAAACCTTCGCTGGCGCGACTTCGATATTCGCAAGGCAAAGGACGGCCGCGAATTCGTCTGCCTCAACGTGCGCGGCAAAGGCAAGAAACGTGAACTGGTGGCGGGCCCCAGCGTCGCCATTTACCTTCAGAAAGTCCGTGAGCTCGCTGAGAACCCGCCGCCGACGAAGGGCCACGCTCAAGCAAAGAGGACTGTTAAGCTGGACGACTTCATATTTTCGAACGCCAAGGGCAAGTCGGCCACCGGCCTTTACAAGGTGGAAATAAGAGATCTCCTTACGGATGCCGGCCTCCTCATAGGCCCATTGGGCAGCAGGCGCAGCACCTACTGCTTCCGGCACACGTATGCGACCTTCCGGCTTATCGAAGGGGTTGACGTGATCTGGCTTGCGAAGCAAATGGGTACATCCGTCAAGATGATTGAAAAGCACTACGGTCACATCACGCCGACGACGGATGCAGGCCGCATCCTTCAAGGCACACCGGGATGGGAACCGGTCGCGGACGGCTCCGGCGAAACAACCGACAGCGTGAACGCTGACGGCGCCGGAGCCAAGCCCGCGAAACCCCGAAAGAAGTGAGGGCATTGTGGATTTACCGGCCTGCCGGTAAGCGTCGAGATCGACGCGGCGGCATCTACGGTCGGTAAATCCTCTTAAAAGCCAAGCGCCCGAGTGGCGCTTGTCAATTTCATCGATCATCAATCTTGCGAAGCCGCGGCTTCGCAATCGCTCGCTTGCTGAAATCACAGTGCCATGTTGGAATTGGATCTTACGGGAGATCGTTAAATGGACCCCGAGGATGAGGCGCGTAAACGCGCCCAATTGGCCGACGCGCTCGAAGAACACGAACAAGCCCTGGAACGCGCACGGAATATTCTCAACCAGTACCAAAAACTATCTGGGTTGAAGGACACCGGCTCCGTCATCGAGCGCCTGTTATCGGATTTGGAGCATTTTTGCTTCAGCAAGAACGAAACCATGGAGCACCTCTTGGAGGAAGGCGACGAGCTAGACGTCAATACCCTGCTGGACAACGCACAAGAGAGATATTTCGAGGAAATTGGTCCGATCCTTGACGACAGAGATCCACGGTTGACAGAACTGACCAGACAGATTGACGAGCGCCAGGGCAAGGAGGCGGCTGACCTTATCCTGCGGCATGCTCAGCAGGCCCAACGCAGTGGCTTCACGGAAGAACAGGCCGAAGCCCAGCGGCATGAGCGAGCGGTACAACAGGAAAGCTTCCGGCAGGAGCGGCAGCGCTACATCGATGAATACCATGAGGCGCAAAAAATCGTCCGTGGCATTTACAGGCCGCGTGGAAAAGACGACGATCTCTCGCCCGACAAGGGGCCGGAACCGTCTCGGTAAAGAGCCGGGAGGCGAGCCCCGGAGGGCTCGCCTCCCAAGTTCACCAGGGTCTCGGCGCGCGGAATTTCCGCAGGGCGATTTCGTCGCTGATGTTCCGCAGCGAGGCTTCCGCTAGCGGCAGTTCTTCGCACGCGCGGCGCAGGCGCGCGATGTCGGCCATCACCGCATAGAACTTCGATTCAAGTTCCGGGGTGGACACGTCTTTGAGATCGGTGGGAGGGATCAGAGTGTTCGACATGGGCTGTCTCCTTTTTGCTGAACAAATCCCCGAAGGGATGAGGCAGCGGCGCCATGCGCCAAGGATGCGATGTCAATTCAAGGTTCTCTGTCGTTGTTGCTTCGCCAGAATGATGACGGCAAGAACGCAAGAAGCTCTGAATTGATAGCGCGGACTGCGTATGGCAAAGTGCTCAGACGAACCATTCGGGGTTGTTCGCAAAAAAGAGAAAGAACATTGCGAATGCGATGATCAGGCCCGCAGGGCGAGAAGATGTGAACGCCACGGAGCTGGAAACGACTTCTTTAAGGTGAGCCGATGTCCCCGCTGCACCGAAAGCAGTGCGCAGACTGTTGCGGGAGGAAGGCTCGTGCAAGGAACGGAAGTGATGAGCTCGCCCGCGCGGAATTCCGGGCGCTGAAACGTGGTGAGCGGGAGCGAGCCCTGTTCAGGCGCTCACCATCCGCCCCTTAGCGCTTTCTCCGCTGCGCAGCGGAAGCCGCCGATCTTGCCGGCGGCTTGGCCGGCTTCAGTGCCACGGCACACCGCGACGCAAGATGCCTGGTCATCGCCCGCGCCGGCGCGGCTTCGTCGCGCCAAAGCAGGCGCTCTGGCTGCCCGCGCAAGATGGTCCGGCGGTTCTTGAAAATCGGCACGCCCCTCGGATACGGCTGGAGGTTTTCGCCGTTTCTGCTGACGAGAATTTTCTCGTCGATCACAGAGATCAGGAAACGCTTGTCGCTAAGCGGCGCGAGCAGCTCTGCCGTCACGCGCCGTAGGCCCTGTGGCGGATAAGATTTCCGCTTGCAGGGCGACGGGTGCCAGACGGGCTCAGTCCAGCGGACGACATCGCGTTTGATTAGCAGGCCAGGATAAGGCAGCCAAGCGGCCATGTCGCGCCCCGCGTTCCAATGCTACCGGAGGTACTTACTGCTGGTTATCGCGCAGGCTGACTCGCCGTCCGCTGTTCCCCGGACCAAGCGGTCCGGGCTCTTCTTCATCAAGACGCGACGGCTGCGACGCAGCGTCTCGCCCTTCTCATGATTTGGAATTGGCTTCCACCAGTCTTTCGCATTTTCGATTCTGCACTCCATAAGAGTAAAGAAAAGCCAGTCACCATCATGGCGAACGAGCTGCGCCACGATGTGCTTTTTGCCGATCATCCGGGATTTACTCGTTTTGCGCGCACGCGGTTTCCAAGCCGGTTCGACCCATTTGTAAACATCGCCGTCAGTGAAGCTGCCATTGCAGGGCGTCCATTTAGGCATTCACGTAGACCCCGTCTTGAGTTAAGATTCGCTCGAAGGGACGTTTTTCCCAGTTTGGCCAAGAGTAGCCCATGCCGAAGCAGAGCAAAAGCGATTTTGAAGCTACGGAAGACCGGGAAGACCCGGTCCTGAACGCCTTCATGGCGACCGAAGAATTCGAGGAGTGGCAGGACTTCGGCGACGATGCCGGGAAAATATGGGAGGACGAGAACCTTGAGAAAGTCGAAGTCCCAACGGCCTGGCTTCGGCGCGTCCTTCCGGAGATCAGGTCTGATCCAATGATTTTTCGGGCCATGATGGAGGTTTGGGACCGCGAATGTGACCGCCTCGGAATGCCCGAGCGGAAGATGATGAAAACCCCGCCCCAGGCGGCGGAAGAAGACGGAAACGACGGGCCATTCTAAACCGTCGATGGTGGTATTACGTTTTCCTCACAGCTAGTCCGGTGGTTAGGTCGCCGAGTGAAGGACATTGCCTTCACGGCGTTCGCCGCCGTCGCAGCGTTCCTCGTTTTCTACTTCCAGGGCAGTTGGGGAGTGGGCGTTCTTTCGTTCGTCATCCTGATGGTTCTGTACTTCATCAGCATGTACATAGAAGCGCCAGACATGACCCCGCCCGAGCCCCAGCCCGTTTCGACGTCGGGCAGATTCGGTAGGGCGAAGTACCAAGACATGAATGGATGGTTCCGGGCGGAGAACGAAGATGACCTCTGCAAGGGCGTATTCCTGGGGCAGGCCAGCCATCCGTCAGCGCGCAGCGGCGGCATCCCGATCTGCAGCAAGCCAGAGCACCATGTGTTGATCATTTCCAAGACGGGTTCGGGCAAAGGGGCGCGTATCTTAATCCCAACATTGCTGCGCGCTCACAAGACCTCCGCCCTGGTGTTCGATCCGAGCGGGGCGCTCGCGTGCGTCACCGCGAGAGCCCGCGCCATGCACAGCCACGTTCATGTAATGAACCCATGGGGCGAATTGGGGGACGCCTATGAGCGGCTGGGCTTTCCACCCGCCACGTTCAACCCTCTCGATCTTCTCGACCGTAACGACCCTAACGTCGTATCCGTTGCCGAGGGGATGGCCCAAGCGATGTCGCCAAAAGATGACCACCTAAAGGAGCCCTTCTGGCCGGAGATGGCCGCCCAACTGATTGCGGCAACTCTCCTGTATCTGACCGAACATCCAGGGGAGCAGAAAACGCTGCGCCGCCTTTCCGACATTCTCAGCAATGACCGCAAGACGTTCACAAGGGACTATCTGAGCCACCTGGCCAGTTTTCAAGGGCCAGCCACGTTTGACGGTGCCGTCAAACGATGGAGCAGGCCCTTCCTTGATATGCCGGACAATACCTTCGGTGGGGTCTTTGGGCATGTCGCCAATGGCGTCGGGTTCCTCTCCGATCCTCAGATCCGCCGCGCCACGGACAGCTCATCGTTCTCTATGAAAGAGCTTACAGGGGCGGGCAGAGACTGCCCCACGACGGTCTATCTGGTGATACCTCCCGACAAGGTAGACAAGCAAAAGACCTGGCTCCGCCTGATGATCACCGCCGGAACGATGGCGTTCCGCCGCAAGGCCACTGGGGCGCGATATCGGTGCATGTTCATGATCGACGAGTTCCAGAATCTGGGGAGAATCGAGAAAATCGCGACGGAAATCGCGACCCTCCGAACGGCCGGCGTCGATTTCGTTCTGGCAACCCAAACCCTATCCGCACTGAAGGACATTTACGGAGAGCGGCATGCCGATATCGTGGCCAACTGCGGATACCAATGGTATTGCAATATTGCCGACCTTCATACGGCTGAGGAGATATCCAAACGCCTCGGCAGAAAGACCGTCGCCGTCGATACTAAGAGCGAGAACAAGGGCACGTCGACTGGGCAGGGTGGCGGCAGTACCACCGAGGGGGAGAGCGTCAGCCACAGCGAAATGGGAGTAGACTTGCTAACCCCCGATGAAGTCCTACGCCTTGGGTCTGACACGGCCATCCTATTCACGCCCCGATTTTACCCCCATTACCTCCGCCCCATTGATTATTGGAACCTACAGGATGCCTTCGCCGAATACCCGGCAGCGTACCCCGAGCTGTACTATGACTACAATCTCGTGCTCGCGCCCGACCGTCCCCAATGCGATCCCCGGCAGCCGCCCTACCGCAGACAGCCGCCAAACCCGTATCGTAGCCCGGACGCGAAGACTTGGCCGAAGAATTCACCGTCAGGGCCAATACCGGAGCCCAAACGACCGCCCATAGACCTCATGGCCTACTCGCCCCTGCGCAACCAGACCGGGCCGACAACGCAGAAACCGGCGCCCACGCAGGGGGGCGGAGGGGCGAGCCATTTCGACCCAATGGAGTATGCGCCGGAGGAAATGAAACGGGCGGCGCGGCAGTCAAAGCCTGCGCCGGCAGAAGAAAAGCCCGCTTCGACGTTTGGCGGCTCGACCAATTATGACCCGAACTATTACTCGGACGAGAACATCGAGAAGCGAAAGCGAGAACAGGACAAGCGACAGGGTTGACGATCGGCGCACCGACCGGAGTTGGTGCGCCGCAATAATCGGGGCTGATCTGGGCAGCAGCCGTTAAGGCGTCTTAAAGCGATTGCGCCGTAAAATTGAAGAGTGGCCCGCGGCCTCCCCATAGTCGGGGAGAGCGCTGCCTAGTGCGACGCGGTTATAGGGTTGTTGCGGGTCACACACGCTGCGCTCATTAACCATTCGCGTAGCTCCGAATCAGCTACGGTAGCGGGTAGAGCGAAGGGGTATGCGCGGAAAATCCGCGCATTAAGCCCCTGAGCGAACTGCGGGAAGTGCCAGCAGGATTGTATGGTTTGCCATAATGTGATAGACTCCATCGAGGCGGGGTAATCTGGAGTTTGCGCGGAATGCAAGCCATGCGCGGTATTACCGCGCACCGCCCCGGAAGACCGGGGCTGGCTTGTTGAAAGGGGGGCATGCTGCCCGCCCGTTTCAAGCTTTCCCCCCTGCGTTCGCCTGCGCGGCTGGCGGGTGTCGGGGCGGAGCCCCGAGCGGCATGTTGGGGCGCATTCGCTACCTATGCCGCAATAAACATTCGGGGCTCATCGCGCCCCTGCGACCTGCGACGGGCTACGCGCCCGTGCGTTGAACCACCGGGGGCCATGCCCCTGCGACCCTGCGCGGCGAGGAATACATCGAGCCCCGCAGACGGTGTCTTGGCGCCGGTTTCATCAAAGGAAGGGGCTCGACCTCTTCATCATGCGGGCGCATCCGGAGCCCGTATGGCATGAGCGGGGCTGTAAAAGCCCGTCGGCACCGGCCATCAAAATCGCCGGAGAAATACCATGACGGACGAACAGCCCGCCCCCAAAAAGCATCACGGCACCGAGAACCGCCAGCGCAAGAAAATTACTCCGATCCGCTGGACCGCTGATGAGTTCAACGCTGTGGCCGCCAAAGCCAACAAGTCGGGGCTGACCTTCGGAGCCTTTATCCGCGCCCTCGGTCTTGGCGACGCCGGCCCCCGCGCCCGGAGAAGCCGCTCCATCAACAACCAAATTCTGGTGAAGGCAATCGGGCTCCACGGGAAGTACGGGAACAACCTGAACCAGATCGCCTACAAGCTCAACGCCAATGCCCAGGACGCCCTGGCTTCCGATTTCGAGGGCGCCCTAAGGGAATGGGCGGAGATCCGCAATCTTATGTTCGAGGCCTTCGAAATGGAGCCCTCAGACGATAGCCCCCAAGGTCACGCCTGAACCTGAATGATTGCCAAGGGCGCAGCCAGAAATAACCCCCGGCAGCTCGCCGTCTACCTGATGAGGGTGGAGCGATACTCGACGGGCGAGCCTGTCGTGTTGCTGGAGTTCCAATCCGCTTGGGCCAAAGACCTGAACTTTGAAAAAGGCCCCGGAGACGTGTGGCAGATCAGCAGCCCACTCGTGCTCCAGAAAATGGCCGCGAAGCTAATCGAGGCCTTCCGCGATTGGCAGGTTCTCACCGAGGGGACCAAGCAGGGGCGCGACGGCCTGTACCATGCCGAGGTCAGCCCCGCGCCCGAGTACGCCGACAAAATGACTCCCGAGCAGTGGAAACGGGCCGCCGATATTCTCGGCGAGGAGCTGGGGCTTGGGGGCCAGCCCCGCGCCATCGTCCTACACGGCGGCACGGATGGCCGGAAGCACATGCATGTCGTCTGGGCGCGCACCGACATCGACGAGATGAAGATCATCTCCGACGGCTACAACTTTGTCGCCCACGAGAAAGCCAGCCACCGGATGGAACTGGAATTCGGACACGAATTTGTCCCTGGCAAACACGACAAACGCGACCGCAGCATTCAAGAGGAATTCCCGCGCCAGGACTACGACTTCGCCGAAGCGCAGATGGCGGAGCGCGCGGGCAAAACCGTCGCGGAACGCAAGGCCGAGATTCGCGCATTACAGGCGGCAGCCGCCAACGGACAGGAATTCAAGAAAGCCCTTGAAGATGCCGGCTACATGTTGGCCCAAGGCGACCGCGGGTACATTGTCGTCGACGAAGCGGGCGCTTTCTCAGCCCTCACCAGAAATCTTCAGGGCGTCATGAAGAAGGCGGAGGTCGAAGCCTTCATGGCTGACGTTCCACTCGCCCAACTTCCCACGATCGACGAGGCAAAGACCCTCCAGAAAGGCAAAGGTCTCGCCGCCGAGCACGCCGAAGCTTCTCATGAAAAAGCCCCCGCTGACGCACTGCACAAAACCGGTGGGGAGATGACAGAGGCCCAGCGCAAGGACCAGATCGCTTCCATCCGGAAATCCTGCGACAACGCCCAGACCTTCAAAAATGCCCTCGAAGCGGCGGGATACGTCCTGGCAAAGGGCGATAAAAAAGGCTTCGTGTTGGTAGACGTCAACGGCGAGGGGTTCAGCCTCTCCGAATATCTCGCCGGAGACATAAAAGGCAAAGACTACAAGGCCTTCATGGCGCCGATCGACCGCCACGCCTTGCCGGGCGTCGATGAAGCCAAGGCAATCCAGGAACGCCGCCAGCAGGAAACCACCGTAAAAGCCGAAAAATCGCTCCAGGAAGCGTCGAAATTCCTGTCGCCCGAAGCCCCGTCCAAGGCCGAAGAACCAACCGCCGCTCCGCCGCCCTCGAAATTTGTGCGCGATCTAGGGGCGCCTACGGAAGCGCCCAGACAGGAACCGCAACGGGCACCCATCGATCTCGAATATTACTCGGACGAGAATACCGCGAAACGAGAGTCCAAATTCCTCCCGCAGCCCACGCCGGAGTCGCAGCCACCGGTGCCAGCCCCAACGCCCCAGCCGCCACCGGCAGCCGAAAAACGGCCCGCCGTCGACCTCACGCTCTACGGACCCAAAGAACTCCCACAGCCGCAACCTCCGCAGCCGGGAAAGAAACCCGACGCCGCGCGGCCAGCGGAATGGACGGGTCGCGAACTGTCCGAGGAATTCAAAGGTCTGCAGCCCCCTCCCGCGCAGCCCGAGCCGCCTTCGGTCGATCCGGAGATCGAGAAGCTCCGCCGCCAGCTCTGGCAACGCCAGGCGCAAGAAATGCAAAAACGCGCCGAGGCCAACGCCGCCGAATACCGGCAGGCCGAAGCCGCCGGGAAGAACGCGAGCGTCTGGAAGCTTGAGGATTTCGACATACGCCAGCAGCAAGCCCTGCAAGCCTTCAGACGCCAACTGACGCCCAAGCAGCCCCGCAAGGGCTGGCGGGGCGTCTTGGATCGCGTCACGAGAGACGAGGATGCCGAGGCGAAGAAGCAAGCCGAGCAGCAGGAGCAGCTCGAACTGTTCCGCGCGCGCCAGGCCCAGGAACGGCGCGAATACATTAAGAGGCTCGATCAGGACCGCGCGAGGGAGCTGGAAACCCTCCGGTCACGGCACCTGCGCGACCAGGCTGAGCGTGAGAAGAAATACGATCAGGAGCTTGAGCGCTATCTCCGTCAGCGGCAAAAGGCGCTCGATCGCGCGCGCCAGGAAGCGGAATGGGCGAAGGATTTCAAAAAAGAGCAGGAATACAGGGGCGAGGACGAACCGCCCCAAAAGGGAAAAGAGTAGGCTTGGCGCCCATGCAGCACGCGCCGAGCCGGTTCCTGAAAGTTGCAGCGGTCAGCAGGTTCTTGGTGCAGCACCCGCAAATCTCGCGGTTCATCGCTCGGCACATCCCCGCGCTGTGCCCGTTCCTGCCGTTACCGACCGGCGTGCGAACCACCCCGCCCGGCGAAGAGCCGGCGCCTGCGCCGGTGCCAGCCCCGCGGCTGCGCCCCACGCGGTTTATTTCATTGAACCTCTGACCGGCCCGAAGCGCATAATACCTTTCAGGGGGCAGATACGGCCCGTGTCTCAGAAAAAAATCCGCCTAAACAAGAGCACGCTTTCAAACGAAGAAATCACCGAGATCGCCAAAGAGACGCTTATCGGCCACGGCTTCAAACGGGCGCAGATCGGCGATAAGATGCCAGACGGCACGATCTACGCCGGCGTTTCTCCCGACACGGGCAAGAACATGTACGCGATGCCGGCCGACGCGCCGCAAGGCATGACCCTCAAACGGGCGAAAGACTATGCGGCCAAGCTGGACGCGCACGGTCACAAGGACTGGCGCGTACCGTCAAAGGCTGAACTGCAGGCACTTTTCGATAACCGCTCCGCGATCGGCGGATTTAACGAAACCGGTTTAGATTTCGCCGGCTACTACTGGTCAGGCAGCCCCTATACTGAATCCAACCAATATTTAGCCCCCGAATACCACGACGTGCTCGCTTGGGCGCAAAGGTTCAGCGATGGCGCGCGAGCCGGGCACATCCACCTCGATCCTTACTCCGTCCGCTGCGTCCGCTGAAGCGCGATAATTGTGCTGTGCCGGCGAATGACAACATCGATCCGGAGGAGCCGTACCAGCGCGCGAAGAAGATCTTGAACGCTTACTTCTCCGGTCGCGACGGAAAACTAAGCGAAGACCATAAAAGCGCGATCACATCTCTCGTCTCCGATCTCATGCACTACTGTGACGCCGAGAATTTCGGCAAGACAGACGATGACCCTCACTATCTCAATTTCGAAGAGATTTTCAAAACCGCCGAAAACAATTTCAAGGTCCAGGCCAATGCCATGAATAGCGTGCGAGAGAAAGCTACCGATACCTACATCGGGCGTTTCTGGGACGCAGCGCAAAATTCCGGCAACGCAATGACACCAGCACCGCAGCCGGACCTCAAGGTCATCGAAACTGATCACAAGCTCGTGAAGCTCCTTAAAGATCTCGCCGACCGGCAGACCGTTGAAGCCGCGCGTCTGCACGAGCGCCAGGCGAAAGAAACCCCCAACCCGCTGCGGCATGAACAAGAGCGAGACGCTCAGGCCCGAAAGTTCGAGGACGAGAAACAGCGGTATATCCGCCAATTCGAAAAGGGCCGCGAGCGCTCAGAACGCCAGGACGGCACCGAAAAGCAGAAGGGCTTAGATCGCGACTTGTCGGAATAAAGGCGCTGAATTCGATATCGCACTTCTGACAAACTAATCTTCCTCCTTCCGGCAAGGCCTCTGGTTTTCATTCCTTTTCAATGCTTTCACTTTTGGCCGCATCAGAATAGTTGCCGTAGTCAACCTTTTCCCGCTTTCTTTTTTCGGAAATAATATACCGTACCCCCACCTTTTCTCGTAGGAGACACTGTCGGCTTTCTCAAGCAGGATGGAATCCTCAATGGAGGGAAGTAGGGCGCTTCCCCACGCACGGCCGACGTCACGACGAGTGGCGTGGCGCGGCGCGGCTTTTGGTTTTCCCTTGGTCAGGCGGTCAGGAGTGAGCGCCACGGGGAGTATTTTGCCTTTCACTGAGCTGCGCGACACAGTTGCCTCCTAACAATTAGCGCAACTCCTATTAAGCACTTCTTAAATAACCCCGCGCTAATCTCTCTGACAAAGCTTTTTCCGTTGCGTGCCTAAGTGGAGTCGGGCAAGCTCATACAGCTATCGAGGGGGATGATAGTGGTCGCGATCCCAACAAACTGCTCGGTGTTCACTCCCGCGTTCTTTCTTAAGGCGATTGCTCCCGCATTGTTTCGGACGAGTTTAGGTCGAACACAGTCACTCTTGCCTCTGCTATCTCGCCACTTCGCCGCGTGCACACTTCTTCTGGCCGCTCTTCTTTCTCCTTGCGCTGCGGATGCAGCGTCTCCATCAGATGTCTTTCATTTTGAGACTGTTACGGCTCTCGCCGACATGCAGGAACTGATTCGCAACCGCTTTCCACTCGCCGCGTGAGTCCCTTCGCCACACATTTGTAAACGAAGGAAAAGCTACGCTGGTGGAACATCCGACAGAGGCGGGTGTTGAGAAATACATTTACGACATCAATTTGTGCAGCTATTACGTTTGGCGCTGGAACGTCTCGGCTGATTTTGACAAGGACGGCCATCTTCTGCAGGTATACCTAAACGGCGATCCGATCTTTCCGGCGGGATCACCAAAGAGAGATGTACGTGCCTTAAATAATACTAGTGGCAAGAAGCCGGCGATATTACACAGCCAGCGTTCACGGCCTGAAGCTTATAAGGGAGAATCCTCACTCGCCTATCTTATGTTCGACGCCGACGGCGATCTGCGGACAATCGATGATCAGGTCGTAATAGGCGCAGGCCCAAGCAGAGTAGACCCGGTCAATTTGGGCAAGTTGGTCGTCTACAATAATGTCGACCCGTGGCGATCCATATTTGATTCAGATAGAGCCGCGCAGATCGTACCATATTCGGGAGACTGTACAGCGGTCGAATCGGCGATTGCCTCTAAGAGGACTCGATGAACAGTGTTCATCGAATTCCATCTGCTCGTTTGGAACGCCTCGCCATTTTCATTGCGCTTGCCGTAGCAGCCGCAGCAGTTACTCCGCTGATCCTCTCAGACATAGAGGTCCTCTGGGAGGTAACAGCACTTCATCGCTCAGGTTCCTCTTCTGTGGCCTTAGAAACCTTTGACTTTCGCGACTACAGAGGGATTGACGACGCAGGCCGGCGTCTTACCGCAGCGCTAAAGACGCTATTCCCCGTGGGGACACCGAAGGCGGTCATAGAAAATGTCCTTGTGAAAAGAAATGGTGCTCGCTTCAAGCCTGGTCTCATCACTCGAGACGGGCAAACGGAGACTGTCGTCACCTACGTCAAGGATGCATCAATTCTTTACGCTCCTCTTTGCGATGGAAAGGTCTGGATCATAACGGTCACTTATGCCCGAGACGCCACACTCACTGTGCTAACCGTGAGCGGTCCGTGCACGCCATTTGATATTACGTCACAACATTCAAGCCACAGGGGGACTCCATGACAGGGGTGATCTATAAAGTTGCGGTATCCGGTCTAATCCCACACAGCTATCTCTTATACGATCCAGATGGTCCGCTCACTCAAAACGCTGACGGAACCTACAATAATCCCGGCGATCTCCAAATAATCAACGCAGCGCCCTCAAATGCGGGCACTCCCCTTGTTAACCCTGGGGCCATTCAGATACAAGTGGACACCGTAGTCCCAAGCACTTTCAGTCTAGATCCGTCGCAAAACACCTTCACCATAGAGCCCACAGGCAACGGCGGAAATGCAGACGCAGATTGGACAGCCATTTCGGACTATACTGCTGCACTCGCGACCGGCCAAAGTGGCACTCTGGTCAAGGCTGATGTGACTTATAACGTGGCGCTCGCAAACAGCAATTCCGTAATTAACACCATTACGAACGAGGATGGTATCGATAGTCCGCCGACAACGTTCTCTTTCGGCGGAATTGCGCCAGGCGGAGTTGGCGAGATTGCCCGGAACGTCGTTGAAAGTCGGCGACTCTCGACCCTCATAGACTACGCGACGGCGGCTCCTTTCGCAATCGGTTTCTTTGAAACAGCGTTGGCCATCGAGGACAGCAGCAAGGG
>Ga0182024_10017032_pt1 | contig 13702 bp, 17 predicted proteins | sample P32metaG_FD_120480 | JGI IMG/M metagenome (GOLD analysis project Ga0182024, IMG submission 120480) | Permafrost microbial communities from Stordalen Mire, Sweden - P3-2 metaG (Illumina Assembly) | ecosystem: Environmental > Terrestrial > Soil > Wetlands > Permafrost | place: Sweden: Stordalen... | reverse complement strand
GCCGATCACCGATTTTGCCCATCGGCTGGAATACGACAATCTGGTCAAGGACGCTCGCGCGGTGCTGGCCGATCTCACCCCACTGCGGCGCGAAATCCGCAGCCGCGACGGCCGCTGGTACGACGTGCGGTTACGCCCCTATCGCACCGGAGACGACAAGATCGACGGCGTCGTCATCACATTCGTCGATATTTCCGAGCGGCATGTCGCCGAGGCGGCGGTGCTGGCCGGCGAAGGCCGCCAGCGCCTGCTGCTGAGCGAATTGACGCATCGCGTCCGCAATAGCCTGGCGGTGATCCAAGCCATCGCGCGCCACACCTTGCGCGGCACCCAGCCGAAAGAAGAGGAACTCAAGCGATTTGAAGGGCGGCTGGCGGCGCTCGCCGGCGCCTACACTCTGTTGGTGGAGTCGGACTGGAACGGCGCCGACCTCGCCGAGCTCGCCCACCAGCAGCTCGATGCGTATGGGGGGCCGGGCCGATTGCGCATCGCGGGAGAAGCGGTTTTGCTGCCGGCGGATCTGGCGACGCCCTTCGGTCTCGTGTTTCACGAACTGGCGACCAATGCCGCCAAACAGGGCTCTTTGTCGAACCAGACCGGCAGAGTGGCGGTGACTTGGACTGTGAGCCGCGGGGACAAGGGACGGCTCATCAGGGTTGAGTGGCAGGAGACCGGCGGTCCCCCGGCGCAGAAGCCTGCGGATGGCGGCTTCGGAACCACCCTCATCGAAAGCGCAATTCCAGGCGCGGCGGTTAAGCGCGAGTTCCGCGCGGGCGGCTTGGTTTGCACGATCGAATTGGAACTGCCGGAGGCGGCCGGAAATGGAACAGCAGCGGGAAAATCCTAATCAGCCGCTGCGAGGCGCTCGCGTGCTCGTGGTCGAAGACGACACGATCCTGTTGATGGACCTCGAAATGATCCTGCGCGAGGCCGGTGCTGAAATCGTGGGCACTTGCCGCACCGGGGAGGTCGCGCTGGCTACCGTCCGTAAGCAGCCGAGTCCTTCTTGTCGGGGAAACTACCTATTGTGATGTGTCCTTGTTGTGGCACGGTCCGGTTGAGGTCTAATATCGGTGCGCTGGGTTCCGACAGGAAAGTTTGCGGCGATGCCGAACTACACCTTCGAACTAAGAGACGGCAGTGGCGGAATCGACGACGAGACTGGCGTCGCGTTGGCCGACGGCGTGCATGCTTTGCACTATGCGCAAGACGTCGTTCACGAGCTCATGCGCAGTCGCGAAGCGCAGACGCGAACGTGGCGGCTCGATGTTTACGACGAGGCCGGCGAGCGCGTGATCGAGCTTCCGTTCGCCACCATCGACCCGACCCTGGATCATCTACGCCCCGAATTGCGGGGCCATGGTGGAAAAATTCTGCGATCGCCGCCGGTCCGTCGACGAAATGATTTACACAGCTCGCGGCACCGTGCGCGAGTCGCAGGCGCTGGTGGCGCGCTCGCGCGGCCACTTATATGTCGCGGCGCGTTCCGGCGAAAAAACTATACGGGATCGATAATCTGGACGCGGTCATGCCCGAATCTCGGCAGTTTGACGTAGATATGTGGGCTAAGCGACGGACGGCCCATTTGATGCCATTCTTCTTACGACGCATTAGAGCGAAAATAGGCTGTCGCCAACCGCACGGTGCGATCATGGAACGGTCGCGTGGATCGCTGCTTTGTCTTTCGTCAGAGGGACGAGGGTGCAATGCCGCCAAATTTGGTTGCGGATATCCAGCATCGGCTACGCGCGATCCCGTGGGAGGAGCCCATTCGCGTGCCGTTTGCTTGCGACGACCAGCCCCTTTTCGGCTGCCGCTTGTGCATTCTGATGTTCGGGCTCCGGCGCGGCGATCGTGCACGGCTATTCGCCGACGAAGCCGAAGCGTGCGCGCACACGACGCGGCATGCGTGGGCGCTGTTGGCGCTGCCCGGTTCCCCGCAGACACGCGGGCTAAGGGCATGATGGGCTGAGACTATTGGCGAAGTCGGTCATGATCAGAGCGAATGGAACTTATTTTTGACCGAGGCGTTCCGCTGAAACTAAGGGGTGTAGCTGTGACTGAGCCATCAGTAGCGAACAGGTTTGTCCCCCTGCCTGACCAGCCGTCTGGCGCTAGGCAGTTGGGCAACCGGCTCCTTGCCGGTCTCCCGAGCGACGTTCTCATGCTGCTGGAGCCGGACTTAAAGCAGGTCCTGCTGCCGCAGGGCGTCGTCTGTTTCGATCCCGGTGATCCGATCAATCAGGTCTATTTTCCGCATAACGCCATGATCTCCTGCCTGGTCACGACCGGGGACGGGGAAATGGTCGAAACCTCGTCGGTCGGATGCGAGGGCGCGGTCGGATTGCAGTGCGGGTTGGGCCAGCGCGTGTCGTTCACGCGTGCCGTGGTGCAGATTGGCGGCAAATTCTCGGTGATCCCGGCCAGCCGGTTCGAATTTGCGACCGGACGCAGTGCGGCTTTACGCGATCTCATCATCCGCCACACCGAAATGCTGTGGGCGGAAGCCCAGCAAAATGCCGCCTGCAACGCCATCCATGACGGCTCGTCGCGGCTCTGCCGCTGGCTGTTGCAATGCGCGGACCGTATCGGCAGCGATCAGCTGCCGCTGACCCAGGAATTCCTTTCCGGCATGCTCGGGGTCCGGCGCACGACGGTGACGCTATTGGCCCAGGAACTGCAGAAGAAGGGTATCCTGCGCTATAGCCGCGGCCGGATAACCATTCTCGACCGTCCCGCTCTCATGGCGGCGGCGTGCGAATGCTATGGCGCGGTCAAGCACGATCATCCGTTGCACAAGAGCGGCTTAAAGATTTGAACGCTGACCGTGTGAGATGGCGCCTGGCACTCATGTGGTGCGAGGGCTGACCGGCTTTTTCCTCCATCCTCGCCAATTCGACCTTTCATTTAAAAAATCGGAATAGAGTCGCATGCCGCACTGAGTAAGCCGCGACGGCGGCGCACCATGACCGCCAATAACAGCGACCTGCCAATTGGTTATGTGATGACAATTTTCGCGCGGTATTGGACGACGGGGCCACCAAGGTGATGGGCGAAGCTTTTGACGCGGTTTGCGGCAAATTGCACGGCACGGTCTATCCGGATCCCGTCCGGGAGATGATCGCCGATCGTGTCATCGAGGTCGCGCGGGGCTGAAATTGCCGCCACGGCGCGGGCCGATTTGGCCTCGCCGGCGGCGCCGAGCGAAGCTACTTCGGGCGGTTCCGGCTTCAGCCGGTGTGCTGTTTCAGCGTGTGTTCGAGATTTTCGGTTTTGGCGCGCACGTTGGTCTGCAGATTCTGCCAATCGTCGCTGACGACGCTCCAATTGACCATCGGCGCCAAGCCGCCGGCAGAACTCGCCGATAATCCATTGGCGGCGCGGCCGGTCGTGGAGTCATATTCGTAGGCGCCGGCAATCGTTACCAAGACGCCGAGGATGAATCCAAGCAATACCGGCACGGTTGCCTCCCATTCAATTTAAACACCGCACATCACAACGCAAACAGTCGCGAAAAGTTCCGCTGTTCGCGATACCTTCAGCTAGATGGTGGCGCCGTGGTGGCCGAACAGCACGACCAACACGACGATCAGGACCAGAAGCCAGATCAGCCCGTGGCCGCCGCCGCCGTAATAGCCCACCCAAGATCGAGCCATAAACGGCGCAACCTTTCTGGTGAACTTTTGACCGCATTGGCGCGTTAACGCGCGAAGAATTCCCCACACCCGTCGAGGATAATCATGCCACAGACCCGCGCCGCCAGCCCCGATTTCAACCGCGCCTTTGGTGATGCCAGGAAACAAGCCAGCGGCGTCGCCGACGACGTGTCCGACGCGGCCCAAGGCCTCTACGACCACGCGCGCGACAGCGCCGCCGATATCGCCGACAGCGCCAATCGCGCGGCGCGCAAGACCGCCGGCTCGTTCGAGCGGGCGTTGCGCAACACCATCGAGACTCAGCCTTACACCGCCGTCGCCATTGCGCTAGGATTGGGCTGGCTGTTCGGGCGCATGCATCGCCCGCTGTGAGGTGCCAAATGGCTGACAAACTTCGCGAAGCGACGCCGGAGGAAGAGCGCGAGACCGAGGATCAGATGGCGCGGCGCAAGCTCGGCCCGCGTGGCGTGCCGGGAGCCGCCGACCCCGCCAAGATGACGCCACAACAGGAGAAGGAATTGCCCCAAGAGGGCGACTTCGACGGCCACACGGCGTAATTGATCGGCCATATTTTAAAGTATTATCATCGCTTCGATTGCGAGAACCGCCAGCCACGGAGGTGACAATGTACAGTCGCTTTCTTGCTTGTTCAGGGTTCGCTTTTGCCGCCTTTACCGTCGTCTCGACCGCGCCGGTGAGGGCCGACCCGCAACCCGCGCCAGTGCTCGACGGCGCCTACCGCGGAACCATCGTGTGCGAGAGAATCAAAGCCACGCCCGGCATTCTGCGCGTGCCGCTCGATCTTGCGGTGCGCGGCGGCAATGTCCAATTCGCGCGGCCGACTTTCAATGTGAAGGGTACGCGGGTCACCGGCAGCGAACTTGGCAGCGGCACCATCGATACCGGCGGCAAGCTGCATCTGACGTCGGCGTGGGTCTTTGGCAGTATCGGATTTCAGGGCGACTACAGCGGCACACTGTCGGCGAGCGGTGGGACCTTCAGCGGCACGCAGTCATGGCGCGGCCCCGACGGCATGAACGGCAGCCGAGCCTGTAATGCGGCACTGGTGCCCGCTCCGAAGCTCGAGCATGCGGCTGCGGATCAGTAAGCCTACTTGATCGACAGCCCAAGCGCCCTGACCATGTCGCCCCACTTCTTGACCTCGGCCGTAAACATGGCGTCGGCTTCAGCCTGTGAGCCTGTGATCGGGTCGAATCCCATATCACCGAGCTTCTTTGCCACGTCTGGACTCTCGACGATGTCGTTGATCGCGGCGTTGAGCGTCTGCACGATCTGAGGATCGGTCTTGGCGGGAGCGAAGAAGCCGACCCATGAGGCGGCGGTAAACGCCGGATAACTTTGCTCGGCGTAGGTCGGCACGTTCGGCGACACCGCGGCGCGTTTGTCCGCGGCGATGCCGAGGCCTTTGAGCTTGCCGCCTGCGATCTGCGCCGCCGCGCCGCCCCCCAGCGTGGTCGCCATCAGGTCGACCTGGCCGGCGACGGTGGCGTTGATCGCCGGCGCGCCGCCTTGATACGGAATCGGCTGCGCTGGCACCTTGGCGATCTCCTTGAGGAAATATTCGGCCTCGATATCGGAGCCGGTGCCGACGCCGGGGATGGCGAGATTGATGGTGCGGCCGTTCATCGCCTTGATGAACTCTTTTAGATTATTCGCCGGATTATTCGGATTCGTCACCAGCGCCTCGGGACTGGATTCGGCGATGGCGACGGTCTTGAAATCGCTCGCCGAGAACTGCTTGTTGACGAACAGCGTCTCGTTGATGGCGAGCGCGGTGGTGGTGGCGAGGAGCGTGTAACCGTCCGGGTTGGCGCGTGCGACAAGTTCGGCGGCAATGTTGCCGCCGGCGCCGCCGCGGTTCTCGACCACCACGCTTTGATGCAAGCGCTCGCTCAAACCCTGGCCGATCAGCCGGGCCAGCGTGTCGGCGACACCACCCGGCGCGAAGGCGACAATCACCGTGATCTTTTGCGTAGGATAAGTTGCCGCTTCGGCGCCTCCGCAATCGAACGCCAACGCCGCCAGCGCCAGCGCGGTGAGCGCGTGACGAATTATCGGTAGAACTGCCATGAGAGTATCCCGGTGTGATATGCGAAGACGGCGCGCGATGCGGTATGCGAATTGCATTGCGGCAAGCGAATTGCAGGATGACGGCGACGTGGGAGCGTCGCTTGAAGTTGCGCGGAGTGCACCATGAAGCTTCTACGCCGTCAATTCCTCCAATTGTCCGCCCAAGCGGCAATTGCCGCCGCCGCGCCGGCGCAGCGCGCTATCGCGCAAACCGATTATCCGTCGCGGCCGGTATCCATTATCGTCGGCTATGCCGCCGGCGGCGTCAGCGACATTCTGGCGCGGCTGATCGCTCAACAGCTGTCGACGCGGCTCGGCCAACCTTTCATCATCGAAAATCGGCCGGGCGCCGGCGGCAACTTGGCCGCCGACCAGGTCGTGCATGCCGCGCCGGACGGCTACACGCTCTTGCTCGCCGGCATGGCGAATGCAATCAACGTGTCGCTTTATCCCGACCTCGATTTTGATTTCGCGCGCGACATGGCGCCGGTCGCGGTGTTCGCCCGCAGTCCGATGGTCATGGAGGTGAACCCGGCGTTTCCGGCAAAGACCGTTCCGGAATTCATCGCCTACGCCAAGGCGCATCCGGGTGCGGTCAATATGGGCTCGGCAGGGACGGGTGGGTCGACCCACGTCGCCGGCGAATTGTTTCAGATGCTGACCGACACCAAATTTAGCCACGTTCCCTATCACGGCTCGGCGCCGGCGTTGGACGATCTTCTCGGCGGACGGCTTCAGGTCATGTTCGATAATTTGACGTCATCGCTTGCGCTTATTCGCGCCGGCAAGCTGCGTCCGCTGGCGGTGAGCTCGCGCAGCGAAGCACTGCCCGATGTTCCGCTGATCGGCGATTTTGTGCCCGGTTACGAGGCCTATTCGTGGAATGGCATCACCGCGCCCAAAGATTGCGCCGTGGCGATCATCGGAAAGCTCAATGCGGCGGTCAATGCGAGCATCGCCGATCCCACATTCAAAGCGCAGCTTGCACAGGTCGGCGATACCCCCGTTTCAGATACGCCGGCCGGATTCGGCAAGTTGATCGCCGCGGACAGCGCGCGATGGGCTAAGGTCGTCAGCTTCGCGGCTATCAAAGCCCAGTGATGGTTGCGCTAGGCGCGCTTATCCAGTTCCGCTGCGAGCTTGGCGTAGAGCGGATTGTCGCGCGTATAGACGTAACCCAAGGCCGCGACGGAGACCGCTTCGGCGCCGTTGTCGCGCAAAAAGCCGGCGAGGCCGTGCACGTTTTCCGGCGGGCAGTGCAGCGTGAGCATACCCGATGAGGTCGGGCCGCCGAATGGGGAGGCGACGCCGAATTTCTCCCGGGCGATGCCGAGAAGCTTGTCGCTCATGCCGGCAAAGCGGGTGCGTACCTCGGCAAAGGCCTCGGCGCGCTTTTGCGCGGCGATGCGGTCGAGCAGCAATCGCGTCGTCTCGCGCTGTTCGCCGGTCCAGGCCGCGGCGCGTGCGGCGACGAGGTTGGCTTGCGAGCGCAGGATGACGCCATCCTCGATCACTTTCAGTCCATTGGCGGCAAGCGTCGCGCCGGTGGTGGTGATATCGACGATCATTTCGGCGGTGCCCGCCGCCGGCGCGCCCTCGGTGGCGCCGGAGCTTTCGACGATGCGATAATCGACCACGCCGTGCGCGGCAAAAAAGTCGCGCGTCAGATTGGCGTATTTGGTGGCGAGCCGCATCTTGCGCTCATGCTTGAGGCGGAAGGCGGTGGCGACGTCGTCAAGATCGGCCATGTTGCGCACGTCAATCCAGGCCTGCGGCACCGCGACGACGACGTTGGCAAAGCCAAAGCCCAATCCCGAGATCAGCACGACGCGTTCGTCGGACCGTGGGATCATCTCGCGCACCAGATCCTCGCCGGTGATGCCGAGATGCGCGGCGCCTTGCGCGAGCTGGGCGGTGATCTCGGCGGCCGACAGATAGGCGATCTCGATGCCGTCGAGGCCGGCGATGGCGCCACGATGATCGCGCGCGCCGCGCGGCTTGGCGAGCTCGAGCCCGGCACGGGCGAAAAAGCCTTCCGCATTTTGCTCCAGCCGGCCCTTGGACGGCACCGCGAGGATGAGCGACGCACTCATGACGCGCCTCCGCCGGCAAGATCGTCGATCGAGGCGGCAAAGCCGACCGCGGGGATCGGCTCTTTGGCGCCAAGCCGTGTGAGCAAGCCGTCATAGCGGCCGCCGGCGACCAGCGGACGCTGACCGTGGACATCCTGCAATTCGAAGACGAAGCCGGTGTAGTAGTCGAAGCCGCGGCCGAAATCGGTGGCCAATTTAATGGCGCGCACGTCGACGCCGCGCGCGGCCAAAAAGCCGGTGCGCATTTCGAGCAGATCGAGCGCCGGGCCGAGCGCGATCTTGGCGTCGGCCGCGAGCGCACGCAGTTCGCCCGCCGCATCGTCGGGATCGCCGGCGATCGAGAGGAAGCGCTCGATCAGCGCGCGGGTCTCGCGCGGCAGCCGCGTCGGCGCATTGAGCGCCGACTGTTCGAGGAAGCGGTCGGCGATTTCGGCGACCGAGCGGCCGCCGACCGTGGCAATGCCGGCGATCGACAGGAGATCGGTGACCAGATGATGCGCCGCCTTCGGATCGGAGCCGGCGAGCGCGGCGAGCACGCCCTGATATTTTTTCGAGCCGTTGGCGGGCGCGAGCGTCATCTGCTCGAGATCGTGCTTGAGCGAGGATTTGCGGTTGAAATCTTTGATCAGGCGGCGCTTCCACACCGGCGCCAGATCGAGCGCGGCGACGAAAGCCGAGAACAGCCCGACGTCGCCGATGCGGATCTCGGGCGCGCTGATGTCGTATTGGGTGGTTGCTTCGAGACCGAGCGCCAGCATTTCGGCGTCGGCTGCCGCCTTGTCCGAGCGGCCGAAGCTCTCGATGCCGGCCTGAAGAAATTCGGACGTCGCGCCGTGGCGATGGCGGAACACCGCGCCGAGATAGCAGAAACCGGCGGGTTTTCCGGCTTGCGGCGATGCCAGATAATCGCGCGACACCGGAATGGTCAGATCGGGCCGCAGACACAATTCGCGGCCGTCCGGATCGGTGGTCAGAAACATGCGCCGGCGGATGTCCTCGCCGGACAGATCGAGGAACGGCTCGGCCGGTTGCAGCACAGCCGGCGCGATGCGCGTGTAGTCGGCGCGCGTATAGGACGCGACGAGCGCTTGCGCCCGCGAGTCCGCATCGGTCTGTGTGTCGCTCGACATATTTTCTACCCGTGATCGGCTGTTCGCCGGTCATTAACAATCCTGCAATTGCTAGGACGCCGCGCCCTTTAGCACGACAACTGTCGCTATTCGATGAACATCGTCGGCGGGCGTTAATGCCGATGTGGCGGCAGTAAGGCCCATTCGAGCGGCCGGTCGCCCCTCTTGCTTAATGTAATATTATAACGTTAGCATGCCCGGCATGGGATGGGTTCACGGCCATAAACGGCGTGGCGCGTATCTCGCGCTTGGGGCGCTGTTGCTGCAAATCGCGGTGTCGTTCGGGCACGTGGACCTCGACGGTTTCGTCGGCTCCGCCCACTTCACATTAACCGGTCCGCATAACAGCGTTGTTGCCGGGACTGCGAAGACGTCACAGCCCGGTCCGGTACAGAATAATGGCGACGACGGCTACTGCCCGATCTGCGCCTCGATCTTTTTGGTCTCGACCTCCGTGGCGTCCGAGCCGCCGCAATTGCCGGTGCCGGACGGCTTTCAACGGATAAGGCACTCCGTCAGCATCGCCCGCGGAACGACGATCCCGCTCCGCGTCGCGTTCCGCTCGCGCGCGCCACCGTTCGCGTAATCAGCGGTCTTATCCTTCGGCATTGCTGCATCAGATTTCGTAGGCAATGACCGCAAGGGTGCGCGCGGCATCTTCCTTGCCTAAATGCCATGTGCCGCGATTGTGCGACCGCCGATAAGCCGGGTCGTTACCCATAGCATTGCTTGGCGGTGTATCATGTTGGTTCGTGCCAATCGCGCCCGTCGCGCAGGCGTTCTCGGCAGTTCGGCGCTGGCGGCGCTGCTCGCCGTGGGCGCGATGGCGCGTGCGCAAGATCAGTCGGCACAATCTCAGCCGGCACAGACTCAGCCGGCGCAAGCGCCGCCGCAGCAGCAGCCGTCTCCTGCGGCCGCCACGCCTCCGGCGGCAACACCGGGATCACCGCTGCCCGAGACGAGCGGCGGCGGCACCATGCTGCCGCCGATCGACGTGCGGGCGCCGATCATCAAGAGACCCGCGTCCCGCGTCGTCGTTCATCGCAGCCCATCGCCGACGTTGCCGTCGGTTTCGCCCGCCGAACGGCTTACGGAACAGCAATCGAGCTTCGACGCGGCGCGAACCAATCTCTTTACCACCGTCGGCACGACGTCGAGTACGATCGGCCGCGCCACGATCGAGGCGATGCCACAAGGCAGCAATGCGCCGGTGGAGAAGGTGCTGCTGCAGGCGCCCGGCGTATCGCAGGATTCAGCGTCCAGCGGTTCGATCCATATCCGTAATGACCACGCCAATGTGCAATTCCGCATCAACGGCGTCATGCTGCCGGACGGCGTCACCGGCTTCGGCAGCTTCTTGGATACGGATCTGATCGGCAGCATGTCGCTGGTCACCGGCGCGCTGCCGGCCGAGTTCGGGATGCGTACCGTCGGCGTCGTCGACATGACGACGCGCGCCGACGCCTTCAACAATTCGGGCAGCGTCGGTTTCTACGGCGGCAGCCGCGGCACCTTCGAGCCGAGCTTCGATTACGGCGGCACATACTGTCCTGCCAGTGCCTCCGGCTCGCCGTCGGCCGCCAGCGCGGCTTGTTTGGGCGGCGTGCAATATTTTGTCACCGGCCGCTATCTGCAAACGACGGAGGGCATCGAAAATCCGCTGCCGACGCTCAATGCGATCCACGATTTCTCGCAGCAGGAACGAGGCTTTGCCTATGCCTCGACGTTTCTCGACCCCTATACGCGGCTGAGCCTGATCGCCGGCACCTCGACCAGCAGCTTTCAGATCCCCAACGTACCCAACGCGCCGCTTTTTACCGGCATCGGCGTGCCCGCATTTGGCGCAACGACTTTCGATTCGTCTAAGCTTAACGAAACCCAGAATGAAGATACGCAGTTCGGCGTGCTGGCTTTGCACCGGTCGGTGAACGGCTTCGACGGGCAAATGTCCTATTTCAGCCGGTATGACGATCTGCACTTCATGCCAGATCCGGTCGGCGATCTGTTGTTGAACGGTATCGCCTCCGACATCAGCCGGCAGTCCTACACCAACGGGGTCCAGGGCGACGCGTCGTATGTGATCAACACGGCGCATACCTTTCGGGCTGGCTTCACCGTCAGCGGCGAGCAAAGCTGGGTGGACAACACGTCGTGGGTCGAGCCGACTCCTGGCGGGGTGGCGACGCCGCCACCGATATCGATCACTGACGACGTTGCCAAGCTCGGCTGGCTCGCCGGCGTCTACGCCCAGGACGAGTGGAAAATAACCGACCAACTGACGATGAATGCCGGGCTGCGCTTCGACCAGATGTGGCAATACACCGACGCCAATCAATTAAGCCCGCGCGTCAGCTTTACCTATAAGCCGTTCACGAACACGACGGTGCATGCCGGCTATGCGCGCTATTTTACGCCGCCGGTGCTGGTCGAGGCGGCTCCGGCCGATATCGCCTTGTTCACCGGCACCACCGGTGCGCCGGCAAGCGGCGGCACCAGCCCGGTATTGCCGGAGCGGTCGCATTATTTCGATGCCGGCGTCGACCAGAAAATCCCGTTCGGCTGTTATGCCGCCGACCAGAAAGACTGCACCACGCTCGATCTCGGCCTTGACGCTTATTACAAGATCGCCACGGACCTGCTCGACAACGGTAATTTCGGCCAGGCGCTGGTGCTCAGCGCCTTCAACTACGCCAAGGGCATCAACGAGGGTGTCGAATTTTCCGGCAAGTTCCACAGCGGCAATTTCCAAGCCTACGGCAACCTCGCCGTGGGTCAGGAGAAGGCCACGCAAGTGGTGTCGAACCAATATCTGTTCGACAATGTCACGCCGCAGCCCGTGCTCGGCGGCCTGACCGAGCTGCAATATATAGACAGCCACTGGATCTACACCGATCACAATCAATTCGTCACTGGCTCCGCGGGCCTCTCCTATCTGTGGAACGGCACCACGGTTTCGACCGACATGATCTACGGCTCCGGATTCCGGACCAATGTCGCCAATATCGGGGTCGAAGCGCCGTATGCGCAATTCAATGTCGGGCTGTCGCATGATTTCGCCATGCCTGACGGCAAGCCGCTCACCGTGCGTTTCGACGTCGTCAACGTGTTCGACACGATTTATCAGATCAGGAGCGGTACCGGCATCGGCGTGTTCGCGCCACAATACGGTCCGCGCCGCGGCTACTTCATCGGCATCAAAAAGAAGATTTAAGGACAGCGGCCGATCGTGGTCACCGGTGCTGCACCTCGACGGTGACGTGCGACAGCGCGCGGAACCGGACGAGCAGCGACTGATAATAGGCGGGGTTGCGCTGCGGCTGCTGCGTGGCGATGCAGAGGATCGCGCCGAGATGGCCCGGGCCGAGCCGCCACAGATGAAAGTCGATCAAGCGATCGCCGTCGGTCTCGATGACGGCGCGCATGCGTTCGGTCATCTGCCGATCCGGATTCATGTCGAGCAGAATGGCGCCGGTATCGCGGATGAGCGTATAGGCCCAGGCGGCGATGACGACGGCTCCGATCAGGCCGACCACCGGGTCCATCCAGTTCCAGCCGAACAGCAGCGCTAGCGTAAGACCGGCGATCACCAGCACGGAGACCGCGGCATCGGCGAACACATGAACGATGGCCGCTCGCATATTATTGTCGCGGTGCGCCGTGTGATGCGCGTGCTCGTGGTCGCTGGCTTGGTGGTCGTGATGATGGGCGTCGTGATCGTGTTCGTACCCGTGTTGATGGTTGTGATGATGATTGCCGCCGCTTAACAGCAGCACGCTGGCCACATTGACGATCAAACCCAGCGCGGCAATCGGAATTGCCTCCCCGAAGTGGATTTGCACCGGGAAGAACAAGCGGGTGACCGCCTCGCAGGCGATCAATAGCGCGATCATCGCCAGCACGATGGCGCTGGTGAATCCGGCGAGGTCGCCGAGCTTGCCGGTGCCGAAGGAAAAGCGTTCGTCGTCGACGTGGTGGCGCGCGTAGCGGTAGGCCAGCGCGGTCAGCAGCAGTGCGCTGGCGTGGGTCGACATGTGAAGACCGTCGGCAACCAGCGCGATCGAACCGAACAGCAGGCCGCCGGCGATCTCGGCGACCATCATAAAGCTGCACAGCGCGATCACCATCCAGGTGCGGCGCTCGTTCTGCTCGTGGCCCTCGCCGAGGAATATGTGGTTGTGAGCGTCCGGCAGTGTGTCTGCCATCGTCGCTTCCTCGCTTTGCGCTACATGAGCCTACTTCAGGTAAGCCTGCACGGCCGCGATCAGCTCATCGGCCCCGCGGCTGCGTTCAGTGTCCTTGGTCGGATCGACGACATGGAGGCGGATGTGGTCTTCGATCACCTCGGTCATCAGGCTCGACATGGCGCCGCGCGCCGTGACAATCTGGTGCAATATTGTGGCACAGCTCTGTTCATCCTCGAGCGCGCGCTCGATTGCTTCGACTTGGCCGCGCACGCGGCGAACCCGATTGAGCAGCTTCATTTTCTCTCGCTTGGTGTGGGACACGGTTGACCGTCTTCCTCTAATAGGGTAGGGGGTATGCTATATATAGGATAGGGGGTATAGTATAGCGACGCGCCCAAAATGTCGAGGGACGCCGCTGCCGCAGGAATATGACACCGCCGATCGTGGCCAGAGTGGCTGCGTCAGGGTAGGCGATCGCGTCTAGCGGATCGCTTACCCTCACGTTCACCACCCCGCCGCGATAGCGGACAGGAGGTGAGCGATGTTCG
>Ga0182024_10017031_pt1 | contig 13702 bp, 17 predicted proteins | sample P32metaG_FD_120480 | JGI IMG/M metagenome (GOLD analysis project Ga0182024, IMG submission 120480) | Permafrost microbial communities from Stordalen Mire, Sweden - P3-2 metaG (Illumina Assembly) | ecosystem: Environmental > Terrestrial > Soil > Wetlands > Permafrost | place: Sweden: Stordalen... | reverse complement strand
TCGAAGACACTCCTGTCCACGCCGTCCGGATTGTCGGCCGTTTTCACCAGATACGGGCCCAATGTGCCGATGAGCACGGCCTTGCGCACCCGTCTCGTGCCGTACTTGCCGATATATCGGGTGACTTCGCCGGTACCCATCGAGAAGCCGACGAGAGAAACGTCCGTGAGATTCAGCGCACTGAGCACCGCATCGAGATCAGCTGCAAAGGTGTCGTAGTTGTAGCCGACAGCGGGCTTGCTGGATCGGCCGAAACCTCTGCGGTCGTACGTGATGACGCGATGACCCGCGGCAAGCAGTGCCGCTGTCTGTTTTTCCCACGACGCGCCGCTCAGCGGCCAGCCGTGGATGAGGACCACTGGCGATCCGGAGCCATGGTCCTCGTAATAAACTTCAATAGACGCTGAGTTTTCCTGGCCGACTTTAATGTAGCTGCTCATATGCTTTTTCCTTCTCTCAAGGTGCGTGGACTGTGATGATTCGCTCAGTGTCTCGGCTCGAGACGTGTGCGGCAGGAGTGATGCTGCCATCCCTGCCGCGACAAGCTTGAGCCCATCTCGGCGGCTGATGTGGCCTTCGGAACTGCTCGCTGCAGCCGCCGCAACATCTTTCTCGTTCATGCAAGCTCCCCGTTGTCGATGCGAATGTCTTATCAGCGGCCGGGGCGACGCGTCGTGACCTCCTGGACGAGCCATGCGTTGCCGTCGGGATCGGCGAAGGCGAAGAACGATCCGTAGCTCGTGCGCTTGGGATCCGGGCCGGGAATCCGCGCCTCCGGGGGGAACGGTGCGCCGTGCCACATGTCACTCGCACCGATGCCACGGCGGGTGACTTCCTCATGTGCCGCTTTGATGTCGGAGACAATCAGCGCCCCCACGGCCGTACCAGGCGCCGACGCAGTAACTCCGTTGCCGAAGGTAACCGAGCAACCTGAGCCGGGAGGTGTGAACTGGACGATGCGAACGTTCTTTGCCGGGGCGACATCCTCGTCGAGCCTCCAACCCAAGCGCTGGTAGAATTCCTTCGATCGTTCGACGTCGGACACGGGAATGACGTGGACCTCGAGGTTCATGGCAACTTTCGATACGCTGGTATCAGATTTCTGTTGATTCATGTGATTTGCCTTTTGCCAATCTGTGGTGATCATTTGCCGCTGATATTGGCTTTCCTGCGAGCGTCAGCCGGGCAGCTTGGCGCCGAGCACGTCGATGCGTTCGATCGACGGTGCCTGCGCCAGAAGCTTCGGGGCGTTCGCGCCCAGCGCCTGCGCGATCGGTCCGTTGAGGTGAGACTGGCGACCGGCTTCGTCGCGGAACGCATCGAAGATGCCGAAGGTGGTCGAGCTGAGCTGCAGGGCGAACCACACCGGAGTGGTAGCTTCCTGCTGCGCCATGCCAAGGCTGGCCTGTAGGAACTGAGCGAGTTCCTTCTCCTTGCCGGGCTTGGCTTCGAGGCGGACAAACAATGCCTGCTTGATCATGGTTGACTCCAAGTTGAGATTCGGATGCACAGTGCTCGAGGAATGGCCTTTCGACGGACCCGTACGGAGAGCGTCGAACGTACGGCCGAAGGGCTGCGAAACTGGGATGGCTGTCCGCTTGAGTACTCGCGGTTTCGCTGTACTCCGCGCCCGAGTAGTTGAAGGAAAGGTCCCTCTTTCCTCCGACTCGCCCCTCGCTGATCGGCTGCAAAGGCGCCTACTACTGCTGACTACGCCTCCCGAACGAGACGCCATAGGCGGCAGCGCGCACGCTGGGCAGTGGATCGTCGGAGAGCTCGATACCGGCGGTGAGATTCGTGGGCAGGAAGAGCAGCTTCTTCTGCGCTTCCAAGCTGTCGGGAACCACTTTAGTCAGCGTCAGCACGCCGAGATCGACGACCTTGCGGTCATCAGGCCAAGGCTGGCTCGCATCCCTGGTCTGATCGCCGGGCTCAGCCAATTGCGCCTTCAAGTGAAAAATCACCGGCTTTTGCGCGATCCGCTTGGCCAGTTCGTCGAACAGGAAATCCGGTGACTGCTTGGCTGCCTCTTCCGGCGTAATGTGCATCAGCTTCTCCGGCACTATCAGGTAGCGCACTGCCTGCCTTTGGCCGCTCTTGCTGACGAAGATGAAAGCGTCAATGCCGTGGTACTCCTCATCGGCAAAGCTGTCCGGAATCGGGAGCGAACCGATTGCCTTCGGCGCACTCGGGTGGCTGGCAAAGAACTGTTCCAGTTTCGTGGGCTTTGGAGAATCGGGTGGGCTTGCGACGATCGCCTGCAGCAGATCGCGAAAGTCCTCTCCGGTGCCTACCGGGAAGAACTTGAACGAGTTGGTCACCATGTCGGTGTTGGCCCCACCGGGCAGGTGGTACCTAATGGCGATGCCACGAGGCATTGCGGGCGAGCCGTCGGGCACATTGGGCATCCCACTGCCATCAGAGAAGCGCGCGGTCACCGGAATTGCGCTGCCGTTGAATAGCGTTGCGCGGCTGAGCCGCGCAGCTTCGGGCGAGGCTTTGAAGCGGCCTTCCACCACAACGCCTTTCGCATGAAAGGCGCGAAACCCTGGATGCACGCCGTCCACCTTGTTCGCCAAATCGACGATTTGCGTCGGGACGGGTAGGTCGTCTGCGTTGGCCCCCGCGGAAGCGAGCAGCAGCGTCGCGCAGTACAAAATCCCTGTTGCCCCTGTCAAAGCAATTGAGCGTTTCATCGTTTCTCCTCTTCATCGCATAACTACACAGTTGCGATTACGGGAGAGGCGCCGGGAGTTTGCCATTGTACGATGGTATCGATAATGGCCGGGGCCGGTACCAAAGTGCAATGGCCGATGTGGCGTGCAGTGGTGCACCTTGCAACCCAGTATCGAACGCGCAACTTAATCGCAGTCTGTTGGGACTAGCGATCAAGAGTCGATTCATGGTGCTAGAGAGGAGACGCGACATGGCGTATGTGTGTCGGTCGGAAAAGAGAATTCGAGCAACGTTAAGCTTGTCCAGAATCGATGTGCCGACGCTCGTCATGCACGGTGATGCCGACCGCGTCCTTCCTATTACAGCTGCCGAAATTCGCACCGCAAAGCTCATCGCGAGTGCGCGCGTGTTGGTCATCAAGGATGGGTCACACTGTATTCCGTCGGCGCATGCCGAAGAGGTTAACGGCGAATTGTTGAAGTTCATGGGCGGGAAGGCCGGCTCCAACGGGTGATTCGAGGATAATTTTTCAGGAGCTCATCATGATTCAAAATAAGGCATGGGTGGCCAATGCCGCCAAACAGCCGCTGAGTGTGGAAACCGTCGATCTCGGACCGCTCGGGGTCGAGGACGTTGAGATCGAAGTTGAGCACTGCGGATTGTGTCACTCCGACTTGTCGGTGTTGAACAACGAGTGGGGCATCTCGCGCTACCCCGCAATCCTCGGGCACGAGGTCGTCGGTCGCGTTACAGCTCTGGGTCCTCATGCTAAGGCCCTGACAGTCGGGCAACGCGTCGGCGTGGGCTGGAACTCGTGCAGTTGCATGCACTGTCATCAATGCATGTCGGGAAGCCATCACCTATGCCCGCAAGTGCAGCTCACCATCGTGGGTCATCGCGGCGGATTTGCAACCCACATTCGCTCACACTGGGCTTGGGCCATCCCACTTCCGGAAAAGCTAAACCCGGCCGACGCGGGTCCGCTCCTGTGTGGCGGCACAACAGTCTTTTCGCCGCTGGCGATGTACGCCAAGCCCACCGACCGGGTGGGCATCATCGGCATTGGCGGGCTGGGTCACATGGCCGTCAAATTCGCCGCGGCTTACGGCTGCGATGTCACAGCGTTCACCTCGAACGAGAGCAAGTTCGAGGAAGCGAAGGGGTTCGGGGCCAATCATGTGGTGTCGAGCAGGGACTCCGCGGCGATCAAGCAACTCGCCGGCAGCTTTGATCTACTGATCAGCACCGTGAACGTAAAGCTCGATTGGGACGCAATTATTGGAACGATCGCGCCCAACGGCCGGCTGCACATCGTCGGTGCGGTACTCGAACCCATTCCTGTCTCGGTCTTCTCACTCATTTTGCAGCAACGCTGCGTCTCCGGTTCACCCGCGGGCTCGCCAACATCCATCGAGGGGATGCTTAACTTTGCCTCGCGCCACGGTGTCGCGCCGCAGACCGAGCACTTTCCGATGAGCCATATCAACGACGCCTTCGCCCGACTAGAGTCGGGTAAGGCCCGATACCGCATTGTGCTCGACGCGAATTTCGACGCCGACTGAATATATATTCCATTGAGATGCCAAGGAATGTCCGAGAATCGACGGCGAACATAGATCTAAAACGGTCCAACGCGCTCTCGCTTGACCACAGCACCCTCTCAGACTGGGTGTCTTAGTCTGAGACGATCGAACTCACCGGGAGCCATGCCATATTCCTATCGCACGCCAAGGAAGTCGCCGCGCTGATCGAAAAGACGGCCATAGCCACTGAATAGTGGCGTTGTTCGACAAAGTAAGCATTTAAGACAGCCGCGAAGAGGAACATCTGATAATCGGCGGCAGGTCGGGCCGAGTTCGCAAGCCTGTGACGAGGCGGTGCTGATTTTGCTGCGAAGCCGCCGGCAGCTCAAAAGCGTAGATCGGGGGGCGTTTTTGCCAATCACGAATCAATCCGACAAAACGATGTTCCATCCTACCAATAGGCTGCAGCTGTAGTCGCTTCCCCGCACTCTATAAGGCGACTACCGCTCGCCGGACATTTGTAACCGCGAGTGTTTGGACGGCTGCGAGTCGGCCGTCGTCCCCTTTCGGGACCTTCGAGCGCGTCGGAATGCGCCTGGCGGCTCGCTCTGAAACTTCCGGAAGAGCCTGCAGAAATGAGCCTGATCGGATGTCAGGCGTCTTCTACATAGGCTTGGGCGAGCAATTCGATTCGAGCCGGCTTAGCGCCTACGCGGTAGGAACAGTGATTGTCCTCCCGGGCGATCAACCGCATTTACATTGGGCTAATTCGGGCGACTACATTGCCCAGGCTACAGCGATCGGGCCGCTGTGAATGACCTATATCCATCCTGGTGATGATCCACGCGCCAAGAAATCAGCCTAAGGATGCACGGTTGCCGACCCCGTGCTCATCCGAGGAATCCTCTGACGAGCGCGGCGATCTCGTCGGCGGCCGTGTCCAATGCGAAGTGACCCCCTTCGAGAATGTGTACCTGAGCATTCGGAACCTCTCGGCGATAGGCTTCGGGTTCAGAGAGATCGAACGACGGGTCGTACTTGCCCCAGAGCACCAGCAGGCGCGGCTGCTTCTCGCGCATCCATGCTTGCCACTTTGGATACGATTCGACGTTCGTGCGGTAGTCGTAGAAGAGATCGCTTTGAATATCCGCCTGGCCTGGCTGGGTGAGAAACGCGAATTCATCGGCCCACAGGTCCGGGTCATAGCGTTCGACCTGGGGATCACTACCGATGTGACGGGCGCGAGTCGTTGTCAGCGACAGGAGATTGATGCGCAACGCGCTCTCGTTCGCGGCCCGATCGGCCCAAAAGGCCCGTCGTTGCTGCCAGATGGCTCCCAGACCTTCGTTATGCGCCACTGCGTTCTGTACGACGAGAGCTTCCACTCGCTCCGGATGGGCTATGGCCATGCGAAATCCCACCGGGCCGCCGTAATCCTGCATAAAGAGCGTGTAACGAGACAACCCGAGTGCCTCGGTGAACTGGTTGATGATCTCGGCGAGGTGATCGAACGTGTACGCGAATACCGCCGAGCTTGGCCAGTCGCTGTGGCCGAAGCCTGGGTAATCGGGTGCGATGAGGTGATAGCGCCCGGAGAGCCGCGCCATTAGCGGCTCGAACATTCGCGAGGAAGATGGAAGGCCATGCAGCAGCAGAAGCGTTGGCGCATCGCGCGGGCCGGCCTCCCGGTAGAATAGGGACAATCCGTGTATCTGTACCTTGCGATAGCAAGTCATTGTGGTCATAGCTCCCGGCATCGCTGCGACTAATTGTGGCGCGACAGTGCGCCGCGCCTGGCGCGAACGTCGATCCTACTTTGGTACCGGGCCAATGCGGCCGATACCAATGGACAATCGATTCGCCGGCTGGCCTCTGCTCTGATGAGGCCGTTGCTCTATGTATCCGATTGAAACGCGCATGGGTTCATCCAGCAATTGCCGCAGCTCTGCGTCTGGGAGCGGCGGCCGCACAGCCCGGCATGGCTTTCATCGCCGTCGAATCTGATGCGGGCGCCGGCTATCGCGAAGCTCCGGTCAGCGATGCTGCGAACCACACCATCAGGGCACGCGCGATCTCGCCCGAATCAGAGCGAGCGTCCGGTTCACAGTCCCGTTGCTGCATCCATCTGCCCGTTTTGCTTCGGTGATCGCATCGATCAATGCCCGATTGATACTCTCGAGTTCACGATTGGCCAGATAGCGATCGAGCCAACGCAGCTTTTCCTTATCGTCGTCGAGCGAGGCCTTGTGGGACTGCTCTCGGAGCCCACGAACCGCTGCGTCCTGCCAGACACGCCTTGGCCGATCCCCAAGCTTCTGTAACCGCCAGACTTCGCTTTTCAGTTGGTCGTGCAGTTCCTGCGCCTGGGCCTTGTTGCCGGTCTCAGCAGATCGTCGTACTCGCTCACCACTGGGGGTGGTGATGTCGATCCACCAGACCGATCCGCGCTTTTTAAGTGACATACAGCCTCCTGTGAGATCACTTGCAGCGCTTGCCGTCTCACAGGATACAGCGAGCGCACGAACTCGACGAGGTCGATCTCCAGGAACACCCAACGCCGGCTAGTCTTCGCTCCAGGGATCAGGCCGCGCTTGGCACGCGTGCGCACCTCTTCCGGGTGCATATGAAGAAAGGCGGCGGCTTCATTGAGAGCGGGAGTCCTCAATGGCGGAGGACTCGAGCCGGGCCGGGCTGCCGGCGCGGTGTCAGCGAGCATAAACGACCTTGTGTGGTTCCGGTCGTTTAGGGTCGAGTTGTCACGCGTGGAGCTATAGCGCGCCGAGTCTGAAAGCGAAGTCCATTAGGAGTTTCGCGGGAAATGAAGTGAATCGGTTCATGCCTCCTATGTGTCCGGTGTTGACCCCTCTACGTTCATCGCGCTTGCCGGCGTCAGGATGTTGTATTCAATTCACGCCAATGCTTGCTGCTGCCTATTACCTTCACCACGAGCAGCATCGCGGCCACCTCGATGACTAAGCCCACAACCGTCGCCAGGGCTGCGCCGGACTTGGAACCGAACAGGCTGATCGCGCCGCGTAAGCAAAATGGCACAAACCTCCCGAAACACTGCCTTGGGATAGAGAAGCGTCAACCCATGCCAGCGCACAACTCCGACAACGAGCGGACTAAGCTCTTTAGGCCTCGTTGGGGCAAGCGGCTCGCCCAAAGAGTTGTCGGACAGCGGTGACTCGGGTAGTTCCGACAGAAATCTTTCTAGGATTAAGTGGAAAGATCTGCCGATTGATTGAACCCTGCGAGGGGTCCTGCGTCAAGTCTTCGTCCCTAATCTTCTATCGCTCCTGACTAAGCACAGTCTGACGCCGCCGGCAGCAGAAGCGTTTGCGCTCAGTGCGGTCAAGCCGGTAGTAATCAGTGAGATCCGGTCAGGTCATTTGCTTGGACCAGTTTATTGAGATAGGCCACCACTTGTCGATTCTCGCCTTTGAGCGGCAGAAAGAAAGCTTGGTGAACCTTCGCCAGACGAGCAATCGCCTCAAAAGCGACATCGCGACCGCGCTGCGTGAGCTGCACATGTTTGGCGCGCAAGTCTGACTTGGGCGTTCGGCGAGTAATCAGTCGCTTATGTTCCAATGACCGTAGCGCCTGGGACGTCGTCATAGGGTCCACTTTGGTTGCTATCGAGAGCAACGACTGGGTGACGGGCTTGCCTTCTTCGCCAAGACGCAAAACGTTTGCGAGAATAACAGCCTGCGTGCTCGGCAAGTTCAAATCCTGCAGCGCCAACGTGAGATGGCGCTGCCAGAGTTTCGATACCTGCCACAGCAGAAACCCAGCTATATTCTCGGCCTCAGTACCCAGTTTCAGCTTGATTTGTCGCATCTTGTAAGTATACTTACGGTATTGCCACTATCAAGCGGCATCAATCAAAACAATGCTCTCCATGAACATGATCTTCTGGCTCGTAGCGGTTTGTGCCGTCATTAGCGGCGTAATCGCGGGCGCGAGCTTCGATGTAGCGGCGGTGAAGCTACCGACCCGCAAGCGCATCGGCGCTGTCGCGTACGCCAATTTTGCCCGCGGCAATGACATGGGTAACGGCATCATTGTCTATCCAACCGTCGCGATTCTGGCGCTTCTGCTGATAGCTAGCGCCACTCTCGCGGCTCATTTCCTGCAAGCCCGGCAGACCGTGTTGCTGCCCTTGTTCGCGGCGTGCGCAGGAACCGTAGCATCCTTTCTCTGCACAGCTAAAGCTGCCCCCAACATGCTCAGTCTGAGGCACGCGCCAGACGACGAGAAGCTGCTGGCCGAAAAGCTCGATAGATTCGCGCTTTGGCATACGTATCGGTTCGCGTTCCAATTCCTGACGTTCACTGCCACGGTCTGCGCGTTGGTAGCGATATCCCAGATTGTTTAACGTAAGAAGCTAGCTTGCTATGATCATGAACAGCAGAACATCAGCCGTGTGGTTTCGAGCCGTGGCTGTCATCTTGATTCTCTTCGGCCTGCTCTTTGTCTTCTTCGGACTTAGGATATTCTCAGACAACGTAGCCCTCATACCTCGTGACGTATTATTGCCGTGGGAAAGCGCTCTCTATGGCGCCATCATGCTCGGCTGGGGTGTGACACTTTTGTTGGTCGGCCGCGCGGCCTTCCGCCGGGATGATCGCGAACTGAAACGGGCGCTGCTCGTCGGACTTGCGGTTTGGCTTGCTGTGGAAGCGGCAGCTTCGGCATGGTTCGGCGTGTGGTTCAATGTCGGCGTGGATGTTATCGTTCTCGTCCTGTTTGGCACCCCTTTATGGAGCAAAGGAATGCGGGCAAACAGCCCCGGCCCGGACGGCGACGCGCCGCGCGCCGCGGACTGATGCGGGCGCCGAAAATCCTAGGCCACCTCTCACTATCGAGTCGATTTGATCGATTCCGATTAAAGAATTCGCTTACCCTGCGCGTCGATTACTAATACACCGTCTTCTTTGGCGAACGGTCCGCGCTGCGGCAGCGGCAAGATATCCAGCACGGCTCCCGAAGGACGGCAAAGCTTGACGCCCCAAGGGGTAATGACGATTGGCCGATTGATCAGTATGGGATGGACAAGCATCTGGTCAATGAGTTCGTCGTCCGTCCAGTGAGGCGCCCCCAACCTAAGCTCGGCATACGGTGTGCCTTTCTCACGCAGCAGCGCCCGCGGCCCGATCCCCATACGCTTCAGAAGGCTTTGGAGTGTTTCCCGATCTGGAGGGGTCTTGAGATACTCGATGACGGTCGGTGCAACGTTCGCGTTGCGAATAAGCGCCAGTGTATTGCGCGACGTGCCGCATGTGGGGTTGTGGTAGATCGTAACAGCGACAGGTTGAGAGTTCATGGATCTGAGGCGCCGCTGCCATGCAGCACACGGCCCACCTCGTACCAGCCTTTGCTCGAATTGACCACCTTGACGACCAGCAGCATGACAGGCACCTCGATCAGCACGCCGACCACCGTGGCGAGTGCGGCACCGGAATTGAACCCAAATAAGCTGATGGCCGCAGCCACTGCAAGCTCGAAGAAGTTAGACGCACCAATTAACGCCGATGGACAGGCCACGCTGTGGGATTCTCCAGCGCACCGATTGAGCCAATAGGCGAGCCCTGAGTTGAACAGCACTTGAATCAGAATCGGGACCGCCAACATGGCAATAATCAGTGGCTGCTTCAGGATGGCCTCACCCTGGAAGGCGAATAGCAGGATGAGGGTGGCCAGCAACGCGCAGATGGACCAGGGCCCGATCAGTGCTAGCGCCGCGTCGAATGCCGCCGGCCCGCGCTTGAGCAGAGTGCCGCGCCACAGCTGCGCCAGCGCGACGGGGATGACGATATAAAGCACCACCGACGTGATCAGCGTGCTCCACGGCACGGTGATCGATGAAATGCCCAATAGCAATGCAACCAGCGGCGCGAAGGCGAACACCATAATGGTGTCGTTCAGCGCCACCTGCGACAGCGTGAATAACGGGTTACCACCGGTCAGCCGACTCCACACGAACACCATTGCGGTGCAGGGCGCCGCGGCCAGTAGGATCAAGCCGGCGACGTAACTGTCCAACTGGGCCGCAGGCAGGTACGGCGCGAATACGTGGCGGATGAAGACGTAGCCCAGCAGCGCCATCGAAAACGGCTTGACGGCCCAATTCACGAACAGCGTGATGCCGATGCCGCGCCAGTACTGCCGTACCTGGTGCAGCGCTCCGAAATCGACCTTCAGCAACATCGGGATGATCATCACCCAGATCAGCAGGCCCACCGGCAAATTCACCTGCGCCACCTGCAGGCGGCCCAGCGTCTGAAAGAGCCCTGGTAACCACTGACCCGCTGCGATACCGGCCACGATGCACAGCGCCACCCACACCGTGAGGTAGCGCTCGAACAGGCTCATCGGCGGAACCGCGGTGCTCACTCGAAGCCTCTTGGCAGCGGTGTTCATTGGTCGTTACTCACTCGGGCAATCACTTTCTCTATCCCAAGCGCTTGGCGCACGGCTGAGACTAACCGAGCCTGGATCTCGTCACGTATCCGCACAAAGCTCTCCAACGGTTCACCGTGAGGATCGTGAAAAGGCAAGTGAATGCGCGGCACTGGCCGCGGGAAGATCGGGCAGCTTTCCTTTGCGTTGTCACACACTGTGACTACCAGGTCGATGGGCTCATTGATGACGGCAGAGATGTCCTTCGAATAAAGTCCCTCCGTCGGCAGGTGTGCGAGTTTCAGGGCGGCGACGGCACCTTCAGCCACGTTCGGCTGCGGCCGTGTGCCGGCGGACAAAGCGCGAACCTGATTACCCAGCTCATGTCTGAGAATCGCTTCGGCCATTTGCGATCGACAGGAGTTGCCGGTGCAGAGTACGAGAACGGTCTTTGGGTCAGTCATGATCTATTCGGTGGAGGTGGACGTGGCCTGACGGGTCCTGTTGGGCTATCAGCGGCATCTAATTCTTACCACTCAGGGTTTCGGTCACGATGTTTGCTGGAAGGGGGAAAAACTTCGCTTGGACGACGGCTTCCTGACCCTCATGGGATAAGACATATCTGATGAACTCGCCAGTCAGCTTATCGAGAGGTTGGCCTGGCGTTTGATTCACATAGATATACAGAAAACGGGCCAGCGGATAAGTGCCATCAACGGAATTCTTGTAGGTTGGCTCCACAAAATTACCAGCGGTTGCGCCCACGGGAACCGTGCGGACTTGGGAGGTTTTCCAGCCGATTCCACTGTACCCAACGCCCGACGGGTCATCGGCGACGCTGTCCACGACCTGCTCCGAAATTCCCTCATGCACAGTTGTCTTAAAGTCACCCTGCTGCAGCACATGTTCCTTGAAATATGCATTGGTTCCAGAGGCCTTATCGCGACCGTAGAGGGTGATCGCCTTATTGGCCCAGTCTCCCGACAGACCAAGAGATCCCCAGGTTTTAAGCGATGGCCCCCCTCTCTTGAGGGTGCTGGAAAATATTCCGTCAACTTGCTGTAAGGTCATTCCGCGAACGGGATTGTCCTTGTGGACATAGATGGAAAGGGCATCAAGGGCTATCTTGTAAAACGTGGGTTTGTAGCCATACTTTTGGTCGAAAGCTCCGATCTCATCCTGCGTCATGAGGCGACTCATGGGGGCCAGCTGAGATCTGCCCTCGATCAAGGCAGGAGGAGCCGTTGCTGAGCCTTTGTCCTCGAGTTGGATCGCGACTTGCGGATAGGTCTTTCTGAATTCTCTCGAACACAACACCATGACGTCGGTGAGGGTATCCGAACCGACAGAGACCAGCTCGCCGCTCACGTTATCCACTTTCGTGTAATGAGAAATGGCGGAATCGACCGGAAAAGGCCTCCATACCAAGTACCAGGCGAGCCAGCAGCCGATTAACATCAGGCCGGCGGCGGTCAAAAGAACCGGAAGACTGATCGAAAAATCGATACCGGATCCCGGCGGTGGTGCATCGGACTGTTTGGTGGGAGATGCGCTCATATCGATTACCCTGGCTTGTTTGCTTGTTATCGATGAAATGGCCCGATTCAGATAGATGTCGACTTACCATCTGGCGCGGGCGAGTGGCCGATATCGTCCAGCTCGCCCTGCAGGGCCATGGCATCGAGCTTCGTGATGGGCAGGCTGAGAAACAGTGAGATACGCCGTTGCAGCACCGAGAAGGCCAGCGCGAACGCTTTGCGCCGTTGAGTCTCATCGCCCTTGACCGCCGCCGGGTCCTCGATGCCCCAGTGGGCGGTCATCGGCTGCCCCGGCCACACGGGGCACACCTCATTGGCCGCCTTGTCGCAAACCGTGAACGCGAAATCGAGGGGTTGTGCGCCTGGGCGAGCAAATTCATTCCAATCCTTGCTGCGCAATCCTTCGGTGGGCAGGCGGGCCCGCTCGATTTGCTCGATGGCCAGCGAATGCACCTGGCCCGCTGGATGGCTGCCCGCGCTGAAGGCGCGAAAACGCCCCTGTCCGAGCCGGTTGAGAAGCACCTCGGCCATGATGCTGCGCGCGGAATTTCCGGTGCATAGAAAGAGCACGTTGTAAATTTTGTCCGTCACTTAGATGTTCTCTTGCTAGAGACACCAAGGCGCGATCGGCAACAGCTACCCGAGGCGGCGTGCCCCGCGCGCGTTGGCACACAGCAGGCCGCGGTGTCCTTGGCGAAGGACCGCGGAGTAGAAGCGCACGCTCTCAGTCAGTTCATTGCCCACGACATAAACGTGAACGTGAAAGCGCTTCACGCCAATTTTCTCTTGGATGCGGTGCGGCTCTTGGTCTTTTGCGCGCCGGGTTTGCACACAGGCGTAGCACAGGCACCGCTCTCGGACTGACCGCAGCAGTTCTCGGTGAGATACGCGACGAGCGTATTCATGGTCCCGAAATTCGCCGCATAGATGAGCTGACGGCTCAAGCGCCGCTGTGAAATGAGCTCTGCACGAAACAGCTGCTGCAAATGAAACGTCAGCGAAGACGGCGGGATGCCCAGTCGTTCGGCAACCAGGCCGGCAGACAGGCCATTCGGACCCGCCTCCACCAGCAGCCGAAAGGCGGCCAGCCGATGCTCGTGCGCAAGAGCAGCAAGCGCTGCGATGGTCCTATCCGCTGTCATGCCTTACTCCGACAATTCGACTAATGTCGAAGGTATCGGTGCCAGACAGATAAGTCAACGACTATCTACGTACAGTCGAATTTAATGGCATCAGCAATCCCCTCCATCATGTCTCGTCGCATTTCGTTCTTGCCGATCAGGCGTTCTCGCGGATCAGGCGCGCTAGGCGACAGGTAGTCCCGCGGCCTGCCTGCGTGCTGCTGCGACCCGCAGGAACAGCACACTTACCAGTCCGACGTTGAGCAGGGCAACCAGCGTGACGACTCCCAGCATCCCCTCCATGCCCAAACCCTGGATCAGAAGCGCTCCGATCGAGGGCGTGGCTGCCTGGGCGATGAGGCTCGGCCGCGCCAGCCGTCCCATGATCGGCGCGTAATCTGCGGCGCCGAACAAAGACAGCGGTAGGGTCGCGCGAGCGATC
>Ga0182024_10017030_pt1 | contig 13703 bp, 12 predicted proteins | sample P32metaG_FD_120480 | JGI IMG/M metagenome (GOLD analysis project Ga0182024, IMG submission 120480) | Permafrost microbial communities from Stordalen Mire, Sweden - P3-2 metaG (Illumina Assembly) | ecosystem: Environmental > Terrestrial > Soil > Wetlands > Permafrost | place: Sweden: Stordalen... | reverse complement strand
TGCTCATCATTTCGAGCAGAGCGAGGATTTTCTCTTCGAGGAAAACCCAACAAAATGGGAGATTCCTCGGATAACTTTGGCCCTGGGACGGACGGGCTTGGGCTTTTTCAACAAACTGTTAGTGATTGGTGGCATGTGGTTCGCCCCTCGAACGTGCGGGGGATTGCGACGCTGCGGAATTGGTTGGGCTTGATTATAAAGGCAGTGGATAGTGATGAGTGGTTAGTGGTTAGAAAGCGTCGGCGGTGATTTGGTCACGCCGTGCGAGGTCCTATAGCTGATCTGCGCTAAGGCGCTCGGAAGCGATGGGCTATTTTGATACACTTGGGGCCGTTTCCGGAAAGCAAAGATCCCGAAAATGGATTCGCCGATGGGCCGCTTTGCGCACGGATTCGCGCGAAGCGGCGAGAGCCGGATAAAGGAGCATTTTACGACCATGAGAAAGATTCCTGGGATTTTGATTGCGGCCCTAGTTGTTTTTTCGGCGGTGACGGCAGCGCAACAGCAGCCTGCTCCAACGCAGCAAACGAATCCGTCCATCTACAACGTGACGGTGGTGGCCAAGACCGTCACGTCGGTCAGCTATCAGCACCGCAGCGGCTCGACGATGATTGGATTTCAAGGGACGCCGCTATTGCCGCTGGCGAAAGGCGACGCGAAGGTGGACAGCAAACAAGGCTCGATCGTGGTGAGCGCCAGTTTCAAGGGGATGCAGCCGGCGCAGATGTTTGGAAAAGAATATCTGACGTATGTGCTGTGGGCGATCACGCCGGAGGGCAAGCCGAATAATCTGGGGGAATTGCTTCTGGACGGGGACAAGAGCAAATTGACGGCGACGACTAATTTGCAGTCGTTCGGAATGATCGTGACGGCCGAACCGTACTTTGCGGTGAGCATGCCGAGCGACGTGGTGGTAATGGAAAACGTGGTGCGCGCCGATACGGTGGGAACGGCGGAGCAAGTTAAGGCGAATTACGAGCTGCTGCAGCGCGGGGAATATACCTACGATATGTCGAAGGCGCGCGAACCGATCACGAATTTTTCTCCGAAGGTGCCGCTGGAGGTGTACGAAGCGCGCAACGCAATCGGCATCGCGCAAAGCGCGGGAGCGGAGACGCTGGCGCCGGATGCTTATCAGAAGGCGCTCAACTCCCTGTCGCAGGCGGAGAGCCTGCTGCCGAAAAAATCCAACCAGAAGCAAGTGATCGCGGCGGCGCGCGATGCGGTGCAAACGGCCGCGGACGCCCGCACGATTGCGTTGAAGCGCGCGGCACAACAAAAGGCCGCGGCAGAGCAGGCGGCGCAACAGGCGGCGATAGCGGCAGCGGACGCGAAGCAGAAGCAGGAAGAAGCGGCGCGCCAACAGGCGGAAATACAGAAGCTGCAGGCGGAGCGGGATGCGGCGCAGCAGGCCGCGGCTCGCGCGCAGGCCGATGCGGCGGCGCTGGCAGCGCAGCAACAAGCGCAGGCCGCGCGACAGCAAACGGACGCCGCGCAACAACAGGCGAAGGCAGCGCAAGAAGCGGCGGCGCGGGCGGACGCGGAGAAGCAGGCTCTGCGCGCGGCGCTGCTGGAACAATTCAATCGCGTCCTGCCGACGACGGACACGCCGCGAGGTCTGCAGGTGAACATGGCGGACGTATTGTTCGCGTTCGGGAAATACGAACTGCAGCAATCGGCGCGGGAGGCGCTGGCAAAATTTTCCGGCATCGTGTTGGCGCATCCGGGCTTGCATCTATCGGTCGAGGGATACACGGATAGCGTGGGAAGCGATGCGTTCAATCAAACGCTTTCGGAGCAGCGGGCGAATGCGGTGCGGGATTATTTGATCCAGCAGGGGCTGGACCCGACGTCGATTGTGGCGACGGGTTTTGGGAAGTCGAATCCGGTGGCGAGCAACGATACGGCGGCGGGACGGCAGCAGAACCGGCGCGTGGAGATTATTATTTCTGGCGAGGTGATTGGGACGAAGATTGGGGCGCCGAGCGCGCCGCCGCAACAGTAGTTGGCGGTTTCGTTCGAGATGTGACGAGGCGCAGCGACCTCGTTTTCGCCGCGCGGAAAGCGAAGAGGGACCTTTCGCCCGCTTCCGCGGGCTCAGAATGACGGCCCTGCGCACCGTTCGCGACGGCTCTCAGGGTGAGCACGATAACGGCGATGCGCCAGGACGGCGGAGTGAGATTATCGCGGCGAGCGGTCTGGTTGCGACCAGAGGCGGAAGCCGCCGAGGAAGGCGTTTTCGTTATGGCCGAGGCGGGCGCCGGGCGGAAGATTCTTGAGCTTTGTGGCGTTTCCGCCGCCCAAGACTACGTAGTCGGCTTCCAAAGCTGCTTTTAATTTTTCGGTGACCTTGAATACCTGGCGGCGCCATTTTTTCTTTCCTAATCTTTCCAGGCCGCGCAATCCGAGATAGTCTTCGTATGTTTTTCCGTGTTTATAGGTGAGGTGCGCGACTTCCATTGGTTCGAGGACTCCGTCAATGATCATCGCGGAGCCGAGGCCGGTGCCGAGGCCGAGGAAGAGCATGCGGCCGCCTTTGTAGCTGCCGAGGGCCTGCATGCTGGCGTCGTTGATAATTTTGACGGGGCGGCCGAAGGCCTTGCGGAAGTCGAAGCCCATCCAGCCGCCGCCTAGATTGTGAGGCTCGCGCAGCGGATGGCCGTTGATGACCGGGCCGGGATAGCCGATAGAGATGCAATCGTATTTCCAGGAGCGCGTGGCATTTTTGACGACGCGAACCATTTTTGCGGCGGTGATGGAGGGGCCAGACGGAATTTTCACGGGATCTTTTTGTCCGGTCATCAGGAGCTTGATGTTTGTTCCGCCGACGTCAATCACGAGGATGCTGCGTTTTTTGGGCGCTGTCTGAGGTTTCTTCACAGAGTCTCCGCGAGTACCATGCTTCGAAGTTATATCCCGCGACAACGGATAGTCAAACCGGAAGATCATCGCACGTGCGAAGGAGTGAAGTGAGCGGGCGAGGCCGGGAGGAAGGGAGCGAAGATGTTGAAATGGACAGCGGTTCGCAGTAGAATTCCGGCACATTATGGAGTGGTGACGTAGCATCCAGGCTAATGACCGCGCTGCGGCGCCGAATTGCCGAGCGCCGCCGAGGGAGCCTCACGCCGCACACCGTGGAATGAGCGAAATATTCGCGCAGTGCCCGAATGGATGTTAGGCCTAACCGGGAGGTATTTTCTGCTGTGCCAGAAGATAGCCCACGCACGCCGCCGCGCAGGATTCGATACGGCGCTGAACGACAGTATCCCGAGTGGGCGAAGAAACTTGCCAAATCCATGGGCCAGGAACTGGGGAATCCAGAAATTCCGCGGATTCGTGTGAAACCGCAGTACGTAACGGTGGTGGACATTGACAGGCGGTTCGTGCAGGTTTCGGATAGTTTCTGCGATCTGGTTGGGTATAGCCGGGAAGAATTGATCGGCAAGAGATACGACGATCTGACCGCGCCGGGCACCGCAGACATTGGCAGCGTATATAGTCTGTTCGCGAAGGCCGGATATATGCACGGGTTGTGGTTGTTCGTCAGCCGCGAGGGCAAGCGAATTTTAGTGCGATATGAATCATGGCTGCGGCCGGATGCGAAAATCGAAGGGCATATGGAGCTGGTGGAAGCTGGTTACTGAGGGGCGGGTGGGGCATAGGGAAAGATGTGGGGCCGAAGGTCAAGAGTTGAAAGTTAATGGTTAAAAGTTAGTTGCTAGAAACACCTACAAAGATTCTCGAGCTCTCACGCAGAATCTGAAACCCCGCCCTTGCGGACCCGCGATGTGCGAGGCCACTTTTAGTGAAGTCCAAACCATTGATTTGCGGAAAAGCTTTTGCATCCGTATGCTTGATGGAATTCTGTGAGCGCGAAAACGAGTGATTGATGCATCGCGCGCGGGCGGAGCTGCGGATGATACGGATTTCTTGTGCTGCGCTGCTTTTCGATATGGATGGAGTTCTGGTGGATTCGACCCCGGCGGTGGCGCGCGTGTGGACGCATTGGGCGCTGCGGCACGGATTCAATCCCGCGGAAGTGGTGCACCGGGCTCACGGGCGGCCGAGCATAACCACGATTCGTGAGTACCTGCCGAACGGTGATCATCTGGCCGAGAATAAAGAACTCGAGCGCGGCGAGATTGTGGACCTGGACGGAATCGTACCGTTGCCGGGAGCGTTGGAATTATTGACCGCGCTGCCACGCGGGCGATGGACGATCGTAACTTCGTGCACGCGGCGGCTCGCGGAAATGCGATTGAAAACGAGCGGATTGCCGCTGCCGGAAGTTTTCGTCACGTCGAGCGACATCACGAACGGCAAACCGGCGCCGGATCCGTATCTGAAGGGCGCGGAGATTTTGGGTTTTGCGGCGCGGGATTGCGTGGTGGTGGAGGATGCGCCAGCGGGCGTGCGTTCGGGAAAGGCTGCTGGAGCGAGAGTGATTGCGCTGGCCACGACGATGGCGGAGCGAGAATTATGGGATGCGGGCGCGGATTGGGTGCTGCGAGATTGCGCCGCGATTTCGCTGGATACACCTGAAATTCACGAAGGCAAACTCTCGCTGGTGCTTCGAGAGGACGGCGGGGCGGGCTTGTAGCGTTCAGTGCCAGGTCTGGGCGCAGGTGTGCGTTCGGTGTTACCGAAGGCCAACGCAAAGCAACGGCTGCCCGGTTCGATGAAGCCGAACCGGCCGCTACAAAATCAACGTCAACTACGCCCGCCTAAAAGGCAGGCGGCCGCTACAAAGGCAAAGGCAAAGGCAAAGGCAAAGGCAACAGAGCCGGCGGGACGCCGGCGCTACCTCAGGCAAAGGCGCCCAGCTAGAGCTGGCCGCGACCCTTCGATTCGGCGCTGCCGAATCTCAGGATGAATCGCCCTGTCGGGCGATTCACAAAGTCAAAACCGGCGCCCGCGAGGATTTGTTCGCAAGATGTAAAGCGGCGGGGCGGACGACGTGGTTACAAACAGATCAGGAAGGTTGCTCACGGTGGCGTTGGATGAATTCTTTTAGATATTCGCCGGCAGTGGTGATGTGTTTCCAGAGGGCGTCGGAGGCGATGTCGGGATTTTTGGTGCGACAGGCGTCCAGGAGTTCATGGTGGGCTTTGCCGGCCATGTGCAGATCGCGGGTGAAGACCAAATGCAAACGAGTATAGCGGTCGCAATTGTTGTTAAGGGTTTTGAGGAACGAGAGCATCACCGGGCGATTTGCGGGCGCGTATAACGCGGAGTGGAACGTCCAATTCCACTGGCCCCAGGATTTTACGTCCGCGTCATTTTCGAGTGATTCCTCGAAATGCTGGAGAATTTCTTCGGCGGCTTGAAAATCTTTTTCAGTGAAATTAGCGATGGCCTGGCGAAGCATGTAGCATTCCAGGACCGCGCGGGTTTCGAACAGTTGCATGATTTCGTCGGGAGAGAGCGCGGAGACGACGGCGCCGCGATTGGCGACGATGGTGATCAGGCCCTCGGCGGCCAAATGGCTGAGCGCTTCGCGGACGGGGATGCGGCTGATCTGAAATTCGGCGGCGATGGCGTCCTGGCGGAGCTGCTCGCCTTCGCGAAGTTCGCCGTGCAAAATTTTGTCGCGCAGGCGCTCGACGACGGCAGCGGCCAAGGATTGGCGAGGGATGGCAGCCGATTTTTTGGGCGCCGTGTGTTCGTGAGTTGACGCCGAGATGAATGTAGATTGAGGTTTTGCCATCGGTAATCACGTAAACGTGTGAAACTAGATCTGGGCGCGGTGCGGCCTGACTCCGAGACGCTGGATTTGGATGGCCCGCTCTGGCCCGCTTTTCCCGCGCAGGATTTTTTCACGCTGCCTGTCCAGTCGGGATATCGCCCCGTCCGTGATCATCCATCACGACGGCTAGCGTGTCAATTCTCCGTCCACCATGCGCCAGATGCCAAGAGCATTCTCGTTTTTCAATTCGTTTGGCAACGCGACGTCTGGGAAATCCTGATAGCAGACGGGGCGGGCGAAGCGGAAGATCGCCAGGGTGCCGACGGAAGTGGTGCGCGAATCGGTGCTGGCAGGGTAAGGGCCGCCATGAATGATGGCGTCGCAGAGTTCCAAGCCCGTGGGGTAGCCATTGTAAATAATTCGCCCGGCTTTATTTTCGAGGATGGCGATGAGCTCGGAGAATTCCACGATGTCCTGCTCGGTGCCGTGAACGGTGGCGGTGAGATGGCCGTGCAGGCCGCGAGCGGCTTCTAGGATTTGCTCTTTCTTTGAATAGTTGATCAGCAGGGTCTCGGGCCCGAAAACTTCAGAGGAAAGATCGGGGCTGGCGAGGAACGATGTAATGTCCGTCTGGAAGAGCGTGGCGCCTGCTTGAAAAGAATAGCCGGCGTCCGCAGATTTTTCTTCTGCTACCAGGCTGACGTCCTGGCGATTCTTGCGGTTGCGAATTTCGCGGCTGTAGGAGGAGCTGATACCGGAGGTCAGCAGAGTGAACTTCGACGATTCCGCTACTTTGGCTGCGAGCACGTTTACAAGCGCTTCCGCAGGCTTTCCTTCGGATAAAAATACGAGCCCGGGCTTGGTGCAGAATTGTCCGGCGCCCAGCGTGAATGAGCCATAGAGTTCCGCCGCGATTTTTTCGCCACGAGCGGCCAGCGCGCCGGGAAGAATGAAGGTGGGATTGGTGCTGCCCATTTCGCCGTAAAACGGAATGGGAGTCGGGCGCTTCGTGGCCAAATCAAACAACGCTCGGCCGGCGGGAATGGAACCGGTGAAGCCCACAGCTTTCACGAGCGGATGTTGCACGAGCGCGGCGCCGACGGAAGTTCCGGAATCGAAGAGCAAAGAAAAAACGCCCTCGGGCAAATCGCAGGCGCGCACGCTGTCACGGATGATGCGGCCCACCAGTTCGCTGGTGCCGGGATGCGCAGGATGCGCTTTGACGATGACGGGATTTCCAGCGGCGAAGGCGGAGGCGGTATCGCCTCCGGCGACTGAAAAGGCGAGCGGAAAATTGCTGGCGCCGAAGACTACGACTGGACCGAGAGGGCGCAGCATCGAGCGGACGTCTGGTTTCGGAACGGGTTTGCGCTGCGGATCGGAGTGATCGATGCGCGCGGTGACCCAGGAGCCTTCGCGAACTACCTTTGCGAACATGCGCAGCTGCGTGCAAGTGCGGCCGGATTCTGATTGCAGGCGGCCTAGCGGAAGCGCGGATTCCTGATGGGCGCGCGCGACGAGCGATTCTGTTTGCGCTTCGATGCGAGAGGCGATCGTTTCCAAAAACCGTGCTTTTTTGGCGCCGGACAATCGGCCGAAAAAGGAGCTGGCTTCGGCGGCGAGCCTGACGGCGAGGTCAACTTCCTCGGCCGTTGCGGAGTGAAAGGACGGTTCAATTTTTTGGCCGGTGGCGGGGGCGAAGGCTTGGAACGCGCCATTACCGGCGTTGCCCGCATGGCCGTCACGAAATCCGATTATAGAAGTTCCCAAGAATTCCATTTATGCAGATCCTTTATCTTGCGGCGTGCGCGAGAGCTGAACTCGCATTCTTTGGCCGATTGTGAATGGCGTAACGAATCAGTTTTCTGGTTGATTCCAATTCTTCGCCTACGAGCTCCAGTTTGGGCGCTCGGACGCGGGCGTTGCCGATTCCAAGTTCCTGCTGAACCAATTTTATCAGCTGGATGAACTTGGGAACCGTGTCCAGGCGCAGCAACGGCAAAAACCAACGATATAGTTCGAACGCCTGCGCGGATTTTCCTTCCATGCCGTAGTTGAACAAGTCCACGGATTCGCGCGGCAGAGCGTTGGCGAGGCCGGCGATCCATCCGGTGGCGCCGACTCCGATGCCTTCGAGGATGGCGTCGTCCACGCCGATGAATAAAATCAGGCGGTCGCCGATCAGGGCGCGAATCGCGCTGATCCTGCGCACATCGGTGCTCGATTCCTTCACCGAATGCAAATTCTGATGCTCGTTCGCGAGTTCCTGAATCTGCTCGGGAAGAAAATCGGTTCCGTAAGAGACAGGATTATTGTACAGCATGCTGGAAAGCGACGTGGCTTTCAGAACGGCGGCGACGTGGGACTTCATTTCGCGCCAGTCACCTTTGTAAACATACGGCGGAAGAACCATGAGGCCTTCGCAACCGGCGGATTCGGCGGCTTTAGCTTGCGCGACGGCTTCGGCGGTAGAGAGCGCGGAGATCGCGGCGACTACGGGCGCGCGGCCTTTCAAGGCGCTGACGCAGTTGCGCAGAATCGTCACCTTTTCATCGAATGAAAGTGTGGCGCCTTCTCCGAGCGAGCCGAGCGCGACTACGCCGGTGCAGCCATTTTCGACCAGCCAGCGGCAGTGATTGGCCATAAAGGCGTGGTCAACTTTTTCATTTTGATCGAAACACGTGGTGATTGCGGGCATTACGCCTTTCCACTTCATTGGAACCCTCCAGTTAATTCTGTGGCGCAGAATGCGATCCAATTGCCGCCAGGCTCGAACAACGCACGGGAAACAGCGGCGGGCGCACGGAATCAATCTCCCAACCGAAAAGAAATTCAGCCGCAGGCGCGCAAACGCGTCCCTGGCAGGGGCCCATGCCGCAGCGGGTGTGCAATTTGGCGGCGCGCCAGGAGCCGTGTTCGCGCAATCGTTCGTGCGGGACGTCTTCGCAGCGACAGACCAGCGTGTCTGGCCGCGCGAGATTTTTCAGCTCGGGGCGCAATGGGAAAGCATCTTTCAGTATGCGCACAACTTTTTGGTAGCGGGCGCGCTTCGCGAATAAATGCTTGGCGCGATCTTCCCAATTCGTGGCGGCGTATCCGGCAATTTCGCCCTCGACGAGCGCCAGCTCGAGGCCGCCGATTCCCGTGGGCTCGCCAGCGCAATATGTTCCGGGGACCGAGGTTTGCTGATACTCGTCCACTTCAACAAAGTTTTCGCGGAGCCGGCAACCGCACATGCGCGGCAGTTCAACATTGGGGATGAGATGGAAGCCGCAGGCGAGATAATCGCATTCGATTTCGCTGGTTTGGCCTTGGCGCGAAATGCGAACGGTTTCGACGCGCCGATTTCCGAAGGCGGCGACGGGCCAACAATCGGTCCAGTGGGGAATGCCGCGAAGATCGCAGGCGAAGCGCAAAGCCTCGACGGCTTTGCCGGGAACGAGCATCATTTTCAGGCCGAAACGCGCCATGCGCGATCGAGTGGTCTGTTCGCAAATGCCAATCACTTTCGCGCCGGATTTGCGCGCGTATGCGGCGACTGCCAGCAGAAGCGGACCGGTTCCGGAGACGACGATGCGTTTTCCGGCGATATCGAGGCCGGATTTTACCAGGGCTTGCAATCCGCCTGCGCCCATAACATTTGGTAAAGTCCAGCCCGGGAACGGCAGGAAAAGTTCGCGCGCGCCGGTGGCGAGGATCAGTTTTCCGTACGTGATCTGAATGGCGGAATCATCGGATTCCGCGGCTAGCTCGCCTTTCGCCGCATGAAAGACGCGCGCACCGCGAATGATTTGAACTGCGGACTTGTTCAGACGTTCAAAACAGATGGACGACGCCGAATGCCGCGGAACACTTTGTGCGCCACGCCAAATCTGTCCACCGACGGCGGGATTGTCGTCAATTAATCCGACCGTCTTGCCGGAATCAGACGCCGCAAGAGCCGCGGCAATTCCGGCGGGACCTGCGCCGACAACGGCGACGTCGAATCTTAGATGTTTCACGCTATCCATTGGCTTCTACTTCCATGTTTGCTTCGCAAAGCACCTGGCAACTGCGTCGCTGCGGTTCTCCATTGATTACGACGCGGCATTCAAAGCATGTGCCCATGCCGCAGAGCGGCGAGCGCGGTTGGCCGGAGACGGAGGCGCGGCAAGTTGCGCCGGAGGCGAGTACTGCCACGGCGACGGTCGCACCGGCGCGAACGGTCACCGGCTTTCCATTTACGCGAACGGAAACGGATTCAGACATGCGCCTCCGCAGCCATTTGCCGAGAGGGCAGATAAGGCTGAATGGGAATTGCCGGGCGCTGGCCGAGAATTTGCGCGCAGATCAACTTGGCGGTTGCGAGCGACGTGGTGATGCCCAGGCCTTCGTGGCCGGCGGCGACTAAAACGGATGGATCTTCCGGCGACGGGCCGATCAACGGGAGTTTGTCGGGAGTGGCGGGACGAAAACCGGTCCACACGCGAATCGCGGAAAGTGAGCTCAGCTCCGGCATGAATTCGAAGGCGCGTTGCAACATGCGCGCGAGGATGGATTCGTCCACCGCCGAATTTTCGGCGCCATATTGGCGCGATGAGCCGATCAATATCTGGCCGGTTTTCCGAGGCTGAACGTTGAAGGCCACGGAATCGGCGGTGAGCGAGTGCGCGCTTTTCAAGTAGCCCAGCTCGACGACTTGATGATGGAGAAAATTCGGATAGCGATCCGTAATTACCAGGTGGCCTTTGCGCGGCTTTATATTTATTCCGGGGCTCAGATTTGGAGCGGACTGGCCGGCGGCGTTGATGATGAAGCCTGCGGCGAAAATTGTGCCGTCGGCGAGACGCGCGACGCCTTTTCCGATTGCGGCGACCGGCTGGCCGTGAATGACACGAGCGCCCAAGTCGCGAGCTTTCTGCAGCAAGAATCCCGTGGCACACGGCGGGTAGACGACCGAATCTCCCGGCACGCGAAGTCCGCCGGCGAGCGGCGCGCGCAGGTGAGGCTCCGCATCACGAACCTGTTGTGAATCGAGAATTTCCGCGTTTACGCCGCGTTCATGGTAATAATCAAATTTGCGACGGATTTCAGCCATTTCTTTTTCATCTGCGGCAACCCACAGTGTGCCACACGGATCGAACTCGACGGCGGGGGGAAGTTGCTCGCGCAGATCGTCCCAAAGAATTTGAGAATAACGCGTGATGGCGAACTGCGCCTCGGAATCGTCCATTACAACGATGTGGCCCATGGCTGCGCCGGTGGCGCCAGTGCTGGGAAAGCCTTCGTCAATCACCAGAACGCGCAAGCCCTCGGAGCCGAGTTCCAAGGCGCAGGCCGCGCCAACGATACCGGCGCCGACGATCACAACTTCTGCGGGCTTGTTCACGGGTAAATGCCATTACGAAAGGGATCGCGCGGATCGAGAATCACATCCGCCTCCGATGTAATGAACGCGGAACCTTTGATAATGGGCAACACTTGGCCGTCCTCGATGCGAACCTGTCCTTCAAAAACGCTGCCCACGATGCTTTCCTGGCGCCAGACTTCGCCGGGTTTCAATTTTCCATCGGCATAAAGGCAGGCGAGCTTGGCGCTGGTGCCGGTGCCGCAGGGCGAACGGTCGAAGGCTTTTCCGGGGCAAAGAACGAAATTCTGGCTTTGAATTCCGGCCTTGCGTGAGGGGCGAAACAGTTCGACGTGATCAATCTCTTTGCCGTCGGAGCCGGTGATTCCGCTGGCGGCCAGAGACTGGCGAATGGCCCAGGCAAATTCCGTCAGTTTTTCAATGTTCGCGGTAGTCAGTTCGACGGGATTACTGTTCACCAGAAAAAACCAATTGCCGCCCCATGCGACGTCGCCCGTCACGGCGCCGTAACCCGGCACCTGGACTGTGACATTTGCGGCCGTCCGCTCGCTCGCGACGTTCACTACGGTTACTTCGCCGGTTTCATGGAGCGTGGCCGTAACTGTGCCTACGGGCGTTTCGATGCGATGATCGCCGTAGGTGATCTTTCCCAAGTACGCGAGAGTGATGACCAACCCGATTGTGCCGTGCACGCACATACCGAGATATCCGACATTATTGAAGAAAATTACTCCGGCAGCGCTGGCGGGGTCGGAGGGTGTGCAGAGGATTCCGCCCACGACAACTTCCGAGCCACGCGGTTCATTGGCCAGCGCGCTGCGGAGGTAATCGTGATCGAGGCGAAAGCGTTCCAATTGCTCGGCCACCGACCCGCGGCCGAGGTCCGGACCACCGCTGACAATAATTCGAGTGGGCTCGCCGCCGGTGTGGGAATCGACGATGTGGATGCGCTTGAGGGCGTCGAACATGTTCGCGGGACTATTTTCAACACGTGGTTTGGTAAGACTCATGAGCAGGCTATCCAATCCTTGCTCGGGGGACACGTATCAAACGCGCAGTATTGCGTTTCATAGCGGAGATTTGCGAGCGAAATTGCAAAGACACTGGAGTCCATATCGCGGCGACGCGATCGAATTGCAGTGCAAAGGAAGCTGAGGGTATTCGGAAAACGGAATGAGGCGGCGTAAGTGCTGTAAATTCGGGATGTAGGCAAATGTGCATTGACGGGGCAATCTGCATATAATATACATCGTGCCGAACTTAGGCAACCGAAACCGTGAGGTCTGCTGAAAACGCTTACCGCAATCGCTATGGTTCTTGCCGGGCGACAGGTTTCCCCTTGTCGTTTCCGCGGTTTACGGGGAGATGCGGATGTGGCATAACATCAGGCCGAATCATCCCACCGCCATTCTTTTTTCGCACGGAGCTGCATTGCAGCGGGCGGCGTGCGAACGAGTTCCGGCTGAAGCCGGGTTTCAGGACCTTGCGTCATGGCCCCAGGAGTCGTCGCCACCCCGATGACTTCGGATGCCAGCAAGGAGGATGCAGGGAAGGGCGGGGCTTCCCCGGCCCCCCTTCCCAAAATCCTTGAGACCGATCGCGGAAAACCCTTGGCAGGCGCTCAGTGGGGATAAGTTCGTGGAGCGACCGCAGGCGGGCGAAGACTGGGAATATCGTATTGAATGCGAACGACGCATCGCTGGAAAAATGTGATTCACGAGAGTTCCTTGGGCGATTGCCACGCCGCCGGTGGCGCAGTAAAGTGCGCCGCTACCCTTCGATCCCGCACAGCGGGACCGCAGGATGAATCGCCCTGCAGGGCGATTCACAACGGCCAAGTCAAAGGCGCCCAGCTAAAGCTGGCCGCTACAAATTCAAAGGGTTGGCCTGCGGGCATTTTTCGGCAAACGGTGACGCCGCTCTGATATTTCGGTTGTTGCGGCAGGGCTCACGCCGTGCCCTGACGCAAATTGGCAGTCCACACGCTGACTCCAGCGCCGCGCCCGTCCGACTCAGACACTTATTTGGACAAATGTGCTCGCGTTGCCGAAGGAAAGCAGATCCCTCTCTGCGTCCCGCGCCCGCCAAAATGCGGCGGGAAAGAAAAAGCGCGGGACTCGGTTCGGGATGACACGCGCGTTTCGTTTTCGCGAGTCGCGACGTTTCAAACAGGACCTCAGGGTGCGACGTAATTAACATTCATTCGGCGGTGCCCCAAATATCTCCTACCTTGTAGCCGCTGGGAAAGGGATCATCGGAATCGAGAACGTATTGCGCGATTCCGGTGATCCATGCGCTGCCGCTGATTGTCGGAATTACGGCGGGGTGGGAGCCAACACGCGTCTGCGCGATCAAGCGGCCGGTGAAGGTGGTGCCCAAGATTCCTTCGTGCACAAAATCCTGATGCAGCGGCAGCTGGCCTTTAGCGTGGAGCGTGGCCATTTTTGCGCAGGGTAGGGCGACCGATGCTCAGCCGTAATCTGCTCGAACGGTGAGACCTCCACATCGAGTTGCACTCATTTTGCACTTAAGCCCATTTTTTACTTGTCCGATTGATGCCATAACGACGTCGGCCTCGCGACGGCCCGAGTAAACTGTTCGGTGTTCACCCTACAGTGCTCGGACCGAAGGAGGCCGAGATGCGAATTATAGGATGTGATTTGCACGCTC
>Ga0182024_10017029_pt1 | contig 13703 bp, 12 predicted proteins | sample P32metaG_FD_120480 | JGI IMG/M metagenome (GOLD analysis project Ga0182024, IMG submission 120480) | Permafrost microbial communities from Stordalen Mire, Sweden - P3-2 metaG (Illumina Assembly) | ecosystem: Environmental > Terrestrial > Soil > Wetlands > Permafrost | place: Sweden: Stordalen... | reverse complement strand
CAGGCCGGGATTCTTTTCACTGGCGGGAATATTTGGATCGGCGTTGTAGAAATAGGGGTCGGCATTCAACCAGTTTGTCCCGCGATGCAGGTATGCGCCGCCATGAATAGTGTTCGTACCCGAACCGGTGCTCATATCGATGTGCGCGCCGCTGGTCCCGCCCTGCTGCGCGTCGTACATGGAAGTATTCACGCGCACTTCCTGCACAGACTCGGGAGCAGGCGTGGGCATGGATTCGCCGATTGCCAGGTAAACGGAAGCGCTGCTTTGGATGGGAATGGAGCTGAGGCCGGAGGCGTTGCTGACGCCCGTGTTATTCACAATGCGCGCAGAATTGACCTGGCTCGTGCTCTTACCATTGAAAAGGCTGCGTGCATCCACGCCGTTCAACAGGAAATCGTTGCTGGTGTCGCGCTGTCCGTTGGCCCACACCGGCGCATTCCCCAATCCAGAATTGGCTCCGGTCCCGCCGGAGAGTTCCGCATTTACGCCGGGAGAAAGAATAGCCAGCCCGGTGAACGAGCCGGTTGGTAGAGGAACCGCATCGATCTCCAGTTTATCCATCACGTAGCCGTTGGTGGTATCGACCATGTTGATCAGTGGCGTCTCTTCCACGGTGATGGACTCGCTCACGTTACCAATTTTCAGTTCGGCATTGACGGTTGCGGTTCGGTTTGCTTGAACGAGGATGGATGGCACGTTCTCCGATTGAAAACCCTGCTGCGTGAACGAAAGCGTATAGGTCCCCAGGGGCAGGTTCACAAACGAGTAGGAGCCGGTGGTGCTGGTGGTCTGCGTGCGGCTCAACTTGGTCTCATTGCCGGTGAGGTTGACCGTGGCGCCTGAGATTATGGCGCCGGAAGTATCCGTAACGGTGCCGGTAATCCCTCCCAGTGTTTGTTGCGCGTTTGCTGGAGCGATCGACAGAAATGAATTAAATATAATCAGGCCAACAATCAGTGCGGAACTCTTGATCTGAAATTTCATGAATCTTACCTCCTGAGAAAACAACCTTTAAAAAATTGCAAACGGCTTGATTGGTGAAGCGATTCGTCACAATGCCTGAGTTCTCCAACACACACTTCCCTTCATGCAAAGTTGGAAACGAAGCTAGCGCACTGCGAACCGCCCCAAAAGCGCATTCTTTCGATTACCAGCATTGATTAATCGAATGTCGGCTTGCGCCCTATTCAATCTCATTCCGATTGGGGTCTTGCATCGTCCGTTACGTGCTGCTCGCGGCACTAGCGCGCAGAATTCGCTTACGGACAAATTCGTCTGCGCAGCGCGACAGTGTGCGAAGAAAAATCGGTCTTGCCCTGACGGAAGATTAGTTGACGGGGTGCGAAAGCGGTCGGTACGCAGGTGCCCACGGCGGTGGGCTGTTGGTCGGAGTGGAGATGATGCGTCCACTGCTGGGGTCGATCCATTTGAATGGATTCGTGTTGCTCAGCGAGTAGGTGTTGCCGGTGCTGTCGTCCCGGTATCTGCTGAAGCCCGAAACGATTTCATCCATGGACTGAAAATTCTCGTCCACGGAATTAAGCTTCTCGATGAAGGTCCGTTCCTGGCGGAAGATCGCTTGCATCCGCTGATTGATCGCAATGGCGGCCTCGGCGCTCAGCTGGTTTTGTTTCTGGATCCAAGCCTGGCTGAAGCTGACGCTGGCGGCCATGTGATTTAGAATCTCTTCCGCCTTGTCGCCCTGTCCCTTGGGCGCGATGAAGGCCTGCAGCAGAATCACGCCCCATCCTATGTTGTCGCGCGTGATCCGTGTGGCAGCCTCCACGCGCACATCCATCTCCTGCCTGTTATGCATGCAGCTGAAGCGCGCCTCTCCGCCATCGGATCGCGAGGGGATGACAGTAGGCCACTGAGCATTCGCCTTGCTCGCCAGATCGGGCCGGTCATTCGCACCGCTGAACTTGAGCGACGGACATAAGCTCTGCAGCGCCGTCTGCCCGTACAAACGCGCGAACTCCGCGCCCGGCAAGTAGCGCAACATGAGCGACAGCCCGCCAAGCCCCGCATCATAGAGCGTGCCTTCGCGGTGGCCGATGGCGTTGCCCATTTGGCTCGGCGGAGTAAACGATGGCAGTGTCGGCTCTCCGAGCATCAGATAGGTCATCTTGTCCGCTGAAAGTGAACGCACGTAAGGATTGATTTGCAATGCGGCACGGCGCGCCATTCCGGCTTCGGAATGCCAGCCCGCCGGCACCTCCAGCGAGAATGCCTGCTCCAGCGGATCCGTCAGCCGCACGTATGTAGGCACAGAAATGGAGCTGCCGGGCACGCTCTGCGCCACTGCTGTTCCAACACCGCAGGGGTCGAAAAGCAGAAGGCCGAAAAACAAAAATAAGTTCGCACTCCTCATGTAGGGGCACCGCCTCGCCCAACTTTAGTGACCTTCCCTATCCGGTATAAATGCAGAACTGTATGCCCTCCACTCGAATAGCAGGACCGCTCAGTGGCCGGTGCGACGAAATTGCACCTTCCACCCAGTCGAGCAACTCAATGCGGATTTTCCGATTGAGGCTCTTCGCTTGAGGATCCTAATGCTCCTTCGATCATCACTGCAAGAAATTTGGGAACAAGCCCCCACAAACTCAGCAAGTCGCCGACGCGTCGTTTTTCCGATCTAATTACCCCGAGTCTCGCCAAGTCGCCTTCTCGAAATGTTGTTGACGCCACCGGCCTTCTCATGGAGGGACGCGGCCTTGTAACCGTTCGCACGGTTCGCTCGTCTATGTGCTTGCGAGATGGCTTGGAGAGGCAACAACATTTCACATCGGCGGTTTTCCTGATAGCCATCCCAACGGAGGTTTTGCAAAATGAAAATCAAAGCAGTTGTATTGTGTTGTGCCGTGCTATTTGCATTCGTCATGGTGGCAAAGGCTCAGGCGCCCGCCAAGGTTGCAGGGGCATGGGAGATGACCAATCAGGGCCGCAATGGGGCCGTGACCAGTACGCTGACCCTTACGCAGGATGGCGGCGCTCTCAAAGGTACGTTGAAAGGTATGAACGGTATGGATGTCCCGCTGGAAAGTGGCACGGTCTCTGGAAACAGCATCACCTTCACTGTGAAGCGAATGGGGCGCAACGGTGAAGTGACTGTGGAATACAAGGGTACGGTTGACGGCAACACCATGAAGGGCACCTTCATGCAGGGCGAGAACTCGGTGGATTGGACTGCAAAGCGTTCTTGATCATTACTGTTTAGCCGGAAAGACAACTTCAAAACTCCCGGGCTGCCAAGCCGTCCGGGAGTTTTTTTTTGGAAACATGAGGCGCGACGCGAAAACACTGCGGTTGAAGTTGGGATGCCCGGCCCTACGCCCACTGCAGCGGGTAAGGTGCGGCTTTTTCGGCAATCCTTCTACGGGCGCCATTCCTGGGGTCATTTCTCCTTCGCCAGAGACCGGATACGATCAATTTCTAAGTTCCCCTTTGCGCCCCAGCCTCTTACTCCGGCTGGAATCGCTGGCCGAAATTCCTCATAGAGATGGAACGCGTTCGTCGAAAGCTGCTCCGGCCGGAATGCTTTGGCGAGATCACGCATCGCATCCCGTGCAATGCCAAGCGACTCGCCGAATTTGCTCGCCAAATATCGCTCCACACTCTTCGCTTCGATGGGTTCGTTCTTTATCACGGCCCGCACTCCCTCCGGCGTGTTGATCGCCGGCACATGCCGCCCACAGATCTCAATCCAGAATTCTTCTCCTCGTTTTTGCGCGCGCGCCCTTTTGACCTCTTGCGGCACCGCTTTGAATATGCCCAGACGCTGCCCTTTGGATTGAGCATTCAATCCAGCCACCGCTTTGCCGAGTGTGAGGGACTCGTCCTGGTTAAATCCCAATCGCTCGGCAACGGTACTCGCCCAAAGCGTTAGGACTGGAGCGCGATTGATCAGAATATTGTGTTCGGCCATGGTCCATAGCGTACCTAAAAGGGATACACGACGGCAATTGCGCGAGTGGCCGACCCTTTGGTCTTTGAGTGTCAAGCACTAGGGTTGCTCCATCATCGAAAGTGCGCAATATTGCGGGAGCGTTCGGCGAGAACTTCCAGAAACTTCTCTGGATCCTGGAGAGACTCTTGAGGAGCGGACCATCCTTGGCTCAGGCGGTCGGCAATTTGGCGGGCCATGGACCGGCGAACGTCCTCTTGCAAGCTAGAGCGACGTTCCAGGAATGTTTCGACGAGCTGAAGTTCGCCGGCAGTGAGCGCGCGAAACTGCGGTGCGGTTAAAAGATTCGCAGGCGGGGCGTCCCACAGGGAGCTGCCGCCGGGCAGCGGTTTTTCGTGGACGACGACCGTCCCGGCAACGTAGTCGCCGATGCGTTTGCTCTGCGAACTAATCAAACTGGTAATGATTCCGACGGCATAAAGTGAGGGGAGCGAATCCACAATGCGCATCAGGTTGCGCAGAATCGCGGCCTGCGCGCCGAGCGGCCTGCCGGAATCGGAGATGACGCGCAGTTTGGTCCAGCGCTTTCCGGGCGTCTGGCCATTCCAGATGGTCTCGAAAAACGCGAAGTAACCGAACTCCATCAAGAAGCCGGCAAAAATCAGGATGGCATAGACATACTGTTTTCCAATCCGCGGAAGGAAACCCATGTAGGAAATCAGCCCGGCGAGCAATGCGAGCACGAGCGCCGCGCCGATCTGCAGAAGCGTGTCGATGGCCAGGGCCAGCGAGCGGCTGCCAATGCCGGCCAGTGGAAACTCCAGAACGGTTTGCTCCGGGGTTTCGATGATAAGCTTGTCGTCGGAGGACATCGGTGCTCTCCACAAGATGGCTTCAGAAGCGCCGCCCGTACTGGGCGCGTGTCGACGAACTGGTCGCGCAAACCGAAAAAAACGGGATCCGCGCTTTGAATCACCACGAGTTGCGAGAGCTGGCGGTATTATATCGCCAGGCCGCGTCGGATTTATCGACCGTTCGCGAAGATCCCTCCAGCCAGCGCTTGGCTCAATCCTTGAACCAACTTCTTGGCCGCGCGCATAACTGCATCTACATGGGACGGCGCGCGCAGGGCGGCCGCATTATCACCTTTTATCGCGACACCTTTCCGCAAGTATTTCACGAAACCCTGTCTTACACTCTGGCCGCTTGCGCCGTTTTTTTCGCACTGGCCGCGGCAGGTTTCGTCATGGGCATCCTCGATCCCGGTTTTCATCGATATTTTCTTGGCCCCGCGATGATGGAGTCGATCGACAAGCATCAGATGTGGACTCATTCAATCGTCTCCGTGAAGCCGCTGGAATCCAGCGCCATCATGACCAACAATCTCAGCGTGTCGTTCGCCACGTTTGCGTTCGGCATCACGGCGGGCATCGGCACGCTGTGGATGCTGGCATTCAACGGGCTGCTGTTCGGCGTGGTCAATGCGGCGTGCTGGCAAGCTGGAATGTCCGGCCAGTTGCTGAGTTTCGTCGCGCCGCATGGCGTGCTGGAATTGCCGGCAATTTTTATCGCCGGAGGCGCGGGATTCCTGATCGCCAAGGGCCTGCTGTTTCCAGGGACATTGCCGCGGCGCGCTTCCCTCGTTCGAGAGGGAGGCCGCGCGATGCAACTTGCGCTGGGAATCATTCCACTGCTCATCGTTGCCGGCACCGTTGAAGGCTTCGTTTCTCCTACGGACCTGGCGGCGCGATGGAAGTATTTGCTGGCGGCCGGCCTTTTCGGCTTGCTCCTTTTGTTTGTGATGAGGAAGACTCCGGCTGTGGATGCGGCCGGCGGATCGTCTGCACCACACACCGCAGAAAACCCCCGTCTCTGAAGAGGCGGGCTACAGCAGTAGCAATTTATTTTGTCCTAGTAATTTATTTTGTCATCCCGAGCGAAGCGAGGGATCTGCTTTTCTTCCCGGCTTCCACGAAACAGCAGATTCCTCGGGCAAACGCGGCCCATCGGAATGACATGGTGCGAGCTTTTCCACGGACTGCACAGCAAACTCGATTTGCTTGCCTTGAAATTCGCGATTCGCGCCGTGACAATCCAGACTAAAGCAAGCTTCTTTCCTTTATTTCCAGATATTGATTCGCTAATGCCGTGGACAGGCCTGCCGGTGCGGCTTCCAGGACCAACGCGCCTTGCTGGCGCACTTGCCTGAGCAACAGGTCGCGCCGTTGTACGATTTCCAGGGCCGCGCTGTAACGATACATTTCTTCGACCGTATCCGGGCGCGCCGCGACCAGGCTGCGCAGTTCGGTCTGCGCCATTACCCCGAACAAAACCAGGTGACGGCTTGCTATCGCCGCGGTGCATTCGATCACTTCCGGCGTGGCTGCGGTCTCCGCGAAATCCGTGAGCCACACAACCAGGCTGCGACGGTTTTGCGAAGAAAGCAGCGCCTTGGTTGCCAGCAGATGATCGGCCTCGGCCGTTGCCGCATGGACTTCTGCAAGGCTCTCGATCAACGCGCGAAGGTGCGGCATGCCGCGTCCCGGCGCGACGCGTTGCTGGAGTTTCCTGTCATAGGCCAAGAGCGCCACACGGTCTCCGGAATATAGCGCCACTTGCGCGAGGCTCAGCGCCGCGTTCACGGCGTGGTCGAGTTTGTTGAGACGTCCGACGCGCGCTCGCAAGAGGCGGCCCGCGTCCAGCACCAGCCACATCGTCTGGCTGCGCTCCACCTGATACAGCTTGGTGATCAGCTTTCCGCGCCGCGCCGTGGCGCTCCAGGAAACGTCGCGGAATTCGTCTCCCGCGCGATACTCGCGCAGGCTCTCGAATTCCCTGCCGTGCCCGCGTTGCCGCTTGAAGCGTTTTTCGAGTTCGATCTGGCGGCTGCGAATCAGGTAGATGCGCATCCGTTGCCCTTCGCCGAGGTTCGGATAGACTCGCACGTCTTGACCGACCCGCGCCATCGCCCAGCGCTCGGCCATACGCAGCGGAGTCGTATAGCGCAGCCACACGTTGCCGAACCTGGCGTCTCCACGCGCGTTAGGTTCAATCATGTACGTGCCGCTGGCGGAACTTGCCGCCGGGGCTTCCAGCGGGAATGCGGGAAGTTCCGTGCTGAACGTGTCAGGCGCTTCATCGGTTAACTGAACAGTAATGGAAGCCTTCGCGGAGTTACGCACTTCGATCGTGACGTGCGATTTCTGACCGAGGCCCAGCGGCTCTTTCCACACGCGCCGCACTTCGAGCTGCTCGGGCCGCGGCATGCTACTGAAGTCGTAGGCCCACAACGCCAGCGCCAGCACATCCCACAAAAGCAGGGCGTAAAGAAAACGCGGCTCCCTCCAGGCGGGGGCAATCCACGCCAGTCCGATGAGCAGGAGCAGAAAAAATCGCCGCCCGAAAGCGAACGCAATCCGGCCGGCATTTTCCGCCGGCGCAATTACGCTCGCTGGGACGAGTCGTTCCATGGCGCTATTGTGGAACCGTGGTGCCGGCCAGAATTTCGGCGACGATTTGATCGGTGGTAATGCCTTCGAGGTCTGCCTCGGGCTTGAGCAACATGCGATGGCGAAGAATCGGAGGAGCGGCGGTTTTCACATCGTCAGGAATCAGAAAGTCGCGGCCTTCGATCGCGGCGATGGCTTTTCCCACGAGCATCAGGGAAATCGCCGCGCGGGGACTCGCTCCCAGGCTGACCGCGGGAGAATTGCGGGTCGCGCGGACAATGGAGATGATGTAATCGAGAAGCTTGGGCTCGACTCGCACGCGTGCGCATTCCTCGCGCGCCGACTGCACCGCCCCGTCGGGAACCGGCTCGACCTGCACGCGTTCAAAGGATCGCGCTTCAAAGCCGTCCTGGTAACGTGACAAGATTTCGGTTTCTTCCAGTGTCTGGGGATATTCGACGCGAATTTTCATCAGGAACCTGTCCAACTGCGCTTCCGGCAGAGGATAGGTGCCTTCGAATTCCACGGGATTCTGCGTGGCGAAAACCGTGAAGGTTCGAGGGAGGGTGTGAGTCGTGCCGTCCATGGTTACCTGCAATTCTTCCATGGCTTCCAGTAGCGCGGATTGCGTCCGCGGCGGCATGCGGTTGATTTCATCGACCAGCAGCAGGTCCGTGAAAATCGGTCCGCGGTGAAGACGAAATGTGCCGGCGGCTGGCTCAAAAATATTTCCGCCCAAAATGTCCGCCGGAATCAGGTCCGGAGTGCACTGCACGCGCTGGAATTGCAGGCGGAAGATATGCGCCAGAGATTTGACGGCCAGCGTCTTGGCCAGTCCCGGTACGCCTTCGACGAGGGCATGACCGCGCGCGAGCACCACCAGAAGCAACTGATCCAGCGCCTCGTTCTGCCCCACAATAATTTTCGCGAATTCCCTTCGGACATGCGATGCCAGATCCGCTACGCTCATTTCCATGAAGGTCTCTCTCCCGCGGGTTTCCGCTGCGTTTCCATATTCAGGCGATCCAAGTATCCGTGAAGTCCGCGCACCAGGTCCAGTGCCACGCCATTTTCCAGATTAATGTCGCGCATGGCGCGCTCCGCGTCAGAGAGCGTATGGAACAACGCTTCGTAGGGCCATCCCAAACGGTCATACGCCGCCTGGCACAACACCGGCAGTTTTGCATTCACCGGCGTGCCCAGCCTTCGCGCCAGCGACAATCGCAGCCGCTGATACGCAATCTCCACCGCGGCTGGAGCGGCCTGCGCCGATTGATACAAACTACCCAATGTGTCAACGAACTCCAAGGGTGAAAGGCGCGATTCGACCGCGGGCTCTCGCATAGGACCTGAGCGGCGGGAAAAAGTGAAAAGCACCAAGGCGAATGCGAAGGCCAACTGCAACGCGGCCCATGGCAAGGGCGTCTGCGCGAAATAGGAAGTGAGCGATCGCCTCATGCCGTGAAAATATTCGTCCCAGAGAACGCGTGAAGTAGGCGGCCCAACCGAATTCAGAAACAATGCCAGATTCCCTTTTTCGCGAATCGACCCGTTGGAAGCGGGCGAAGCGATAGCCCACCAGATCACTTCCCCTTTGCCTACCCGATACCACACCACTCCCGGCTTGCCATTTCTTTCATAAAGGGACAGCTGCGATGGCGCAAGCGTGCGCCACTCATCCGGAGCTACCATGGTGACTTCGGGCGCGTTGCGACTGAGGGGAGATGGCAACTGTGCGGAAAAGGGTTTCGGTGTTAAGTCCGCATCCGGAATCGGGATCGCGGTGGAAAGCGGCGCGAAAGCTGCGCCGCTGGCGCCCATGACCACCAGACGCCCTCCAGCGGAAACAAATTCTGCAACAGCGGCGCGCTCTTCGCTCGTGCCGCGATCGTCGGGCTCGGCAAAAATCAGAGTGATTCCTGCCGCGTCCGCTTGAATCTGATTGGGCGGCGATTCCCAGCGCTCCACGCGGTAGCCCGATTCCTCCAGCAGCATGTATGCCGCCTTCATTCCCAGCCAGTCGGTCGAATAGCTGGAGGGCCTGCCAACGGCCTGTTGAGCAGGCGCGGGCCGCAAAACATACGTCAGCCCGAGCAGCACGATCATGAACAGGAAGGCGCCGATTACGAGTTGGCGGTCGCGTGCGTCGAATTGCGCAGGCAATCGAGTGCCTCCAGTTGTTTCTTCACTTCGGACCAATCGTCGGGCGTCGCTGGTTGGAAACCGTACCAGGTTAGTTCCAAGCGCCGTGTTAAAAAGGCCAACGGGCCGTACGCGGCATGGCCTCGCTCGACCAGGCGCAAGGACTCGCGGGGAGTGCGCGAACGGTCCTCCGGAAGCAGGCGATTTTCCTCGAGCTGCGCCACCGCCGTCCAGTAGGCCGCGTGGATAGCCGCGCGAAAGTCGCCGCGCTCGGCCGCCGCACGGGCTTGCTTGGCCCAGTAACGCCAGTCTTGTCCCGCGGGCACCGCGCCACGCAAGTCCACCTCAGATCGCTGGGCGGCATTGATTGCCGAACGCACCGCCCAGAACGAGAGCAGCAGTCCTAACACTATGACCAACGTCCAGGCCAGGGCATTGCCGACCTGCGCCGAAATCCCCATGCGGCCAAAGAGCTTGTTGAGTTGCCGCGAAATCCAGGCGCGTGCGCGCGCTTCGAGTTTGTCCCACCAGGAGGGCTCGTGCGACCCTTGAAATTCGCGGTCCAGCAAAATCCGATCGACCTTTGCGCGAGACTGGTCCAGGTCCGCGCGGGATGCCCGCGATTGCAGGGCTTCCGCAGCTTCGAGGAGAGCGGCCAAGTGCTGCCGGTCCCTCCGCAGCAGGTCGACGTTTAGTCCCGGGTCTTTCTCTTTGGCAAGCAGAGCGATACCTAGCCAATCCGTTTTCACCCGCAACGACTGGCCTTCGGTCTGAACTGCCCACTCGCCGGGGAGCGACGACCGGAAAGCATCGATGCCTGCCGGATTTTTACCATCGAGGAACTCCGAGATAGCGCGAAGTTGCGCGACGTATTCCGGCAGACTGATTTCTTTCGGAGATGTTTTCAGATCGTCGGGCCAGCTCAAAAGTGCCGCAGGAAATATCCCGACGATTATCAGCAGAGACGCGGCCCGGAAGAATTGTGCGGTCCATTTCAAGGAAGCATTGGCCTCAGGCCGGAGATTCTGCGCTGGGCGCAGTCGCCGGTTGGTCCAGCGAAGACATCATGAATTGCAGATCGAACGCTTCCTTGCGAATGCGCGTATCGTAATAGCAGAGCACCAGGGCGATCAGCAGCACTGGGCCCGTGATGGCGCCGCCAATGGCTCCGCTCATTGCCATCGAATAGGCCAGCCATTCCGGAGCATGTCCTGAGCGGGCCGAAAACATGAGGGTTATGAAAAAAGGGCCCTGAAACAAAATCGCTCCCACGTAGGCAATCATCGTGCATAGAAATATGGCAACCAGCATCGCCCAGCGGCGTCCGCGCGTCAGGTGCACGCTGCGCCGCAGTGCGGCCAGGACCCCCAAGTGTTCAAGCAAGAGCGCCGGAATAGACACAGCGTAGCGCAGCGACCACAGTAACCATGATCCAAGCAATGTGATGTACGCAACAAACAAAACGATCCCAATGATCACGCCCATTACCGGGCGGGATGCGCCGGCACGAGTGATGGCACCCAATATAGCCACTGAGATTCCAACCACAATCGCCAGACCAATGCCCATCACGATCAGCATTCCGTATGCGCGCAGCACGGCCACCACCATGACTCCGATAATGCGCCACATATTTCCGCGCACCTTCCCGAATGCGCCGCGCACGGTAAGCTTCCGGCCCAGATAAGATTCTGAGACTGCAAATGTCGTTGCGCCAATGGCCACCGAGTACACCGCGCAGAACAAGCAAAAGAATAACAGGCCGAACATCACCATGCTAAAGACAAGCTTGGGTGCAGGGGGTCCGCCGGGGACAAGCGCGGAACTCTGCATGGAAAACATAAGCACAGTGAATGGGATGGAGAACGCCGACGGAATGGCCATGATGCCCACGAAGAGCCAGAAATTATTACGGTAAAGGCGGAAGGTGCGATCCAGGAGCTCTCCGAGGGTCAGGGGCCGGAGTTCCGTGGCGTCCATGCGTTCCTCCTGTGAAAATCTGCCAGTATATAAACATGCGATAGCGGTAAACGCAAGCGCCCCCACAAACTGAACTGGAAAATTAATCAGCGCAAACCGTATCACTCACCCTAGTGAATTGCCCACAAACCCTGGGTTGCCCAAAAACCTATCTATTCGATGTCTCAATTATCGTCACATTTCGCTGAACTGATTTTGGGACGCAACCGAGCGAACTTCAGGAGACGCACCTGCCTCGTGAGCAGGTGACCAAGCGTGCCGATTGGTGGATTGGTTGGAGGGCTCGCCTCGAAGAAATTGCTCCCCAAATTGTTTGCAAATTTTCGCCGGGTCGAGCGCCGCTGGGGGAGCTGCACATTGAACGGGCTTTGTAGGGGATGTCCCATCGGCTGCCGAGGCTCCCGCAGATTGGATCGCCCCTTGAACCATTTTTTTCCGTCTCGCTCACGTCAATGGCGAGTGTTACAGAGACGGCTTAGGAAATCAACCGCAGAGGAGATCGTACTTCAGGTCGCTGCATGATTCTTGGCATGTCAATCCTGGCTAATACGAACTCCAGATTGACGACCACATGTAAATGATCTGATATTGGGTCACTGTGTTTACTACTGGGAAGTCGGGCGGTCTCAATGGGTCGTTGCAACACTTGCTCTAAACCCGGTGGTCTCAACGGATCGAAGCACACTCGCTCGAAGTCCTCCGGTACCTGTCCAGCAGGCTGATTTCATTCGGGGGGTCAATTCAAACAATGCAAACCCCTGGTTAGGTTCTGATCGATCACCGTTGTAAAAATCGATTCTCGTTGGCAAGAAATGTCAGAGCAATTGGTCAGATCGTCTTGCATTGACCGGTTGAACTGGCGCCGTCTCTCGGGGCTTAGCATGAAACATGCCCGCTATTTGGCAGGTAATTTCCTAGCTCGATAGCGCGGCACTGTGCTGCTCTCCTTCTCGGCACTGCCTCACTATTGCGGCCCTAAGATAGCCTGCAAAACGACTTGTCCAAAACATCAAAAATACAATTGTGATCATAATCGAACAGACAAGAAATTCCATTGCGTCTATCGTGTCACTTGGATGGTCTGCGGATCGATCATGAATACCGCAATCACAGCTGTGGAGGCTCTCTCATGAAACCTATCGACATTGGAAGATCCATTGGACTAGATCGCCTCGCAACGTGGAACGAAGTCATGTGCGCAATCTCGGCCTCGACTCAAGGTGTTCTTACACTTGGCGGCTCCTGCAACAATTTGCGCGAGATGGATCCTGACTTCAGCGTTAGCGCTTGCAATCTTCCTGAGGACGATATGTGGTCGGCGATTGTACGCGAAATGCGAGATACCAAAAGCAACTAAATGCAATCTTAAAGGACGATTCCTCAGTCAGCCCCCTGTGGCAGAGGATATATCAGGCAAGAAGCGCATATTCAGAAAGGATACGACCATGATGGACCCAATGATCGGTACGAGTACCTGCAGGCTCTGCAATACTACGTGTGAGTCGGATACCAAGTTACGCGAGCATCAGAGAATGGCTCATCGCGGGCGTGGCAATGATGAAGGACCGCAGGAAGCGGTTGTTGTCGAGCAATCTGAAGATACCGGGGACAAGTAGGACGGCATCGCTTCGCGTTTAATATAATTGGAGAACAGTAGTATGCGCAGCAAAAAGAGAGACACGAAAGCAAAAATAGCATCCGACAAGGTTCTCGTCGCGAGCGTAACTAGAGAAATGGCGCAGCCTCGGATGACACAATCGGCTCAAATAACAGTTGATAAAACAATTAAGTTTATTATGTGCAAACATTAACGGCGCGAGATTCCTCCCATTGAGCTATAATCGGGCGTCTGTGGGATATGGAATCCGCAATCAAGGCCGAGAATCTCCTGCGATGGGGCCGTTAATTTCCATTGCCGTGTTGATGACTTGGCCGGTCCCCTGAGCCCACTAAAATCTCAGGTAAGGCGGCAATTTCAGAAATCGTTGACTTTGTCGATGCACAGCGCATTCATCGAATCGAATTATGGAGCGACTATAATTGATTGGATATGTATGGTTTTGGTTTCACCGTCGTAGGTGCCTACGATCGTGACCTTCTCTCCGGCATATTCTCGTGGCTTGTCCTGGTCATCAAGGTTGAAGGGATTCTTTGCATCCGCGATGTATAGGACGAATTTACTACCATCCTTCATGCACAGGAGAGTGCAATCTTTCGCGGTTTTT
>Ga0182024_10017028_pt1 | contig 13704 bp, 13 predicted proteins | sample P32metaG_FD_120480 | JGI IMG/M metagenome (GOLD analysis project Ga0182024, IMG submission 120480) | Permafrost microbial communities from Stordalen Mire, Sweden - P3-2 metaG (Illumina Assembly) | ecosystem: Environmental > Terrestrial > Soil > Wetlands > Permafrost | place: Sweden: Stordalen... | reverse complement strand
GGGCGCAAACCCCTTCCAGACAATCCTCGACACCCTGGTCTGACGCCGCAAAAACCGCGCCCTAAAATTGGGGGTAATTACGCAAAATCTGCGCCCTAAAAAATGGGAGTGGGTAATTACCGTTCCAAGCTGACGTAGGCGAGAACAACTGCGACGCAGCCAATGCGCCGCCGCAAAAGGCCAGCGTGACAATCACTGCGCTCGCACCACTGCGCCGGAGAACGGACGCTGAGTACCAGCCGAAGTTTGGTTGCGGGCGATTCATTCGATCCTCGTGCCGGCAAGACCGGCCAATGGGTTCAAATCTTGGCCGAATTCGGAGCTGTGATTGGTTTCGGAGGCCTCGGCAAGATTGGTTTCGGAGGCCTCGGCAAGACGGGCACGCTCACCAGCACGGGCAAGGCGAGACTGCGTTCGAGCGCTTCAGGGGAGATATAGCCGCGGCGAAACACGTTTGATAGCACGGCGGCCAAAACACCGGCGAAAAGGCTTAGCAACACGCCCGCCGCGAAGATCATCAGGCGTAAATTGGTGGGGGCTATCGGCGTCTCGGCCTCCTGGATGACGCGGACGTTCGCGGTCTTTTTGGCCATGACGTTTTCCTGGAGCGCGCGGTCACCCAACGCCTTAACCACGGAACGGAAATTCTCGTCGATAAGTTTACGTTTCCTGTCTAGTCGCTCAAGTTCAAATTCTTTCTGATCGAGAGTTCTGATTTGATCGTCGAGCCTCGCCAGTTGCGCGACATCAGTGTCGTGGCGCGCCTTGGCGGCCTGAAGATCCTGTTCCGCGCGGCTCCGGTCCACCTCCAGCGTGTCCAGGACCACGGGGCGCCCGCGCGGAAGCACAGTGGGGGAGCCACGATATTGCACAACATCCTTGGCCAATTTATCAAAATCCCGTTGCAACACCGCCACGCGCTGCGTCGCCTGGGCGATATCGCGATCCGCCTGTTGCAGGTCCTGCGCCGTATCGCTCTGCTGGCGTAGCAGAAACTGGCGTTCGGTGTTGTAATCGGAGATATTGTTCTTCGCCTTAAAGTCGGCGTAGTCGCGGGCCGCTTGATCGAGTTGCGCCCGCAGGACTTCCGCCTGTCCGGCTACAACCGCCGTTTGTGAGTCTCGTAAAAGATCCTGCCGTTTCGTGAGATAGGCGCTGATTTGCGCATTCACCGCTTCGGCAGCGACTACAGGATCGTGATTGTGATAACTGACAACGATGATATTGCCAGCCTTATCGGCGGTAGCAGTCAGATCCTTGGCGAATTCCTGAGCGGCGAGATCCAGGGGCTCGATGACCCGCGACGGCGCGCGGAACAGATCGACCAGGTAACTTGTGATTCGCGCGCGTAAGCCGGGCGGCTTCAAATAATCAGGATAAGCGCGTTCGAGGCCGATGTTGCGTAAGGTCTCCTTTTCGAGAGCTGAGCTCGTCAGGATCTCGACCTCGCTTTTCAGGACTGCGTCGCGCTCCAGGACAATGGAGGTCGATTTTGCGTCGTCGCCGGCCGCGCGTGGGGAATATTCCGAAGACAGAAGGACGAGCAGGGTCGAATTGGCGACAAACGACGGCTTGACTGTCAGCACAAAAATTAGGGCAAGGCCAAGCATCGCGATCATGGACAAAAGAATGCACCGCCAATTCTTGAATATGCCGGCGAGAATCATGCGCATTGCAAACCCCTCTGGCCTGCGGTCCATTTGAGCGACCGCTCCGCTTCCGCTTCTGAGCGCGGGCTCGCTATAAGGTCGACCTTCGCCCTGTCGATCTGGATCAAGCATCGGTCAGAACCTCGGCAATCCAGAAACCGTCTGGCGCATGCTGCTCGGTGGGCCTCTTCAGCCAATCCAGGCTACGCTTATGGGACGGAAAGAGGACATGTCTCGACAAGTTAATACAAAAATGCAACATTAGATATTATCAGAATGTCCTTTGGGTTCAGACATCATTTAGATACAAATCAATCTCTAATCTATGGTCTCCATGCGTAATAGTCCAGTGCCTTGACCAGGGACTCTTGAACATGCGCCTGTCCGTAATTCCCTTTTGGCGTATACGGCCATGATAAAAACGGTCGAAGAGCTCGGCCGCGCCGAGGTAGCCTCAGTAACGTTGGACAAGCGGTTTGCCCCCCCAGCGTCCGATGCGCCGCCGCCGCGGATTCCAGAACTCATCCAATTGTTTCATGCGATAAATGCATTGAATACCCATCATCAGCCTTACGTTTTACAATTCATGGGGTCTGTTCCTGGCGAAGGCGTCAGCATGATCGCGTCGAGTTTTATTGAGATAGCTGCGCAGCGCGGGAAGCCTGTTCTTTTAATCGACTGCAATCCGAGCGCGGCCGAGGCCGCCGCAGCACCCTCATTGATCGATGCCATTCATAAAACCGGATCGATCGAGTCGGCGATTCAGAAAGCGCCTGGCCACCCGGGCGTCGGCCTTGCTTGTCTTTCAACCGCAGAAGATGCGCGACTGAATATCGATGCCGCCGATTTGCGCAAGCTGTTCGATTTGGCGAAGAAATCCTTTCCAATCGTCGTGCTGGACTGCCCACCAGCCAGCCTGACACCGGAATCGCTGGCTCTCGCCCGCTTTTGCGACGGCACTGTGCTTGTTATCGAGGCAGAGACTACCTCGCGTCCGACCATCGCCGAAACCAAGCAGGCGCTGGAGCGGTTCGACGGCCAGATAATCGGCATCGTGTTCAATCAGTATAAAACTTATATCCCGCGCTGGTTGGACCGTTGGCTGTGACAACGACTTCACGCCTGGTGGTTTCCATAGATCCACGCCGTCTAAAATTCCTACTCGCACCCTTGTTGCGAACGATGACCGCCGAGAGTTCTCCGGGCAAATGCGCGCCTATCACTTCGTTCTGTCACCCTTTCCTTGATGGTGCGGCGTTTTCGAATCGATTTCCGCGAGACAGCCCGAAATCTGATGCGCCAACTGCCGAACGTGCGGCTCTCGCAGCATACCGGCATGATCGCCGCTGAACCGCCGCTCGTCCCACTCTTGCAGATATCTCGGAAACACCATCAAGATATTGCAGCCCAGCGGATCTCCTTTCTCCGAGACAAAAAGCGTCGCCTTTCCAGGATACGGCTTAAGCTGATGGGATTGAACGGCCGCCCATCCTGCGGCTCTGGTCTCCGCCAAATTTAACGGCAACCCTTCACGATGATAGGGCGAAGGCCCCACGTGTCCCGCTCCAAACAGGCGCAGCAAGCGGCCGAGCACCGTTTCGCCGTGGGACGTCAAATAGGAGATGATCTCGCTTCTTGAAAGTGAGCGCAGCGCTTTGGCGTGATGTTTCAACCGTCGCCAAAAGAATTCGAGTCGAGCCGGCAAGTGCCACTGCCGTTCAGGCAAGGCGGGCTCAATCAGACCAAGGAAGTCAACTGTTTCGCCGGCTTCCACCAAAAGACGGGCGGCTTCTATGGCAAGCAAACCGCCAAAACTATAGCCCGCAAGGCGATAGGGTCCGTGCGGCTGCGCGGACTTGATAACCGCAAACTGATAGGCGGCCATGTCGGCGATACTTCGGTCCGGCGGTTCTCTGCCGTCGAGCCCACGCGGCTGATTGGCGTAGACCGGCCCACCATAACGAATCAGACGGGCAAGCTCGACAAGTTCGAGCGCGACGCCGCCAATGCCAGGGAAGATGAACAAGGGAGCGCCGTCGCCGCCTTTCAGCTCCGCCAGGGTTTCCGCGGCGGGCGCGTGGCCGAGGCGAACTGAAGCGATGAGTTTTTCTAGCGTGGGCGCTTGAAACATGACCGTAATGGGGAGTGCGACTCCTGTGACCTTTTCGATTTCGGCGAACAGTCGATGCACGCGGAGCACGCCCACTTTAAGATCGAGAATGCTCGCCCCCCGCGCTGCGGCCCCGCGCTCCAAAATGCGATCCCAAAGGCCTGAGACCACGTCCTCAAGGTTGTCGGCTCCAGCAGGTTGCTGCCCAGGCAGCGTTGCTGTGTGTAGGCGATTGCAGGGGGTGGCCAAAGGCGAGTGCATAGGTAACCGTCCTCATAACTTCCAACAAGCGCGACCCGAAAATGACGCTGCGCGTCAACCGGAAAGTTCTCCGTCCCTATTCTTGAACAATGGTCCGATGAAGGGCGCGGCGACGCTGCCTATTTTTGGCCTTGCTGTAGAGCCAACACCGAGCGGATTCCGGCAGGATGATCGATACGGCCGTCCCCATCGCCCGCCAATCGGAGAAAAGCAGCATAGGGCGAAGCAAGATGGCCCGCGTGAGCAGACGCAACGCATCCATGTGGCGCCCCGACGAGACGGCTTTCCAAGCCGCGATCCTATAATGTTCGGCATGGCCGGTTCGGATTACCCGCTGCGGCAGCTTGGTCATTGTGTCGCGCAAACACCCGATCGCATGGTCGGCGTTTTCCACGAATTTCGCGGAATTGAAGGAGAGACTGCTTTCGCGCAGGCGATAGAATGTCAAGGGCATCGGCAGAAGCTGCGCCCGGTAGGGCGTCAGCCACAGGATCCGGCACCACATCTCGTAATCTTCGCAGCTTTGCAGCTCTTCGCGAAACAGACCGGCGATCTCGAAGCATTTGCGCCGAACGATGGGAGACGAGCCGTTGCCGACGTAATTGCGGCGAATCATGTCGTGCAGCGACGGTTGCGTCTTTTCCGCAATCAGAATGGAGCCGGTTCGGCGGCCGTCTTCGGTCAGAAATTCTGAATGACTGAAGCTGATCCCGATCGTTTCGTCCGCCAGCATCATGCCCACCTGCAATTTGGCTTTTTCCGGCGCCCAGATGTCGTCGCCGTCGAGGAAGCCGATGAAGGCTCCGCGCGCATTCCGAATGCCGGTATTGCGCGCCGCGGAAAGGCCGCCATTCTCCTGCGATACGATACGCAGGCGCGGATCGTCATATGCGCATTTGATGTCGTGCAGGATTTTGGGGGTGAAGTCGGTCGATCCATCGTCGACGACGATTACTTCAATGTTGCTTAGCGTTTGCTCGAGAGCGGAATAGACAGCCTCGCAGATATAAGGCGCGACATTGTACGCTGGGATGACGATGCTAACGAGCGGCGCCGAGGTCTCGCTCCGCAACGCTGAAAGGTATTCGAGGTCTCTAATGGACTTGCTTCCAATATCGGTCATTTTTCGTCCTATTTCCTAAAAATCGCTTGACCATCGAAAATGCGCTTTTGCGTGTGGCGAGCGGATGGCATCCGAGCGCACGGGCGGCCGGCGGGAGCCTCGAACGGATGAATTCACCGAGTCGCTCATCGGCTCCAGCGGCCGGTGATTGAACCGGCTCGTTCGACCTTAGACAGGCGCCGATCCAAGTGAAAAGGAATAGGCATGGTAGCGTAAGGTTGAACAGCGCCTCATAGCGGCAATAGGCGGCGAGGCAGAGTCCGAGACCGAGGCCGACGAGCGCGCCGCTCCGGCGCGGATCATCGTAAGCGAGCCTCAGAAAGCGCCAAGCCAGGGCCAACAGGGTAGATGACATGGCGAAAACGAATGCCGCCAGCGTTGGTAATCCGCCCGTGTAAGCAAGGCCATAGATCGTGGAATGGCTGCCGATTGGAAGCGTCTCCTTCGCATGGACCGACTCGCCAATCCAGCCGTTCCCGATGATCGGAGACTTTAGAAAACCCTCCCAGCTCCTCTCGTAAATCAACTCGCGGGCAAGGCTCGATCCGGCGCGCGCGCCGTTTACGCTATCCTGTGCCTGCTTAATCTTTTCGATCGGGTCGAACCCGTCCAGACTGGCTATAAAATATGCGACGAGCAATACTCCGAGCACAGCGAGCCGCCCCCGAAACGATAAACGAAGAAAGGCCAAGAGTGCGCCCGTTACGATCAGTGAGGCGATGGCGATGCGACTCCAGCTGAACACAACCGCAATCAGACCGCCGCAGACGCCGATCAAGCGCCACCGCAGGTTGCCTTCCAGCATGCTGATAAACGTGATCGCGAGACCGCCGAGGCCAAGCCCTGTGGTCCATGGGAAGAAGAGAAGCAGCCGCGTTGTGGCCTCGCCCAGGGTCTCCTCGGACTGGAAGATCGTCGTCACGGTGTAGAAGGAAACCGATGGACTCTTGGGTAGTATCATTCCGATTGGCGTCGGCCATAACTGAAGGTTCTGCATCCCAGCCATTTGGGCGACACCGGCGATGGCGCCGAGAATGATGATATATCCGCCGACCCACGTCGTCGCGCGGACTGTTTTGGGATCGTCCAGATGATGCGCCGCCCCCGCAGCAATGGCGAGCGCGCCGAATATCCATCCGACGACGCCGAATCCAAAGGCGTTGCCGAAGCCCTTGGCGTAGTCGTGGATCGCAATTCCGTTGAGGATGGCGGCGCAGGCCGCCGAAACGGCGATCGCGATCCAGCAGTAGACGACGAAGTTGATCAATGCGCCCCGCGGCCATCGCTCGATGGCGAGCTTAACAAGCATCGCGGCCCCAGTCGGCGTCAAGGCGCCCAAGCCCCACAGCACCGGAATGCCGCGTAAAAAAGCGTTGAACATCGGTGCGCCGCGCAGCCACCCCTTGGAGCGCGCGCGAACGCGTATCTTGGCGAACACGCCATTCTCCACCATCGGGCCACTGGCAGTTTGGCCGCTCAAACCTGGACAAAGAGCGGTTGTGCGCGAGCAGGATCGTCGGCTCGCAGCGGAGGCGGTGTACGTCATCAGACCAGCGAGCCTCCGGGGACATGTAAGTCGGCCACAGGCTTGTCGATCATCGCATTTACGCGACGGGTCAGCCAAACGGAGATCGCGGTGTGAGCTATGGTTGCGATCACAGCGCCAGCAGCGCCGCTAAGCCAGGCCCCGCCTGGAATGATGGCCAGCGCAAACGCGGCGCGGAGGAGCGACACCCGATTGGTCGCCGTGATGGCGCCGACCGCGCGCAAAGCTACATCGTAGACTGTGAGGAGGTAGCGCAATGGAACGCTCGACAGCAGCAGCGGCGCCAAAATCATGAATTGTGGCGAGCGGTATACAACGAGACCGAGCGGGAGCGTCAGGACCGCAACGGCCGCGCCGCAATAGGCACCAAGTCGCGGCATCGTCCGACGTAACTCCGCCAAGGTCTGCGCGGTATCGGAGACGAGGACCGGATACTTCGCCTGCACTTGCGACCATCCTGGGGTATCGCTAACGGTCAGCATTTGCCGGCAAAGTCCGAATACGCCGAGATCCATCCGGCTCATCAGGAAGGATGCCAGCAGGACTGTGAGCTGGTCGGATCCGAGGTTCAAAATATCCGCGGTCAAGAAGTGCGCGCCTGCCCGGACGTTGATCCAGAAGAAGCTCAATTTGATTCTTACGCGCTCGAGGCACAGGAACGCCGAGAGTGTCCCGACGAAGCGAAATGCCGCGAGGATCAACGCGAAAAAAAGGTAAGATGAGCCGAACAAACCGGCGGCAATAAGCCCAACCAAGTTCGCGGCGGGAGGGATGATCGATTGCTTTGCGCGACCTTGCAGAACTTGGAGCGCGCTGGCGATATTCGTCTGGGCGAAATAACACCCTCCAAGCGACAGTACCGCGATCACAGCCGCCTCTTCGAGGCTGTGGCCTGCGATGAGACCGAGCGCAACTACAAACGGAAGGCTCAATGGGACGACCACCAGGGCGGCGGTGAAGCCAAGTGCATTCTTCACCGGCGCCGGCGCGTCTATCCGCGCAAAAACATAGGTGAAGCCGAACGTGCCGAGGTTTGCGATGACGACCGTCGCTACGGTCGCTACGGCGAGCGTTCCGGCCGCGGCAAGTCCAAACTGACGCACGATCAGAATCGACAACAAAAAACCGTTTACGTTCTGGAGAACGCGCGCCAGCAGAACGAGGCTGGCTTCCCGCCCGTAATGCTGAAAGCTCCGTTGCGCTCTCTCGCACGCCGAGCGAAGAATTGCGCTGATGCCGCTCATGATCGCGGCAGCTGGCTTTCGATGGCGTTGGTGTTCGCTTTCGGTTGGACGATCCGACGATAGAGTTTGTCATAGCTCTGCGTCACAGCGTCCCAATCGGGGAGCGCAAAGGCTTCGAGGTTTTTCGCCATCGTTTCCACGAGCTTCGGATTGGCGATCAGTTTCGCCAATTCGTGTCGCAAACCGGCGAGGTCCTTTTTCTGGAAATAGAAGCCATTTGTCTCAACGACCGCACTGTTTTCGGGAATATCGCTGACAAGAGCTGGAATGCCGAAAGACATCGCTTCCAGAAGCGCCATCGACATCCCTTCGAGGTAGGACGGCAATGCAAAAAGGAAGGCGTTGCTGAACAGTTCGGCGAGCTCATCGCCGGTCCGGTGGCCAACGAAAACCACGCGTTCGGGATTGGCCTGAGCGCGCAGCGAATCGATATATTCGGCCGAGCCTTCGCCACGCGCGCTCTGATCTCTGTTTTTGTTAACTTTTCGGCGTTCACCGGCGATGACCAACTTCATGTCGGTGTCTAGCTGGTTAAAAGCCTGGATCACATCATGGCACCCTTTTTCAGGCGTAAGGCGGCTGGCGAATAGAACATAGCGTTTGGGCACTAGGCCGAATTGCGCCATCATCGGTCCGGCAGCTATACGTTGCTTACGGTCGGTGCCATTCGGAATGAAAATCGCTCGTATGTCGTGACGCTCGTTGAAGTAGCGCCGCAAATTTTGCGACACGACTGCGATCTGGTCCGCGTTCCGAACGAGGATCTTTTCCGCGAGTCGGAGGCTCAGACGGGCGGCGGGGCTCCATTTGTCGCGCTCGTGATCGAGTCCGTGAATGGTGACCAGCGACTTCTGTCCAAACAAATGGGTCGCAAGGGTCAGAATGCCCGGTCCGACCGCATGAAAATGTATGAGATCATATTTACCCATCGCCTGCGCAAGGGCGATCGCGCTGCGGCTGATCGTCTCAAAGTACTTTGCGCCGAACAATGGGATCGGGATCGCCCGGAGGCCTGGACGGTCGCAGAACTCGACATCGGGCCGGGAGTAGACATCGATGCTGTGACCAAGATCCGCAAGACGAGGGCAAAGCTCGTTCAGAACGCGCTCGATTCCGCCATAACTTGAGCCCAAGCCACGCGAACCAATCATCGCAATACGCATGCAAATACTCTATTATTTCAAAAAAGGGGAATATCGGTGGCTTGCTATGACTGCATAATTATGCAGAACTTAAGTTTTTGCTTTAATAACATTTCTAATATCGTATATAATATTCATCGAGAACTCAACCGTATACGACTTGTGGCGCGAAATCCGCTGTATACTAGTATTTAAACATGATATTCGGGACTTCGCCCCGATCGCCCATTTCACAAATGTCTTAAAATAAAATCTATCAAATGTCAAAACAATTCGCGCCGGACTTTTAAGGTTTAGTCAATTGTTGGGGTAATAGGGATAGGAGGAGGAGGCTACACGGTGTCAAACTCCCACACCACCAGGGCTACAGGTCGTGAACCACGGCCGTTTTCGTTAACAGCCCGGTGAAGAAGTCGCGATTTGATCGGCAACATCCGATGTAACCGCGATGATCAGCGCCGCCACATCTGCGTCGAACACGGCGACGCACCCACTCGCTATTCCGGCAGGGCTGCATGCTCTACGAACTGATCCCCACAATGCCGAAGGTGCGATTGCTGCCGTTGATCAAACGGTTCACCACGATGCTCGCCGAACTCCCGGTCTTTGCCGATCCTTCGGCACCATATGAAAATGAGGGGACTCGAGAGACAAGGGGCACATCTGCCGACGTTTCTTGTGGCGCAGTTCCTCAACGATCGGCGCCTAAGGGATCAAACGATGCTCCGCGTCACGGAATCGGTAAGTTTTCCGCGATTGGTTTATTGTGCAAGCGGCGCTCCCAATCGAGTGCCTGGGTCACGATCGTCGCGAGATTATTGTACTTCGGTGTCCAGCTGAGAGTCGATTTAATCCGCTCCGCGCCGGCAATGAGCGAGACCGGATCCCCGGGGCGGCGGCCTGAGACGTGCACCTTGAAGTCGACGCCGGATACTTTTTTCACCACGTCAACGACTTCGAACACGGAGAAGCCTTTGCCATAGCCGCAATTGCAAATGAGACTCTCGCTGCCCTTGCGGAGGTGATCGAGCGCTAAAAGATGCGCAGTGACGAGATCCGTGACCTGGATATAGTCGCGGATACAGGTCCCATCCTTGGTTGGATAATCGGCGCCAAAGACTTCGAGAGCCGGGCGAAAACCGAGTGCTGCCTGCACCGCGACCTTGATGAGATGGGTTGCTTGCGGTGTTGATTGACCGAGACGTCCCTTGGGGTCGGCGCCGGCGACATTGAAGTACCGCAAGATCACATAATTGAGCCCATGTGCCTTGCCGCTATCCTGCAACATCCATTCGGTCATCAATTTGGAGCGACCGTAGGGATTTATCGGCGCAACCGGAACCGTCTCACTGATAGGACTTTGTTCGGGCTCACCATAGACCGCTGCGGTTGAAGAGAAAATGAAATGCTTGATCTTATGGCGCACAGTGCATTCGAGCAGGTTGCGCGCCTTAGCCGTGTTGTTGAGATAATAGAGTAAGGGATTGGCGACCGACTCAGGCACTACGATCTTGGCTGCGAAATGCGCGATGGCATCGATCTCGTACCTATCGAGAATCTCGTCAACGAGCACCGCGTCGCCGAAATCGCCGACAATGAGTTTTGCTGGGGGCTGCACGGCCGAACGGAAGCCGGTCGATAAATCATCGAGAACAAAAACCGTTTCGCCCGCGTCGAGGAGTGCCAGAACCATATGGCTGCCGATATAGCCCGCTCCGCCCGTCACGAGAACCGTCATGTGTTTACCCCGGAATGGACCTGAATTGGTGCACCTGGCGCATGGTCGAAAGCAACTCTCGCATGGTTTTAGACATCGGCACTGGGTGCGACGGTATTGCCGTCCGACAGCATGGGCTTCCCCGACGAGCCTCCCCGCACAGATCGGGTACGGCGCCAACGCCTCTTCCTCAAATCCTCACCTTGATCAGCGCTAAATAATGCAATGTTAAAGAAAGAAGCCGACATCCCCCAGATAACTGCCTATTTCAAGCTCATGTTGTACCAGAGATTCGTACGTCCTGAGAAACTGGGTGCTTGGGTCAGAACGCGTTTTCGCTGTAGATCTCGCGCAGGATGGTCATAGCCACTATTTTGACGTCGAAGAGTAAAGACCAGTTGTCGATGTAGAAAAGATCGCAGCGCACTCTATTTTCGATCTGCTCGACAGTCTTGGTCTCGCCGCGCCACCCATTGACCTGGGCCCAGCCGGTTATGCCGGGCTTGACGCGGTGGCGAACAGCATACTGCTGTACCACTTCGCTGAACAGGCGATCCGCGGCCTTGGTGTTTGGCGCATGCGGCCGGGGACCCACCAAAGACATTGTGCCATTCATGACGTTAAACAATTGAGGCAATTCATCGAGGCTGAACTTACGCATCCAGCGACCGACGCGAGTGATGCGCGGATCGCTGCGCGTCGTCTGGCGGTCCGCCTTGACGTCAGTCATATTGGCGTACATCGTGCGAAATTTATAGCACGTGAACATGCGATTATTGAAGCCAAGGCGTGGTTGCCGGAACAGGATAGGCCCTTTGCTATCCAGACGGATACCCATGGCGAGCAGCGCCAGCACCGGAGATAGGACCACTAATGCTATCGCACCCGCGATATAATCGAACGCGGCTTTTTTGGCGGCTTGCCAGTCCTTCAGCGGGATTTCGCCGATTGAAATGATCGGATTAGAGCCGACGGCGCCAAACTGATCGCCACGATAGGTGAGGCCGGCGAGATCAGTCGTCAGGCAAACATCTGCGACGGTGCTGCGCAATTTTTCCAGTACAACGGAGATGCGATCGACGGCGCAGAGCGGTAACGCGACCACAATCACGTCGAAACTCTCTTCACGACTGTCACGCACAAGTTCGGCGACGGAGCCTCGAACCGCTATGTTCGCATGAAGCTGAGGCACGCGACCGGAACGCAATCGATCATCATAAACCCCTGCGATTTCGAATGCGTCGGGTTCTGTTTGCAGCCGTTCGATGAACCTTTGGCTAAACTCGTTGACCGCGACGACCGCGACGCGGCGACGAAAGCGGCCGTCTTTGGTCCACGATAGGATTAACGCCCGAAGACCAAAGCGGAAGCTTCCCAGTAAGAGAATCGCGATCGCACCGAAGGCAAATGGAAATACCCGTAATGGCCGCGCTTCGGCGTTCACAAGAAACAGGCAGGCGATCAAGGCGCCAACGGAGAGAACTACAGCTTTGAGAATCGGCCATATCTGGGGCTCGCTCCGCAGACGGCCAATCGTATACGAATGCTGCGCAGCGAGAACGACGCAGCCCGTACCAGCGCCAATAGTCCCTGCGAGCGCAATAAAATATAAAGAAGGAGATTCACCCCAGGCGTCCAATGCAATGGCTGCAAGCCACCCGGAGATGAGCAGAAGCAGGAAGTCCAAAAAAGACACAACCCCTGTAAGGATGCGCGCGGGGATGCGTCTTACGTTACGCGTGCCGAACTCATGAGTGCCTACGGCGGGAGGTTGCCCTCCTGCCGGAACAGAAGACATGCGGCAGTCCTTAGTGGGAAAAGTGGATTTTGCAAAAACTTTCTTTAAGGATAGTGCTTCTCGAATGGTTGTCAAGTTATGAATAACGAAAAACATCTTTTCAGCAGGGGAATTGTATAGTGCTTCCCAAAGGAGTTCCGAGATGAGTCACTTGTCAGTCGTAACCGAGCATGCCTCCCCTGCGTCATTCGAGAGATTGGACAGTGAAACCGTTGGTGCCGCAGACCGCGTGTGGGGTAAGCTAGAAGAGGTGGGGAGCGGGCTCATCGGCGTCGATGTGATGTTTGCGCTTGTCGTGTGCATTACCCTTGCGGTCGCGAATCCAATCGTGAAGGCCGCGGACATGCCTGAACAATCCTGGCAGGCCGTGCAAGCTCGGAATGGAAATTGCCAGAGTGATTGCCAATGGAATGCAATTCGCTGTTCAAGCGACTGCTCGATCGCAGGCGACACATCACACTTTAAGTGCGACCGAGATTGCGCTTCCAGCAGAGACAAATGCATAGAGGGTTGTAGCCGTCGTCAAACCATTGAAAGCGGGATGGCACGTCTCGAAGATGCCCCCAGTGCCACCCAACATTACGCTCGTGTCACTGCCGCCGAAATCACCTGAACTCAATTCGGTCGAGAATATCTGGCAGTTCATGTGGGACAACTGGCTGCCGAACCGAGTCTTCACCTCCTACGCGAACATCGTCGACCATTGCTGCTATGCCTGGAACAAACTGGTCGACCAGCCATGGCTGATCATGTCGATCCGAACTCGTCAGTGGGCAAACCGGTCATGCTCATAAAGACTTGGTATAAGGCGTTCGATTTTCCCTGCGTTCACTGCGAACCGTAGGAGAAGCGTCTCGATGACGGAAAAGGCGAGGAGTTGGCCGCCCAATGCCGATCCACAACCGGGCGTGATTCGGGCTTGTCAAATGTGCCAAATCGAGCCAGATTTGGATGGAGGCTATGTGGAGAATGTCAGTCTAAGCGTTTTTTAACAGGGCCGGCTCAAAGATGAAGTGCAACACCGTGGTAATGCTTTCGGTGGAGGCACTTTATGGGCAAAGAATACAAGCAGTTAGCGGTTGAGGATCGGAGCATCATTGCGGTCGGGTTAGAG
>Ga0182024_10017027_pt1 | contig 13704 bp, 13 predicted proteins | sample P32metaG_FD_120480 | JGI IMG/M metagenome (GOLD analysis project Ga0182024, IMG submission 120480) | Permafrost microbial communities from Stordalen Mire, Sweden - P3-2 metaG (Illumina Assembly) | ecosystem: Environmental > Terrestrial > Soil > Wetlands > Permafrost | place: Sweden: Stordalen... | reverse complement strand
GTGCTTCTCCAGTTCCAGTTGCATGTCATTAATTTCTTTCAGCTGGTAGAGGAACCAGGGATCCATCGAGGTCATCTTCGCGATCTGCTTGACGGTGTGGCCCTGTCGCAACGCATATTGCACATAGGCCAGGCGCTCCGGGTGCGGCGTGACTAGTCGTTGCGTAAGAATTTTGGGCTCAATCTTTCCGCCGCCCACGCGCTTTCCGGTATCGAGCGAGCGAATGCCCTTCATCAATGCTTCTTTGAAGGTACGGCCGATCGCCATCACTTCGCCGACCGATTTCATCTGCACGCCCAGGCTCTCGTCCGCTCCGGGAAACTTTTCAAACTGCCACTTTGGAATCTTTACGACCACGTAGTCGAGCGTCGGCTCAAAACATGCCGGAGTTTTGCGGGTTATATCGTTGGGAATTTCGTCGAGCGTGTAGCCCACGGCAAGCTTCGCGGCAATCTTCGCGATCGGGAAGCCGGTCGCCTTCGAAGCCAGCGCCGACGACCGCGACACGCGCGGATTCATCTCGATCACCACCATGCGTCCGGTCTCGGGGTTTACGCCAAACTGAATATTCGAGCCGCCTGTATCCACGCCGATTTCGCGAATTACCGCAATCGAGGCATCGCGCATGGCTTGATATTCGCGGTCAGTCAGGGTCTGCGCCGGGGCGACAGTGATTGAATCGCCGGTATGTACGCCCATCGGATCAAAGTTTTCAATCGAGCAGATGATGATGACGTTGTCTTTCGTGTCACGCATCACCTCAAGTTCGAATTCTTTCCATCCCAGCACCGACTCTTCAATGAGCGCCTCGTGTACCGGAGACATATCCAGACCGCGGGTCAGCACTTCGACCAACTCTTCGCGGTTGAAAGCAATGCCGCCGCCCGTTCCGCCCAGCGTAAACGACGGACGAATGATGACCGGAAAGCCAATCTTGCCAGCGAACTCCAAACCATCCTTCGTGCTGTTCACCAGCGCCGACTTCGGCACGTCGAGCCCGATCTTCTGCATCGCATCTTTGAAGAACAGCCGGTCTTCGGCCTTCTTGATGGCGGCGACGTTAGCGCCGATCAAGCTCACGTTATATTTTTCGAGAACATTGCCATCGGAAAGTTCAATGGCCAGATTGAGCGCAGTCTGCCCGCCCACGGTTGGCAACACGGCAAAACCCGCGCTGGGCGACATTTCCCGCTCGATCCGAATAATCTCTTCCAGATATTCGAGCGTCAGCGGCTCAATATAGGTGCGGTCCGCGATCTCCGGGTCGGTCATGATGGTCGCCGGATTCGAGTTGGCCAGCACCACTTCATAGCCCTCGGACTTGAGCGCCTTGCAAGCCTGCGTGCCGGAGTAGTCAAACTCGGCCGACTGCCCTATGACGATAGGCCCGGAGCCGAGAATCAGAATTTTCGAGATATCAGTGCGTTTGGGCATTTGTTGAGTCAGTTCCGTCCCTGTTCACATATCCAAGAGAACCGCAAATCGCATGAAAAACTTGCAGATTAAGCATCGAGGCCTTCGCCGATGGATCGATCTCGATAGCCACGAAGCCCATGGAATAACGGGTTCCTTGATTGTTTTGCGGTTCGATATCCAGGAAATAAAGTCCTGCCGCTAGTGCGCGAAAACCGAACGCTCCGGATGCGCTGGAAACCTGCGATTCGACTAGCTCCTCTGATATGGCATTTGATAGCGTCAACTTCACATCGCCAAAAGGGCCGTATCGGGGATGCACTTGATCTTCGAGAGGGTGACCGCTGCTAACCGGCCCGTCGAGGAACCCTGACACCGACTGCACCTTCAGTAGCTCAACCCCAGGCCATTCGAGTGTGATTTTGGTGGTAGCGTTTTTAGAAGGATGAGTCTTCACCAGAACTTCCTCCGACGAGGAAAACGCCGGGTGTTTGATGCCAAGGAAGTACATTCCCGGCTTTACCGCCTCGAATGTCGCCTGACCCTTGGAATCCGATACCAGAATCAAAACCGTTCGACTTTCTTCGTCTCCTTTTGGCTCGGTGCTGAGTTCAAGCTTCAAACCCGCAATTGCCTCACCCTCGTTGAGAATCTGCACGGAAAAATTGGGACTTACTTCCTTTGGCATCGACGACAACGAGCAGGCATTCGCCAATTCGCCTGCAAGGAATAAAATTAAAATGCAACAACATCCAATTCTTATTGCTCTTGATCGAGGATTCCTCACCCTTTCCACTCCTCCATCATCTTCGTAAACTCTCTGAACAGATAATGCGAGTCATGCGGCCCCGGCGCGGCTTCCGGGTGGTATTGCACACTGAACAACGGTAGATTCCGATGCCGCAGGCCTTCGAGCGTTTGATCATTCAAATCGATGTGCGTCAACTCCACTTCACTCTCTGGCAGCGAATCGGGATCAACGGCGAAGTTGTGATTATGCGCCGTGATCTCGATCTTCCCGGACTTCAACTGCTTCACCGGATGATTCCCGCCATGATGTCCAAACTTAAGCTTGAAAGTTTTTCCGCCGAGCGCGATACCGGTAAGTTGATGTCCCAGGCAGATGCCGAAGATCGGCTGCCGCCCCATCAGCCGCCGGATGGAATCGACGGCGTAGGTGCAAGGCTCGGGATCGCCCGGCCCATTCGAAAGAAAAACCCCATCCGGCTTCAGAGCCATCACATCCTCCGCCAAGGTCTGCGCCGGCACCACCGTCACCCGGCAACCCTCACCCCGCAACTTACGCAGAATGTTAGTCTTAATCCCAAAATCGTAAGCCACCACATGAAAGCGCGCTGGCTCGTCCTTTACACCCACTTGCGCCACCGGTTCATGCGACCGTTCGCCCACTTCCCACACGTAGGAACGTTTCGTACTTACTTCTTTGGCAAGATCCGTGCCATCCATCTTCGGAATCGATCGCGCCTTAGCGACCAACTTGTCGGTGTCGGATTCAAGTGTCGAGATCACTCCCCGCATAACGCCATGGTCGCGCAAATGGCGCACCAGGCAACGCGTGTCAATGTCCGAGAGCACGGGCACCTTGAACTGCTCCAGATATTCCTCGGCCACCTGCGAGGAGCGCCAGTTCGAGCTTACTTTCGAGAACTCGCGCACGATCAGACCTTCGATCCATGGGCGGGTGGCTTCGTTGTCTTCCTGGTTGGTACCGTAGTTGCCGATCTGCGGGTTGGTCAGGACAACAATCTGCCCTGAATAGGATGGGTCGGTGAAAATTTCCTGATAGCCAGTGATGGAAGTATTAAAAACGACTTCGCCGTAGCATTCGCCTTTGGCGCCGTAGCCTTTGCCTCGGAAGATTTTGCCATCTTCCAGCGCAAGGATTGCTTGCATTCTCGCTCCAGGGGAGTGGATTTTATCGATATTATCAGGGAACGACGCCGCGGCCAAGGGGAGATCGCAGCTTCCGCCGAAAATTATCGCTGCAAAGAACCGATAATTCTGATGAGAAAATTAGTGCTCGACCGCTGGCAGGATGTAATCGGTCAGCATCTTCTCCGTTTGCTCGTGCATGCCATGAGTGTTGTAGTTCGTGCTCGTGATCACGACCGCCAGGTCCAGTCCCGGGAAAGCCGCAACCTTGTTTCCACCATTGCCGCTCATAAAAAACGCCGGATAACTCTTGCCCGCAGTTTTGAAAGACTTCAGCCACCAGAGATAACCGTACTCCGTCTCGTCATCGATACGGGCATGTGGCTGGGTCGAAACCTTCACCCAACCCTCCTCGACAATGCGCTTCCCCTTCCAGATTCCGCCGTCCAAGTAAAGCTGTGCAATCTTTAGCAGATCGCGGCTGCTCAAGCGCAATCCTCCGCCGGTCTGCGGGATATTCAAGGGCGAGTAAACCCATTGCGCATCGGAAATTCCCAGAGGAGAGAAAAGTTTTTCTTGAGCGTAGCGATCGGTGCGCATGCCCGTGGCTTTCTGAAGCACTTCGCTCAAGGTGAAAACCCCGCCCGTGCAGTAGCTAAAATATCGTCCGTAAGGCGGCGGATCGATTTGTTCTCCCATGTGCATGCGCCCGCGAATCGGCAGGTCGAGAATGAACTGCGCCCAGTCTTCAACCAGATACATACGCTCCTCGTTGCCGCGAGAAGCATCGTTCCAATCGTCGCATTCCAGCGGCGAACTCATCGTAAGGAAATCCTCGATCGTGATTTTGTCCTTCCTCGGGTCGGGATTCTTCAGCTTGCGGGAATGCTCCGGCAGCAACTGCAACACGCGCGCATCGACCCCACTCAACTTCTTTTCTGTGATTGCGATACCGACTAAAGCGCTCGTAATGCTTTTGGTTGCCGAGCGCGTATCGCGCAGCGAGTTCACGTCTCCATCGAAGTAGTTTTCGTAGACGAGTTTCCCGTGGCGAGCGATTAAGACACTACCGATCTTCTTGAACTCCCCGGCGCGGACCGCCGCCTCCAGATCCTGCAGCAATTTGGACGAGAGTCCAACAGACTCCGCAGTTGTTGTCGCCCACCCATCGTCCCGCGATTGTGGCTGTGAAACGGGTGCGACCTGCGCGCACAAATTCGCACCCAAACTCAGGCACACAACGGCACAGAAAAATACCGCATATCGACCAAGCACTTGGTTATTCCTTTCGCGAAGCATGCCCAGATATAGAGGCCCTGAAGAGGAAAAGGTTAGCAGCCTGACGATAGGAAAGAAAAGCAGTGGAGGGACTTACTGCGCCTGAAGCTGTTACCTCACTCGCCCCAACTTATCCATCGGCCAGTATCCAAACACGGCCTTACCGTAGATATAGCCCTGATTCACCGGCCCAAAGTCACGGCTGTCGTTCGACATCGACCGGTGATCTCCCAACACGAGGTAACAGTTTGGCGGTACAGTCGTCTCCGGATAGGACCGCGAGTCAGCATAGGCAGGAGGAACGTAGTCCTCATCCAAAGCTTCACCATTCACGTATACCTGACCGCCATCAATGCGGATGCGATCTCCCGCCACTCCAATCACGCGCTTGATGTAACTTTTGGAAGGATCGCGCGGATAGCGAAACACCACAATGTCCCCGCGCGAAATCGGCTCCAGCCGGTACACGAACTTGTTGACGAAGATTCGCTCCTGATCTTCGAGCGACGGCATCATGCTTGTGCCTTCCACTTTAACTGGCTGGTAAATGAAAACGATGATGAACGCTGAGATTGCGAGCGAAAGAATTAAGTCGCGCAACCACACGCCAAAGGCTGGGCGAAGTCGAACTCCAAGGTCCGCAGGCGCACTCACGTCCGTCACTGGCGCGACCGAGGCCGTTCTAACTTCTGAACTGGGCGTCTTCGGCATGGGATGTCTTATTGTATACAGATCATCTAGGCTCGGCGTTTAGTTGTACGCTGCGGGTTCTCTTCCCCGCACCCTTCGCCTCAACCTCGAAAAGCGGGTAAAATGGAAGACTCAAGGAGCAGCAATGTCGATCGCCCAATTCTTCCAACGCAAGTTTGTTCACCGAGCCCTTACTCTTTCCCTGCTTCTGCTGGTTACTTTGACCATGACTTCTCTCTGGGCTGCTCCCCAGGAAGAGGAAGGAACTGGCATTCCCGCCTACAACGCCGGTCCACCACCGAAAGGAACCAAACTTCCTCCCGTTCTTACCAAAGATCAACTTTGGGGATCCGATGCCCAGTACCCTTACCAGACGCACGCTTACGAATTAGCGTCCAAGATACCGGCGGTGCTGCACCAGCAACCTTGCTACTGTTTCTGCGATCGTATGGGCCACAATAGCTTACACAGCTGTTTTGAAAATACACATGGTGCGCGCTGCGCGACTTGCCTGAAGGAACTTTATTATTCCTACAAGCAACACCAAGCCGGAAAGACTGCAACTCAGATCCGCGCCGGCATCATTAAGGGCGAATGGAAACAGATCGATCTCGAAGCCGCCGCAACTATGAATTAATCCCGAAGACTCTCAGCGGCCGATTCACGACTGTGCTGCCCAGTGCCCGCTGTGGAATTGCCCTCGACCCGCTCTTTGAGTGATACTTAGGGAACGAGTTCAAGGCAAGGAGTTTCTATTACGACGAGCACAGGAAAAATTCTCCACATGGCTCAGAAGGCTACCCCCAAGAAGTCACCGGTAACGGACGATCCGCGCGCCTCCCAGGCTCTGCAAAACTATGAATCCGGGTTGCGTGCCTTGCAGGAGCATAAGTTTGATAAGGCAAAGCCGTTGTTCCAAAAGGTGCTCGCCGGCGGCAGCAAGGAGTTAGGTGATCGTGCCGCCATCCATCTCAGCATCTGCAACCAGCACCTGGAACGCTCGGTCACCAACCAGTTCAAAACCGTCGAGGAACATTTCGACTACGCGGTCTCGCTTATGAACGTCGGAGACTACGTGACCGCGCGCGAGCACATTGAAAAGCTTGTTTCGCAAGCTCCTAAAACTGATTTCGTTATTTATGGCTTGGCGGCGCTCGATTGTCTCACCGGACACGTGGAAGACTCGCTGAAGCATCTCGATGAAGCTCTGCGCCTCAATGCCAGCTTGCGTTACCAGGCGCGTAACGATTCCGACTTCCACAACCTTGCCGAAGATCCTCGATTCACCGAGCTCTTATACCCGGATCCGGCTGCCGACCTTGCTGCGCCGGAAGGATCTTTCCGGGACGACGAATCGTTCTAATCTTGCAGGCAATCGGGACCCGCTCGATGGAAACCAAAGTTGCCGATCTAATCACTCTGGAGAAGGCAACGCGCGAGCGTGGCTTGCGCGTGGTCGCGATTGGCGGTGGCACCGGACTATCTACTCTTCTCAAGGGACTCAAACGCTTCGCGCTTACTCCTTCAGAAATGGCTGCCGCGCGGCCGGAGACGCCTATCATTCGAGACCTCTGTGCCGTAGTCACTGTCAGTGACGATGGCGGGTCCAGCGGACGCCTGCGCAAGGAACTCAACATGCTTCCTCCCGGCGATATCCGCAATTGCATTGTCGCTCTCAGTGAGGATGAAGCTCTTCTTTCGCAACTCTTCCGACATCGATTTGACAAGGGGTCTGGTCTCGAAGGTCACAGCTTCGGTAATCTTTTTTTGGCGGCACTTACTTCCATCACCCACGACTTCTCGGAAGCCGTCCGCCTTTCATCGGAAATCCTGCTGACGCGCGGTCACATCCATCCGGCAACTACGTCCAACATCGAACTGGAAGCTTTGATGGAGGATGGAACTCGAGTGCGCGGCGAGACCAAAATCACCGCCAGCAAAGTCCGGATCAAGGAACTGTTCCTGGTGCCGGCCGACGTCGAACCCCTGCCTCAAACGCTCGATGCCATCGCCCGCGCCGATATCATCACCATCGGTCCCGGCTCCCTCTTTACCAGCCTCATTCCAAATTTACTGGTCCACGGTATCGCCCAGGCCATTGTCAGCTCGCCCGCGACTAAGATCTACATCTGTAACTTGATGACGCAAGCAAACGAGAGCCTGGGCCTTACCGCAGCTGATCACATACGCGCACTCAATCGCCACGCGGGACAACAGATCTTCGATTACGCTCTGATCAACCGCACGCCGGTATCCAACGAATTGAAGGCAAAATACGCTCTCGAAGGCGCCTGCCAGATCGTCGCCGATCTCGATGCCATGAGGTCCTTGGCGTGATCCCAGTTCTGGGAGACTATCTCGAAGAAGCAGGCGTGGCTCGTCACAACACGGCGCGTGTCGCCACCGACCTTGTGCAACTCGGGTCGCACGAGAGTAGCCTCCAACCTAAGTCCAATCGGTAGTCGTGGACTTGGCAATATGCGTTATTTCCTTCTCGCTCTCTTCCCTGCAGCCCCACGACTCGCTAGAATGGCCACTATGCATTCGATATCGGCCTCGCCAAAAGGTAGAGGGAATAAGGTGACGCTGCCCAAAGTCGCTGGCGTGCTCCTGGTGTTGGCACTCGTTAGTTTAGCTGCCGCGCAACGCGAGAAAGTCGAAGACCCAACCGCGGTGATTACTTTTCTGGTGATCAAAGACGACAACGGGAAGCCCGTACGCAGCGCCGCCGTGATCATGCATCCCGTCAGTACGAGCGGTCAGCAAGGACGAGGCGGAGTCGAACTGAAGACGGATGGCGATGGCAAGACCAGCTTCGACGGCATTCCTTATGGCAAGGTTCGAGTGCAAGTGCTGGCTTCCGGCTTCCAGACGTTCGGCGATGATTACGCAGTAGATAAGGCAAAGATTGATCTCACGATCAAATTAAAACGTCCCCAGGGCCAGTATTCGATCTACGAAAGCCACCCTAACGAGAAAAAAGATGACAAGACTCCGCCCCCGGATCCCAATGCACCTCAGTAAGCTGCGCGCTCTGACTGATTTTCTCTGAAGTCGCCTAAATTCGAATACTTGCTTGGCGGGGTCGTGGAGCGAGTAAAATCTTGCGCATGCCTTATCTATTGAAAACTGAACCGAGCGTGTACTCTTTCGCCGATCTCCAGCGCGAAGGGACAACGATTTGGGACGGCGTGACCAATCCGGCTGCGCTCAAAAATCTGCGCAGCATGGCCGCCGGTGAACATTTGGTTATCTACCATACCGGGGACGAAAAAAGCGCAGTGGGCACCGCAACTGTAGTATCGGTGGAAGCCAGCGACCCAAAGAATCCACAGATAAAAATTAAGGCTGGCAAGCCGCTTGCAACGCCGGTGACCTTAGCCGAAATGAAGGCGAATAGGTTATTCGTCGAGTCTCCTTTGATGCGGCAAGGGAGATTGAGCGTCGTCCCCCTGACCGACGCTCAATACAAGTTCATCACCGCTTCTTGATTCAGTTGCCTGGCATTCAGTGCGCGCGCGAATCGCGCTGGATAAGTGCGTGATCCACGAAGAATCCAATTCCGACTGCCAGAGGGATCACTCCGAAGGTCGCCGCAATCATGGCATCCGGTTCCTGGCGCCCGATCAGAGCAAAGGTCACGATATAGCCCACTGCACCGGCCACCAGCAAAATGCCGGACCTTCGCGAACGTGCTGCCTCGGAGAGTTCCGGCTGCATGGGAACGTCGACTCCCCGCGCAAGCGCCGCCATCCGCTCCTCGCTGCGCAGCTTGCGAACGCGGAAAAATGTGTACATGGCTGCCATTGGAATTCCAAACACCATCACTACCGCCGCCAAACCAACAAAGTTGCCATCCATAAAAGCCTCCGGGTAAGAGCGCGTTCGTGGTGCGCCACGCTCACTGGTAGTTACGAAGAAACGGAAGAAAAGTTCGCGGCCAAACGCAGATTTTTTACAAAACTTTGCAAAGCTTCGGCTGCCACCTTAGCAACCCCCCGGCCGCGTGACCGCTCTTATCAGGTTGGCGGCGCAACGCCACCAGGCTTTTGTCTTTTCTTGTTCTATACGCTTCTAAAGAGGAATGGTAAGAATGCCAATGAACGTAATGTCCTTCAATCCTCGTCTATCCCGAGCCTCTCAACTTGCGTGCTGGATCGCCGGCTTCGTGCTATTGGTTACGGTGGCTGCGCTGGCCCAGGACGCACACGAAAAACTTGATGTGGGTGACGTCTCCCGCAGCTACGTGGTGCATCTGCCACAAGGCTATGACCAGAATCACCACTATCCCTTGGTAATTCTGCTTCACGGCCAGAATCAGGATGCGGACGACATGGCGCGCCTCACGCTGTTCAACCAGCTTGCCGATAAGAACAGCGTAATTGCTGTCTATCCCAACGCCACGCGCGGCCGTTGGAATATCGGCGTGCGCTCGGAAGAAGCACAGGACATGCCACGACGCGGAGGGGGACGTCGCGGAGGATGGGGCGGCTATCCCGGCGGTGGCTACCCGGGCGGAGGCGGATCTCCGCGTGGCGGCGGTGGTTATCCGGGAGGAGGTCAGACCGGGCAGGGTCAAGGCGGTGGACAGGGCGATGAAAACAAGAACAAAACCGAGCCCGCCGATGATGTCGCGTTCCTCAACCAGATGCTCGACCAGCTCGCGCTGAAATATTCCGTTGATTCCTCGCGCATCTACGCCACGGGTCTGGGAGACGGCGGCTTCATGGCATTACGCGCCGGATGCAACATGGCAGATCGCGTCGCCGCCATCGCCGCTGTAGGTGCTGAAATGCCAAAGACGATGATCTGCCTCCCGTCGCGCGCGGTCCCCGCAGTTTTCATCGATGGCACGGACGATCCTATCGTTCCTTACAACGGAGGCTCCTACAAGGCGCTGCGATTCCACGTGCTCTCCGCGGAAGACACGGCCAAGACCTGGGCGAAATTTGATCGCTGCTCGGAGAAGCCGTCGCAAGATAAAATTCCGCCGCAGCAAAAAGGCGCCAAGGAAACCAAGAGTCTCACTTACACCAGCTGCCAGAACGACGCGCAAGTCGTCCTCTATAGCGTGAAGGACGGCGGCAACACCTGGCCCGGGGGCGAGCAGTACATGACCGAGAAAGAAATTGGCAAAACCAGCACCGCCATCAATGCCAACGAAACCATCTGGAACTTTTTCGCTAACCGAAAAATTCCCGGCGAGAAAGACCAGCAAAAATAACGCCCTATTATTGCAAAACCGTTTGAGCATCGGGATAGAACTTGGCAATCATGCGTCCTGTCATCAGCCCGCCTTCGTATTCCGGGATAATCACTTCGTCCGCACCAGAATTGCGCATGGCCTGAGCGTAGCGAGACTGCCCGGCACGCGTGATGATGCGCGCCTTCGGGTTCAGCGCCTTCGCCGTCACCGTGATGTACAGATTGTCCGCGTCATTATCGATCACGATGCACACGCCGCGCGCGCGTTCAATTCCGGCCGACTGCAGCACGTCGTGCCGCTTTGCGTCGCCCTGTATAGCCAACACCTTCTCCTTCAAGAGCTCCCGGCACAATCCCTCGTTCGTCTCGATTAACACGAAGGGAATCTTCAGTCGACTCAGTTGATCGACCACCGTCCGGCCCACCTGCCCGTAGCCACAGATGATGAAGTGATCGCGAAGTTTATCGATGCTGATATCGTTCACCATGGTTCTCCAGGCCTCCATTCCCTGGCGATTGAAAATCGTGACCGCGACCCGCTCCGCCACCCAGATTTGAAAGGCGAACACTCCGCAATACACAAAAATCGAAAACAACTTTGTCGAGTTGCGTACGCGATTGGCATCAATGGCATGCGGTTGGATCATCCAGAACAGCGCATTCTGCCACGTCAGACCTTCCAAATGCCGGTACACCAGGACACACATCAGGCTGAATCCAGCGAACATTACCAGCGGCAGCCACAGCCGTCGCAGGAAGAGCAATAGGATTCGGAACATGGGTCAGCGATACTAACGCAACTCTGATCGCATGGCAATTGGAATGAATCCTCAACAAACGTATCGTCCGAATCACTTTCTTGCATGGTCTCACCACAAAAAACCCATCTTCCGCACATTTGCACTTCGGCCGACACTTCACGCGACGACCATTTCGGAGATGTCTCGTGAGGGGACAGCCGCTCTCGACTGTCAGAAATGCTCGTATGGGGACAGCCGCCCTCGGCTGTCCGTCGAGCGCAGTTCGACAGCGGTTCAGCCCATCGCTTTTCGCAGTTCTCTGCGCAGAATTTTTCCTGAAGCCGTCTTCGGCACGACCTCGACAAAATGTACTTCGCGCGGCTGCTTGTAGTGCGTCAGCCGTTCGGCGACGAACGCACACAATTCGTCTTCCATCTTCTTGCACGTCGTGAAGCCATCGCGCAGGGCCACAAAGGCTACAGGAATCTCGCCGGCGACTGCATCCGTTCGTCCCACCACACCGCACTCCCGCACCGCCGGATGCTCCAGCAGCACCGCTTCCACTTCTGCCGGCGCCACCGGAAATCCCTTGTACTTAATCATTTCCTTGCGCCGGTCCACAACCCTGTAGAACCCCTCAGAATCCCGCGTAACAATGTCACTCGACCAATACCATCCATCGCGCAGCGCCGCCGCGGTTGCCTCCGGCTCTTTCCAATAACCCCGCATAAATTGCGGCCCGCGCATCACCAACTCGCCCGGCTGTCCCGCTGCAAGGTCTGCCACGCTCTCCTCCGACGCCGCCAGGTTCTCCGTCCCGATCACTCTGCACTCCGTCAGCGCCAGAGGGTGCCCAATCGAATCTGGCCGGTAGCGTTCCGGCTCCAAATAGCCAACGTGCGTTACTGGCGAAGCCTCTGTCATCCCGTAACCCTGACACACCAGAATGCCCGTCAGCGCTGAAAATCTCCGCGGCAACTCCGGAGCCAGCGGCGCCGCTCCAGACTTCACCCAATTCACTCTATGGTCTTTCGGAAACTGCCCAGCCTCTGCTGCCAGGCATAACGCATTCATCGCGGGAGGAACCATCAGCATCGTAGTAATCAGTTCCTCCGTCAGCAGTGAACAGACTTGTCCGACGTTAAAACGCGGCATTAGCACCAGCGTTGCCCCCATCATGAGCATCGGGTTCAGCGCCACGTTGAGGCCGTAAATGTGATAAAGAGGAAGAAAGCAGAGCAGTTTGTCGTCCGGCTTCAGCATTGCCGCGTTCGGACCCAGCAACTGATAAACGTTTGCCACCAGATTGTGATGCGAAAGCATCACGCCTTTCGGCAGCCCGGTCGTGCCACTGGAATACGGCAATGCCGCCAACGTTTCTTTCGAGTCGAGATTCGGCCGAGGCAGCGCCCCACTCACTGGCTTCAGCAAGTCGGAAAACGGTTCAGTCCCACTTCCCTGCTGGCGTGTGCAAAATACTCGCCGGAGATTGTGCAGACCCGCGAGATCGATGCCCTGAATATTCGGCGCATCAGTGATCAGCACTACCGCGCCCGAGTTTTCCAACTGATATCGAACCTCGCGCTCGCGATACGTCGGATTCAATAGCGTCGGAATCGCACCCGCCAGCGTGGCCGCATGATAAGCCGCACAAAACTCCCAAGAATTCGCGAGGAAAATGGCGACGACTTCCCCCGGGCTAACTCCGGCTGCAACCAGCCCGCGCGCCAGCGCCTCCACCGTCTCGCCATACTCCGCGTAGGTGAGTCGACGCCCGCACGATGAATCCACGATGGCAGTCTTTGCTGGGTGGTTCCTGCAGGATTCAAGAATCGCATCATGGACGAAGATGTTTGTGGGATCGGCGTACAGTTCCGTGCGCAACATGGCGGGATGATTGTAGCGGAAAGCAGCGTATGCGACCGTGCCGAACACATGTCGCCAGAGAACGCACTATGGCAATCAGCTATACGCAACTATTTAGTACCGATGCGTCGCAGGAGACGCGATCTGAACTCCCTCTCGCTACGTTGCCTTATTTGCCTGCCTGGAACTGCTCTAGGTCCGCCAGGACTTCCTCGCTGTGCCCCAGCGGACTCACCTTCAAATAGACCTTCTTGATCACGCCCGTAGGATCGATCAGGAACGTATTGCGTGCTGCGAGCGTCATCCCGTTGTACTCCATGACCGACCCGTACTTCTCGACGACAGAATGATTGGAATCCGCCAGCAACTTGAAGTTCAATCCCTCTTTCGTGCAGAAACTCTTATGAGAATTCACATCGTCCACACTCACGCCTACTATCGCCGCATTCTTCGCCGTGTACTTATCCAGATCACGCTGGAAGTTGTGCGCTTCGATGGTGCAACCGGAAGTAAAGTCCTTTGGGTAGAAATAAAGCACAACCCACTTCCCCTTAAACTGATCGAGCGATACTTGCGCCCCTTCCTGGCTCGGCAGGCTGAAATCCGGAGCGTGCATGCC
>Ga0182024_10017026_pt1 | contig 13707 bp, 14 predicted proteins | sample P32metaG_FD_120480 | JGI IMG/M metagenome (GOLD analysis project Ga0182024, IMG submission 120480) | Permafrost microbial communities from Stordalen Mire, Sweden - P3-2 metaG (Illumina Assembly) | ecosystem: Environmental > Terrestrial > Soil > Wetlands > Permafrost | place: Sweden: Stordalen... | reverse complement strand
CTTGCTATGCTTCTTCAAGGGTCGATCTCCTTTTTCATGTGATTGCACGTTGAGTGCGTTGATCACCGCTAGCTTAACGCCATCCGTGATCGGGGATCGACCTTCTCATCCCATCTGGTTACACCAGTTGATTGCGGCTAGCCCGTCACGCTCGGCCCTCAATCTAAGAAGTGGTCTTCAGCATCCCCGAGAAATGTGGAAACTGCCAATCACCGCTGCTTCACGCACATCATCAAATTCCGGGTTGGGCGAATACGAATCAGATGCACTGGGGTGAGCGCGGACCAGGGCGGTCCGCGCTTTCGTCTGTGGTGAAAGTTAGCGGTTGCGCGTGTTGGCAAGCGCCCGAAGGATGATGCGGGTGTTTTCATTGATGGCATGCCGGATATACATGGTGAGGGCGAAAATAACGACAAGGAAGAAGAGATCGACGCGAAGCAACGAATGCAATAGCCCGCCCAGAGTTTCCAGCGGGAACATGTGGAGGTGCATCCAGATGAAGGCTACGACGGCGAGAATGCCAAGCACGCCGACGATGATTCGAGAGAAGCGTTCCGACCTGTCTGCGGCTGCAAGAGCCTGTTGGACGAAGGCGATTTCGGCGTTCGTATTTTCGGAGTTGGGCTGTTGGGATTCGGGGCTCATAATGGTTTCCTTTCGAGAGTGAGATGTTTGCGAAGTGTCGCGACTCCATAATGGAGACGTGACTTGGCGGTGCCGACAGGAATGTCGAGAATAGCTGCGGTTTCTTCGAGCGAAAGATCGTGCTGGTAGTGAAGAAGGAGGACTGCTCGGCTGGCGGGCGAGACGTGGTCGAGAAGCGAGAGGAAGGCGGCATCGGGTGGCCCGCCAAGGTCGGGATTGGCAGTGAAGGTTCCGAGGGGAGAGTCGTCCAGGGGTTGCCAGCGGTGGGCGCGTTTGAGGTGGCTGATAGCGATGCGCGAGGCGATACGGAGAGTCCAGGCATGGAAGACAGCAGGCTCGCGCAAGAACCGGAGCTTACGGAAAATTTGGATTGAAGTCTCCTGGAGAATGTCGTCGGCGAGATCGGTGCCAGCCAAGCGGGTGATGTAGCGGCGCAGCGGCGCATGGCTGTTACGGAGGAGCTGTTCCAGGGCAGCCCGGTCGCCGGCCTGGGCGAGGAGCACAAGAAGCGTTTGGTCGGAGGGCGAAGACTCCTTCGGATGCGATGGGGCGTGCATGTTTGAAAGAGGGGTTAAAGGGAGCTAGAGTTCGGTTCCGTCGAAAGAATATGCTGGGCGAGGTGATGGTTGGTGTTAAATCTCCATTACGCTCACTGGCGTCTCTCATCGAGAAAGCCGCAAACTCGCGTGCAAGTTGAATAGCCGTACTCGTTCTGATGGCGGTATTCAAGATGCCTGAAACGAAGGCTGTCTCGGAAAATACTGGGTCTGGGCAGGTCACCTTGACACACCTGCTCTTCGGCATTGCTTTTTGCATGCCCATCGGTATGGCACTGACCGAACTGAAGCATTCTGGCGGTGGGATGCTTCGCTATTTAGTCGCCGCACCCTCAACTCTTGTGCTCGGCGCTCTGATTGTCACGTTGGATTGGAAGCTGGGCAGAGCAATATGGGTGAGATGCCAGCGGTATTCAAACAAGGCGCAAAATACGGCTGCCATCGCTCTATTCGCACTACAACTGTTCTGGATTGTCATTGGGGCCATTTCGGGATTCAAGCTGGCGACACTTGTGATAGAACATGTCCCACGTTGACTCCTGTCCAAGGCTGGTTAGGGTAGTTGGCGAAAAATCGCCATTACACTCAAAATGCCGGGCGCCCCCTCCTCTCGCGTTCTGTGCGAAAAGGTGGGTGATTCTCACTCGCTGCGCCCTTAAGGGGATTCCCGTAAAGATATATATTTATGGTATATACTATCTGGGGAGTCTTCCCATGCCCAAGACCGACATCGCCAAGCTCTTCCAGAACGGCCGCAGCCAGGCAGTCCGCCTGCCCAAGGAGTTCCGTTTCGAGGGAGATCGCGTCCGCATCCGCCGAGTGGCGCAGGGAGTCCTTCTGGAGCCGCTCATCCCCGACACCACGCGCTGGTTTGCGGAACTGGATCAGTTCAACTCCGAGCCGTTTCCGCCCCGCGGACGCCGCCAGCCGGTCACACCCAAACGAAAGATCTTCTAGTGGACTACCTGCTGGATACAAACGCCTGCATCGCCGTCATCAATGGGGAGCCGGCGAAGGTCCGTGCGCGAATGCAGAAGGTGAGCGCCGCCGGCGCCCACGTTCTGGTGTCGTCTGTAGCCGAGTTCGAACTCTGGTACGGCGTTGCGAAGAGTGTGAAGCAGGAGTTCAATCGCAAGCGACTGGAGACTTTTCTGGCGGGGCCGATCCTGGTCCTTCCATTCGAAGACGCCGACGCGCACGTCGCAGGATCAGTGCGCGCCGTCCTCGAAGCCGCCGGCAGACCTATCGGGGCCTACGACCTCCTGATGGCCGGGCAGGCGCTGAGGCATCGCTTGACACTCGTGACCGCGAATGTGTCGGAGTTTTCACGGGTGAAAGGCCTCCACTGGCAGGATTGGGCCAAGCCGTAGCGGCGATTTATTCTCCTCCGGCTGTCGCTTTCTTGACGAATCCGAATTGGCTGATCTCCACAGTCCCTTCAGGAAAGCGCGCCGTGATTTTGAGTTCTCCGCCCATGGCTCTGACGAAATCCTGCAGCGTGCTCACGTACATGTCGGTGCGCCGCTCCAGCTTCGAGACAGCGGCCTGATTCACTCCCAGAATTTTCGCCAGATGCACCTGGGTCATCGCACGCGCTTCGCGGAGTTCATCCAGCGGCATCTCGGCGCGGTACTTTTCGGCAAGCTCGCGGGAGCGCGCCTGAGCCGCAGGCGACATCTTTTCGCGAAGGGTATTGAAGTTCTTGGGCATCGCATTTGCTCCTGTTATCGGTCGTGAGACCGTGATCTACTTCTGCTTTTCTCTGCCAGTTGCTTCAAATGCTGATCGAATAAGTCATCCGCCACCGGCACAAATTTCTCGTACCACTGCGGATCGCCCGTCTTGTCTCCGCCGATCAGCAGCAGTGCGGTCCGGCGAGGGTCGAACGCGTACAAGACTCGCAGGTGCCGTGTGTCCACCTTGCCGCGCAATTCCTTCATATTGGAGTGGCGCGAACTTGCGATCACATCGGCATGGGGACGGGGAAGCAAGGGGCCATGCTCCTGAAGAAGATCGACCTTCGCGTCGATCTCCGCCTGCTCGCCTTCGGATAGGGAATGCCACCAAACCTCGAACTCGTCGGTGAATTCGACCTCCCATACCATGAGATGAATATTCCACAAAAGGAATATTCTGTCGAGGGAATATGTGGGTCGGTGCGGTCCTGCAGCGACGAGTGCATTTGAGCTAAGGAAGATCAAAAGCGTCGGACAGGAGCTTCCGACCCACATGAGCCTGCCTCAATTGCCAGCCCCCTTTGCTTTCAACATCTTAGCCCCATATAATCCCCCACAGAACCACTAAACCCCAAATTTGCACCATTCGTTGGGATATGGATGCGCCATTCCCAAGCGTTCCAATAGGATAGGCGCAGTTCAAAACCCAGGGAAAAGTGTAGTCAGGGACCCAAGGTCACAGGACCTAAGGAGCCATTCCCGGGGAGAGCCACAGGTTTTGGGTGATCTTCCAGGTTCATCCAAAGGCGAGGCCAAAAGTAGTAGCAAGTTCGCAGGTGGAGGGATAGCTGTAACCGTCACAGGTTCACAGCCATCCGAATGAAACGAAAGCCAGAACCAGCAAGCCAGAACCAAGACGTTTTGGCCAAAAGCCAGAAGCCAGGAGCTAGAAGCTACCATGCGCAAGCCGATCAAGTACGTTGAAAAAGCAGTCGTCATCGCCGCCAAGGGAACTTGGGCAGTATTCGAGCGCTTGAACCGCATCAAGCCGAATCCGTCGCCCACGCCGAAGTGGTCGGAAAAGCCGCTGCTCAAGTCGTACGAAAAGTCGAAGCCTCCGCTGGGCTGGCCGCGGACGACCGATTCGCTGTGCCCCAAGTGCGTGCCGGAAATCCGGCAGCAGATTCTCGACGGGCACCTGCCGCATGAAGTTCTGATGAACGAGAAGGTCGGCGAGATCAAGGCGCAGATCGTCGAGCGCGACGGCAAGATCCTGATGGTCAAAGACTGTCCGACGCACGGCCACTTCGAAGACGTTATGTCGATCGATACCGAGTTCTCCCAGCATCTGGAGGAAGTGTTCCCTGGACGCGACATTACGGCGCATAACGACGAGAAGCTGCATCATCACGGATCGTCGACGGTGAAGTACGGCCGCGGATCGGTGCTGACGATTGATCTGACCAACCGCTGCAACATGATGTGCGATCCCTGCTTCATGGACGCGAACCAGGTGGGATTCGTCCACGAACTGACCTGGGAAGAAATCAAGACGATGCTCGACAACGCCATCACCATCAAGCCACGACGGCAGATGAGTGTGCAGTTCTCCGGCGGCGAGCCCACGTTGTCGCCCTACTTCCTAGACGCGGTGCGCTACGCTCGCAAAGTCGGATACAACTCCGTTCAGGCAGCGACCAACGGCATCGAGTTCGCGAAGAGCTTCGAGTTCTGCCAGCAGGCAGTCGAAGCTGGCATGCGCTATGCCTACCTGCAGTTCGACGGCATCGGCAACGCAGCCAACGCGCACCGCCTGGTCGGCAACCTGTTCGATGTAAAGTTGAAGGCGATCGAAAACCTGCACAAGGCAGGCGTGGAAATCGTCCCGGTCGTCACGATCGTGAACGGCATCAACAACGAACAAGTCGGCAGAATCATCAAGTTCGCGCTCGACAATCCCAAGACGATCAGCTTCCTGAGCTTCCAGCCGGTTTCGTTTACGGGCCGCGACGAAGCAGTCACCGACGATCGCCGCGCCGCCCAGCGCTACACGCTGAGCCACCTGGCGCACGACGTAAAAAATCAAACGGGCTTAGGCGAACCCACGCGCGACTGGTTCCCGATCAGCTTCATGGGCACCTTCAGCGACTGGGCCGACCTGATGCACGTCAACGACGTGAAAAACGACTGGGGCCAACTATCCTGCGGTTGTCATCCGAATTGCGGGACTGGGATGGCCGTGATGATTGACAAGGAAACCAAGGAAGCTGTTCCCGTTACGGCGTTCTTGCAGGGGGATCAGCTCGCGAAGGACATCGCGAAAGTGAATGATGCGGCGCGCGGGAAGTTTCTGACTGTGGTTGGAATGGCGCTGTGCCTGATGAAGAATTACGATCCGTTCCAGGCGCCGACCCACTTCAAGCTGATGGACCTGCTGAAGAAGTTCGATAAGAACTTCAATGCGACGGGCAAGAATTATGGGAAGGTTGGTCCGGACCGGACTGTCGACGATGTGATGAAGCGGCGGCAGGACCGGTGGAATTTCCTGTTCATCGCGGGCATGTGGTTCCAGGATCTGTTCAATTACGACTTCCGGCGGACGGAGCAGTGCATTATTCCGTACGCAACGCAGGAAGGCGAGATTTCGTTCTGCGCCTACAACACGGGCGTGGGATGGCGGAACATCATCGAGAAGATGCACATGACGGCCACGCTCACCAAGTGGTACGAGGAGCACGGGCGGCATGAGATTTTCGCGGGCGGCAAGAAAGTGGATATGGAAGACGCCACCCACACGCTGCTGTTGCGCGATGATCTGGTTACAACCGAATTGCAGCATGATCTGGACAGCAAGGGCATCGCGAAGAACGCACGCGAAGAAAAAACGCGGGCGCGGGACGCGAAGCAGAAGCAGACGGCCGATGCGAAAGCCGAGGCACGCGGGCCGCAGATCAACGACGAGGCTTACAACGCGCGCATGGCTGCGATGTATCGCGAAGTTGTGCTGAAGGAGAAGCCGGTCGTCGCCGAGAACGGATTCATTCCGCTCGGAGCGCTGACGAAGTCGAACGGCAACGGCGGCAACGGCAACGGGCACGGGGCTCAGGCTGCTAAGCCGGAGATTGCCGAACCCGTGGCTGGAGACTAGCTCTCGGCTATCAGCTTTCAGCTATCAGTAAAACCAGACGGGCCGCCCTTGGGCGGCCCGTTTCTTTTCGCCCGAGAGACTGACTGAAATCCCCACTTCTCGCAAAGGACGCGAGAAATGGGGCACCCGGTTCGTCTCATGGGACACATGCCGGTTGCAAGGGCAGAATTGCTCCGCCTACTTGGCGCGACAAGAGGTACAGGTAGCTGGTCAGGATGTGGAGGCAGGCAAGATCGGGCCTGATGAGGACTTTGGGTGGAATTCCGAGTTGGATGGAGTTGACTTCATACAGTCCGAGGACGTGGTCATAGAGCGGAGGCAGGGGTAACTTCGGGACCAGATCGAGGCGGCCGGCGATCCGGTTGGTGTTAGGGACGACTTGGTTGTAGGTGGCGACAAACTGCGGGCCTCCGGTGCGCGGACTGGCATAGGTATAGACTGCTGGATTCTTGAACGGAGTGTTGGCGGCGACGTCGAGGGCGAGAAGGGTCGCGAGCGCGCCTCCTAGGCTGTGTCCGCAGATTGCGACGGAGGTGACGGGTCTGGGGAAATTCAAGCCTGGCAATGCTTGCGTCACACGCGGACACGTGGGATCGAGGGTGGTCGTCATCGACATGTACACGGCAGTGAAGCCGTCTTCGGTGTGTCCGGCTCCTGCGAGGAAAGGACACGTGACGAGAAGGAATTCGGCGTCGTGAACCCATTCCTGAATACCTTCAGTGCCGCGGATGGCGATGACGACATCGCCGGCGGTAGCGGCCTGGAAGATTAGACCGATGGAAACGCGGGACTTGCCACGTTCTGGATTCATGTCGGTGGCAAGGTCGTTGGCGAAGATGGAGGTGACGACTTGGTAGCCGGCGGCGCCGACGTTGACGATCTGGCCGGCCGCGTTGTTCGTGTTGTCCGGCGGGATGGCATAAGCTGCGTTCACCAACTGTGCATAGAGGATCACCTGGTTGAGGTCCATAGATGTTTACCTTGAGTTTCCTTTCTTAGAAATTGGCGAGGTCCTGCTTCTCGGCGCCAGGCAGGCGCGGACGAAGCCGGAGGTAAGTGAGAGTTGCCTCCCGTGAGCAAGTTGCTGCGGCGGACAAACGTCCGAGGGCAGGCTCGCTTATTCAGTTGAATGGGGAAGCAGCGGGCGACGTATCCGAATCCTGGCCTCTTGTACGGGAGGTCTACGCCCGATGATCAGCAACACGTTAGAACACGGCTGTGGGCCTGTCAAGAAGAGATCACGTTAGCCCAGACTGCGTTTGGTCCGCGCGAGATTCTTCGCTCCGCCTGAAAAGCGGCTCCGCTCAGAATGACGCCCGGGAAATAATGCGATGGGGGCGGTATACTTTCGGACCTATGCGAAAACTTGTCTTCCAGTTTCTATTGCTGTGCGCGATTTGTATTGGGTTGGTCCCGGCGAGCCTTCATGCTCAATCGTTGCTAGTGGTCAATCAGGGCGATACCAATGTGAGTGTCGTCGATCCAGTTGCTGCGAAGGAGGTGGCGACCATTGCGGAGAAGACTACCGGGGTTCATGGTCATGAGATCGCCGTTTCGGCGGATGGGCACACTGCTTTTGTGCCGATCTACGGCAGTTCCGGGGTTGGGAAGCCGGGGATCGATGGGCACGAGATGCTGGTGATCGATTTGGCATCACGGGAGATCGTGGGAGACATCGATTTTGGCCATGGGGTGCGGCCGCACTGTGCGGTGTTGGATCCGGCGAGCGGATTGCTCTATGTCACGACGGAGTTGGATAAGACGGTGACTGTGCTTGATCCGCGAACGCGGAAGATCGTGGGTACAGTTCCCACCGCGCAAGAGGAGTCGCACATGCTGGTCCTGTCGCATGACGGGAAGCGCGGCTACACGTCCAATGTTGGGCCGGGCACCGTCTCTGTGCTCGATATGGTGGGGCGAAAGACGGTGGCTGTGATTCCGGTGTCGGGGCAAGTGCAACGGATTGCGATCTCAACGGATGACAAGCTGGTGTTTACGTCAGATCAGACGAAGCCGCAGTTGGCCGTGATCGATACGGCGACCGAGAAAGTGAAGACATGGGTGGCGCTGCCGGGCACGGGGTATGGCGCGGCCGCAACTCCGGACGGGCGCTGGTTGCTGGTCGCGGTTCCGTCCACGAATCAGGTGGCGGTCGTTGACCTGGGAAGCATGCAGGTAGTTCGTCGCATCGATGTGCCAAGTACTCCCCAGGAAATACTGATTCGCCCTGACGGAAAGATCGCGTACGTGTCGTGCAATTCGAGCGGGAAGGTTGTGGCGATCGATCTGGCGGAATGGAATGTGCAGAAGGTGATTGCTGCGGGCAAGTTTGCGGATGGTCTGGGGTGGGCGAAGTAGACCGTCGCGGGTAACCTCGCCTGGTGGGCCACTAACTCTTCTGAACCAAATCTCTTTACATGCAGGGACCAAAAAACCCCACTTCTCGCAAAGGGCGCGAGAAATGGGGCACCCGGGTCGCAAGCGACGGACAGGAGTGTCCGTCCCACACGAGCCCTTTCACACGGCCGTCCCACAGGACTGTGGGGTGTGACGCCGAACGCGGGTGGGGCGCCCGAGGCACATGAACTCCGGAATGTACAAATTCGTGACATAGAGGTGACAATTGGCGGTCGCACGGGGCCTACATTGGGCTGGCTAGTCAGAGAATTGTGATTTGTGTGCGTAGAAAGCTGCACCTACACTCCCCTGCCTTTGACTTGGCATTACAAAGGAGATTCACATGCAGCGTCGCACGATTGCTCTCACACTTGCCCTGGGGTTCGCGCTGATGTTTGCTTCGAGCGCGGCGGTGGCGCAGTATCAACTCACAAATCTGGTTTCGAATCAGGTAGGACAGGCGAAGCATACCGATCCCCTGCTGGTGAATGCGTGGGGGCTGACGTACGGGCCGGGCGGGCCATTCTGGATCAGCGACAACGGTTCGGGGTGGTCGACGCTCTATACCGGTGGAGGCGTCAAGCAGAGTTTGCAGGTCACAGTGCCTTCGGTGAGCGGTCAAGGACCAGGATTGCCGACCGGAATTGTGTTCAACGGATCGCAGGAATTTCAGGTGCAGGGGTGGGCTGCGATCTTTCTGTTTGCGACGCTGGATGGAACCATCAGTGGATGGGCACCACAATCGAATCCGAACGCAGCGATTATTGCGGTGAACAATTCGGCTTCGGGTGCGATCTATACGGGGCTGGCGATTACGAACTATGCGACGGGGAATTTTCTGTTCGCGGCCGACAACTGGAATAACAAGGTTGACATCTATGACGCGAATTTTCACTGGGTGAGTTCATTTACCGACCCGACGGTTCCGGTGGGATTTGCGCCGTTCGGAATTCAGGACATCGGAGGGCTGTTGTTTGTGTCGTTCGCCAGCCAGTCGGGCGGATCGGGCGGGTACGTCGATATTTTCAGCGAAGGTGGTGTGTTCCTGAAGCGGGTGGCGCAAGGTTGGCCGCTGAACCAGCCCTGGGGTTTCGCGGCGGCGCCGAAGAATTTCGGTACGCTGAGCAACACGCTGTTGGTCTCGAACAATGTCAACAAGAGTTCGACGATCAACGCTTTCGACGTGCTCACGGGGCAATTCCTGGGTACGTTATCGGATGCCAGCGGAAGCGCCATCAAGATTGATCAGTTGTGGGCTATCGAGTTTGGAGGCGGGACCTCGAACAACGGGCAGACGAATGAGCTTTTCTTCACAGCCGGACCGAGCAACAATTTGGCTGGGATGTTCGGGCAGATTTCGGTGGTGAAGTGAGCGAGAGAGAAGAGTAAGGCGCACGAGTTTTGCTCGTCGCCTGAGATCCGTAGCTCACATGAACAAGGCCGCCTGCGAGGGCGGCCTTGTTCGCAGGAGGACGAATTGGATGTTGCTTGACAGGAAATATGGAAACTTTTGACATAGCCGTGACAAATGGGAAGCGGCATTGGGCCTAGGATTTGGGGGCTGCGAGGTCGGGGACAGTAATCCGATCGTGCGTGGGATGTTGTCGTCCGAGTATCCGTCCGTTGTCCAAAATTGGGGCCCCCCTAATTACAGATGAAAAGGAGAATTTGCATGCCCAGTTCTGTCCGTCGCGTGTTCACTCTCGTCGCCTGCTGCGCACTCGTGCTGATGTTGTCGGGCGCGGCTCTAGCTCAATCTTATGCACTCACCTACCTGGATTCGAACCAAACCGGAAAAGCGAAACACGTCGATCCGCTGTTGAAGAATGCCTGGGGGCTGGCCTATGCACCGGGTGGTGCGTTTTGGGTCAGCGATGAAGCGGACGGCTGGTCGACGCTGTACGACGGGAGTGGGAATCTGCAGAGCTTGCAGGTGATTGTTCCATCTTCATCGGGCACGGGCTCCGGATCGCCGACGGGCATCGTCTATAACGGGTCGTCGGAATTCAAGATTGACACCTGGACGTCGGTATTCTTGTTCGCCACTCTCGACGGGACCATCAGCGGATGGTCGGATTTTGAGCCCAGCACGGCGCTGATCGGGGTACGCCAGGCAGGCGCGGTGTACACGGGACTGGCGATCACGAGCCATACCTCGGGGAACTCTTTGTTCGCTGCCGACAACGCCAATAATAAGGTGGACGTGTATGACGGCAATTTCAATCTGGTGAAGTCGTTTACCGACAGCACGATTCCAGCGGGGTTTGCGCCGTTCGGGATTCAGGATATTGCGGGCCAGGTGTATGTGACGTACGCCAGCACGACCGGCGCGGCGGGGGGATACATCGATATTTTCGGGGAAGATGGGACGTTCGTGAAGCGCTTCGCGCAGGGCAAGCCGTTGAACCAGCCGTGGGGGCTGGCGGTGGCTCCGAAGACGTTTGGAACTCTGAGCGGCGCGCTGCTGATTTCGAACAACTCGACGACCGGGAACGTCAACGGATACAACCTGACTACGGGAAAATTGATGGGCACGATCAAGAACTCGGCGGGGAAGGCGATCGCGATCAACGGATTGTGGGGACTCGAGTTCGGTGGGGGATCGACCCTGAACGGGAAGACGAACCAGCTGTTCTTTACGGCTGGGCCGAGCGACACGAACGGGTACTTTGGAGTGATCAACTTCGTCAAGTGAAGTGCGAGGGTCTCAACAAGAAGGCCGCCTGCGAGGGCGGCCTTCCTTTTTCCCCGTTTCGTTGATCGTGCTATCGCGGGGGAGCAGTGGGATCCGTGGGATTTTTGACGACGGTCTTCTGTGAGTTGCTGTTGGCGTCGAGCGGCTTATCCGCGTAATCCTTGCGCGGTTCGTACTTGGTGCGAGTGTCGGCGTCCGAGGTATCGGAGTGGTCGATGGGTTTCATGGCGACGACCTGATATCAGTGCACCCAATGCCAGTGTTGCCAGCCAATATTGAATTGCCGGACCTTTGTATTTCATAAACAAATAGGCCTCCTGATGGAAGAATTGGTGCGTGCGAGCGGGCAAGGTATAGAAATGCACGGGGGTGGCCACTGGCGGAAACGAGGCAAATGGCACTCTTTCCAAAGGTTTGCAGTCCGCATCAGGAAAGACCCGAGCGCGTTCTCAGGGATGGAAATTCGACACGAAGCGGGAAAATCGTCCTACAGTCCGTACCCTAGGGTGTCCGCAGACCTCGAGCGGAGGAATGTGTTAACTTAAATGATTGTGGGGCGCGTAGCTCAGTTGGTAGAGCAATGCCCTTTTAAGGCATGGGTCGCAGGTTCGAGTCCTGCCGCGCTCACCAAGAACTCTTTTCGGTTCATTGGATTGCATCACTCTCGGCGTTTTCTGCCAAGAGATTCTGACCCACACCCAACCCACAGCTCTCAAACCACCGCACCTGAACGCCCTGCATTTCCGGAGTCACAACCTGAGCATATTTGCGCAACATGATCTCAGGGCCCGCGTGACGCATGTTGCCTTGTGCGGTCTTCACATCGGTTTTGTCGATCGAGACCATCCAAGTAGCCATGCTTGAGAGCAGAGAGTGAAGCCCGAAACGCTGCCCCTGGGCAAGCTGAATGCCTGCTTTCAAGACAGCCGGACGCAGGTGATCGGTTACGAAGATCCCCGCGCACATTGGAATCTTCCCGTTCATCTTGAATGAAGGGAAGACCCAATCATCATCCTGGTCGTAGGGCGTCATGCGACGCCATTCACGCAGGTACGACGCCAATTGCGGAGACATTGCGACCGGAGCTTTCGAGGCCTTGGTCTTCGGTTTGTCTATACACGCCGCTGTCCAACGACGCTCGATCTTGATTTGGTTTTGTTCCCAATCGATGTCGCGCCATTTCAGGCCGCAGGCTTCGGAAGCCCGGATCGCTGTCGAGGCACAGACTAGAACGAGCATCTGGTGCATCGGGCTGGGCAGCAGCATGATGATTTGCTTCACCTGCTCCGGGTTTACGATTACCGGAACATACTCTGATCCCACATCCTCCAACCTCCATCCAGCAGCCGGATTCGTGGTCACAAGACCCTCGAACTGTGCCCAGTTGTAGATGGTGCCTGTCATCGTCTTGATCTTCGAGATGGTTGGCTCGGCAAGCTCCCCGTCATCCCGCAGCAGATACAACCAGTTACGGATATCCCGTTTCGTGATCTTTTCCGCGACCTGGTTGCCCCAGTGAGGCATGATGTAGTTCTTGACGTAAGACTTGGTGCTGGCTGTAGTCGTCTTCGCGCGACGAGAGTCTTTGACCGCCTTCCACTTGCGCTCGGAGATGTCGTACTCCATCCCATGCACCTTGCTCATGAATTCAGCCAAGACTTTCGTCATCGTGACCTCGGGCCCTGCATCCCTGTTGATGAACGCTCGAAGACTCAGCCGATCTACCTCCTTCCAAGCCTCTTCCTTCGTTGGAAGGTCGGTGAGAGAGCCGATAATCGTGCCATGCTCGACCCGCCGACCATCTTTGTAGATGCGGAACCTCAGCAACCACATTCGACATTTCTTACCTTGGTTCAGACGCCAAACTTTCTTTAAACTCCCGCTTTGGTATGCCATTACTGGCCTCCTTTTCGGGAGCCGCCTGCTGGCGATCTTACGGCCGTGCCTTGCTTCCTGCCAAGCTCAGTTGATGGACTGTTGAGCATCCAGTCGCGCAGCTCAGTGAGCAAGTAGCGCCACGTCTTGCGTTGGCTCGAACCAGGAAGGGGATGCGCCGGAATCTCGCCCGCTATGGACAGTTTCAAGACATGTTTTCGGAAGCAGCAAAGATATTCGGCTGCTTTGGCTGCATCCTCAAACTGTTCTTCACGCCCGACGTCAGAGGTTAGTTTGTTGAAGCCGGCGAAATCCGGCCCTGATGAAAATCGACCCACAAAGACACTCCTCGGCCTGCACCAGCTTTTCTGGTCGCAGAGCCGAGGGGAACAGGGACAGCACACCGCCTCAAAATTTGAATTTTCGCCGATTACTCGCCCAAGTCCTTTACGACTCAGACAATTCGGCTTTACATCAGACTAATACTGCTCTGTGGCGAATTTCGGGATCTGCGTGGAATTGAGAGGTGCAACCGAAGAGTAAAAGTAACGGGCGGGATTACGGTGGCCTCCAATTTGAGTTCTAAGCTTACAACGCTTCGAAACCAATCCCCAGTCCTCGGTCGCTTAGGGCATGGCAAACTCCTCAGGGACACGATTCTCCACGGACGTAAGAAAAAATAAAGTCATCGACCTTCGCCGCCCTAACCCAGCG
>Ga0182024_10017025_pt1 | contig 13707 bp, 12 predicted proteins | sample P32metaG_FD_120480 | JGI IMG/M metagenome (GOLD analysis project Ga0182024, IMG submission 120480) | Permafrost microbial communities from Stordalen Mire, Sweden - P3-2 metaG (Illumina Assembly) | ecosystem: Environmental > Terrestrial > Soil > Wetlands > Permafrost | place: Sweden: Stordalen... | reverse complement strand
GCCCAGGCCGAGCAGCGTGGTCGTGACCGGGATGTTTCCCTTGTTGGAAATCTTTCGCAGCGCCTCGGAAGCGCCGGCGATGATCGCTCCGCCGCCGACATACAGAACCGGGCGCTCCGCACGGTTGATCATCTCCGCGGCTTCCTCCGCCTGGCCGGCATGCGCGGCGTGCGTGGCGGCGAATTTGCGCTTGTTCAGCAGATGCTCGCGGGGATGGTCATCCACTTCCTCCGGGCAAATCGCAGTTGTGACATCCTTCGGCAAATCGACAAGCACGGGCCCCGGCCGCCCCGATGTGGCGATGAGGAAAGCTTCGTTGATGATGCGCGGCAGCTCCCGAACATCCTTCACCAAGTAGTTCCACTTCGTACACGGCCGCGTGATGCCGGTGACATCGGCTTCCTGGAAGGCGTCGTTGCCGATCACTTTCGTCGCGACCTGCCCGCTGAAGACCAGGATCGGGACCGAATCCATCTGCGCCGTAGCCAGCGGCGTGACGGTGTTGGTCGCGCCCGGGCCGCTGGTCACGATGCACACTCCGGGTTTGCCGGTGACGCGTGCGTAGCCGTCTGCGCAATGGCCCGACGCCTGCTCGTGGCGGTTGAGGATGAACTTGGCGGGCGTCTTGTAGAGCTCGTCAAACACCGGCAGGATCGCCCCGCCCGGATAGCCGAACATCAGTTCGACTTTGTGCTGCTGGATGAGCATCTCATGGAAAATCCTCGCGCCGCTCTTCCCCTTATAACGGGGTTTGGCGGCGGGGGCGGAGGTCGTGACAGCCGGATTGGTCTGAAGCGTGGACATAACAGGCACTCGATTTCTGGTTCAACGAGCCGCCAACTCTATCTGGGGGGCTCGCAGGCATCAATAAAAATGGACAAAACGAGGAAAAATCAGGGCGAAAAGGCTGCTGAGGGCCGGGGCGATGTTCCGAACCAACGGAAACATCTGCCTACCGGCCTACCGTACGACCACCGCAAGGGGTGGGAGGGATGGGCGGGGCGAATTCATCATATGGTGCAAAACCGCCCGCTTTCAGGCGGTTCCAACCGGTCGCAGAGCCGACATATGCTCCTGCTCTCCAGCGGGGCGGAGATCATAAAGATCGAAATCTTCGACGTCAAGCGATGGGGCGACGTAGTCCGGCCGCTTGCTGCGTTCCAGTTCGGATCGATAAGCCTGCACAACCTGGTTCTCGATCTCGCGCCGAGAACTGACGCTGATCGGATGGGCGATGTCGGCGTGCAGCTTGGGCCGGAGGTTCATCGACATGCCGTTTCCATTGCGCGATCGGGCGGCGCGCTCGGGATCGAGGCGGGTGCCGCACTGATTGCAAAATTTGGCGCGCAGGTGATTTTTCTCGGTGCAGCGCGGGCAATGATCCGCCAGCTTTCGCGACGGCATGGCCACGAAAAGGCCGTCATGACCGTCGATCAGCTTCACGTCGCGCACGACGAACGTGTTGTCGAAGGTCAACGAGCAGAACGCCTTGAGGCGGCTGGCATGGCCGCCGGGGCACAGATTGATGCGAATTTCCGTCAGATGCATGGTGAATCTCCTAAGGTGAAAGATGTGGGAGAGAGAACGGGAAGAAATGGTTGATAAGTCAGGGAAAGTCATCCGACCGTGGCACGGGCATCCTGCCCGTGTTAGCGACGTGGGAGTAAAAGAAACGTTGATATCGAAAGATTCTGTAAGCACTGCGCCGCTAACACGGGCGGGACGCCCGTGCCACAGGGGGGCTAATGCAGATCGTCAAGAATCTCGGGGGCGATTTGAACGGACAAACTGCGAACGGCCAGTTGTTGGCCCAAGGATCGAGCGGTCTCATCGGCCTCAGACTGCTGGTCAAAGAGCGTGAAGAGGCTGCTGCCGCTGCCGCTCATCCGGATCGGGCGACTGACGATCGATTCGGCGCGCCGGTGAATTTCCGCCAGCGCCGGAGCAATGGCAAATGCCGGAGTTTCCAGATCGTTGACCAGATTCAGAAGCAACTGATGGGAAGTCAGTTGCGACCAGGATGGGAAGTCGATCTCGGCATCGACATCGCTGTCATTGCCGAGGCCCATCTCATCAAATCTGCGGTATACCAAGGCTGTGGGCATGACGATTTCAGGAAGCAGCAACACCGCCCAATTCGCCCGCGGGGGTGAAACTGGGCGGACTATTTCGCCGCGACCGCGGCAAATGCTGCTGGGGCCGTGAATAAAAAACGGCAGATCACTTCCGAACCGGGCAGCGAAAGCCGAGAGAGTGTTCGCTGCCCAGTTGGTTCGGAAGTATGCATTCAAACCCACCAGTGTGCGGGCTCCATCCGAACTCCCGCCGCCGAGCCCTGCGCCCATGGGGATTCGTTTGGCGAGCGTGGCGTGGAAGCCTGCATTGGCAGGAATTGCATGCGCCGCGCGGGCCGCCTCCAGAAAACCTTCGGCAGTCCGCACGACCAGATTGGTCTGATCGACAGCAAGATCAGGCACATCACAAGCAAGAGTCACGTATTGCGAGCCGGCGGAGGAAACCGCCGCCGGCTCCAGGCTCAGGTTGTCAAAGAGCCCGACCGTGCACATCCACGAGAGCAGCGGATGAAATCCGTCCTCGCGCCGGCGTCCGACCCGCAGGTGAAGGTTGATCTTCGCTGGCGCCAGAAGCTTCATGCCCAGACTGTTCAATGGCCAAAGCCCGGCGTCAAGCGCGCCCGCCTGCGTGGAATTGTCGAAACATCAGCCCAAAAGACAGGATCCCGCTCCGAAACCATCGGAGATGACACAATCGATCTGCGGCAAATAGCATATAAAGCCGATGGGGCAGACGTCAACAAAAATCTTCTCGAGATCGTGAGAGTTAAAATGGGGATACCCCATTTGCCTGTTGCTCGAACCGTCATCCCAACAAAACACGCCGGCCGTGGTGTGGGCACGGCCGGCGTTGCCAGAAAGGGGGAAAGAGTTCGGTGTCGGGGTCATATCCCCTGACAACGATGATCTACGATTCAGTTCCCGAGGAAGCAAACAACCTGAAGAGCTAATCGGCTGGATCAACCCCTGATGGCCCCGCGGGCCATCAGGGGTTGATCCAGCCGATTAGCTCTTCACGCGGTCCAATAAGTAGACCGACACCGGCCCGAAGATGAAGACCGGCAGCCACGCCATCATGGCGGTCCAGCGGTACGCCGCGACGGCGGATGGGACGGTCGCCGCGAGCTGTTGGGAAAGAAACACGCTTCCCATGGCGATGCCGGTCAGGATGAGCGTCTTGGTGGCCGCGGCCTTGAGTTGTCGCGGCTCGGGCGTCAATACGCAGGGGATGGCCAGCAGCAGGAGAATCACGTTCATCAGCGGCTGCGTAAACCGCCAGTGCTTCACGCGCCACAGGCTCAGCTCGCCAAAGCTGTTGGAACGGGCCAGCAGCTTGTCGATCCGTTCGGTCGAGAGCAGATCGACGAAATTGCCGCTGTGATAAAGGCCGATTTCTTCAGGGGTGACGCCGCTGGAATAGACCTCAATGTTTGATTGCTGCGCCGCCAGGTCGGAGGGGCGCAGCCCGATGGCGCGCTGCCCGTTGGTAAGATTCCATTGGCCCTTCGCGGCGTCCCACGTCGCGGATGTGGCAGTGATGATCGCGTATGGCTCCAGCACCTTCTCGTCGGTGATCTTTCCCGATGGATCCACGTGATGATGAATCTTCTCGTTGCGCTGAATGACGGTCAGCTCCTCGATGTTCGGCGGGGCGCCGGCGGGGGAGGGAAAATACCGCGCGGCATAGAGCAGCCCGCCGTCGCCGTCCTGCATCGCCTGAACGTCGTAATAATTCGTCGCTGCCTTGTGAATGTCGCCGTGCTCGCGGGTCAACTCCGGGATCATCCGCGGGATCAACACCTCCTGATCTATCAGCACCAGGCCGTTGAGAATCACCGCGGCGATGACGATCGGCGTCGCGATCCGCAGCAGCGGCATCCCCGCCGCAAGCAACGCCGTCAGCTCGTTGAAGCGGCTGAGGCGCATCAGCGTAAATGCCGCCGCCACCACCGGAATGATTCCCGAAAGCTGCACGAAGAAGAGAAAGCATTGATAGAAGTAGTAGTCGCCGATGTCGCGCAGGGTGTCGAGGAGATTCTGCAGCGCAGTGCCGGTGCCGGCGGCGGCGGCGGGACTTTGCACCAGGGCGCTGAAGTTGAAGACCGTGTCGAGAACGACATACAGCCCGACCAGGACCATGAAACTGATCAGGTAGTTCTTGATGAAGCTCGAGATGACGTAGCGGTCAATGATCTTCATTTGGGAACTTCATGCGCGATTTTCACTTGCGGTGGAGGCGGTAAAGCAGGGTTCCGGCAATACAGAGGTTGACCACGTTTCCCATCCAGATCAGCGAAAGTCCCAGCATCAGCGGATCCGTCGCGCTGAGGCGCATGGGAATGTTTCCGGCGGTGCGCTGGCCGGCGATGGTGAGCGTGATGCTCACCAGTGCGGGAATAAAACTCACCGCGAAGGCGGTCAGAAAGTTTCCGCTGCGGAAGATCATTCCCAGCGAGCACCCGACCATCACGAGAATCAGGCAACTGATCGCAAACGATGCGCGGTTGTGGCACTCGGCCTTGATCTTATTGAGCAGAACGTGCTCGTCATGCTGCAGCTTGGCCGCCTGCGGGCGGGTCTGGTTCTGGTAGTAGCCCAGCCCGCGATGCGCCATCGCCGCCACCTCCGGCGGCATCGGCACGGTGAACTGTTGCGTGAAAGGGGCGCGCGGCGCGGAATCCTGGAAGCAATTCAGGAGGCTCAGCGAGCAGTTCATGTTTTTGTCATCGGAATCGGGGCTGGCACGGAACCTCAACTCGCCGGCGAGAACGATCGAAGCCGGCCGGCCTGGGATCTCGCGGCGAAACGTCACCCAACGCGGTGCCGCCGGCGGGGGCGTTGCTGGAGCCGTGGCCGGACCGGTGGTCGGCGCCGGAACCTTTACGGAGATTTCCGCCGGGCCGCTGGGGAGCGCCTTGGGAGCAGTAGGATCGCGCTGCAGGACGTATTTTTCGCCTCCCTCGAAGGTGAAGATGGCCTCGCCCTGCTCGCTGTTGAGCTCCCGCCGCGCCATATCCAGGAATCCCCGCGACTGATCGGCCCGCACCAGCTCCGCGACCGACTCGCGGAGAACCTGGCTGGCGGCAGGATTGGCGAAGAGCCGTTTGAGCTTCCAGACGTCCATAAATTTCGTGTCCTCCTTGATCTGCGAGGGAAGCAGCATCGGACCCGCCAGCGTCTCTTCGACGCCCGCCTGCATCGATCCCTCGAACTTCCGCGGGAACCGAAAGCCGTCCTCAAGCCGGACAGTTAAAGTCGCCAGATCGTCATCGCTGCGATGATCGATAAACACCACCGCCTGCGCGGCGGTGGAGAATTCCCTGGGCACGCGGAAGGTGGGATCGTTTTTGTCCGGCTTCTCGTCAGTCACGATCGTCGGGCCGCGCAGCACCACCTGTTGCTGGCCCGGCGGCGCATTGGGATCCGGTGGAGGCACCCACGCCTGCTGGGCAAAGATCGTATATTGCTCGAATTCAATTTCATGCGTCCGTTCGATGTGATTGGCCACGAGTTGCGCGAAGTTGGAGTACAGCACTTTTTCCACCCGCAAAGTGCAGGCCGGCACCACGAAGCAGAGAAACAGCAGACTGATGGTCGCCACCATCAATCCCAGCACCAGCGCCGGCCCGGCCACGGAAAGAGACGCGAGGCTCAATCCGCCGGCTCTCAGGGCGGTCAGCTCGTTGTCGGCGGCGAGCCGGCCATAAATCACCGTGGTCGCGAAGAGCGCGGCGATGGGAAAGGAATAGGTGGTCATCGCCGGACCCAGATACGCCAGCATTTTGGCGACCTGGGCGGCGTCCAGTCCCTGGCGCGTCAGCGGGCGGAGCAACCCGCCGAAGCTCATGATGCCGGCCAGCGCGCCGCTGGTGAGCAGGAACACCCTCACCAGATCCTTGAAGATGTACCAGAAGATGGTTCGGCTCATCCCGCCGCTCCCGCGGGTGACGGGCTGACTTCAGCCGCGGGCTGCTCGCGCTCCCGCCGCGGCCGGCGGGATGTCAGTTGTTTGCTGACAACGCCGGCCAGCCTTTCGATCCCCGGCAGAATCTGCTCGGCGGCCACTTGTCCAAAACTCAGCCGCAGATGGTGTTTGGGAAGCTGTCCGTCCGCCTCCGGCTGCGAGCAATAATCGCCCGGAACGTAGACAACGCCCGCCTTCAGCGCCGCCTCAAACATCGTGCCGCCGCGCGAGGTGTCGATCTGTTTCGGCAGCGTCATCCAGACATACAGTCCGCCGTGCGGGCGCGTCCAGGTGATGCCTTCATCCGGCGGCATGAGCGAATCGAGCGCCGCGAGCAGCGCGTCGCGTTTTTCCCGGTAGCTTCGCCGCAGGCGCGCCACATGCGAGAAATAACTCGCATCACGCATCGCTTCCCATGCGATGTGCTGCGCCAGGCTCGAAGAGCCGAAGTCGTGATTCCCCTTCTGATGCAGCACCGCTTCGAGCAGGTCGCCCGGCATCGCGCTGAATCCAAGCTTCAATCCCGGCGCAAACGGCTTGCTGAATGTCTGGCTGAGAACCGTGTATCGATTCTCCGCATCGAAGGATTTGATCGATGGCAGCGCGTCCCCGTCATAGCGCAGCTCGCGATAGGCGGCGTCCTCCAGGATCGTGATCCGATGCGATTTGCTGAACTGCCGGACAATCTCCAGCAGCCGCGGCCGGCGCGCCAGCGAGAGCGTCAATCCTGTCGGATTTTGAAAGTAACTGGTGCAGTAGACGAGCTTCACCCGCGGCAGCCGCCCTTCGCTTTCCAGCTTCGCCAGGAGCCGCCCGACCGCTTCAACGTCCATCCCGTCCTGATCCATCGGCACGGTCAGCACCGTCGCGCCAAGCGATGCCAGTGCGCCGGTATAGACGAAATAGCTCGGCTGCGCCGCGATCACGATGTCGCCCGGATCGAGCAAAGCATCCCCAATCAGATAGAGCGACTGCTGCGACCCGGTTGTCACCACGATTTGGTCCGGCGAGAGTGACATCTCCGCCGCCGATTTCCCTTCGAGGTGCTCGATGTGCTGCAGCGCCGCCGCCCGCAGTTCCTTGAGTCCGATGGTCGTATCGTATTGCAGGGCGGCCCGCCCGCGTTCCGGGTCGGCGAATATTTTCCGCGTGATCACGCCGCACTCCTCGACCGGCAGCGTCAACGGATCGACCAGCCCCGCGGCCAGATTGATCAACCCGGGATTGCGCATGACCACGGAAATCAGATAACTGATCGGCTGCTCGGGCGTCCGCCGCGCCTTGGAAGAAAGCGGCAACATTTCACTGGGCTTTTCAAATGACATTGGAAAAAACCATCGTAACCGCCCGCGCTGCCGCTTTCCAACCCTTTCGTGGCACTTGTCCGTGGCGGGTCGGTGACATTTTAGGCGGCACTGAATGAGCGGCTCTCAGGCAGGGTCCGCTCGGCGGCGCCGCAATGCGCTGGTCAGAGGCGGGTGCTGTACGCCGCCGTGCGGACCATCCTCGGCGGCCGTGCAAACGACATGCACCTTGCTTTGCAACGACCGATGGTCCGCAGAAGAGCCGATCACGTTTCCATTGCAAGCCATGCGAGCTGGCGGCTCTTCTACGGACCCTATCGATTGTGTCAGGCGACAATCGCCGAAGGTGTGACTCACCCGTTCGTGGCACGGGCATCCTGCCCGTGTTGGCGGTATGGTAGTAAAGCAGGTCTTCGAAACCTGGGCTGCCTCCATGAGATTGGCTGAAATTCCAACCCGCGCCTCCGGACTCTTCCGCGATGTCCTCGATTTCTGCATCACTCCCCAATGTGCCTCCTGCGACGCCCCCGCCGCCGGCGAATTTCTTTGCCGCAACTGTGCCATGCGTCTGGAATCCCTGGCAACCGCCCCCGCGTGCGAGCTGTGCGCCATGCCGCTGACCCTTCGGGACGCTCCCTGCCCGCATTGTGTGGGAAAGGGCGTGCCGCACTACGAAACCATCACGGCACTCGGCCGATTTGACGAGCCGATCAAAGACCTGATTCATCGGATGAAATACCGCGGCCAATGGCCCATCGCCGAGCATCTGGCCGAGCGGCTCATGCGGAAAAACCGCGCGATTGAAGTCATCGGCCTGGCGGATGTGATCGTCCCCGTCCCGCTGCATTATTTCCGGCAGTTCCAGCGCGGATACAACCAGGCCCATCTCATCGCCACGCGGCTGGCCCCCGATCGCATCGCCCGCCCCGCCCTCCGGAAGCGCAACACACCCACCCAGACGCATCTTCAATCCCGTCACCAGCGGGCAGAGAATCTCAAGGATGCTTTTGAACTGATCGATCCGGGGTCAATTGCCGGGAAAAACGTGGTGGTGATCGACGATGTAACGACCTCCGGCGCCACGCTCCAGTCCCTGGCCCGAACCCTGATTGAGGCGAAGCCGGAAACCCTCCGGGCGGTCGTGCTGGCCATCGCCGATCCGAAGGGGCGGGGGTTTGAGGCGGTGTAGGGGGAAGGGCTGGGAATAAGCCCTAATGACGAAACCAGAAACCAGAATCAAGGCCGAAACCAGAATGACGAATGACGAAACGGGGAGCTGCTTGCGGACTTCTGACACTTCAGCGGCGACCAATTAACCGAGCTGCGCGGCACAAAGAGCAACGTTTCATTTCGACATTCGTCATTCGGGCTTGAGTCTGGTTTCGGGTTTCGTCATTCGGGCTTTCCTGCACGCCCTTTTTTCACGCCCCCTATTTGCTTCTGACGAAGAAACACACACGGCAGGGTTTTCGAATCGGCGGTTGTACCCGGTTCCCCTTGCTGCGCCGCAAGTCTGTGAGACAATCATTTCTTCAGGGACGCCGTACCATGCGTATTGCAATGTTGTCCTGGGAATCGCTCCACTCCATCGCCGTCGGCGGAGTCGCCGCGCATGTCACGGAGCTGGCCGCCGCTTTGGAGCGCAAAGGGCATCACGTTCACGTCTTCACCCGCCTTTCCGCCGGGCAACTGGAATATGAAGAGATTCACGGGGTGCATTACCACCGCTGCGCGATCAATCTGACCGTCGATTTCGTCGACGAGATCAACGGCATGTGCTCGGCGTTTGCCCATCATTTTACCGTGGTGGAGGATCGCGTCGGGCAGTTCGACATCGTTCACGCCCATGATTGGCTGGCCGTCAACGCCATGATCTGGATCAAGCAGGGCCGCGGCCGCCGCGGCGTGCTGACCATGCACTCCACCGACTACGGCCGCGGCGGCAACGTCTTCCACGGCGGACAATGCGAGCGCATCCGCCACCAGGAACGCGCCGGCACCTACTGGGCCGATCGCGTGATCGCCGTCTCCCATGCCATGCGCGATGAGCTGATGTGGATGTACGAAGTGCCCGGCGACAAGGTATCGGTCGTCTACAACGGCGTGAGCATGCACCGCTTCGCCGGCGAGCTCGATCAGGGATACGTCAAACAGCGCTACGGCATCGCGCCCCTCGATCCCACCGTCCTCTTCTGCGGCAGGCTCGTCCAGCAAAAAGGCCCCGACCTGATGCTGGAGGCCGCGCCGCACGTCCTGCATTTCCATCCCAGCGCCAAGTTCGTCTTCGCCGGCGATGGGCATCTCCGCCACGGCCTCGAATACCGCGCCCGGGAGCTCCGCATCGAACATGCCGTGCGCCTGCTCGGCCATCGCGAGGGGGGCGAGTTGATCGAGTTGTTCAAGATGTGCGATGCGCTGTGCGTTCCCAGCCGCAACGAGCCGTTTGGGATTGTCGTCCTGGAAGCCTGGAGCGCCGGCAAGCCGGTGGTTGCCACGATGAACGGCGGCCCCAACGAATACGTCCGCCACGGCATCGACGGCCTGAAGATCTATCCCCACGTCGATTCGGTCGCCTGGGGATTGGGGACGCTGATGAGCGATTGGAATCACGCCCGGGAGATGGGCGAAAACGGCCGCCAGTCGGTGGCCGAGTCGTTCACCTGGGACGTGATCGCCGACCGCACAATTGAGATTTATGAATCCCTGCCGGGAATGAAGAAGCCCAGGCTGCACGTCAAGATCGCCCGGCGGCTCAAACGCGCCAAGCAGGCCCGGCAGATCAAGTCCAGCCGGCGGAGTACGCACGCGCGGCCGAGGGAGACGGTCGGGTCGCGGAGATAGCAACGTTGAGCGGGAGCAATCGATGGCAATCAAAACAAAGGTGAGCGACAGCATCGAGCCCGACATGTACATGGCTTTGATTCGTCGCCTGCCCCTTCGTCCGATCAGGAATGACGCCGGGCACGCGCAGGCCGTCGAAATCGTTCAGGAACTCCTCGGCCACGATCTCGATCGCGGGCAGAGCGACTATCTCGACACGCTGATTCTTCTGGTCAATAAGTACGAGGACGAGAAACATACCGTCGGTGATGATCTCTCCCCGCGGCGTGCGTTGCGGGCGATCATGCACCTTAACGGCATCTCGCAGACTGAAATGGGAAAAATCATCGGCAGCGAGTCGGCGGTCTCGATGTTCCTCAAGGGGGAGCGCGGGCTCTCCAAAGCGCATATCAAGGTTCTGGTGGCCCGGTTTCGCGTCGACGCGAGCTTGTTCTTGTAGTGGCCTTGGTGGGATACTGACAACCGATGAACCGCTCCGCAAAGCGCCTCGCGCGACTTGCCCGCCTTGCCATCACCCTCGCCTGCACGGCTGCACTGACGATTCTCGTCATCCGCGGTCGCGATCCCACATTCCTGAGTTTCCATAAGCATTCCCCGGCGGAGATCGCGCTCTCCCGTGTCATCAAGCGGGTGAACTTCCAGCGGATTCCGTTCTATCAGGCGATCGACACGTTGAGTCAGGCCGCGGGAATCAAGATTGAATGCGATGACGCAATTACCTCGGTCAGTCCCTATTACCACGACGTCTCCCTGAGGGCCGACCAAATCACGCTTGGCGATGCGCTCCGCGAATTGCTCGTGTCGGCATCAGATGATCAACTGCACTGTTTCCCCGAAGGGGATCGGATACGCGTCGGCGATGCGGGATCCGCCGCGGAGGCAATGTATGTGGATGAGTATATGTTGCCTGAGCTGGTCGTCAGAACCCGCGCGGACCTTTACAGAAGCGTTTTCAATTATTCCGGGCCTCCGCCATTTCCACTGCCGCGGCTTTACGATTACGACCATATAGATGCCCTGGACATGCTTCCGCTGCGTGCTGACGATGCGAGAATGGCTGGCTACGTCGGCGTGGTATGGCCGCCGCATCTCTTTGTGCTGCTGCCGGCGTCGTCGCATCAGGAAGTGCGTGAAGTCTTCGACGCGTTTCGCTCCGAAACAACACCGGCCGTCCGCCGCAAGCTGCCATTTGGCACCGATGTGCTCGATTTTGTGGATGGGACATTTCGCGCGCGTGACAGCCGTGCTGCCAATGATGCGCTCCGTTCCGTGCTTCCCGTTGTCAAAATCTCCCGCCAGCCGCTGAAGACGGCATTGGAATCGCTGGGCGCACAAATGCATGTGCGCATCTCTCTCAAGGATGATCTTGCCGATGTCGTTTTCTCGGATACAGAACTCAACGCGAAGGAAATCACGCTGGCCTCCGCATTGAAAAGTATTTTGGCACAGAGCATGTAAGTGGACATCGATTTCGAGCCGGATCGTGACACCATCTGGATCTGCCCCGCAGTCCAGCCCAAACTGTTTCGGATCTTTGAGCTGCGCCGCGCGTTCGCTGGCTGCACGAAGGAGGAGTCGGCCGGCCGCCTCCAGTGCGTCCGCAGCGCCGTTCCGCGCCGCGGCGGCTTCGATGAATACTACGAGAATAGCGGGCTTCTGGGATCGATGTTCGTTATCCGCGGAACGTGGGATGAGCTGGAGGGTTACGAAAAGTCGATTCTCAAATGTCTGAACGGCGTTGAGTCCAATCACACGGCAACACGTCCATGAAACTGCCGACACGCCACATCTTCCGCTTCCTCATCGCCGCTGTGATTGCGGCGACACTGGCGATTCTGATTCTCCGCGGCCGCGATCCGTCGTTTCTCAACTTCCGAACCCGCCCGCATCCCGAAACCGAATTGCTCGGCAAGATGCTCCTGCGAGTGGAATTTCATGAGACGCCGTTCCATCAGGCAGTGGCGGATTTGGGTCGATTGGCGGGAGTCCGCATTGAATTCGATGAGACGGTTGCCCGCACGAGCGACTATCTCCATCCGGTCAATTTCTCAGCCGATCACATCACGCTCGGCGACGCGCTCAGTGACGTGACGGCGGTGGGGTTGTCGCAGCCGCTCACTTGTGTTCCGCGAGCGGGCTGCCTGCGGATTGCCTATGCGAACGCCGCTCAGGAGCCTCTGTTTTGTTACAATTTCCAGAAAAGGAACGCGGGGAGCGGGCCAATCTCCTTATTGCCGCCGTCCGCCCCAGCGGAGGGGACGCTCGGTTTCTCGGCTCAATTCTGGTGATCAGCGGCGGATGGTTCGTTGTTGAAAGCGCCGAGCCGGCGCTGCTTAAGTTTCTCAAGGCCGATCCTGTTAAGATCGGGTCGAATGGCTTTCGATGAAGCTTACGCTACGTCAACTCCTCCGCTTCCTGGTCGCCGCGGCGATTGTGGCGACACTGACAATTCTGATCATTCGCGGCCGCGATCCGTCGTTTCTGAATTTCCACGGACCTTCGGTCGGCGAAGCGGCGCTGGATCGAGTGATTGATGATGTCCAGATCGACAGTCTGCCGCTGAATGAGGCTGTGGAGGTCTTGTCGAGGAAGGCCAACGTTCCGATCACGTTCGAGGATGGCGCGCTGCGCAAATCCAATCATCGTTTGATTGTTCTGCGCGCAACGCATCTCTCTCTGGACCAGGCGCTGATCCAGTTATGTCGCCAGGCCGGAGATGCGATCGATTATCGTCCGACGAGTGAAGGGATTGTGGTCAGCACGGTTGTGTCATGTCTGCATCACATGGTGGTTGACGTATACGACTTTTGGGACGTCAGCTCGCGCGGGCCGCGGCCCGACGATAAGTTGTGGGCGCGGTCGCCACGACACGCGCACGCCTGGATCATTCGCGAACAAAGCGGTCTGGCGGGCGCGGCGGTTGTTCGCTGGGGCCTTGGTGAAGGATGGAACGGGCGGTGGGCCTACCTGCAACCTGGACCAGCCCGCATCTCGCCATTCAATGAGCGATTGATCTTTCCTTCAACGCCCTCGATGCATCGACAAATGTCCCAGTTCATTCGGTATCTTACCGATGTCGAGGCGTCACCCATGCCAGATCGCTCAGCCCCATTGGGAATCAAAAGGCTGGAGCACGGACAATGGCTCGCTGAGACAGGTTCTCCGGCCGAAAATGCTTTGCGGCGGACGATCACCGCTTTTCGTGTGAAGAGCCGTCCGTTCGGCCAGCTCACGGCCGAACTGGCGCAAAAGGGCCAGGTGAACATCTCGGTCAATTGGGCGGCGATCCAAGAAGGGGCGGGAATTGCCAGGCAGTCTCCGGTGAATCTCGATGTTCGCGCCGGCGGAGCGACCCTCGCCGACCTGCTGAATGTCATTTGCGGTCCCTTTCTCGGGGAAGGCCGGATTGACTTTCGGCCGGACGGCGGGGCAATCGACGTAGGGCTGCGGTCTAACGTACTTACCACGCGCATGTACGATCTGCGCCTTTATTTTTCCCGGTTCGACCAGCAACATTATCGGT
>Ga0182024_10017024_pt1 | contig 13708 bp, 12 predicted proteins | sample P32metaG_FD_120480 | JGI IMG/M metagenome (GOLD analysis project Ga0182024, IMG submission 120480) | Permafrost microbial communities from Stordalen Mire, Sweden - P3-2 metaG (Illumina Assembly) | ecosystem: Environmental > Terrestrial > Soil > Wetlands > Permafrost | place: Sweden: Stordalen... | reverse complement strand
GGCCGCCGGCAGCGTCGTCGCCTGCGCGATCAGGCCGATCAGCGGCGGCCCGGCCAGGAACGCCGTGTACCCCATTACGGTGACGGCCGCCAACGCCCGCGCCGGCACGACGCCCGGCGTCCGCCCCGCCGCGCTGAAGAGGACGGGCACGACATTCGAGCAGCCCAGCCCCAGGCAGGCGAACCCGGCGACGGCGGCCGGCGAGCGGCCGATCAGCAGCCCCGCCCCCAGCCCGACGGCCGCCAGCGCCGCGCTGCCCCGGACGACCGCGACCGGCCCGAGCCGGTGGACCAGCCGGTCGCCGCATAGCCGGCCGACCGCCATCGCCAGCGAGAACGCACCGAACCCGGCGGCGGCCGTCGCCGGCCCGGCGCCCACGTCGTTGCGCAGGTAGACCGCACTCCAGTCCGCCGCCGCCCCCTCGCACAGCAGCACCGCGAAGGCCAGCGCGCCCAGGCCGAGCAACGAGGCGGGCGGCCGTGCGAAGGCTCGTCTCGGCGGCGGCCGTCGCGTGGGGGGCGGCAAGAGACCGCGCGACGCGGCCAGGGCGGCCAGGAACCCCAGTAGCGCGGCCGGGACGAGGTGCGCCAACGGCGCGACGCCCAGCGCCACGGAGGCCGCCACGAGTCCACTTCCCGCAAGACCGCCGAGGCTGAACAGGGCATGGAAGGAGGACATGATCGGCAGGCCGCAAAGGCGTTCGACCTCCGACGCCTGCGCGTTCATGGTGACGTCCGTGGCCCCGCCGGCGGCCCCGAAAACGCACAGGGCCAGGGCCAGCCAGGCCGGGTCGGGCGCCAGGGCGAGGAGCGGGAGGGCGGCGCAAAAGATCAGAGCGGAGGCGACGGCGACGCGGCGGCTGCCGAGGGCGGGCGCCAGCCAGCCGGACAGCGGCATCCCCGCCATCGCCCCCGCGGGGATCGCCAGCAGCACCAGGCCCAGCGCCCCCGGTTCCAGGCGCAAGGCGCGCTGCACGGCCGGGATGTTGGCCGCCCAAGCCGCGAACACGGCCCCGTTGACGAAGAACAGGACCGAAACGGCGAGGCGTGCGGAGGCGGCGGGCGGAACGGCGGCGAACAGAGTGGGGGGACGGAAGGCTTCCGGCGGTTCGACGACGGGTCCGGGATCGGGCGGCGGGACCTCGGGCGTCACGGCGTTCTCCTTGGGGCGGACCTCGGTCGGCCGCGGGCCACGTTGTTTTACGGAGTCGCGCAACCCCCCGCCCAAGACGGGACGCCGCGGCGTCGGATCGGGCTTGCGGTCGATCACTTTGTATTGTAAAGTCATTTCTTCAACAAAGAAATTACCCCCGTTTGACAGCGACGGGTACAGGTCAATGGCCATCCGGATACACTTTGGAGGAATCATGGCGACTGTTAGCTTTGTTTCACAAAGAAGTTTGCATTATGGCGTGCGGGGGCGAAGGACCGGCGGCGAGGCGGCCCCCTTGCCCCGCGTGCTTACGACGGCCGAATGGCTGACCTACTTCCGCGCCAACGCGGCGCGGCGCCGGCCGATCCCGTGGCAAGCGGGCGGAAAGGTGAACGCCTCCCGGTTGGCCGCCGTCGCCCCCTCCTTGCAGGGCTGGCAGCTGGGCGAAACCTCCGAAGGCCGTCACCTGCGCGCGGCGGCGGCCCGGTACGCCGCGCGCGTCGGCGACCCGGACCTGCCGGCCGCGATCGACCTGTTCATCCGGGAGGAGCAGTATCACGGTGAACTGCTGGGACGGTTCCTCGACCTGTCCGGGCCGGGGCGGGTGCGGGCCGACTGGGGCGATTCGCTGTTCCGGGCGGCTCGCTACTGCGTGACGAACATGGAAGTCTGGACGACGCCGGTCGTGATGGTCGAAACCCTGGCGGTGATCTATTACAACGCCGTGCGCCGGGCCACCGACTCGCCGGTGCTCAGGGCCGTCTGCGGGCAAATCCTGGCCGACGAGGGGCCGCACGTCCGGTTCCAGTGCGAGCGGTTGGCGGCCCTGCTCCGCGATCGGCCGCCGTGGGCGCGGCGGCTGACCATGTTATGTCAGCGGCTCTTTTTCCTCGGCGTCGTGGCGCTGGTCTGGCTGGGCCACCGGCGGGCGCTGCGGGCCGGCGGCTACGGTTGGGGCCAATACTGGCGGGCCGCCTGGACGAAGATGAACGCCGCCTGGCGGATGGCGGACCCGGGCCGGTACGTTTGGGATGGTGGGAGCAGCCCGGCGACCGGGCGGTACGGAAAGAAGGGAAGACCGATCGTGATTGGCTGAGGTGGGACTCGAACCCACACGCCCGTTAGGGCACGGCCTTTTGAGAGCCGCATGTCTGCCATTCCATCACTCAGCCGATAAAATTACTCCGCCCAATGCGCCGCGCCAGGAGCCAGGCCATGCACAGGTCTTACACAGACGAAGACATCGCCAACGCGGTTCACTCCAGTTTTTCCATCGCCCAGGTGTTGAAACAATTGCACCTGTCGCCGACGGGCTGCAACTACAAAGGGGTACAAAGACACTTCACGCGGCTGGGCTTGAACACCGCCCACTTCACCGGGCAAGGGCACCTCAAAGGGAAAACACACTCCTGGACGGCCAAACGGCCCCTTGCCGACATTCTCGTCAAGGACTCCACTTACCTGGCAAGCTCCCATCTGAAGGTCAGGTTACTCAAGGAAGGCGTCCTGGACCATCGGTGTTCGGAATGCGGCGCCCCTCCGCTCTGGCGAGGAAGGCCGTTGGTGCTGATTCTCGATCACATCAACGGCGACCGATCCGACAACCGGCCGGAAAATCTTCGGCTGCTTTGTCCCAATTGCAACAGCCAGCAGGAAACTTTCGCGGGCAAAAACAAGGGGCGATATACCCGGTTCGGCCGACCGTCCTAGCACCAGCTTAGCCCCGCCGCACGACCCGTCAAGTCCCCGCCGGCTGGCCGGCGGCGCCGCCGGCCAGCCGCCGCGCGAACCGCCGTCCTAGTGCCGCCGCCAGTCCGCGATAGCCGTCCTTTCGGACGCGGACCCGGGCGCGGCCCAGCAGCGCCGCGGCCATTTCCGTCCAATCGCGCGGCAGGCCGGCCAGGCGCCGCCGCCACGGCGCCCGCACCACGAACTGACGGCCGGGCGTGCGCGAACCGAACGGGTCGGCGACGCCGTCCAGCATCCGCCGACGAGCCGCCGTGACGCCAGGGTCGGAACCGCCCTCAATGACATCGAGCAACCGCAGGGCCAGCTCCTTGCGCGCGGGGAACAGGGCCGCGAACCGTGGGGCGTCGAGGGCCAGCACGGCGGGGTCCGACGCATAGACGCGGTCGCCCTCCGGGCGCTCGATCGTGTTGCAGTGCTGAAACACCACGTCCGGCAGATACACCGTCCGGCGACGGCCCAGCACGGCCAGCAGGTTGAAGACGTCTTCAATGTGATCGTCGATCCGGTAACGGACGTATTCCGGCGGACAGATTCCGCCGGCCCGTTCGCAGAAGGCGCGCGTCGTCAGCGGGAACGTGCAGAGCCGGTCGCGGAAGAGCGTGTCGTTCACGTGGACGAGAACGATGGGGTCGGGAAACCGGCGGAAACAGGCCAGGGCGGTCGCGTCCCAGCCGGGGGTGCGGACAATCACGTCGTCGTTGAGGAGCATGACGTAGTCGCCGGCGGAGGCTTCGTAGCCGGCCCGGTTGAGGGCGCCCATCGTCCCTCCCGGCGTGGCGACGACATTGCGGAGGGCCAATGAAGGATGACCTGCGGTGATGCTGGCGGGGTCGTCGGCATCGACGACGAGGACGACTTCGACCCCGTTCGGGTCGGACGCCGTGGCCGCCACGCTGTCGAGGAAACGGCGGAGCGGCTGGGGCCGCCGTCGCGTCGGCACGATGAGGGAGAAGGTTGGCCGCCGGGGCATGGATATTCCCGATCGTCATACGCCGTTGTGGAACGCCGCAATGGGCCTCCTCATCTAGCGCCATTTCGCGGAAACGGTCAAGGCGAGCGCCGCGGCGGACTGCGGGAACTCCGTCGGCGGGGAAAGAGGGCTTGACCGGCGCGGCCGGCCGGCACTAAGCTCCTCCCTTCACCCACGCGGCAGGGAGGCCGCTCATGTCCGCGACGCTTCACGACGTTTCGGCGGCGGTGCTCGCCGGGGGTCTAGGCACGCGCTTACGCGCCGCCGTCCCCGACCGCCCCAAGGTGTTGGCGCCCGTCGCCGGGCGGCCCTTTTTGGCCCATCTCCTCGACCGGCTGGCCCGCGCCTCTGTCCGCGAAGTCGTCCTCCTCACCGGCCACGCCGCGGATCAGGTTCATGCCGCGTTCGGCGACCGCTACGCCGGAATGCGCCTGACCTATTCCGCCGAACAGGCGCCGCTCGGCACGGCCGGGGCGGTGCGGCACGCGCTGCCACTCCTCCGATCCGAAACCGTCCTCCTGATGAACGGCGATTCCTACTGCGACGCCGACCTCGCCGCCTTCCGGCGGTCCCACGCCGAGGAACCGTCCGGCTTCGGCATGGTGCTGGCGCGCGTCGCGGACGCCTCCCGGTACGGCCGGGTCGAGGTCGCCGCCGACGGGCGCGTGGTACGCTTCGCGGAGAAGGAGCCGGCCGGGCCTCCCGGCTGGATCAACGCCGGAATCTACCTCTTTCCCCGCGCCCTCCTGGAAGGGCTTGAGCCGACGCGCGCGGCGTCGCTGGAGCGCGACCTGTTGCCGGCGTGGGTGGCGGCGGATCGCGTCCGCGGCTTCCGGGCCGAGGGGCGTTTCATCGACATCGGCACTCCGGAATCCTACGCGGCGGCCGAGGCGTTTTTCCACGCCGCGGCGGCGTAGCCGGCGGAGGGCCGTCCATGCTGGATGACGTGGACCTCCTGGTGTGCGGGGCGGGGCCGGCCGGCTGCGTGGTCGCCGAACGGGCCGCGACGCTCTTGGGCTGGAACGTCCTGATCGTCGATCGACGGCCGCACCTCGCCGGCAATTGCCACGACTCCCGCCACGCCAACGGCGTGCTGATCCACAATTACGGGCCGCACTACTTCCGCACCAACGACGCCTCGCTCCTGCGCTACCTGTCGCGGTTCACGGAATGGATTCCGGCGCGGTACGAAGTGAAAAGTTGCGTCGGCGGCCGGCTGTTCCCGTTCCCCATCAACCTGACGACCCTCGAACAGTTCTTCGGCCGCGAGCTGGACGCCGAATCGGCGGAACGGCTTCTCGACGGCCTGCGGCTGCCGACCGAGACCCCGCGCAACTCCGAGGAGTTCGTGCTCGGCCGCGTCGGAAAGAAGCTCTATGAGGCATTTTATCTCCCTTACACGCTCAAGCAGTGGGGCGTCCACCCGAGGGAACTGGCGCCGGAGGTCTGCGGCCGCATCCCGGTTCGGCTGAACCGTGACGGCCGTTATGTGGACCACCGTTATCAGGTGATGCCGAGGCGCGGCTTCACGGCCCTGTTCGCGCGCATGGTGCGCCACCGCAAAATCCGCGTGCTGCTGGACTGTCCGTTCGGGGAGGTACGGCGGCTGGTGCGGCCGCGGCGGGCGACGCTGTACACCGGGCCGATCGACGACTATTTCGGCTGCCGGCTCGGCCCGCTGCCGTACCGCTCGCTGAACTTCGACTTCGTCGCCTACCGCACGCCCTACCGTCAGCCGTGCGTGCAGATCAACTACCCGAGTGATTTCGCCTATACGCGATCCGTCGAGGTGAAGCACGTCACGGGCCAGCGCCATCCCGAGACGGTGGTGAGCTACGAAACGCCGGCGGCGACGGGCGAGCCGTATTACCCGGTGCCGACGGGACGGAACGCGGCGCTGTACCAGGCCTACAAGCGGCTGGCGGACGAGGAAACGACCCGGCGGCGCGTCTATTTCTGCGGCCGGCTGGCGCAGTACCGCTACTTCAACACCGACGAGGTGATCCTGGAGGCGCTGCGGTGTTTTGAGGAGATGCGGAAGCGGTGTGCGGCCGGTCCCGACCCCATGGCGCTTGCCCAGCGCGCCCGCGGGACGGCAACGACCTGATCCGGCGGCGCCGACTGGCGCCCGTAGGCAACGGTGACGCGCCAAATGGCGCATCATTTGGCGCGTCGTAAGTCGTTGACGGCCTTGGAGTTTCCTGGCTTTGCGCCGACGCGCCAAGGGAACTCTGTGCGCCCGGAGTCTGGTTATCATGGGTCACCGACCTCACGCGGCCGCGGCGGCGAAACGGGATCGCCGCCCATCGGCCAGTGTACCGTGCGGCCGGGGCGTCTGGGCAGGGCAAGGGAGGGGAAAAAAGGAGTTGCCGGCCCATGAGCGCCCGTGCGGGCGCATGACCGCCGCCGGTCGTCGCAAGGAAAGGGGACGGGCGCCTACTGTTAAAGTTGGAGGGGCGGCACAAGCTCTATTTGCGGCCCGATAAGACGGTGTGTACGGTCAGCGACGACCGGGACGACCCGGTGTACGAACACCTGGGGCCGAAACCTGCGGCCGCGCCGGCGCGGTGACGTGTCACGTCGTGATGGCCTTAGCCGCTCTTGAGCAGGGCCGCCAGCAGCGCCTTTTCTTCCTCAAGGAGGGCGCGCTGCTCTTCGAGCAACGCCACCTGTAGCCGGCGAAGCCGCTCCAGCAACTCCACAATTTCTCGATGCCGCCCCAGGAGACGCTGCCGCTCGGCCTGAGCCAGCCCGCGCAGGCGGTTCGCGGATAGGGGAGGGCGGTTAAGACGCAGGCGGCGCAGCGAGAAGATGCCCGTCGGCGTGATCGGATGGAGCGTCCCGTCCGCCAGAAGGAGCAGGTGCGTTCCGATCGGTCCCTGCAGCGGATTCCACAACGGGGGATCGGTCGGCCGCGTCGGCCAGTAGTCCGCCTTGTACAAGTTGCAGCGATGGCAGCAGTAGAGCAAGTTGTTTAAATCGTCCGTGCCGCCGTGGGCCCGCGGCCGAAAATGATCGACGGTGAGCGGGCCGCCCGCGTCGGTTTCGGTGACGCCGCAGTACTGGCAGGCGAAATTGGCCCGCCGCCGCACCTGCTCCCGGAGTTCGGCGGGGAGGGTCATGCGGGCTGCTTCGTGGACCGCTGCGCCAGCTGCCGCCGCAGTGCGGCGACCTCGCGCCGGATGACTTCATTCTCTGCCGTCAGCGCCTGGACCTGTTGCGTCGCCGTCGCGAGCTGGGCGAGTGCGGCGTCCACCCCGGCCCGCAACGCCGCCACGTTTTCCTGCGCCGCCGTTCCGCCGAGCAAGCGGCCTTCGGCTTCGTCCTGGCGGGCGTACCACTGGTCTAACACCGCCTGCTCTTCGGCGGACAGCGACTCGCCACGGGTCGCCTTGTCGTGCAGCCCTTGGGCCGAATTGTCACCGCTCATGACTTGGCACTCCTTCCGTCAGGGCCGCCGCGACGGCGATTCGTCGTTAGATCGGTTGCATTGTATCCGTACCGGCTTGGTCGAATGCCATAGGAGCCGATCGTCCTTGCTCTCACGTGCGTTGTGAGGCCGCAGCGCGTTTAGGCGCCGCCCCTCCAATATATCACAGCGGGGCAGCAGCGATGGGTTTCGTCAATCCGCCGTGTGATCCCCAGGGGCCGAACTCGGTAATAGCCGGCGGGCCGCCGGGCGCCGACCGTTAGGAGGCGGCGGGCGCTTGGGCTCAGGCAGGCGATTGGGACAAGGCCGAGCCGTGTTGCCGGTTCCCACGGAAGAGCGAGGCGCCGCGCGGTGGGAGGCGGGTTTACGCGGTCAATCCGCCGGCAGTTGGGCGACAATGTTGGCGATGGCGGATGCGCTGGCGGGAAAGAGCGTGGCCAGGTGGCCGCACATGGCGAGGGCGGCGTCGAGGTAGGGAGCGCATTCGGTCAGCAGATGCATGAACAGGTCACGGGCTGCGGGATCGGTCGGGACGAACTCGACCAGTGCGCTTGCGATCACGGGGAGATGACGGTTGCGGTCGATCAGGATCAAGGCGGTGGTGTGACCAACTCCGGAGAAATCCCTTGCCAACACCTGGCTTTTGGCGACCTCTCCCAACGCCCAGTCACGATTCCCGTAGTCGTCGCTTATGGTCCGAGCGGCGGCGAGGGCGGCGGCGAATGTCTCTCGGGCACCCCGGGCGTTACCCGCCCCCGCCTGGCTCGCCGCGATCGCTCCTAACGCCACGGCACGATCCCTGTCGTCACTGATGGTCTGATCGGCGAGGGCCGCGGCGAGTGCACCGGCGAATGTCTCTCGGGCACCCCGGGCGTCGCCCGCCTTCGCCTGACCCTCCGCGATGGCTCCAAACGCCCAGCCGCGCCACCTTTCCTCTCTGATGGTCCGGGCGGTGGCGAGGGCCGCCTGGGCGTCGCCCGCCTTCGCCTGGCTCGTCGCGATCAAGCGCAACGCCCAGTCACGATCCCAGTGGTCGTTGCTGATGGTCCGAGCGGCGGCGAGGGCGGCGGCGAATGTCTCTCGGGCGCCCTGGGCGTCGCCCGCATCCGCCTGGCCCTCCGCGATCCAGCGCAACGCATCGGCGCGAAGCACGTTGTTGCTGATGGTCCGAAGGGCGTCTAGTTCTGCCTGTGCCTCGCCCGCCTCCACCTGGCCCTCCGCAATCGCTCCAAACGCCCCGGCACGAGGCTCTTTGTCGCTGATGGTCCGAGCGGCGGCGAGGGCCGCCTGAACATCGCCCGCCTTCGCCTGGCCCCGCGCGATCTCTTCCAACTCCTCGGCACGTTTCCCATCGTCTCTGATGGTCCGAGCGGCGGCGAGAGCGGCCGCGAAAGTCTCTCGGGCGGCACTGGCGTCGCCCGCCTTTGCCTGGCGCTCCGCGACCGCTCCCAAAGTCATTGCGAACGCTTTTCGACCCTTATCATCTCCCAGCACCCTCTGGCACAAGTCTTCCAGCCCTTCTTGCTTCGTGGTCACATGCCCCAGGAACATCCCCGCGTATTCTGCCATCCACTCGGTCAATCTCGGCGGCTCCCCCTGCAACAGCCGCGCCCGCACGGTCCCCGCGTCTTCCGTTCGTCCGCCTTCCTGCAGCTCCCACAGCAGCAACAGCAGCCCCAGCAAACGCCGTTGCGGCTCCAGCAATTCCACCAGCCCCAGCGCCCGCTCCAGGCTGCCCGCCCGCAACGCTTCCAGCGGCGATTCGCGCAGCACCTCCCGCACCCGCAACGCATGACCCACGCAGAACTCCGCCATCTGGCCGCCGTCGTCCCGCGCGATCGCCGCCCGTAACGCCGCCATCAGCGTCCGCAGCGGCGCCTCCGGCTCGGCCGGCAATTCGCGCGTCTGCGCCAGCAGGAAGCCGTCCTTGTCCCGCGCCAACCGAACCAGATCGTCGTAGCGTTTCTCCTCCAGCAGATGCTCCGGGCCGTGCCGCAGCGCGTACCGCCGAGCCGCATGTCCGGCCGGCAAGCGCGCCCAGTCGTCCGTCAGTTCGCAGAACGCCTCTCGCGCCAGCAGATTCTGGCCGCCGATGATCCGGGCCTCGTCGGCGCGGACGTGATCGCGGAAAGTCAGGTGATACGGTTCGTACCCGAAACCGCCGCCCGACAGGGGGACCACGCGCAGCATCACCCCCGCCACGTCCAGGCCGCGCCGCAGGGTTTGCTTCGCCGCTTCCGCTCCGCCGGCCAGTACCTTGCGCCGCAACATCAGCTCCAGCAGCGTCTCTTCCTCCAGGGGCGCCTTCGCCCACGCCACGCCCACCACCAGCGGCGTCAGCAGCGCCGGCAACTCGCCGATCGTGAAGCGTCGCAGCATGTCGTCGTAGTAGGCCGACAGCCCGCGCGGCAGCTTGCCCGGCAAGGTCGCGTCAAACGTCAGATGCCCCGCCAGCACGTCCTCGACCACGAACCGCACGTACAACGGCAAGCCGTCGGCCTGAGCCACCACGGCATCGACCAGGGCGTTGACCACCGCGTCGCCGCGTTCGTCGTCCTGCTTCAGCAGGGCGTACTTGAGCTTGCCCGTTCCTTCCACCAGCATGGCGCGGATGTCCGCCGGCCGCATCCGCTCCAGCCCGCCGTCGAACAGGTGCGTGCAGCGCTCGGGCCGGAAAGTCTGGTTAAGCGTCTTCTCGGGCCGGCCGGCGCAGAGCCAGACGACGTTGGCCTGGTTCAACTGGAAGGGCGTCTCGGCGAAGTCGTGATCGCCGCGAGCGATTTCGTCCAGCCCGTCCAGCACGAACAGCACGCGCGGCGGTTTCCCCCGCGGATCGTCTGCCTTCAGTTCGGCCACGCGGTCGAGCAGGCCGGCCAGTTGCTCCCGCAGCTTGTACGTCTCCGCCGTCGGCGTCGTCCCCGGCCGGCCGAGCGCCTCCCACTGGCCCAGCCGGCTGATGGCATGGCGGAAGAAGGCCCAGCGATGACAGCGGTCGCCGTCGCCGGCCCGGAAGCGCCAGGCGATCACGCACCAATTCTTCGATTGCTTGCGGCCGGGCGCGTCCGGACGCAGCAGCCCGTAGCCGCTCGCCAGTCGCGCCGCCAGGAAGCTCTTGCCGATGCCGCCCTGCCCCGTCAGCCACAGCACCCCGCCGGCGCACTCCTTGATGCGGTCCCTGGCTTGCCGAAGCTCTTCCGCGCGGCCCACCAGGGAGTTCGAGTCGCTTTCGACGTCGTCGTCGTAGTCCGGCCGGGTTACTTCGATTGATCGACGCTGTTGCATCTGAAACAGATCGCGAAACTCGGCGACGAGGTCGCGGCGCTCGCCTAGCGGCACGTCGACGCCCAGCGCGGCATACAGCAGCCGGGTCTTCTCCGCCCGGAAGAACACCTGCGGCGCGGGCGTCGCGGAATCGCGCGGACCTTGCAACGATATCATCCGCGCCGGGCCGAAGTCGCACAACGGCCACAGGTCCAGCCAGCGCTCCCGACGCAACAGCAACACGTCCCGCCAGCGGCCGCAACGCCTGACGCAGAGGGGCCGACAGGTCCATCGGCTCGGCCCGGCCGTCGCCCCCGGTCAAACGCCGGGTCTGTTCTTCCGTGTGGTGGCACAGGACGCAGTCGCCCAGGAAGCCGAGATGCGGGACCAGCTTCTCCAGCCACGGCGCCCAGCCGGCGAACCCCGCGGTCGGTTCGCCGTGCAAGAAGCGCTCGGCGGCGGCTCGGGTCATGGCCCCGCCGTGGGCCAGGAGGTTGCGCAGGCCGAGGAGGCACTTTTCCGGGGGCTGATCGTCGCCGCCGATGAGGATCGGCAATAGGTGTTGGCGGGTGAAGTCGGGCAGTTCAGCGACGACCAGCGGCGCGGTGTGCGGCAGGCGTCCCACCAGGGCGTCGAGCATGGCTCGCCACTTGCCAAAGGTCGGCGTCTCGATGCGAGGCTGCAACTCGGACAGGACGGCCTCGGGCAGCTTGCCGTCGTTCAGGCCGCGCACCTCGCCGATGGCGACGATGGTGCAGAATCGCGTCAGGATCTCGACGGCGTCGCACAGCCGATGCACCCGCAGGACCGGCGACGCCTCCGTGGCGTACTCGTGCAAGGGCAACGCCAGCAGGCTGGGGAGGTCGTCGAGTCCTTTCAAGGGCGGCGGTGGGACAACGGCGTCGTCGAAGGGCTGCTTGAGGTCGCAGTCCTCGCAGAACCACGTCTTCTTGCCGCGGATCATCGGCTGCTGGCACTTCGGGCACTGCACGATCGGCCCTCCGACTCTTCCGATCTCTGCCGTGGCGGTTTCCGTGTCCCGATTTCTCTTGTCGTCATCGTAACCGCGCCCGCGAGAAAGGGAACGGAAAACTCGCAATCACTCGCGCTACGGGCGACGCCGGACGGGACGATCCGGTCTTCCAGCCGCCCCAGCCTCAGCCGCGCTGACCGGCCGCAAGGCCGCTGCCTTGGCGCAACCGGCCCGGCGGAAAAGACGCGAGGAGAACTCTTGCGAAGGCCCGGTAGGGCCGCTAGGATAAACCCCACGATTGCGGGATTGGCATATCGGCTGTGCACAGCCTTCCCAAGGCTGCTAGACGGGTTCGACTCCCGTATCCCGCTCTTACCTTTCGACTTATAGCAAACCACCTTACGGCAAGGGGCTTGTCGCCGGGACACCGTTGGGGTTCCTCTGGCATACCGGATGCCGGCCCGGTGAGGCCTGGGGATAGATGAGTGTACGGGTGTACGGCTTTGCGAAGACCCCAAAGTGACTTGTACCCGCCGCGGTAGGGGGCGTATAATCCGGCAACCCGGCAAGCTGGGCGCTCGCTGGCCAGGATGAATCGAGAGGGCAAGGACATGAGTACGCAGACGGCGAAGTTCCCCGTTCCGCCACAGGGCGATAACCCCCAGTTCGACGATGCCTTTTTTGAATGGCGTTCTCACAACAGCGACTTCATCGACGAAGAAAGAAGCAACATGCGGGAACTCCTGTCGCACTACATGGACGGGGAATGCGATCCGCAGACCGCCTATCGGGATTGGCGGCGGCAGCGCTTCGAGGAATATCGGGAGATGGCTTGGGAGGAGTGGCAAGACCAGTTCGTGGACCCATGGGAGGCTCTGAACGAAGAGCGTGCGGAAAACGAAACGCTGCGAACCGAGAACGGCACGCCCAAGCAATGGGCGGCGGAGAAGGACGGCCGGATCCGGCGCCTCCGAAAGCATGTGCGCCAGCTCAAGAAGGACAACGAAGCGAACCACAATGCCCTCTGTGTGGCCAAGGACGAGCTGGAAATCGAGAAGGACGTGACGGCGCACTATCAGGAAGTGAGGCGCCGTCGAAACTGCGGGTATTTGCCCGAGGTCAACGATTGACGGGGGTGCGGCATGAGGGCGGCAGGAACAACGATGTCACGGCAATTTCGGAACGGCGACGAGGTCGTTCACAAAAGCGACATCAATCATCTCATGACTGTTTACGGCTACACTGCTGATGGCAAGGTAATCTGCCGGTGGAAAGGCAAGAAGCGCTTCGAGAGCGAAGAGTTCCTCGAATCAGAACTCTCCAAATGGGTACCGCCGAATGATCTTCCGGCATGGTCCAATCCGACGCCCCCTCGCTACTGACACAAAGCGCTCACTTTGGCATTCGCCACTCAGCGGCGGGGAATGAACATGCCCATGGACAAGACGGCTGCACTAGCGCGGATTGACGCCGTTTTTCAGAGGCGTAAAGAACTCTTAAAAGAGTGATTTCCCGATAATGTGGAAGAAATCACAGCCATGGCCCACGCCGCCATCAAGAAACTGACGCCGCTCGGCAGTCCCTTTCGGGACCAGATGGAAAGGGTGTTCAAGGAAACACAGCGGAGCCTGGCTAAGAGCAGAGAGGAGGAAATTGAGTCTCGGTTGCAGGGCATTTTGAGGGCGCTGAAATCCGAATACGAGGGGGGTCGAGTGGAAGACACCGAAAGGTCCGACATTCCGGCGTTCATGCAAATCAACAAGCTGCCGACCCGCTTCCACGAGGTCGCCAAGCAACTCGAAAAGCGCCATAAAAAGCGATCCACTCTCACCATCACCGACGAGTACGATGTGCAAGACTTGCTACACGCCCTACTGCGCATTGATTTCGACGACATAAGGCCGGAGGATAGGACGCCATCCGTCGCAGGCGCAAGCGCAAGGATGGATTTCGTGCTCCGAAAGGAGCAAGCCGTGATTGAGGTCAAGAAAACAAGGGAAACGCTGACCGACGGAAAGATAGGGGAGGAGTTGAATGGCCTGACATAAGGCGTAAGGGGTGATCGTGCAGGGGTTTAAGACGGATGGCCTGCCTTGGTATGGTGAGGGGTGTGAACGATCCCTCTCGCAAGGAGGCCATCCATGGCTCATGCTACTCCGTGCCGCGGCCGCGT
>Ga0182024_10017023_pt1 | contig 13709 bp, 11 predicted proteins | sample P32metaG_FD_120480 | JGI IMG/M metagenome (GOLD analysis project Ga0182024, IMG submission 120480) | Permafrost microbial communities from Stordalen Mire, Sweden - P3-2 metaG (Illumina Assembly) | ecosystem: Environmental > Terrestrial > Soil > Wetlands > Permafrost | place: Sweden: Stordalen... | reverse complement strand
TCTTCGCCTTGAACGCCGCATCAAACTTCTTGCGTGACTTCGTCATTACTCGCTCCATCGCTGCGACAGAGCAGGACGCTTCACACCTTAACCGGTGGTCCTAAATCCGGGATCCACTTCACAGGCTTCGCCCAGAAATTCCTCTCAACCCACGCCGCCGTCTACAACACTTTCAACGCCCAGCGCCACCTTACCTCTGCCCGAACGCATCGCACCTTGCGCGCCGCGGCGTTGAAAACGTGGCGCGAGGCTGTCGCAGCCGTTTGAGATTGGGCGAGATGCAGGCTCTTCGCGTCCTTGGTTCGACAACGTGACAAAGCCCCTGGGGTGCATTCCGTGACTCACGGCGTCGGTTCGGCAAACGGAATCCGCTTCGCGGCCATGCTGCTCCGTTCGCGCCGACGCCGTCGCGCGTTCGCAACGGGGGCGTGCATTCAGACGCCGTCGTCATGAGCTGTCGAACCTCTTGGCCGGACGTGAGCGCGAATAGACTTTGGTGCACGGATACGCTCGCTCTGTGATGCGTTTCTGCGCCAACTGAGACCACGCAGGCGAGTCCCGCGAATGGCACGCATCGAGGACGCATGGCCATTACAAGCGGCGCTACTGTCGCAAGAATGTGCCGTTCACCAATAGGCGAGGGCCGCCAACGTCCGTATCGCCAAGATTCTTCCTCGGAGGCCGTTCCAATGACGGAACCGTCTTATCTCGTGAGCGTTTGCTTTCATTGAAACAGTGGAGACTACCGTGGGTCGCGATCAACTCAGTGAAAGCATCAATGCTGTCATGGAACTCCGAAAGGGCGGCAAGACCGTCCATGCGGCGGACGGGAGTAACACCGAGCCGATGAGCGCCAGACCGAACTTCGCCGGCTATATGGGGGCCTTCGTGAAGGAAGCCGTGGAAACCGGGCATCCTGAAGACGAGACTGCGGACAATGAATGGCTGTGAAACGTACGATAGGAGGCGCTAGTGGACAAGAAACGCTCCGAAAGTGCAGCCAAGAAGCCCACAAGGGCTATCGAGGATGCCTTCGGATTGCCTCCAGCGGTCAAGACCTCTCATGACAAAGACGGGCCGCCGAGAGACCCGAACGCGCCGAGTGGCAGTTTGTCGTCAGACGACGACGAAGTGATACCCGTGGACTTCAGCACCGGCGCTAAGCCGAAGTAGCAGACCGTAAGAGATATTCGTAGACCTCCCCGATTCAGGCCGCTCCCACGAAAGGGCGGCCTTTTTCGTCGTGGACGTATCAAGGACAACCGAGCCGCCGCTAAATCAATTGTTTAGTCGGCCACGCGGACGGGGTTCCCGTTCGGTGAAAAATTACAACTAGCCAAGGCGATGCAGAAAATCGGCTACGATAGATACAGATTCCCGCCCGAGATCATTCGGTAGGCGATCTGGCTATCCTCGGTTCACATTGAGCTTTTGCGACGTTGAGGATTGCTGGCGGATCATTGGATCGCGAATATCGCCACAAGCAGCCCATGTAAACCGCAGCGCTATTCAGGCAGGCCGGCTGCACGGAGCGCCTCGCTCATAGAGGCAGCAAGCGCCGGCGCGCAATTCACGCCAGAAAATTGCTGGCTATAACGAAATGCAGGTTGCAACTCCAAAACGCGCGCTGCGGCGGCCTTCGATTCGTCGAAGCGACCGAGCTTGGCGAGAGGAGCTGCCAGCAACATATACGAAATGCTGTGGGCCGGATTGGATTGGATGGCCTTGCGCGCGGCGCTGGCAGCGTCTTTGTACCGACCGACGTGAAAATACCCGAGCGTAAAAGCGTGGAATGCGGCGAAGGCCCAGGGATCAAAAGGACTAAGGCGTAGCGCTCGCTCGCCCCAGTCGATCGCGCGCTCGGCTTCTGCGGCCCATCCGAGAATGACGCTTCCCAGGATATAAGTGAGGGCCGAGGAGGGACTGATCGCGAGTGCGGCCTCCAATGCCGCAAATGCGGCGGCGTGATCATGCCCGTCCATGCCAATGGAAAATCCAGCGAAGGTCAAAGCGAGCGCATCGTCCTGACCCTGTTCGATGGCGGCCCGGGCGTGGCGGATCGAAGCCGCTCGGTTCTCTTCATGAAGACCGGCGCGCAGGAAGAGGTTGTGATGGCACATCGCAGCAAACGCGTGCGCCAGCGCATAAGCAGGATCGAGCGCAAGCGCGTTCTCAAGAAGCGTTAGCGCCTTTGTCGCGCCCGCCGGCATCCCGGAATAGACGTCGGGCTGAGCGCGGAGGACAAGATCATAGGCGTCAAGACTGTCCGGCCGCTTGCGTTTGACGCGCTCGACCTCGGCGCGGCGCAGGCTCGGCTCAATCGCGCCAACGACCGAGAGCGCGATCTCGTCTTGGAGCGCGAAAATGTCGTCAAGCGAACGGTCGAAGCGCTCGGCCCATAGACAGCGTCCAGTCTCGGCCTCTGTCATCTGCGCGGAGATGCGGACGCGATCGCCATCCTTGCGCAGGCTTCCTTGCAGGACGTAGCGAACGCCAAGTTCGCGGCCTACGCGCTTCACGCCTACGTCTTCCCTCTTATAGGTGAAACTTGAATTGCGCCCGGCTACGAACAGCCATCTGATGCGAGACAACCCGGCGATAATATCTTCGACCATGCCGTCTGCGAAATATCCCTGCGCGGAGTCGCCGCTCAAATTTGAGAACGGAAGCACCGCGACAGACGGCCTGTTGGGTAAATCAACCGCCGGCGATGCCTGGGGAGATGCTTCTGGGCGGAAATCGTCGGTCGTCACTAGGGGCCCGACAAACCGGTAACCGCGGCGCGGTAATGTCTCGATCCAGGCGGCGCCTCCCGCGACTTCATCAAAAACCCGCCGTAAGGCTGCGATCTGCACCGTAAGATTGCTGTCCTCGATCGCAAGTCCCGGCCATGTGGCATCAATCAGTGCGACTTTGGAAACGGGCGCGCCCGCATGCTCAACAAGGCGACGAAGCAGAGCAACGGCTCGTTTACCCAGCACGACGGGTTCGCTGCCGCAAAAGAGCATTTCAGCATCGGCGTCGAGACGAAATGGGCCAAATTTGTGAAATGTCGTCATTGAGGGGAGTGGGCGCCATTCGGAATTATTTTGCAACATTTTCGGGAAATATTCGCGACCTTGGCGCGCCGTGAGCCCATGCTAGGGCGATCGCCACATTACGAGACGCCCAACCATGGAGGACTACGATGGATGCAAAAGCGGTCATTCGGATGCCAGGGCAGGGCAAAGAACTAACACTGGCGGGCAAACCGCTGGCGTTCCTCGTAACCGGAGAGGATACGAAGCATACGAGTATGTTCGAATGGACGGTGCCCGCCGGCTTCTCTACCGGTCTCCATATTCACCAGGTTCAGGAAGAGACCTTCTACGTGTTGGAGGGTGAGTGTGAGTGGCAAATCGGCGACCAGAATGTCCGCGCCAAGCCGGGAACCTATGTTTTCATTCCGCCGGGTGTGCCCCACAACATTGCCAATTCCACCGACAAGCCGGCAAGAATGATTATGACCGTATCGCCACCCGGCCATGAGCGTTACTTCGAAGAACTTGCAAGATTGACGGCGCTCGGTGGCCCGGTGGAGGCCGATGTCATCGCGAAATTAAGGAGTCGCTACGACACGGACCAGCTATCGGCGCTGAAAGTTGCTTAGTCACAATCGATCGGTTCTCAAACGTCCGACGTGTCGACCGCTGCCATTTGACGAACGAACGCGAGCGTCGGTACGCACGCCCGAATTTGCCCGACTTCGCGATTCGGATAAGTACGGTTATGGAACCGAGGCGGTCGGCTTTGGCCGGAAGCGGGCATAGATGGCTGCACACCTCGAGGCCCGTTCTGCGCCCATCCCGGTCGCTCGACCGATCATTGACACTGCTCGGAAGCGGACGTTTGGCAATGGCTGTATCAATGACAAGGTTGGGCGGAAGCAGAAACTCAGGAGTCGGCCGGGCTAGGTCCGAGTCGCACCTATGTTGGTCAATCGAACGCGTGAAAGGCGGAACGTATAGGCGACGAATTTTCTTGGCTCATTTGCGCCGTGCCCAGCGCCAAGCGTGGGGCAAGTACAAATTTGCCGAGAATGGCGAAACGCGACGCGCCGCTCGCCGCCGGGATGTTGTTCGCCAGATGTTTCTGCGCCGCCAAAGCGAGCGCTGCGAATTTGATCGCCTCCTTATACTGCGCCGGAATCCCGAACTCGTCCGAGAGGGTGAGGCGAAGTCCGACGGGAAGATGGGCCTCGAGGCGCGCCATCAGCGCGGCGTTTCGCACCCCGCCGCCGCTGGCGATGAGCGTTGTGATTTCGCTGAGGATCGCGATGTGATCACGGATTGATCGTGCTATCGAAACTGCCGTGAATTCCGTAAATGTGGCGAGCAGGTCCTCAGGCGTTAGATGGCGATTTTCTGAAATCTGCTGCTCGGCGAATGTGGAACCAAAGTCGAGGCGCCAGGCGCTGCGCGGTGGTTTGCGATGGAAGAAGTCGTGCGCGAGGAGGCGCGACAGCATGGCCTCGTGGACCTTGCCGCGAGACGCCGCGGCTCCGTCGGCGTCGTAGGGCTTTCCGAGCAGCGCTCTTGCGGTGTGGTCGAGCATGACATTGCCCGGCCCCGTGTCGAAAGCCATCATCCACCGCCGGTCCGCATCGGCGAGTTGACAATTGGCGATGCCGCCGATGTTCAGGGTCAGAATCGGGCCGAGGTCGCGGAACGCCACGAAATCCAGGAACTGCATGAGGGGGGCGCCCGATCCGCCAAGGGCGTGTTCGACGGGCCGGAATTGCGTCACGACAGTCGTGTCGCAAGCCGCCGCCACAATGGCAGGCTCGGCAATCTGCAGCCCACAGGGATAGGGCCCGTCGAGCCACCTGCCGACAAGGTCCTCGTCATCCGAAAACTGTTTCATGCGTCCCTCATCAGCGGGTTCCTGATAGATGGTCTGCCCATCAAAGCCGATGACGGCCAGATCCTGGGGCGCGACGCCCGTCTCGCGCATCAGCGACCGGGCGGCTTCGGCATAGAGCGCCCCGGCGACATAGTTCAGCCGACAGAGTTCGAAGATGGAAAGCTTGTTGTCAAACGCCGCGAGCACCTGATCGGCGACCTTCTGCGGCCACGCGACCGTCCTGCCCGCAATGAAGCGCGGACGCTTCAACAAGCCGTCTTCGCCGATCGCGATATCAACCAGCACGACGTCCACGCCGTCGAACGACGACCCGCTGTTCAAGCCAAGCGCAAGCATGTTTCCTCCGTTTGTCTGCCCAGTCTTTCTCGTCGGCGCGAATCTTAGCCAGCCCTGGACGCGCTCGGCGGGCGCAGCCCGGCGCCGCAGGCTTCGCGCACCTTCAAGGCGCGCGCGAAGGTTACCTTCTTCAACCTATCGGTTTTGGCCCCTGCCTCCCCGAGAAGCGCGAGGAGCTGAGAATTGACCGTCCGTCCGATAAGCGCGATGTGTCAAATCGCAGTTCTGATCTTCGCCGCCTCGATCTTGGAATTGGCGTCCGTGGCCCATTCGAGTGCGGACGGTCATTCATTTGCGATGCGAAAGTTTGGGTCGGCGCTCTCCGACATGACCAGCCGCCCGTTCAGAAGATCGTTGCCGTCGAGCTTTTCGGCGATTTGGTCCGGCGTGAGATTATAGCCTCGCCACCTCGCCGTCAGCCGCTCTCGCAGAATATCGGCCGGGGTCTCGATGAGAACGGTGACGTCGAACAGCGGCGACAGATGGAGCCAGGGCGCCCTTCGCAAGAGCAGATAGTTTCCCTCGACTGCGATGATTCGGGTCGCTTTGGCAATGAGTCTGGCGCCGGCGCGCGCGATCTCAAGCTGGCGATCGAAGATCGGAACGGCGACGTGCTCTTCATCCCGGGATTTCAATCGCATCAACATGTGCCGAAGTCCGCCGACATCGAACGTCTCGGGCGCTCCCTTGCGTGGCCGCAAGCCCGCCGGGATCAAGTAAAGATCGTCATAGTGAAATCCGTCCATCGGCAAGACGGTCGCGCAGCCGGGAACATCCGCGTTGAGGCTTTCGACGAGCGACTCCGCCAGAGTGGATTTCCCAGACCCCGGGGGGCCAGCGAGCGCGACGATAATGCGGCCGCCAACAGCGCGGTCGCGCAGTTCATTGCGTAGCTCCTCCAGGGCAATCATTCTGTTCGTCAAAGGGGTTCCTTCCGAGGTCGGAGGCGCGGTTCACGAAGCGTCGGTTGCGAGGCCTCATTCATCGCCGGCGAGCCAACGGACGATGTTCGCCATCAGTCTGCCGTAGAGCGGCCATCCGAGAAAATCCTGGGAGAGCCAGTGCGGACCGATGTCGGTCGCCCAAGCGATTGTGCGGCCGCGCCCCTGGCTGCGAACGGCAAGCAGCGGCCAGTCCGTCTCTCGATAGCGGCAGATCGCAAGCAGCATGGACGAACCGTCGCTCCTGAAATCCAGCTTGTTCATGCCCAGTATCGGCGGCAAAGCGCCGTCCACGCCGGCAAAGATCGGATGGGATGGCTGCAGGATTGAAGCCTGCAGGCCTTGCGGCGCCTCGATGCCGTCGCAAAAGGGCAGACAGCGAACGGGCAGCACGTCTTCGACGGCTGTGTCGTGGAACCGCGCCGTCCCGAACATACCCTGAAAGCCCATATAGCCGCCCGCCAGCATCAGCCCGCCGCCGCTTTCGACATAGGCTTTGAGCATATCGAGACGATTGACGCCGACACGGCCGGCGCGAGCGTCCGGCGTGACCAGCAAGGTCAGCGCGCCGACATCGGAGATCACCACCGCCTGATATCGGGCGAGTGTGTCGAGGCTCAGGGGGAACTCCGCGGCGCAGCGCTCGCCGCCGATCTGCGTGACCGCGATGCCGGCGGCGGCCAGGGCCGCGTTGAAGGCCGTCGCGCCGTTTGTCGAGGCCGCGCTTGCGAGCACATCGCCGCCGACGGCGACCAAGGTGGTCGCCGTAAAGGTCTCGCCTGCGAGCAACACATTCATTGTCGCCCCCGCTATCCCGCCGATTAACATTCAGAGAATTGGGAAAAAGTGGGCGCCGAAAGAGTCGCGGCGCCCGTCGGAATTCCTGGTCTGCAGGAATCAGAATTTGAACTCAGCCAGGTTGTCGGGGGTCACGATCTTGGCCGGCCCCAGGACGAGTTCGCCGCCAGCGCCGATCGTGTATTCGCCGAGCCGACCGGCAGTGAACTTTTCGCCTTCCTTACCGGTGATCTTGCACTGCGCAAGCGCCTGGGCGGCCTGATAAGTCAGATAGCCGAGATCCGAAACGTTCCACCAAATGTCCTGGGCGGCGCCGTCCTTGATGTATTTCGAGATCAGTGTCGCCGGAGCGAGGCCGGTCAGCTTGACCTTGCCGATCATACCGGCTTCCTCCAGCGCGCGTGCGGCCGCTGGAAGGCCAATGCCGGCCGGAACGATGATCGCCTTCAAGTTGGGGAACGCCTGCACCAGAGCCAGCGCCTGTTGCTGGTTGATCTGCTCGCTCTCCTCGCCGTAGGCGACCTGCACCAGTTTCATCTTGGCGAATTTCGGTTCGGCCGCCATCTTCTTCTTCATGAAATCGATCCAGGCGTTCTGGTTGGTAGCCGTGGGCGTAGACGAAAGGATCGCGAACTCGCCCTCTCCGCCGATCAGATTGTAGGCGCTTTCCAGCATCATCTCGGCCAGGCTGTCCCCCTTCGCCTGGTTGACGAAGATTGAGCGGGCGGCGCCGGCGACGTCGGAATCATAAGAGACCACCCTGACGCCCTGCTGAGCCGCGCGCTTTAGCGCAGGGGCAACGGCATTCGCGTCATCGGCGGAAATCGCGATTACGCCCACCTTTTGCGAGACCAAGCTGTTGATGAATTCGATCTGCGCTTCCGCGGTGGCCTGCGAGGGCGCCACCTGGATGGCCTTGCCGCCGATTTCCTTAGCAGCCATCTCGGCGCCCTGCTGGGCGATCTTGAAATAGGGATCGGTGTCGAGCTTGGGCAGGAAACCGACCGTGACCGGTTGCTTGGCGCATTCCTGGCTTAAGGCCTGTGAGGCTGGCGCCAAGAGAACTGCGGATGCGAGCAGGGTTAATCTAATCGCTTTCATTGTAACTCCTCCATCAGAATTCGGGCTTAAGGAAGGTGCCCGAGATCACCCCTTGGTCTCGCGCAAGACGCGCGATCTGCTGAGCCTCTCCTGTGCGGAGCGCCAGGAATTGCCAACCAGCAGCGAGCCGATCAGAAGCACGCCGATGATCATGCCCTGCGCGTCGCCGCCGATCTGGTTGAGCGCCAGAACATTGCGGATGATGGCGATCAGGACCAGCGCCAGCATGACGCCGGTCAATCGGCCCTTGCCGCCAAAGACGCTGACGCCGCCGAGCAGCACGATGGTGATGACGTCGAGCTCCATGCCGAGCGCATTGTTGGCGCGGGCATTGGATAGGCGCGCGGTATAGACGATGCCGGCGACGGCGGCGATGACGCCTGAGACAACGAAAAGGTTGAGGGTCATCCGGCGCGTGTCGATGCCGGAATAGCGCGCCGCTTCAGGGCTGCCGCCGAGCGCATAGATGCGCTTGCCGGTCGGCGTCTTCTGGAGCACGATTGCAAACACCGGCGCCAGCGCCAGAAAGGGCACAATCGTCCAAGGTATCTCCGTGCCCGGCAGATTGTTGATGCCGAAATCGACGATGGCCGCCGGCAGGATGTTGACCGAACCAGTGCCAAGCAGGATGTAGCCGACGCCGCGATACAGCGCCATGGTGCCGAGGGTGACCACCAGCGACTGCAGCCCCAGAGCCGAGACCAAATAGCCGTTGAAGGCGCCGAGGATGCCGCCGCAGACCAACGTCAGCGGGATTGCCGCCAGCGTCGGCACGCCGGCCTGGACGAGCAGTCCAAACGCTACCGACGCCAGCGCCAGCACCGAGGCGATCGACAGGTCGATCTGGCGGATTATGATGAGGAGCGTCATCGGCAGGATCAGCAGCGCCTTTTCCGAGGCGCTCGCCGCCAATTGCGAGAGATTGAAGCTGGAAACGAAATTAGGCACGAAAATCGCAGCATAAAGGAAGATGGCGATGCAGGAGGCCGCCAGCAGCAGATCCCAGAAGTCAATCGAACTAAGGAACTTTCTCATCTCGCCCTCGCCTGTTTCGCCTTTTGGGGCCGTTGCGCGATGAAGGTGTCGATGCCGATAGCGACCAGGATCACCAGGCCGTACACGCCCTGCAGCCAAAGTGGGTCGACGCGCACCAGCGTCAGCCCATTCTTGATGACCAGAAGGGTCAACGAGCCCAAGACGATGCCGAGCAACGTGCCCGAACCGCCGCGGATGGCGACGCCGCCGACCACCGCCGAAGCAATCACGGTGAGTTCGAAGCCGAGGGCGACGCGAGCATCTATGGTGGCGTAACGCGACGCCCAAAGCGCTCCGCACAGTCCGCCCAGCAGGCCGGCCAGGCCGAACGCCATCATGATTCGACGGTCGACGGGGATGCCGATGAGACGCGCGCCGTTGGGGTTGGAGCCAGTGGCGAAGAGTTCGCGCCCGATGGTCGTACGGTAGAGTAACACATGAGCGGCGCAGAAAATGACGACGGCGATGATGACGATCATCGGCACGCCGACGATTTTCAGGCCCGTCATGTCGAGCCACGCTTGCGTGACCTTATCGGCGCTGATCTGGTTGCCAGCCGCCCAGATCGAATTGAAGCCGCGAAAGATCGACATCGAAGCCAGTGTGACGATGATGGCTGGAATCCTTCCCTTGGTGACGACAAGGCCGTTGAGCAGACCGGCGACGCCGCCCACGGCGCAGGCGGTCGCTAGGCCAACGCCGATGTCGAGCCCCGGGTAGGCCTGCACCATGCTGGCCGCCATGTAAGCCGAAAGGCCGATCACCGATGCGATCGAAAGGTCGATGTTGCGGGTGATCAGCACCAGCATCTGCGCCAGGGCTGCGACGACCAGCAGGGCAGCGTCCATGGATACCGCGGTCAGGTTTGCGATGCTCACCATGCGCGGGTTGATAATGGTGACCGGGATGGCGACCGCCAGCATCGCGGCGAGAAGGCCGAACTCCCGCCGCTTCAGGACATCCGGCGGTCCTTTTGTCTTTTCCTCACGGGCGGCGCGTTCCGCCTGCGCTGCCGGGTCGACGCGTTCGCCGGTCTTCGTGGCCGCTTCCAGCACCTTTTCCTGGGTGGCCTCGCTCCTGGCGAATTCGGCCGTCTGGAAACCTTCACGCAAAACGACGATGCGGTCGCACATGCCGATGAGCTCGGGCATCTCGGAGGAGATCAGGATGATCGCCATGCCCTGTGCGGCAAGGTCGGCGATCATCGCATGCACTTCCGCCTTGGTGCCAACATCGATGCCTTGCGTCGGCTCGTCGAGGATGAGGACGCGGGGCTCGGTGCGCAGCCATTTGGCCAGCACGACCTTCTGCTGGTTGCCGCCGGACAGTTCCTTGACCGGCTGCCCGTATCCGGAAAAGCGCAGCTTCATGCGCTTCAGCCAGTCCGAGACCAGATCAATCGCGCGATCCTTACTGTAGAGGCCGGCCGGAGCGGCTTTGTCGAGGATCGGCAGCACCGCGTTGTCGAGGATGGAGAAATCCATCACCAGGCTCTGGCCCATGCGGTCTTCCGAGACATAGGCTGTGCGCGCGTCCATGGCGTCGCGCGCTGACGCGAAGCGAACAGGTCTGCCGTCGATGAGGATTTCGCCGGCGTCCGGCTGGTCGATGCCGAACAGCACGCGCGCAATTTCGGTTCGCCCGCTGCCGACCAGACCGCCAAGCCCGAGAACCTCTCCGGCGTGGAGCTTCAGGTCGATGTTCGAAAAGCCGCCGGCGCGCGAAAGCCCCCTGGCCTCCAGTACAAGGGCGCCGTCGGCGTGGCGGCGTTCGGGATAGAGGTCGGTCAATTGGCGGCCGACCATCATGCTGATAGCGGCCGCGCGGCCAAGCTCTGCCTTCGGCTTGACGCCGATGAGGCGCCCGTCGCGCAACACCGCAATGCGGTCGGCGATGCGAAAGATCTCGTCCATGCGATGGCCAACGAACATCATCGCCACGCGGCGGCGCCTTAGATCGGCAACGACGGTGAAAAGCCGTTCAACCTCGCGTTGCGACAGAGCAGCCGTGGGCTCGTCCATGATCAGCACCCGCGCGTCGAGCGACAGCGCGCGAGCGATCTCCACCAGTTGCTGTTCGGAGGTGCGCAGCGTTCCGAGCCGGGTTGCAGCTGGCACGTCGAGGCCGATAGTCGCCAGAACCCTGCGCGCGCCGGCAATTATGGCGGCGTTGTCGATGCCGCCGAAGCGGTCGCGCGGCATGTGGCCGAGGTAGATGTTCTCCGCGACCGACAGATCCGGGAACAGGCCGGGGTGCTGGTGCATGACCGAGATGCCGGCGGCCTGCGCGTCGTGCGGTGAACGGAAAACCGTCGGCTTGCCGTCGACGTCGACATGACCGTCGGTCGGAGAATGCACGCCGGCCAGCAGCTTCACACAGGTGCTCTTGCCGGCGCCGTTTTCGCCAAGCAGCGCCAGCACCTCGCCGGAGCGCAATTCGAAAGATACGTCCTTAAGGGCGATCGTGCCGCCGAAGGCCTTCGTCGCCCGTATCAGAGCCACCGGGGCAGCCACGCCGCGAGGCGCGGAGGCGTCGGCTTCGCCATCCTTGCCCAGTTGCTGCACCATTTCCTCCCATGCTCTAGTTATTTTTTCAATTTGCTATATTAAATACGCGATTCACGCAAGAGGAAAATTGACATCGATCGCCTCCGCGCGCACTGTCGGCCAGCGCGCAGGCGCGCTCGGAAAGTCTCGACCGCGGCGGCCTCCCGGCGGTTGGCGGTCAGGACAGGAGCCGCAACAACGGTCAGGGAGACGACGGTTTGCCTGGAAAAGGAAGCAATTCAGTCAAAGTTCGGCACTACAACGAGCGTTTCGTGCTCGACGCCATTCGCCGCTTGAAAGAAGCGTCCAAGTCCGACCTGGCGCGCGCGGCTAATCTGACGCCGGCTGCGGTCGCCGACATTGTCGATGGTCTCGAGTCGTCAGGATTCGTAAAGCAAGTAGGGAAAAGATTTGGGCAGCGCGGATCGCCGTCCACCCTCTATCGGCTTACGCCCGAGCGGATATACAGCGTCGGCATCAAGATCGGCCGGCGCGCGCTGGAAGCCGTGTTGGTCGATTTTTCCGGCGAAGTGCGGGCCCGCGAGTCGCACGAATACCGTTTTCCCGATCCCGATCTGGTGCTGAAAGCGGGCAACACGGCCCTTGCCAATTTCCACAAGCTGATCGACGGGCTTGGCGACGCCAGCATTGTCGGCGTCGGCATTGCTTCGCCCTATTTCCTGGGCGGCTGGAGCGAGGAACTCGGTTTTCCTGACAACCTTGGCGCGCGATGGGAAGCGATCGACTTGACGACAGTCTTCGCCACCAGAGCTAGGACGCCAGTTTTCGTGGAGAATGATGCTTCCTCTGCGGCGCTGGCGGAACTGATCCAAGGCGCCGGCGCGCGGTTTCGTGACTTTATGCATATTTCGATCGACACTTTCGTCGGCGGTGGGCTGGTGCAAGGCGGCCGGGTCCATACCGGACCCCACGGCAACAGCGCCGCGCTCGGCCCATTGCCGGTCTCTCCTTCGAGCCTCGATTCGGCGGCCAAGCCGGCGCGCTACCAAAGCCTGCTGCATCGAGCTTCGATCTATGTGCTCGTCAGTCATCTCAAGTCGCGCGGCGTCGAGATCAATCGCGTCCGAGAACTGGACCCGCTGCCGCCGGGCGCGCGCGAGCCGCTGTTCGAATGGATCGACGATTGCGCGAACGCACTGGTCGAGGCGATCATCGCCATCACTTCCGTCATCGATATCGAAGCGATCGTCCTCGATAGCATCCTGCCACGGCCGATTCATTTCGAGTTGCTGGCAAAGGTGCAAACCCGGTTCAACCGGATCAGCGCCATCGGCATCGTGGCGCCGGAAATCGTGTCGGGACAATTCGGCCCCGACGCCTCTCCGATCGGTGCGGCCATGCTACCTTTCTCTGCCCTGCTGGCTCCCGACAGCAGCGTGCTGATGATCGGCAAGGACAGAACAAGGCTCGTCAGCAGCCTCTTGACGCTGGCCGGCCAAAACTGACCCGTAAAAGACAAACGCGGAAGTCAAGGCTGGCGCACTTCGACAAGGTGATTGTCATTCGGCGTGGGGACCCGAGGCCGATCGGCGTCGCAGAGCCTCCGACATAATTGGCCACGAAGAATTCAAGGGACCGAGCCGAATAACAACCTCATCTTTCACGCCGCGATAGCGGTTTCGTGCAATCAGTAGGGACTTGAGTGAACGACCGTTTGCCGCGATTTTCGCTCGATAACAGCCCGCGCGTTGTCGGCCAATGTCGGCCGCTTATGCGCGGGTAGCGGAAGGTCCGACTTGGGTCGAAGGGGCCGATCGGAAAAGCAGGCGGCGACCCGTGATGGCGATCTGCGATTCGCGGAAGTACGGTTATGGAACTCACGAGGGTGGCGTTCGCCAAAAACCTCAGCTAAGAATCGCCCCATCGGGCTCGCACAAGGTTGCGGCGCGATGTCCGGGGGTCCCTAAATGGCTGTTGCGTTGGAGCGCCGCCTTGGCGTTAAGGAAGTCTAAAGGTGCGCGCTGCAAAATCATTTCAAAAGCGAGCTAAGCCAGGCAAATGATCAGAAGTAACAGTGCGTCTCTTGATT